>JAESFM010000046.1_pt1 | contig 81138 bp, 79 predicted proteins | sample 9266171 | NCBI WGS metagenome assembly JAESFM01 (sample SAMN14505069, study PRJNA617099) | algae metagenome | isolation source: Hassallia sp. WJT32-NPBG1 and co-occurring heterotrophs from well developed... | place: USA: Mojave Desert, Joshua Tree National Park, California | collected 2006-06-22 | reverse complement strand
CCTGCCGCCCCCATGCCGTGATCGGCGCCGATGCGGTGGTCGGCACCGGCGCCGCCGTCATCGCCGACATCCCCGACGGCGCGGAGGTTGGCGGCGTGCCGGCGCGCCCGCTGGCATGAGCGCCGGCCCGCCCCCCAACCCACCCCCCAACCCGCCCCCTGGCGCCTTCACCCGCGCCGGCTTCCGCCGCGGCGCCCGGGCCGTGCTCGGCCTGACCCTCGGCCTCGCCCCCTTCGGCCTCGTCGTCGGCATGGCGGCCGATGCCCGCGGCCTCTCCCTGCTCGAGACCCTGCTGATGAGCGGCCTCGTCTTCGCCGGCACCTCGCAGCTCGTGGCGCTGGAGCTCTGGTCGGACCCGGCGCCGATCCTCGCCGCGACGCTCGCAGCCCTCGTCATCAACCTCCGCATGGCGCCGATGGGCGCGGCGCTCGCCCCGGCGCTGGACCGGCTGAGCGGCCTCCGCCTCTGGGGCACGCTGGCGGTGCTGGTCGACAACTCCTTCGCCCTGATGGTGACGGAGATCCGCTCCGGCCGCCGCGACGCCGCCTTCCTGCTCGGCGCCAGCCTCGCCATGTGGGTGGTCTGGATGGCGACGACGCTGGCCGGGCATGTCTTCGGCGCGGCGGTGCGGCTGCCGCCGGGCCACCCGGTCTTCTTCGCCTCGGTGGCGGCGCTGATGTCGATCCTCGTCCCGCTTTGGCGCGGCCGGTCGGACCTGCTGCCCTGGTGTGTCGCCGGGCTGCTGGCGCTGGGCGCGCAAGGGCTCGGCCTCGGCGCGCCCTGGCCGGTGCTGGCGGGCGCGCTCGGCGGGGCGGCGGCCGGCGCGGCGCGGGACAGGCGCCGCGCCGGCGCGCGGGAGCAGGGGCGCGCATGACCCTCCGCTGGGACGTGCTGGCCGCCATCCTCGGCATGGTGGCGGCGACCTTCCTCTGCCGCGCGGGCGGCTACGCCATCCTCCGGGTGACGCGGCCGCCGCCCTTCATCCAGGCGATGCTGCAGCACCTGCCGGGCGCGATCTTCGTCGCCTTCCTCGCCCCGGCCCTGGCGCGGGAGGGCTGGCCCGCCTGCGTCGCTGGCGGCGCGTCGCTGCTGGTCCAGGCGCGGCTCGGCCGCATGGCGCTGTCGATCCTGACGGGCGTCGCGGTGCTCTGGGTCATCCGCAGCCTTCAGTGATGGTGATGGTGATCCATGCCCTCCATGCCATGGATCATGCCGGGCTCGACCGGCACCGCCGCGGCGTCGCCCGCATAGGCCGCCACCACCGACCGCATCAGCGCGATCTCCTGGCTCTGGTCGGTGACGATGTCGACGTTCATCAGGCCGAGGAAGCCGTTCCGCGCCGCCGGATTGGCCTGGTAGGCCCGCGCCATATCGAGCGCCGCCTGGTGATGCACCGACATCGCCTTGGCGAACTGCACGTCGCGCGTCGTCACCGGCCCCGTCGCATCGAGCAAGCCGGGGATCGGCGAGCGCATGAAGCCGTCCCGCTGCGCCATGCCCTCGGTCGCCATCGGCTGCACGGCGATGCTGAACGGCCCCACCCCGAGCCGCACCAGCGGCTGGTCGAGGTTGCGCGCGATATCGTCGAGCAGCCCGATCTCGAAGGCCTGGTTGCGGATGATGGCCTCGGCCAGGCGCCGCAGCGCGGGGCTGCGCGCCTCCGGGTCGGCGAGGTAGTCCCGCGCCATGGTCAGCGCCCCCGCATGATGCGGCCGCATGCCGCGGATATAGTCGCGGTCGGCCTGCATGGCGGCGGCATCCACCGGCCCGTACCAGGTGGTCAGCACCGGCGTGCCGCCTGGCACGTAGCCCTCCTCGATGGCCGCCCGGGCCGGCAGCGCCGCGAGCAGGACGAGGCTGGCCCCGGCCAGCATGACGTGCAGGGAACGCATGGTGGTCCTCCTCTCCTCGAAGGACCACGGAGATAGGTCTTCCCATAATGGGAAGGTCAAGGGGTGTCCTGCGCCGCCAGGTAGCGCGCCACCGCCGCCCGGTCCCCGGCCTCCCGCACCCCGTTGGCGCCCATCCAGAGGCCGGGGTACATCGCCTCCGGATCGGCGAGGAAGCGCTCCAGCATCGCCACGTCCCAGCGCTGCCCGGCCTCGTTCGCCGCCTGCAGCACCGGGGAATAGTCAAAGCCCGGATCGCCGCCGACCCGCCGCCCGACAACCCCGCCGAGATGCGGCCCCGGCCCCGGCGGCGCCCCCGGCGCCAGGGCATGGCAGTGGGCGCAATGCCGCCGGAACACCGCCTCGCCCTCCGCCGCAGTGGCGGGCAGGGCAAGCAGCAGCAGCGCCGCGGCCAGGCGCCTCACAACCCGTATTGGATGCGGAGGATCCGGTCGGTGCCGCTCTCGCCGCCCCAGGCCTCGCCCGGTACCCCGTCCATCTGCCGTATGTTGGCGCCCGGCCGGTCCGAGGGAAAGGAGAGGAAGCTCTCATCCGCCGGGTCGAAGCGCACCACGGCATTGGCCGCGAAATCGGTCAGCCAGACCTTGTCCGACGAATCCACCCAGACCGAATAGGTTCGCGGGCGCTGCCCCGGCAGGCGCCAGACCTTCCAGGACCCGTCCCGCGGGTCATGCATGGAGACGTTGCCGCTGTTCCACTCGCTGATCCAGAGTCGCCCGGCGCTGTCCGACCAAACGCGGCGCGCGCCCTGGCCAGGCGTCGGCGGCTCGACGATCCGCACCCGCCCGGTCTCCGGATCCTCGATCTGCGCCAGGTGGTTGCCGGCGAGCGAGACATACCAGAGCCCGCCCTGCGGCGTCCGGGTGATGCCGTAGGCGCCGGGGCCTCGCGGCGCCTCCCAGACCTGCATCGCCTCGCGCTTCGGATCGAGGCGCCCGTAGACGCCGTTCTGCCCGGTGAACCAGTAGAGCCCCTGCCGGTCGAAGACACCGGTGTTGAGGTTCGCATTGGCAAAGCGCTCCGGCAGCCGCCAGAGCTGGACCCGGTGGTCGGCGCGATCGACCCGGGCGATGGCATTCTGCCCGCCCTCCGTCACCCAGGCCGCACCATCCGGCCCTCGGATGACGCCATGCGGCGCCGCCCCCTCGCCGAGCTTCACCACGCGGATCGAGCCGTCGCGCGGATCGAGCCGGTTCAGCGTGCCGTTGCGCTGGCCGCAGAACCACATCGTCCCGTCGCCCGCCGCCGTCACGTCGCGGGAGCCGACGCGGCCGCTCCCCGGCGTCGTCGCGTCGAACCAGGTAAGTCGATAGCCGGGCGGCACCGCCGCCGCAGCGTGGCCCGCCGGCAAGGCAAGGGCGGCGCCAAGGGCAAGGAGTTCACGACGTTGCATCGTTCCAACCTCCGGATTGCGCGGCGGAGACCTTAGCACTCGGCAGCGCGCCCGCCGAACCTCTATTCGGCCGCCTTCGCCTCGGCCTTCTTCGCCGGCGCCTTCGGCGTGCTCTCGTCCTCCTCGTCCTCGGGCGGCCTGGCCGAGCGCTCAAGCGGCGCCAGCGCCTGGTGCGGGATGTTGATCCCCATCTCGTAGAAGCGCCGCTTCACCCGCCGCATCAGCTCCCGCTGCACCGGCCAGCGCTGGGTCGGCTCGGTCCGCACCCGGCCGCGGATCTGCACGCCGACCTGGCCCAGGCTGTCGACGCCCCAGAAGTCGAACTCGTCGCGGATCGCCGTCTTGAACCGCGCCTCGCTCCGCATCTCGGCGACGATCTCCTTGATGATCGCCCCCGCCCGGTCGGTATCGGTCTCGTAGGCGACGAGGATGTCGACCATGGCGAAGGCGAAGTCGCGGGTACTGTTCGTCACCGTCGTGACCGTCGAGAAGGGCACGATATGGATCGATCCGTCCCCGTCCCTGAGCTTGATCGAGCGGATCGAGAGATGCTCGACAACGCCCCCCTTGCCGCCGACATTCACCACGTCGCCGACCGCGACCGCATCCTCCAGCAGCAGAAAGACCCCGGTGATGACGTCCTTCACCAGCGTCTGCGAGCCGAAGCCGATGGCCAGGCCGACGACGCCGGCGCCGGCCAGCAGCGGGGCCACGTTGAGCCCGAGCTGCGACAGCGCGTTCAGCACGACGAAGACGAGGATAAAGACGCCGAGCACCGTCCGCAGCATCGGCAGCAGCGTCCGCACCCGCGCGCTGCGCGCCGCATGGCTGTCGCGGGCGAGGCGTGTCAGCCGCCGCTGGATGGAGGAGTTGGTCACCTCCCACACCACCAGCGCCAGCGCCAGCGTGCAGGCGATGTTGAAGAGCGTCTGCACCAGGCGGTTGCCGAGCGTCCCGGCGGAGAACCAGGCGAGCGCCCCAAGTCCCCAGGTCTCGAGCATCAGCACCGTCGCCGCCGCGCCGATCAGCACCGAGACGGCGGCCCGCACCGGCGGCACATAGGTCGCCGCCCGCGCCGGCAGGCCGGGCCAGCGCTTCGCCAGGTCATGCGTCGGGTCGAGCAGCCGCTCGCTGACCCGGATGAAACCCTCGTCCAGCGCCTTGGCCGCGCCGATGATCAGCAGGGTGAGCACCGTGCCCCAGAGCAGCCGCTGGAAGCCGTTCTCGAGCGCCAGCGCCCAGACCGCCCAGCCAGCCACCAGCCAGAGGATGACCATGACGTGCCAGGTCTCGGCCAGCCGGTTGCGGAAGCCCCGCAGCATCAGCCGCGTCCGGTCCGGCACCTCGCCCGGCTCCAGCGGGTTGGCCCGCAGCGCCGAGGCCACCGCCTCCCGCTGCTGCAGCACCAGCCGCACCAGCAGCAGGGAGCCCACCAGCAGGGTGACGTTGATGATGGCGTCATAGGCTGCCCAGGGCAGGCCGAGGAACAGCCCCGTCTCGGCCAGCACGTAGCCGCCGACGCCCACCAGCATCAGCCGCCGGAGCCAGCCGATGCTGGCCGCCGCCGCCTCCTGCGAGCAGGGGATCAGCCGCAGGTGGCTGGAGGCCGGCGAGAGCAGGGCGCGCGCCAGCGCGAAGGCCGCGCGCGAGCCCATGTAGACATGGGCGATCATCAGCCCGACGAGCTTCGTCGTCGGCAGCGGCTTCACCAGGCCGAACAGCCCGTAGACCGTCAGCCCGAAGGCCGCGATCGGCAGCAGGTCGAGCAGCAGCCGCAACAGCACCAGCGGCAGGCGCTTCAGCCAGGTCCAGCTCTCGTGCTCGCGCGGCGCCGCGACATCCAGCCAGTGCCGGAGCCGGCCGAAGGCGCGCATCACCAGCCGCTCGGCGACCAGGCCGAGCCCGACCAGCAGCAGCACCTTCCAGGCCGCGTCCAGCATGCGGGTCTGCGCCACCGGGTCCCGCGCGAGCTGGCTCGCCGCCTCCCACAGCGCCGGCAGGTCCGCCATGGACTGCACCGCCGCAAGCACATGGTCGGTGATGCCCCCGATCCGGCCCGAGAGGCCGCTCAGCAGCTGCGCCCCGACCGTGTTGGGCGCGATCAGCGGCTCGTTGGGCGCGGCATCACCGGCTGCGGCCGGCGCCGCGGGCTGCGCCGCCTGGGGCGGGCTGGCTTCGGCCCCCTCCGCCTCGGCCGCCGGTTGCCCGGCCGCCGGGGGGGCTGCCGCCGGCGGCGCGGCATGCCCGGCCGGCAGCGAGCCTTCGCCGGCCGTCCCGCCATGGGCCCGGCTGGCCGCGGCCAGCGCCTCCAGCGTGCGGAGGAACTCCGCCCGCCGGCCCGGGTCCTGCAGCAGGGAGGTCAGCCGGTCGACATCCTCGGCATTGAGGCTGACCGGCGGCCGCGCCGGGGCCGGACGGGCCTGGCTGGCCGGCGCGGGCGCCTGGGCCAGGGCCGGGCCCGCCAGCAGGAGCAGCAACGCGGGGATGATACGGGACAAGCTCATGGGGCCGGCAGCAACCCGATCCACTGTCCCGGGTCAAGCACGGAGCGCGGGATTGTAACCGGGCATAAAGCGTTTAACTGGAGGAGATGAAGACGATCCTGACCATCCTGGTCGCCATCGGGATGCTGGCGACCCTCGGCACGCTCTTCGCCGGCATGCTGGGCCTGTCCCGCGGCGACGGCAGCGGTGGCCGCTCCAACCTCCTGATGCGCTGGCGGGTAGTGATCCAGGGCATCACCCTTGTGTTGTTCGCCCTGCTCCTGGCGGTTTCCCGCCACTAGCCGACTTTGACAGGGCAAGCCGCGCCACCCTATTTTGCCGCGGAATTTCGGGGGCGTCGCCTCCAGATGAAGATCGGTCCGGGGGCAGGTCCGTGCCACGCCCCCGCGATCGGCTCCGCCGCCCGTACGGGGCGCCGGGGGAACCATCAACAGCACGCAGGAAACGGCAGAGGCGATGAAGCTCCTCGTCCCCGTCAAGCGGGTCGTCGACTACAACGTGAAGGTCCGCGTGAAGGCGGATCATACCGGCGTCGAGACCGCGAACGTCAAGATGTCGATGAACCCCTTCGACGAGATCGCGGTCGAGGAAGCGGTGCGACTGAAGGAGAAGGGCGCGGCGACCGAGATCATCGCGGTCTCCGCCGGCCCGACCGCCTGCCAGGAGCAGATCCGCACCGCGCTGGCCATGGGCGCCGATCGTGGCATCCTGATCGAGCATGACGGGCTGCTGGAGCCGCTGGCGGTCGCCAAGCTGCTCAAGGCCGTGATCGCCAAGGAAAGCCCGGACCTCGTCATCCTTGGCAAGCAGGCGATCGACGACGACATGAACGCGACGGGCCAGATGCTGGCGGCCCTCCTCGGCTGGGCGCAGGGCACCTATGCCTCGAAGGTCGAGCCGGCCGATGGCGGCATCAAGGTCACGCGTGAGGTCGATGGCGGGCTCGAGCGCCTGCAGCTCAAGCTGCCGGCCATCATCACGACCGACCTCCGCCTGAACGAGCCGCGCTACGCCTCGCTGCCGAACATCATGAAGGCCCGCAAGAAGCCGATCGAGACGCTGAAGCCGGCCGATCTCGGCGTCGACGTCTCGCCGCGCCTCACCGTCCTCAAGGTCGAGGAGCCGCCGAAGCGCCAGGCCGGCAAGAAGGTCGGCTCGGTGCAGGAACTTGTCGACAAGCTGCGCAACGAAGCGAAGGTGATCTGACCATGGCAGTCCTGGTTCTGGCCGACCATGACGGGTCGGTGGTGACGCAGCCGACCCGCAGCGCGGTCGCGGCGGCCAGCAAGCTCGGCGACGTGACGATGCTCGTCCTCGGCCCCCGCGCCGCGGCGGAGAGCGCGGCCAAGGTCGCGGGCGTGGCGAAGGTCCTCCACACCGAGGATGCACTCTACACGAACGGCCTCGCGGAGCCGCTGGCGGCGCTGCTGGTCTCGATGGCGGATGGCTACTCGCACCTCCTCGCCCCGGCCTCGGCCGCGGGCAAGAACGTCATGCCGCGGCTCGCAGCACTTCTCGACGTGCAGGTGATCTCCGACATCGCCGGCGTGATCGATGCTGACACCTTCGTCCGCCCGATCTATGCCGGCAACGCGCTGGCGACGGTGAAGTCGGCCGACCTGAAAAAGGTCATCACCGTCCGCGCCGCGAGCTTCGACCCGGCGGCGGCCGAGGGCGGCAGCGCTGCCATCGAGGCCGCGCCGAAGGGCGAGGACCCTGGCCTCTCCAACTTCCTCGGCGCCGAGATCGCCAAGTCGGAACGGCCGGAGCTCACGGCGGCGAAGGTCGTCATCTCCGGCGGCCGCGCCATGGGCTCGGCCGAGAATTTCCACATCATCGAGAGCGTGGCCGACAAGCTCGGCGCGGCCGTCGGCGCGTCGCGCGCCGCGGTCGATGCCGGCTATGCGCCGAACGACCACCAGGTCGGCCAGACCGGGAAGATCGTGGCGCCCGACCTCTACATCGCCGTCGGCATCTCGGGCGCGATCCAGCACCTGGCGGGGATGAAGGACAGCAAGGTCATCGTCGCCATCAACAAGGACGAGGAGGCACCGATCTTCTCGGTCGCCGATTACGGCCTGGTCGGCGACCTGTTCAAGGTCATGCCCGAATTCGAAACCGAGATCGGTAAGAAGTAGGCCATGGCGGAGGTAAAGAAGCTCGGCGTCATCGGCGCCGGGCTGATGGGCAACGGCATCGCGCATGTCGCGGCCCTCTCCGGCGTGCCCGTGGCGTTGGTCGACGTGAACCCGGCGGCGCTCGAGCGGGCGCTGGCGACCATCGGCAAGAACCTCGACCGCCAGGCCTCGAAGGGCGGCATTCCGGCCGGAGCCAAGGAGGAGGCGCTGGCACGCATCTCCGCCGGCACCGACTATGCCGCCTTCGCCGAATGCGACCTCGTCATCGAGGCGGCGACCGAGAACGAGGAGATCAAGAAGAAGATCTTTGCGAGTGTCTGCCCGGTCCTGCGGCCGGACGCGATCCTCGCCTCCAACACCTCCTCCATCCCCATCACGCGCCTGGGCGCCGCGACGGACCGGCCTGGCCGCTTCGTCGGCATGCATTTCTTCAACCCGGTGCCGATGATGAAGCTGGTGGAGGTCATCCGCGGCCTCGCCACCGAGGATGCGACGGTCGGGGCCGTCACGGCGCTCGCCGAGCGGATGGGCAAGACGGTGGTGGCGGCGGCCGACTATCCGGCCTTCGTCGTCAACCGCATCCTCTGCCCGATGCTGAACGAGGCGATCTTCGCGCTGATGGAGGGCGTCGGCGACGTGGTGGCGATCGATGCCGGCATGAAGCTCGGCGCCAACCATCCGATGGGCCCGCTCGAGCTCAGCGACTTCGTCGGCCTCGACACGCTCTACAGCGTGCTCAAGGTGCTGCACGAGGGCCTCGGCGACCCGAAGTACCGGCCTTGCCCGCTGCTCGCCAAGTATGTCGAGGCGGGCTGGCTCGGCCGCAAGTCGGGCCGCGGCTTCTACGACTACTCGACCACGCCGCCGACGCCGACGCGGTGAGACAGCAGGATCTTCCGCGGCATTGCCGCGGAAGGATGCCGGGCGCTTTGGCCTGTAGCGCCCTCGGGGCCCCCACGACGACGCGCAGCGGTGTCGTGGGGAGTAATCAGCCGGCCTTCTTGGTGAAATCGACCTTGTCGTTCGCGCCGGGATGCGGCGGCTCGCCGGTCGTGACGGCCTTGATGTAGCCATAGGCATGGACCAGCGTGCTGCTCGGGCTGTCCCAGTATTCGGCGCCCTCGCATTCGACGCGGATCAGCTCGATCTTCGGGTCCTCGGCGCCGGCCGGGAACCAGACGCGCAGCGGCTCGCTCCAGAGCTGCTTCTGCTTCGCCGCGTCCTTGATGACCTCGGCCATGCCGTAGATGGAGACGTAGTTCTGGCTGCTCGGGTCGGAGAAGGCGAGGAGGACGCGGCCATCGTCCCGCGTCTCGTTGGTGACCGGGCTGCCGCCGCTGGCGAAGAACCAGAGCACGCCGTCGAACTCCTTGTTCACGGCGCGCATCGGCCGGCCGCGGAAGCGGCCCTCGCTGTCCTGCGTGACCATCATGGTCACGTCGATGTCCTTGATCATCTCCCAGACCTTGCGCTTGGCCTCGGCGTCGCTGCGGGTTTCCGGCATGGTGGCCTCCGTTTCGGGGTGTCGGCAGACCAACGACCGGGGCCGCGGCCGGTTGCAGCCCGCCTGCCTGCGTCCTAGCCTCCGCCCGGACAGCCGAGGACAGACCGTGAGCGACGCCACTGAGCCCACCATCATCGCCCGCCGCGAGGGCGCCGCCGGCACCCTGCTGATGAACCGGCCGAAGACGCTGAACGCCCTCGACCTCGACATGATCCGCGGCTTCCAGTCGGCGCTCGATGCCTGGAGCACGGACCCGGCGGTCGCGCTGATCATCGTCGAGGGCGCGGGCGGGAAGGCTTTTTGTGCCGGCGGCGACGTCCGGCGGGTGCGCGAGCAGGCGATCGCCGGCGATGCGGCCGCCATCGAATCCTTCTTCGCCGAGGAGTATGCGGTCAACCGCGGCATTGCCACCATCGGCAAGCCCTGGGTCTCCCTCATCGACGGCGTCTGCATGGGGGGCGGCATCGGCGTCTCGGTCCATGGGCGGCCGGTGGTGGTGACGGAGGCGGCGATGCTGGCGATGCCGGAGACGGCCATCGCCCTCTTCCCCGATGTCGGCACCAGCCACATCCTGCCGCGGCTGCCGGGCGCCATCGGCACCTGGCTGGCGCTCACCGGGGCGCGGCTCCGCGGGGGGGATGCGGTGGCGGCGGGGCTCGCCAGCCATTTCGTCCCGAAGGCGGGGCTGCCGGCGCTGCGCGAGGCGCTGCTCGGCGGCGATGCCTCGGTCGTCGAGCGCTTCGCCGAGGCGGCGCCGGAGGCCGGCTTCGCGCCGCATCGCGCGGCCATCGACCGCTGCTTCGGGCGGGACACCATGCCCGCGATCCTGGCCGCGCTCGAGGCGGAGGGAACCGACTGGGCGGCGGAGCAGGTGAAGATCCTCCGGCGGATGTCGCCGACCAGCCTTTCGGTCTCGCTCGAGCTGCTGCGGCGCGGAGCCGGCGCCACGCTCGACGAGTGCCTGGCGATGGAGCTGGCGCTCACCCGCAGCGTGGTGAACCGGCACCCGGATTTCCGCGAGGGGGTGCGCAGCGTGCTCGTCGACAAGGACGGCAAGCCGCAGTGGCAGCCGGCCACCATCGAGGAGGTCGACCCGTCAGCGATCGCGGCGCTGTTCGAAGGCTGAGCTAGCGGCCGACCAGCACCAGCACCACGCCGGCGACGACGGTCAGCGCGCCCAGCACCTCGGCCCGCGTCGGCTGCTCGCGCAGGTAGAAGCGGCTGAAGAGCAGGGTCATCAGGATCTCCACCTGGCCGACGGCGCGGACCAGCGCCACCGGGGCCAGGGCGAAGGCGGTGAACCAGCAGGCCGAGCCGCAGGCGGAGAGGGCGCCGACTTGGGCGCTGGTGCGCCAGGTGGCGAAGACGGCGCGGAGCTGCGCAGGCTCCCGCGCCAGCAGCCAGCTGCCCTGCATGAGGGTCTGCAGGATGTTGGCGGCGACCAGCGTCACCAGGGCGCGCAGGATCGGATCCTCGCCCGGCAGGGCGAGGTTGGCGCTCTTGATGAGGACGCTGGTGAGGGCGAAGAAGAAGCCCGAGGCGAGGCCGCAGATGGCGGCCGGCTGCACGGTGGCGCGGGCGAGCTCCCGCCAGGAGGCGGCGCGGCCGGCGAGCGAGAGCCAGAGGACCCCCGCCACGCCGATGGCGATGCCGCACCAGGCGATGGCCGAGATGCGCTCGCCGAGCAGGATGAGGGCGAGGACGGCGCCCTGCACCGCTTCGGTCTTGGCATAGGCGGTGCCGACGGCGAAGCCGCGATGGCCGAAGGCCATGATCAGCAGGTTGGTGCCGAGGATCTGGCCGAGCCCGCCGGCGGCGCAGAGGAGCAGGAAGGTGAGGTTCAGCGGCGGGATGGTGCCGCCGAAGGCGGCGAGATAGAGGGCCAGCAGCAGCGCCCCCACCGGCACGCCGTAGAGGTAGCGCACCACCGCCGCCGCATTGACGGAGAGCTGGCCGCGTAGCCGCTGCTGCAGGGCCGTGCGCCAGGTCTGGAACAGCGCGGCGGCCAGGGTGACGGGCAGCCAGAGCGGCGAGAGGATCATTGCGGGGGAGGCTGCGGCGGGCCTCAGCCCGCGTCAAGCTGCAGCCCCTCCTTGCGGATGACGGCGGCCCATTTGTCGATCTCGCCATTGACGAAGGCGGCGTACTGCTCGAGCGAGCCGTAGAGCGAGACGCCGCCCATCTCGCGCCAGCGGGCCTTCACCTCCTCCGTCTCGTGCCAGGCCTTCATCGCGCGGTTGAGCGCCTCGGCGATGGGGCGGGGCGTGGCGGCGGGGACGAAGATGCCGAACCAGGTGTTGACGTCGAAGGCCGCGAGCTCCGGCATCGTCTCGCGCGCGGCGGGGATGTCGGGCAGCGAGAAGTTGCGGTCGGCGCTGCTGACGGCCAGCGCGCGCACCCGGCCGGCCCTGATCTGCTGGATGCCGCTCGTCAGGTTGTCCCACATGTACTGGATGTTGCCGGCGACGAGCTCGATCGCGGCGGGGCCGGCGCCGCGGAAGGGGACGTGGATGGCCTCCGTCCCCGTCGCCTGGTTGAACCAGACGCCGGTCAGGTGCGGCGACTGGCCGACGCCGGGGGAGCCGTAGCTGAGCTTGCCGGGATTGGCCTTCAGATGGGCGACGAGCTCCGGCAGCGTGTTCGCCGGGACGGACGGGTGGACGACCAGCACGTTGGGCCCGCGGATGGTGCCGGCGATGGGCAGCAGGCTGGTGCGGTCGAAGGGCAGGCTGCGGTAGAGCGAGAGGCCGATGGCCTGCGGGCCGATATTGCCGAGCAGCAGGTTCAGCCCGTCCGGGGCGGCGCGCACGATCTCCGTCGTGCCGATGACGCCGCCGGCGCCGGAGCGGTTCTCCACCACGCAATTCTGGCCGAAATGGCTCTGCAGGAAGGGCGCGAGCAGGCGGGCGCTGATATCGGCCGTGCCGCCGGGGGCGGCGGGGACGACGATGCGGATGGGCTGGCTCGGCCGCCACTCGGCCTGGGCCAGGCCATGGGGGGCGAGGGCGGGCGTGGCGAGCAGGCTGGCGAGCGCCGTGCGGCGGGTGATGCGTGGCATGGAGGTCCTCCCGGGCTTTGCCGGGGAGGATGACTCGAAACGATTAACGGAACCAGTCATGCCGGCTCCATCCAGCGGGGGATGCGGGCGCGGCCGGCGACGAAGCGGTGCATGGAGTGCAGCGTCCGCCAGACCTGCCGGGGCGGGTGCCAGGGGCGGTCGAGCAGGGATTGGGCGAAGCGGAGGAAGACGGGGCGGTAGATTTCGGACAAATCCGGGTCGGGCAGGAATTGGGAGGGGGCCGGGAGGGCGGAGAAGAGGCGGAGGCGGCGGGCGAGGACGATGGCGTGGAGGTTGCCGCAGAGGCGGATGGCGCGGCGGAAGGCGCAGCAGATCCGGTGGGCGAGGGTCGCCAGGCGGCGGGGGCGCAGGGCGAGCGCCACGAGCAGGCGGGGCCAGAGGCCGGCGCGGGCCCAGCGGCGGTAGGAGCGCGAGACGGTGTCGGGCTTGCCGTGCTCGGGCGGCAGGAGGCGCCAGGGGGCGCGGCCGCCGCGGTGCTTGGTGGTGGCCCAGCGGAAGATGGCGTCCAGCCGCGCGCGGAGTGCAGTCGAGGGGGCGGCCGCGCTCGTGGAGGCCGCCGCAGGCCATGGCTTCCATCAGCGGCGCCATCTCGGCCCATTCGGCGTAGGTCATGGGTGCCCAGGGGCGGGGCGGGGTCAGGCAGGTGAGCGGGTCGAGGCAGATGCGGCGGAGGATGTCGTGCCTGGCCAGGAAATCGGCGGGGAAGAGGCCGGCGGGGATGGGGTCGGGGCGGGGCTTGCGGCGGAGGAGGGGCATGGGGGTGGCTCCGCGAAGGGGTTGGCGCGGAACATAGCAGGAACAGACCTGAGACGCAACGATGGGCTCCGGCTTGCCTGGCGCGGCGGAAACCTCCCGGTTGGGGAGCGAGCCGGCCGCGGATGCCGGGGGCGAAGCCCCTAGCCCTCGACCAGCCCCAGCCCGTTCAGCCCCGGCAGCATCTCCGGCCAGCGGCGCGCCTCGGCGGACTGGAGCAGGATGCGGGCCCAGGCGACCCAGCCGGACCAGGCGATGCGCTTGTCCCAGGCGACGCCCCAGTCGGCGAGCAGGGCGAGGCCGGCGCCGGCATGGCGAGCGGCCGCCTCCCAGTCGGCGGCGGCGAGCGACAACTGGGCCAGCATCAGCCGAGGCTCGGCGACATAGGGGTTGTGGGCGGCGGCGGCCTCGAGGGCGCGGCGGGTCGGGTCCGGGCTGGCGACGGGCAGCGAGCGGGTCACGGCCTGCCAGTAGAGGCTCGCAGCGGCCAGCTCGTCGGCGGGGTCGAGCCGCGCCGTGCAGCGGGCGAAGACGGAGGGCGTGGGGATGCCCCATTCGGGCGGCATCTCCGACAGCGGCAGGGCGAGGCGGGAGAGGGTGGAGAGGGCGCTCGCGGTCGGCTTGAGGGGGCCGGGCCAGAGGGCGGCGGCCCAGTGGTCCTGCACCCGGCGCGGCTTGGAGGGGCCGGGGAAGCCCGGGAAGAGCTCGTCCTGCCAGGAATGCCACTGCTCGGCGATATCGGCGATGGTGGCGATGGCGAAGACCGCGACATCCTTCGTGCTGAGCAGGATGGCGGGGGCGCCCTCGCGCTCGAGGACCATGCCCTCCTCCGGAAGGTCGCCCTCCTCGAGGAGGCGGCGGGTGAAGAGGGTGCGGGGCATGGTGCAGAAGAGATGGACCAGGCGCTCCGCCTCCTCGCCGAGCGCCTGTCGGAGCGGGGCGCGGTCGGCGAAGAGCTTCAGATCGACATACTCGTTCGAGTAGACGCTGTGGAAGAGGCCGAGCAGGCGGATCTCGCGCGGCATGTCCCACAGCGCCAGCGTCCGGTAGAGGCCGAGCAGGTGGTCCTTGAAGGTGCCGGCCTTGTGCCAGTCCTCGCCGGCGGCGCGGGAGAAGAGGAGATCGAGCAGGGGCGGGAGCCCAGGGTCGATGGCGGCCCAGTCCTCGGCGAGGAGGGGCTTGACGAGCGGGTGCATCAGGACTCGACCCGGTAGCGGAAGTCGCAATGGGAGGCGCCGCCCATCAGCGTCTGGGTGCGGGCCAGCTTGAGCTTCGGGTCATAGCCCTCGCAGAAGGCGCCGTCGCGGTTGCAGGAGAGGACGGCGCCGAGCTCGGCGAGGCCCATGGCGCGGTACATCTCCGAATATCTGCAGCGGGTGACGTTGAAGCCGTAGCTGGTCTCGCTGCGGTCCACCACCTCGATGCGCAGCGCGTCGTCGCGGGTCCAGCGCTCCTGGATGGCGATGAAGTGGTCGAGGCTCGGGCCGTCCGGCGCTTCGGCGGCCATTGCGGCGGCGGCCTCCTTGGCGAGCTTGATGATGGCGCGGGAGAGGATGGCGCGGGCCTGCTCGGGGCCGAGCGCGGCGGCCATCTCCTCGTAGATGCCCCGCGCGAAGGCGGCTTCGATGCGGCGCTGCTCGAGGATGCCGATGCTCATGGGGCGTCTCCGTTGCGGTCGGACCGACGGTAGAGGCACGGGGGCTGGACCGGAAGGCCAAGCGGGACCAGATGCGGGGCCTGGCGAGCGGCGACGGGAGCGGGACGCGCATGGCACTGGACGCCGATCTGCTGATCGATCGGAGGCGGCTGAAGCGGCGCCTGGCGCTGTGGCGGGGCTTCGCCCTGCTGCTGGTGCTGGGGGCGGGGCTGGCCTGGTTCGGGCGGGCGGGCGAATTGCCGGGGATCGGGGCAGGGCGCGTGGAGCGGCTGACCGTCTCGGGCGCCATCAGCGACGACCGCAAGCTGCAGGAGGCGCTCGACCGGCTGGCCAAGGATGCGGGGGTGCGGGCGGTGATCGTCGCCATCGACAGCCCGGGCGGGACGGTCGGCGGGGGCGAGGCGCTGCATGCGGCGCTCAGCCGGCTGCGGGCGGCGAAGCCGGTGGTCGCCGTGATGCGGGGGACGGCGGCCTCGGCGGGTTACATGGCGGCGGTGGCGACGGAGCGGATCTTCGCGCGGGAGTCGACGCTGACGGGGTCGATCGGGGTGATCCTGCAGACCTTCGACACGTCGGAGCTGCTGGCGCGGCTCGGCGTGCGGGGGGAGGCGCTGGTCTCGGGGCCGCTCAAGGCCCAGCCCAATCCCTTCCATCCGCTCTCGGAGGAGGGTCGGGCGTCGCTGCAGGGCGTGATCGGCGACATGTATGCGCAATTCGTCGAGAAGGTGGCGGCGGGGCGGCGGATGCCGGTCGAGCAGGTGCGGGGGCTGGCCGATGGGCGGGTCTTCACCGGGCGGCAGGCGCTGGAGGCGGGCCTGGTCGACGCGATCGGCGGCGAGCCGGAGGCCAGGACCTGGCTGGCGGCCGAGAAGGGCGTGCCGGCCGACCTCCCCGTGCGGGATATCGAGACCCGCAGCATGGCGGAGCGGGTGGTGGGCGCCACCTTCGCGTCCCTGGCGAAAACCGTGATTTCAGAATGGCTTGGCGTTGACGGCCCCGGCCTGCTCTGGCAGCTTCCGCGCTGAGGGGCAGGATGGGGCGGCGATGACGAAGAGCGAGCTGATCGCGCATCTGGCGGCGGAGAACCCGCATCTGCGCCAGCCGGATATCGAGCTGATCGTGGCGACCATCTTCGAGGAGATCACCGAGGCGCTGACCCGGGGGGACCGGGTGGAGCTGCGCGGCTTCGGCGCCTTCTCGGCCAAGAAGCGGGACCCGCGGACGGGGCGCAACCCGCGCACCGGGGCGGCGGTTCCTGTCGAGGGCAAGGCCGTGCCCTATTTCAAGCCGGGCAAGGAGCTGCGGGAGCGGGTGAATGGCGGGCAGGTCCCGGCCGCGCCGCGCCCGGCCCGCGCCGCTGCCAGTTCGTGAAGGACTCTCCCTGATGCTGCGATTGATCCTGCTGCTGCCCGTGCTGGTGGTGCTCGTGCTCTTCGGCCTGTCGAACCGGGAGGAGGTGCTGCTGCGCCTCTGGCCGCTCGACTTCACATGGGTGGTGCCGCTCTCGACCGCGATGCTGATCTTCGCCGCGGTGTTCTTCCTTTGCGGCGCGCTGGTGGCGTCGACGGCGGGGCTGCGGCACCGGACGCGGGCGCGGCGGGCGGAGCGGGCGGCGCAGGTGCTGGAGGCGGAGCTCAACGAGTATCGCGCCGCGGCGGCGCGGCAGATCGGGCCGGTGCCGCAGCCGGCGGGGACCAACCTGGCGCGGCTGCAGCGGCCGGCGGCCTGAGGTGCTGAAGCGTCCCCAAGGGGGGGCCGAGCGGGTCATACCGGCGATCGATGTCGCCGATATGGGGCGGGCGGAGGCGCTGGCGCGGGCGCTGGCGCCAGGATGTGGGGCGGTGAAGCTCGGGCTCGAGCTATACGCGGCCTGCGGGCCGGAGGCGGTGCGGCGGGTGGTGCCGGTGGCGCCGGTCTTCCTCGACCTCAAGCTGCATGACATCCCGAATACCGTCGCCGGGACGGTGCGGTCGCTGCTGCCGCTCAGGCCGGCGATGCTGACGCTGCACGGGGCGGGCGGTGCGGCGATGATCGTGGCCGCGCGCGAGGCGGCGGAGGCGGCGGGGGAGGCGAGGCCGATCCTGCTCGCCGTCACCGTGCTGACCAGCCTCGATGCGGGGGCGCTGGCGGAGACGGGGATCGTAGGCGGGCCGGTGCAGCAGGTGCTGCGGCTGGCGCGGCTGGCGCTCGGGGCGGGGGCGGATGGGCTGGTCTGCTCGCCGCGCGAGGTCGGGCCGATCCGCGATGCCTTCGGCGAGGCGCCGATGCTTGTGGTGCCGGGGGTACGGCCGGCGGGGAGCGCCGCGGGGGACCAGGCAAGGACGGCGACGCCGGCGGAGGCCGTGGCGGCCGGGGCGGACTGGATCGTGGTCGGGCGGCCGATTACCGGCGCTGCCGATCCGGTGGCGGCGCTCCGGGCGATCGCCGGAGATATCGCGTGATCGAGGTGAAGATCTGCGGGGTCCGCGATGCGGCGGGCTTCGATGCGGCGGCGGAGGCGGGGGCGGCGATGGTCGGCTTCGTCTTCTACCCGCCCTCGCCGCGGGCGGTGACGCCGGAGGAGGCCGCAGCGCTCTCGGCGCGGATGGAGGGCGGGCCGGTGCGGGTCGGGCTCTTCGTCGATCCGACGGATGAGGAGATCGCGGCGGTGCTGGCGGTGCTGCCGCTCGGGCTGATCCAGTTGCATGGGGCGGAGAGCCCGGCGCGGTGCGCGGCGATCCGCGTCAGGTTCGGGGTGCCGGTGATGAAGGCGGTCGGCATCGGCGGCGAGGCGGACTTCGCGGCGCTCGAGGCCTATGCGCCGGTGGTCGATCGCTTCCTGCTCGATGCCAAGCCGCCGGCGGGGGCGAGCCTGCCGGGGGGGAATGCGGCGGCCTTCGACTGGGGGCTGACGGCGGGGCGGGTGATTCCCCGCCCCTGGCTGCTGGCGGGAGGGCTGACGCCGGAGACGGTGACGGAGGCAATCCGGCAGAGCGGGGCAGCAGGGGTGGATGTGTCCTCCGGCGTCGAGCGCGCGCGGGGGGTGAAGGATCCGGGGCGGATCAGGGATTTCGTGGGGGCGGCGAGGGGGCAGTGCGGAGGCGCATCGGGAGGTTGAGGCTGTCGGTCCCGAAGGACGACATGATGCGACCTTCGCGCGGGATGTCCGGTCGCCGACCGGTGGGCGGGCTTCGAGCTGCTGTTCTGGTGTATCGCCGAGAAGGCGAAGTTGATGAAACTGTACCTGCTCTTATGGTTGAGAGCCGTGTATAGTAGGGCGAGTCACCGCCCCGGCCCCTCGGTGGCGTAACCCAAGGCACCAATTCCATGCCGGCCGACATGCCCCTCGGCGACGCGACCCAGCCCAGGCCGAAGCCCGCCGCGCCCAGGATCCTGGTCGTGGAGGACCAGGCCCTCATCGCCATGCTGATCGACACCATCCTGCGAGAGTGCGGGTACGAGGTCTTCCTCGCCGGAGATGGCGAGGAGGCGCTGGCCATGGCGCAGTCGATCGGCGAGCTCTCCGCGGTCGTCGCAGACATCCACCTGCTGGGCCAGTTGGACGGCAAGGCGGTGATCCGCAGCCTCCGCCGGGATCGGCCCGGGCTGCCGGTCGTGGTGGTGACCGGCTTCCATCCGGAGGCGCCGGAGGCCAACCTGCGGGGGCTTGGGGGCCCCACCGTCCGGCTCAGCAAGCCCTTTGCCGCCGAGGACCTGGTCGCCAGCCTGGCCGATGTGCTCTCCAGCCGGACCGGACGGGCGAGCAACCCGGCAGGCGGAGCCCCGCTGCGGCGGAACGAGGCGGTGCGGGACCCCGTGCGATTGCTGGCTGGCCGTCCTGCTTCGCACCGATCGAGCAAGCCCGGATCCGGCGGACCCGCCTGATCCGAGCGGCCTGCTCGATCGCGTGGCGGGCGCGGGCGAATGCCGTGAGTCAGGGCGGATGGAAGCCGCGGTGGCGGTGGGGAGCCCGTCGGGCCGGGGTTTCTCGCGCCCGGCCGGTGGCACATGTCGCCTGGCCTGCCTCGCCCGATAGCCCCGGCCCCCCGGCATGGCCCGCCATGGCAGGGCCGCTGCCGCGGCGCCGACCGGGGCCTGCCGCCTCGGCGACGCCCGGCTTTCCCCCCTGCCCGCGCTGCTTTATGACGGCGGCCGGACAAGGGGAAAGCCAGTGAACAAGCCGCTGCCGAACAGCTTCCGCCAGGGCCCGGACGTGCAGGGCCGCTTCGGCCAATTCGGCGGGCGCTTCGTCGCCGAGACGCTGATGCCGCTGATCCTCGAGGTCGAGCAGGCCTATGAGGCGGCGAAGCGCGACCCGGCCTTCGATGCCGAGTGGCGCCGGCTGCTGACCCATTATGTCGGCCGGCCGAGCCCGCTCTGGTTCGCGGAGCGGCTGACCAACCATCTTCGTGCGAACAGCGCGAGCGAGGGCCTTGGGGCCCGCGTCTACTTCAAGCGCGACGAGCTGAACCATACCGGCGCGCACAAGATCAACGCCGTGCTCGGGCAGATCCTGCTGGCGAGGCGCATGGGCAAGACGCGCATCATCGCCGAGACCGGGGCGGGGCAGCACGGCGTGGCGACGGCGACCGTCTGCGCGCTGTTCGACCTGCCCTGCACCGTCTTCATGGGGGCGACCGACGTGGAGCGGCAGCAGCCGAACGTGTTCCGGATGAAGCTGCTCGGCGCCGAGGTGATGCCGGTGACGAGCGGGGCGGCGACGCTCAAGGATGCGATGAACGAGGCGCTGCGCTACTGGGTCGCCAACGTGCAGGACACCTACTACTGCATCGGCACCGTCGCCGGGCCGCACCCCTATCCGGTGATGGTGCGGGACTTCCAGAGCGTCATCGGCGAGGAGGCGAAGCAGCAGATGATGGCGGCCGAGGGGCGGCTGCCGGATGCGCTGGTGGCGGCCATCGGCGGAGGCTCCAATGCGATGGGGCTGTTCTATCCCTTCCTCGACGATGCCGCCGTGAAAATGTACGGCGTGGAGGCGGCGGGGCATGGCGTGGAGACGGAGCAGCATGCGGCCTCGCTGACCAAGGGGCGGCCGGGCGTGCTGCACGGCAACCGCACCTACCTGCTGCAGGATGCGCATGGGCAGATCACCGAGGCGCATTCGATCAGCGCGGGGCTCGACTATCCGGGCGTCGGGCCGGAGCATTCCTGGCTGCACGAGCTCGGCCGCGTGCAGTATGTGAGTGCGACGGATGACGAGGCGCTGGCCGCCTTCCAGCTCTGCTCGAAGCTCGAGGGCATCATCCCGGCGCTGGAGCCGGCGCATGCGCTGGCGCATGTGATGCGGCTGGCGCCGCAGCTTCCCCGGGACGAGATCGTGCTGATGAATCTCTGCGGGCGCGGGGACAAGGACATCTTCACCGTGGCGCGGCATCTGGGAGTGGAGATGTGAGCCGGATCGCTGCGAAGTTTGCCGCGCTGAAGGCCGAGGGGCGCAAGGCGCTCGTCACCTACCTGCAGGGCTTCGACCCGGACCGGGAGACCTCGCTGGCGCTGCTGCGCGGGCTGCCGGGGGCGGGGGCGGACCTGCTCGAGCTCGGCGTGCCCTTCACCGACCCGATGGCGGACGGGCCCTCCATCCAGCGCGCGGCGCAGCGGGCGCTGAGGGTGGGGGCGACGCTGCACGGCGTGCTCGATCTGGTGCGGGACTTCCGCCGCGGCGACGACACCACGCCGATCGTCCTCATGGGCTACTACAACCCGATCCTCGCCTATGGCGTCGACGGCTTCTGCACGGATGCGGCCGCGGCCGGCGTCGACGGGCTGATCCTCGTCGACCTGCCGCCCGAGGAGGCGGGCGAGATCGAGCCGCAGGCGCGGGCGGCGGACATCGACCTCATCCGGCTGGTCGCGCCGACGACGGACGACGCGCGGCTGCCGCGGGTGCTCGCCGCGACCAGCGGCTTCGTCTACTACGTCTCGATCACCGGCATCACCGGGACCAGGAGCGCGACGGCGGCCTCGCTGGAGGAGGCGATCCCGCGCATCCGGCGGCATACGGACCTGCCGATCGCGATCGGCTTCGGCATCCGCACGCCGCAGCAGGCGGGCGAGGCGGCCAGGCTCGCGGATGGGGCGGTGGTGGGGACGGCGCTGGTGGATACGCTGGCGGCCTCGCTCGACGAGGACGGCAAGGCAAGGCCCGAGACGGTGGGGCTGGTGCTGGAGCAGGTGCGGGCGCTGGCGGGGGCGGTGCGGGCTGGATGAACTGGATCAGCGAATGGGCGCTGCCCAAGATCAAGACGCTGTTCGGCGCGCCGCGGGAGGTGCCGGAGAATCTCTGGCACAAATGCCCGGCCTGCGAGCAGATGATCTTCCACCGCGACCTCGAGCGGAACCTGCATGTCTGCACCCATTGCGGGCACCACATGCGGGTCGGCGCCCGGGTGCGGCTGGACTACACGCTGGATGCGGGCTGGGCGCGGATCGAGCTGCCGAAGGCGCCGCAGGACCCGCTGCGGTTCCGTGACCAGCGGCGCTATGTCGAGCGGCTGCGCGAGGCGCAGGCCAAGGCCGGGCAGGAGGATGCCGTCGTCGTCGCGCATGGGGCGATCGAGGGCAACCGCGTCGTCGCCGCGGCCTTCGAGTTCAGCTTCCTCGGCGGCTCGATGGGGGCGGGCGTCGGCGAGGCGCTGGTGACGGCGGCACGGCTGGCGGTGCTGCAGGACTCGCCGCTCATCGTCTTCACCGCCTCGGGCGGGGCGCGGATGCAGGAGGGCGCAATCAGCCTGATGCAGATGCCGCGCACCGTCATCGCCACGCGCATGGTGAAGGAGGCGGGGCTGCCCTTCATCACCGTGCTCTGCGACCCGACGACGGGCGGCGTGACGGCGAGCTTCGCCATGCTGGGCGACGTGCAGATCGCCGAGCCAGGGGCGATGATCGGCTTCGCGGGCGCCCGCGTGATCGAGCAGACGGTGCGCGAGAAGCTGCCGGAGGGGTTCCAGCGGGCGGAGTACCTGCTGCAGCACGGCATCCTCGACATGGTGGTGCCGCGTGGCGAGATGCGGGCGACGCTGGCGCGGCTGATCGGCCTGCTGCGGACGCCGGAGCGGATGGAGGCGCCCGTCGCCGGTACGGCCGAGACCGAGGCGCTGACGGCACTGCCTGCGCCGGAAGGGCCGGCCGTCCCGGCATGAGGCGGCCCGCGTGAGGCGGAGCGAGTCCATCCTCGAGCGGCTGCATGCGCTGCATCCGGTGGCGATCGACCTGAGCCTCGGGCGGCTGCAGGCGCTGCTCGGGAAGCTCGGGCATCCGGAGCGGCGGCTGCCGCCGGTGGTGCATGTCGCGGGGACCAACGGCAAGGGCTCGACCTGCGCCTTCCTGCGCGCCATAGGCGAGGCGGCGGGGCAGCGGGTGCATGTCTTCACCTCGCCGCATCTGGTGCATTTCAACGAGCGGATCCGCCTGGCCGGCGCGCTGGTCGGGGAGGAGGCGCTGCAGGCGGCGCTCGAGGAGGTGGACGCGGTGAATGCGGGGGCGGCGATCACCGTCTTCGAGGTGATCACCGCGGTCGCCTTCCTGCTGTTCAGCCGGGTGCCGGCCGACCTGCTGGTGCTGGAGGTGGGCCTCGGCGGGCGGTTCGACGCGACCAACGTGATTCCGCCGCCCGCGGTGGCGGCGATCACCTCGATCTCGATGGACCACATGGAGTTCCTCGGCGACCGGCTGGAGAAGATCGCCTTCGAGAAGGCGGGGATCATCAGGCCAGGCGTGCCCTGCGTGACGGGGGCGCAGGACCCGGCGGCGCTCGGCGTGCTGGAGCGCGTGGCAGCGGAGGCGGGGGCGCCGCTGCTCGCCAGGGGGCGCGGCTGGAGCGTCGAGCGGCACGAGGGCGGCTTGCGCTATGCCGATGCGGCGGGGGTGGTCGAGCTGCCGCCGCCGGGGCTGCTCGGGGCGCATCAGGCGGACAATGCGGGGATCGCCGTGGCGGCGCTCCGGGCCTGGGCGCCGGGCTGGCTCAGCGGCCAGGCCCTGGCGGCGGGCGTCGCCGGGGTGGAGTGGCCAGGGCGGATGCAGCGGCTCGGCGGGCGGCTGGCGAGGCTGTTGCCAGAGGGCTGGGAGCTCTGGCTGGATGGCGGGCACAATGCCGGAGGCGGGCTGGCGATCGCGGAGCAGGCGAGGGCCTGGGGCGACCGGCCGCTGCACCTCCTTGTCGGGATGAAGGGGACGAAGGTCGTCGAGGATTTCCTCCGGCCGCTGGTGCCGCTGGCCGGCAGCCTCTGGGCGGTGGCGGAGCCAGGGCAGCACCTGGCGACGCCGGTCGAGCGCATCGTCGCGGCGAGCGGCGGCGTGGCGCGGCCGGGGCCGACCGTCGAGGCGGCGCTGGCCGCGCTGCGGCGGGAGGGTGGGCCGGCGCGGGTGCTGGTCTGCGGGAGCCTCTACCTCGCCGGCGAGGTGCTGAAGCTGGATGGCAGCCCGTAGAGGCGGGCGGCGGTGCCGTGGAACAGCGCGGCGCGCTCCGCCTCGCTCGCGCCCGCGGCGAGGCGCTTGAAGGCGTTCCAGAGCACCGGGTAGCTGCACATGCCCTTGTCCACCGGGAAATTGCTCTCGAACATGCAGCGCGCGGGGCCGAAGGCCTCGATGCAGGTCTCGACGTAAGGGCGCCAGGCTTCGGCGAGCCCGGCGGAGCCGGGCGGGCGTTCGGCGAGGTGGAAGTCGAAGCCGTTCACCTGCATGGCGAGCCCGCCAAGCTTCACCGCCGTGTTGGGCAGGGCGGCCAACGCCAGAATCGAGTCGCGCCAGGCGGGGAAGACCTCGGCGCGGCGGCCGGCGAAGGGACCGACGCCGAGCGGGCCGCCGCAATGGTCGAGGATGATGGTCAGCTCCGGCACGGCGCGGGCGAGGGCGAGCACCAGCGGCAGCTGGGTGTGGTAGGCCCAGACATCGAGGGTGAGGCCGGCGCGGGCCAGTTCGCGGGCGCCCTCGGCGAAGGCCGGGTGCCCGAGCGGGCCGGGCGGGGGCGTCACCAGGTTGGAGCGGATCCCGGGCGACGGGTGCCAGGCGGTGCGGTTGCGGATGCCGCGGAGGAGCGGGCCGGCGACCGCCCGGTGCGCCTCGAGCAGGCGGGCGACGCGGTCGCCGAGGGTGAGGTCCACCATGCCGATGATGCCGGCGCAGGCTTCGGTCCCGCCATGGCGGCCGCTGGCGCGGGCGGCGAACTCCGTCTCGCCGAGCGGGCGCTCCTCCTCCGGGCCGGCGCTGCGGTACATGGCGCCGCACTGGACGAAGATGGTCGCCTCGATCCGGTGGCCGGTGGCGGTGTCGCGCAGCAGGTCCGGGAGGAGGTAGCGCTCGCCGGGATGGTCCCAGAGGTGGTGGTGCGGGTCGATGATCGGCAGGCCGGGGTCGAGGATGTCCTCCGCCGTCAGGGCGAGCCAGTCCTCCCGCACCGCGACCTGGCGGGAGGGGGTCAGGCTCACCGGTTCGCCGGGTTGGACACCAGCGCCAGGGCCTTGGCCGGGTCGATGCGGCCGTCATAGAGGGCGCGGCCGATGATGACGCCTTCGATCCCCTCCGCGGCGACGGCCGTGAGCGCGGCGAGGTCGTTCAGCGAGGCGACGCCGCCCGAGGCGATGACGGGGAGGCGGACGGCCCGCGCCAGGGCGAGCGTCGCCTCGAGGTTGACGCCGCCCAGCATGCCGTCGCGGTCGATGTCGGTGTAGATGATGGCGGCCGCCCCGGCATCCTCGAAGCGGAGGGCGAGTTCCTGCGCCGGCATGGTGCTGATGTCCGCCCAGCCCTCGGTTGCCACCATGCCGCCGCGGGCATCGATGCCGACGGCGATCTGGCCGGGCCAGGCACGGCAGGCGGCGAGGGCGAAGCGCGGGTCCTTCAGCGCCGCGGAGCCGAGGATGATGCGCTTCACCCCCTGGTCCAGCCAGGCCTCGACCGAATTCATGCTGCGGATGCCTCCCCCCAGCTGCACCGGCAGGCCGGGGGTGGCGGCGAGGATCGACTGCACGGCGACCGCATTGGCGGGGCGGCCGGCGAAGGCGCCGTCGAGGTCGACCACATGCAGCCAGCGGAAGCCGGCGGCGGCGAAGAGCCGGGCCTGGGCGGCGGGGTCGGCGGAATAGACCGTCGCCTCGCGCATGTCCCCGCGCTTCAGGCGGACGACCTGGCCGGCCTTGAGGTCGATCGCGGGGTAGAGGGTGAGGCCCATCGCTTATGGCACCATGTGTTCCGTGCGGCGGCCGCGGCCGGGCTCCAGCAGCTTGTAGTAGTATTGCCCTGCGACCGTCTGGCCTCGCACCCTGGCATAGACCGGGTGGCTGCCCCAAAGCACGTAGCCGAGCGCCTGGAAGAGCGCGATGGCGGTCAGTTGAGTCTCCCGCACGTCGAGGTTGAGGACGCGGTGGCCGAGTGCCGCGGCGCGTTCCTCGACCTTCTGGATCAAGAGGCGCGCGAGGCCATGGCCGCGGCCGTAGGGCGCGATATAGGCGTGGGTGAGGTGGGCGGAGAAGGCCTGGGCCTCGTTGTTGCGGTGCGGGCGGACGAGCTGGGCGCTGCCGACCACCATGCCGTCGAGCCGGGCGACGAACAGCTCCCGCTCCGGCACCAGGAGGACGCCGCGGAAGTGGCGCTCCAGCGCCGCGCGGCCCTGCGGCTCGACCCAGCCGAAGCCGCCGCCCTCGATGATGGCGGCGTCGGTCGCCTCGCAGAGCTCGGCGATGTCGTGGTCGTCGAGTTCGGTGACGCGGTCGACGCGGAGCTCGGCGATGGTCCCGCTCATGGTTCCCACCGGAGGAAATTGGCGAGGAGGCGGAGCCCGAGGGCCGCGCTCTTCTCGACATGGAATTGCGTGCCGGCGACGTTGCCGCGGGCGACGATGGCGACGACCGGGCCGCCATAGTCGGTGGTGGCGGCGACCTCGCCCTCCTCCGCGCCGCGCAGCGCGTAGGAATGGACGAAATAGGCGTGCTCCCCGGGGCGGATGCCGTCCAGCAGCGGGTGCTCGCCGGGGGTGAAGGCGAGGGTGTTCCAGCCCATCTGCGGCAGGGGGAGGGGGGTGCCGTCGGGGCCGCGCGGGTCCATCGGCGCCATCTCGCCGGCGATCCAGCCGAGGCCGGGGGTCGTGCGGTGCTCGAGGCCGCGCTCCACCATGATCTGCATGCCGACGCAGATGCCGAGCAGGGGCACGCCCTGGCGGCGGACGCGATCCTCCAGCACCTCGACCATGCCGGGGAGGGCCTGCAGCCCGCGCATGCAGGCGGCGAAGGCGCCCTGGCCGGGAAGGACGAGGCGGTCGGCCGTGGCGGCTTCCGCCGCGTCGCGGGTGATGGCGGCCTCCACGGTCTCGCCGGCCATCTTCGCCGCGCGGTCGAGGGCGCGGAGCACGGAGGCGAGGTTGCCCGAGCCCGGGTCGATGACGGCGACCCTCATGCCCGGCCGTCCAGCGCGCGCATCAGGGCGAGGTCGGCATCGTGCCCGGCGACGACGCCCGCCTGGCGCCAGCCGCGCCGGGCCAGCGCCGCGCGGCGCAGGTCCTCCGCATGGAAGCCGAGGAGCAGGTGCAGGGCGAGGGCGAGCGGCGCCAGCATCCAGGCCGGGGCGAGGGCGAGCAGAAGCGCCAGGGCGCCGAGATAGATCACCGATTCGAGCCAGAGGCGGTGGGCCAGCAGCCAGGGCAGGCCGAGCAGGAAGGCGAGCCAGGCGAAGCGCTCCGGCACCAGGACAGGCAGCCGGGCCTCCGGGGCCGCTGCGGGGCCTTCCGGGGGGAGGTGGACGGTCCAGATGCGCATCAGGCCTCCAGCACCCCCTTGGTGGAAGGGATGGCGTCCGGCGAGCGCGGGTCGGCCTCGACGGCCATCCGCAGCGACCGGGCCAGCGCCTTGAAGCAGACCTCTGCGACATGGTGCGCATTGGTGCCGGCCTTCAAGGTGACGTGGAGGGTGATGCCGGCATTGAAGGCGAGGGCGCGGAAGAATTCCTCGAACAACTCCGTGTCCATCTCCCCGACCTTGTCCCGGGCGAAGGGTACGCTCCAGGCGAGGAAGGGGCGGCCGGAGATGTCGACCGCGGCCTCGGCCAGCGCCTCGTCCATCGGCAGCAGGGCCTGGCCGTAGCGGCGGATGCCGCGCTTGTCGCCGAGGGCTTGGCGGAGCGCCTGGCCGATGACGATGCCGACATCCTCGGTCGTGTGGTGGAAGTCGATGTGCAGGTCGCCCTTGGCCTCCACCTCGAGGTCGAACAGCGCATGCCGGCCGAGCGCGGTCAGCATGTGGTCGAGGAAGCCGATGCCGGTCCCGGCGCGCACCTGGCCGGTGCCGTCCAGCGCGAGCCGGACGGTGATGGCGGTCTCGGCCGTGCTGCGGGTGATGGCGGCAGTGCGGGGGGCGGTCATGGGCGCGGGCATAGCGGATGCCGGCCTTCGGGGAAATGGGGAGGTTGGGCAGGGGGAGCGTTCCGACCCCGCCGACCGGCGGGGGTAGTTGCCCCGGGCGCCGCAAAGGCCCACATCGGCGCCTATGTCGAACCACTCCCTCGATGCCGCGCCCGACCTCGTCGGCTGGCACGGCACCACCATCCTCTCGGTCCGCAAGGGCGGGCTCGTCGCCATGGCGGGCGACGGGCAGGTCTCCCTTGGGCAAACAGTGGTCAAGGGCAATGCGCGGAAGGTCCGGCGAATCGCCGGCGGGCGGGTACTGGCGGGCTTCGCCGGCGCCACGGCCGATGCCTTCACCCTGCTCGAGCGGCTGGAGGCGAAGCTGGAGCGCTTCCCCGACCAGCTGGAGCGCGCCTGCGTCGAGCTCGCCAAGGACTGGCGGAGCGACCGCTACCTGCGCCGGCTGGAGGCGCTGCTCTCGGTCGCGGATGCCAAGCGCAGCCTGCTGCTGACCGGCCAGGGCGACGTGCTGGAACCCGAGGATGCCGTGATCGGCATCGGCTCGGGCGGCAATTTCGCCCTTGCCGCGGCCCGCGCCCTGCTGCCGGTCGAGGGACTCTCGGCCGAGGACATCGTGCGCCGGGCGATGGCGATCGCGGGCGACATCTGCGTCTACACGAACGGCAACATCGTCGTCGAAACCCTGGAAGCGGCCTGAGATGAACACCGACGCCGTCAACCTCTCGCCGCGCGAGATCGTCTCCGAGCTTGACCGCTACATCATCGGGCAGAACGACGCCAAGCGCGCGGTCGCCATCGCGCTCCGCAACCGCTGGCGGCGGCAGCAGCTGCCGGATGCCATGCGCGAGGAGGTGGTGCCGAAGAACATCCTGATGATCGGGCCCACCGGCTGCGGCAAGACGGAGATCGCGCGGCGGCTGGCCAAGCTCGCCAACGCGCCCTTCCTCAAGGTCGAGGCGACGAAGTTCACCGAGGTCGGCTATGTCGGCCGCGACGTGGACAGCATCATCCGCGACCTGGTCGAGGTCTCGATCACCCAGACGCGCGAGCAGTCCCGCCGCGGCGTGCAGGCCAAGGCGGAGCTGGCGGCGGAGGAGCGGCTGGTGACGGCCCTCGTCGGCGAGGGCGCCTCGGGCGAGACGCGGATGAAGTTCCGCCGCATGCTGCGCGAGGGCCAGCTCGAGACGCGCGAGGTGGAGGTCCAGGTCGCCGACCAGGGGGGCGGCATGCCGATCGGCATGATCGACCTGCCGGGGGCGCAGGGCATCCAGATGCAGAACATGCAGGACATGCTCGGCAAGATGTTCGGCGGCCGCACCAAGCCGCGGAAGATGACGGTGGCCGAGGCGCGCGCCGCGCTCATCAAGGACGAGGCGGACAAGCTCGTCGACCAAGAGGCGCTGACGCGGGAGGCCATCGCCAATGCCGAGAACAACGGCATCGTCTTCCTCGACGAGATCGACAAGGTGGCGCGGGCCAGCGAGGGCGGCGTGCGCGGCGGCGATGTCTCGCGCGAGGGCGTGCAGCGCGACCTGCTGCCGCTGATCGAGGGGACGACCGTCACCACGAAGCACGGGCCGGTGAAGACGGACCATGTCCTCTTCATCGCCTCGGGCGCCTTCCACCTCGCCAAGCCCTCCGACCTGCTGCCGGAGCTGCAGGGACGGCTGCCGATCCGCGTCGAGCTCGGCGCGCTGACGCGGGACGACATGCGGCGCATCCTGACCGAGCCGGAGCATTCGCTGATCAAGCAGTACACGGCGCTGCTGGGGACGGAGGGTGTCGCGCTCGACATCCATCCGGATGCGGTGGAGGCGATCGCCGACCTCGCCACCGACATCAACGCGAAGGTCGAGAATATCGGCGCGCGGCGCCTGGCGACGGTGATGGAGCGGCTGCTGGAGGAGATCTCCTTCACCGCCAGCGACCGGCCCGGGGAGCAGGTGCCGGTGACGGCCGACTACGTGCGGGAGAAGGTGGCGCCGCTCGCCGGCAGCGCCGACCTCAGCCGCTACATCCTTTGATCCCTCCCCACGACGGGAGCCTGTGCTGCGGGCCTCGGTCCTGCCTTTCAAGGCAGGGCCGGGGAGGGGCATCCGGGGGCGGCCTGTAGATGGCGGCCACGCGCGCTAGCCTCGCCTCGCTCGGCCTGCTGCTGCCCTATCTGCGGCCCTACTGGGGGCGGGTGGCGCTGGCCGGACTAGCGCTGGTCGCGGCGGCGGGGCTGACGCTCGGCCTGGGGCAGGGGCTGCGGCACCTCGTCGACGAGGGGTTCTCGGCCGGCAGCGGCGCGGCGCTCGACCGGACGGCGCTGGTGCTGTTCGGCCTGGTCGCGGCGCTGGCGACGGCGACCTGCGGGCGGTTCTTCCTCATGTCCTGGCTCGGGGAGCGGGTGGCGGCCGACCTGCGGCGGCGGGTCTTCGAGCATCTGCTGACGCTCTCGCCGGCCTATTACGAGCGGGCGCGGACGGGCGACATCCTCTCGCGGCTGACGGCCGACATCGCCCTGCTGCAGTCGCTGACGGGCTCGGCCATCTCGCAGGGCATCCGCAACATCCTCACCGGCGGGGGCGCCTTCGCCATGCTGCTGGTGACGAGCCCGAAGCTCGCCGGGATCATCGCCGTCGTCGTGCCGCTGGTGGTGCTGCCGATGATCGGCTTCGGGCGGCGGGAGCGGCGGCTTTCCCGGACCGCCCAGGAGCGCGTCGCCGATCTCGGCCATACGGCGGAGGAGGTGCTGAACGGGCTGCGCGCCGTGCAGGCCTTCACCCATGAGCCGGTCGACCGGGCGCGCTATGCGAGGCAGGTCGAGGAGTCGGTCGGGGCGGCGCTCAGGCGGATCGGGACGCGGGCGCTGCTGATCCTCGTCGTCATCCTGCTGGGCTTCGGCGCCGTCACCTTCGCGCTCTGGGTCGGCGGGCAGGATGTGATCGCGGGGCGGATGACGGGGGGCGAGCTCTCGGCCTTCGTGCTCTATGCGGTGATCCTGGCGACCTCGGGCGCGAGCCTCAGCGAGGTCTGGGGCGAGGTGCAACGGGCGGCCGGCGCCGCGGAGCGGCTGCTGGAGGTGCTGGCGGAGCGGCCCGCCGTCACCGCCCCGGCGGCGCCGCTGCTGCTGCCGCCGGCGCGGGGGCGGATCGCCTTCGAGGAGGTGGTGTTCCGCTATCCGACGCGGCCGGACCGGGCGGCGCTCGACGGGTTCTCGCTGGCGGTGGAGCCGGGGGAGACGGTGGCGCTGGTCGGGCCCTCGGGCGCGGGGAAGACGACGGTGCTGCAGCTGCTGCTGCGCTTTTACGACCCGCAATCGGGGCGCATCCGGCTGGATGGCGTCGACATCGCGCGGCTCGACCCGGCGGCGCTGCGCGGGCGGCTCGGCCTGGTGCCGCAGGACCCGGTGATCTTCAGCACGACGGCGCGGGAGAACATCCGCTTCGGCCGGCCGGATGCCTCGGATGCGGAGATCGAGGCGGCGATGCGGGCGGCGGCCGCGGACTTCCTCGAGGCGCTGCCGGAGGGGCTGGAGACGCATCTCGGCACGCGCGGGGTGACGCTGTCGGGCGGGCAGCGGCAGCGGGTGGCGATCGCCCGCGCCATCCTGCGCGACCCCTCGGTGCTGCTGCTGGACGAGGCGACGAGCGCGCTGGATGCGGAAAGCGAGCGCGCGGTGCAGCAGGCGCTGGAGCGGCTGGCGCGGGGGCGGACGACGCTGGTCGTCGCGCACCGGCTGGCGACGGTGCGGCAGGCGGACCGGATCGTCGTGCTGGAGGGCGGGCGGATCGTCGCCAGCGGGACCCACGACGCACTGGTGCGAGAGGGCGGGCTCTATGGGCGGCTGGCCGCGCTTCAATTCGGCGAGGCAGGCTAGCCGGGCGGGAATCGTCCCAGGATTGGGGCGGCGGATCTCCTGTTGAGGCAGGCTGCGTCGATCCTCGAACTATGAAACGCAATGTTTCTCACGCCTGCGTTCAGGCCAAGTATTCGATATACAAGACGCCCCGCATGCCATGACCCTGTCTGTATTCGCCGCTGAGGTGGCGATGGGGCAGGAGGCCGCAAGGCAAGGGAACTCCATCGGACCGGCGCCGGCCGGCGCCGAGACCCTTTGCCATGCCTGCGATCTTCGGCGGAAGACGCGCCTGCCCGCTTGCTGCTCGGACCGGAAAGGGACAAGCCATGGCGCAGCTCGATGCTATCCTGCGATCCCCGATACGCTGGATGGACCAGGCGAAGGATGCGGGGATCCGCAGCTTTCTTGACGACCTGCAGGCGAATATCCTGAAGGGACATGGCCGGCACTTTACCGGCAACATCTTCATCAGCTTCGAAGGCATGGGCGAGGCGGCGGTGGCGGCGCTGCTGCGCGACCTTTCGGGCTATGTCACCTCGGCCCTGCAGCAGCTGCGCACGGCCCGGAGCAGCGCCGGGCCCGGTTTCGACGGCGGGCCGGCGCGCTGCCTGCTGCTCGGCGCCGGGGCCTACCGGGCGCTCGGCCAGCTGGCGGCGATGCCGGGGGATGCGGCCTTCCAGGCGGGGATGCGGGCACGCCAGGCGATGCTCGCCGACCCGCCTGCCAACGCCTGGGGCGAGGGGGCGTGGCGCCCGGGCAACCCGGCGCCGGATGCGATGCTGCTGCTGGCGAATTCCAGCTTCGACGCCGTCACCCGCGACCTCGAGGCGGCCGAGGGCTGGCTGGACGGCACCGGCGCACGGGTGCTCGGCGTGGAGCGGGGCCGGGCGCAGTTCCGCCAGTTCAGGCCCGGCGGCCCGCAGGAGGGGGTGGAGCATTTCGGCTATGTTGATGGGCGGAGCCAGCCGCTCTTCCTCGCCGAGGATCTCGAGCGGGAGGAGGCGGCCTCCGGGCAGGAGCCGGCGCCCACCGGCGCGGACCGGGGCTTCGACCCGGCCTTCCCACCCTCGCAATTCATCCTGGCCGATCCGAATGCGCGTCATCCGCTGGCCGCCGGCAGCTACTTCGTCTTCCGGAAGCTCGAGCAGCGGGTGCGCGCCTTCAAGCAGCAGGAGGCGGCGCTGGCCGAGGCGCTCGGCCTGACGGGCGCGGATGCGGAGCGGGCCGGGGCCATGGTGGTCGGGCGGTTCGAGGACGGGACGCCGGTGGTGCTCTCCGACGATGCGACGGCGGCGGCGCCGCCCAACAACTTCAGCTATGCGAATGACCCGCAGGGGATGCGCTGCCCCTTCCAGTCGCATATCCGCAAGACCAACCCACGGGGCGAGAGCACGCCGAAGCTGCCGCCCGGGGCGCCGGAAGAGCGGAGCCACATCATGGCGCGGCGGGGCATCCCCTTCGGCGATGCGGTGCGCGACTTCGAGGCGGAGGAGGGGCAGGAGCCGGAGGGTGAGGTCGGGCTGCTCTTCATGGCCTATATGGCGAGCATCGTCGGGCAGTTCGAGTTCACCCAGCAGGCCTGGGCGAACAATCCGCGCTTCCTCCGCGGGCTGGCGGCGGGCGAGGCGCCGACGGGCATCGACCCCGTCATCGGCCAGGGCGGCGACGAGGCGGCGCGGACGCAGGACTGGCCGGTGGGCGAGGGCAAGCCGATGGTGCCCTTCGCCTTCGCCGACTTCGTCCGGATGCAGGGCGGCGAGTATTTCTTCGCGCCCTCGCGCTCCTTCCTGCGCGAGGTCGGGCTGTAGGGGCGGCGCTACTCGGCGGCGATGCGGCCGGGGTTCAGCTCCACCTGCGGGATGTCATAGGCCAGCAGCTCCTCGTAGAGGCGCGGCAGGTCGGCCTCGAAGAGCCCGCGCGTCACCCCGGCGGCGACGCGCGGTGCCGCGATGCTCATCGCGTTGATGGAGCTGCCGGCAGGGCCGAAGGACATGGTGGTGCCGATGCCGAAGAGGTGGATGTCGCGGATCCAGGGCGTCTCGCCGGCCTGGCGCTCCTGGAAGCTGCTGTCGGGGGCGAGGTAGGGGAAGGCGCCCAGGCGCTCGGCGAGCTCGGGTGGGGTCTCGCCGGGCGGGGGCGCGTAGCGGTCGCGCCAGCGGGCGATGTTGTGGGCGCAGGCCGTGAGCTCGGGCACCAGGGCCGGGTCCATCCGGGCGCCGGTGCCGCAGATCAGGTAGTCGGCGGCGAAGGGGCCGCGCGGCGTCTCCAGCACGGCGCGGCCGGCCTCGGCGCGGGCCGCGGTCCAAGGGCGGCCGACATGCATGGTGAAATTCGGGAAGGCGAGGACGCGCGTGTAGGTGTCCTGGGGGAAGCCCTCGCGCAGGCCGAGGATGTAGCTGAGGAAGCGCCAGCGCCATTCGTCCGACATCTCGTGCATGTGGCGGAGGAAGCCGGCGAAGGTCAGCCAGCGATAGGGCTGGATGATCATCGGCTCCGCCCGGCGGCAGAAGAGGTGGACCTCGGCCGCGCCGGCCTCGAGCGCGGTCGCGGCATTGTCGAAGGCGGAGGCGCCGGCGCCGAGCACGGCGACGGTCCTGCCGCGCAAGGCGGCGAAGTCGATCTCCTCGCTGGCATGGGCGCGGAGCGGCCGCGGCAGGGCCGAGACGAATTCCGGCATCCACCAGGCACCGACGCCCTCCTGCCCGGTGGCGATGACGACCTTGCGGGCCAGCAGCGGCCCCTCGCTGCTCTCGATGCGGAGGCAGGGCAGGCCGTCATCCGTCCGCGCCGGGGTGATGGCGCCGGCGGCGACGCCGTTGCGGACGGGGATGCCGGTGACGCGGCGGAACCAGAGCAGGTAGTCCTGCCAGAGCTCCTTCGGGATCCAGCGCATCGCCTCGAAATGCGCGGCGCCGAACTGCGCCTCGTGCCAGGCCTGGTAGGTGAGGGCGGGGAGGCGGAGGTCGGGGCCGGTCTGCGTCTTCCAGCTCCGCAGCGTGCGCATGCGGGCATAGGTGACCCAGGGGCCCTCCCGGCCCTCGGGCGCCCGGTCGATGAGCAGGATGTTCTCGACCTTGTCGCGGCGGAGGGCATGGGCGACGGCGAGGCCGCCCTGGCCGGCGCCGATGACCAGGCAATCGAGCACCGGGGCGCCGCCGCAGGTCTTAGCCACCAGCCATGGGGCGCGGGGATGGGCGGTCAGCTCCAGGTCGCGGGCGACATCCTGTTCCAACTCGAGAAGGGTGCGGGGTGCTGGCATCCATGGGGCTCCTGATGGCGCCAGACTAGCAAGGGCCGCGCCAGCGTTGACAGGGGCGGCGGAGCGGCCAAGGCTGGGGGCCAAGGAAAGGGAGGAAGCCGCCATGGAGCCGAGCCTCGTCATCCGCCGCGGGACCGTCATCGATGGCAGCGGCGGCGAGCCCTATGAGGCGGACATCGCGGTCGGCGGCGGGCGCATCCTCGAGATCGGCAGGGTCGCGGCTCGGGGGGCGGAGGAGATCGATGCCCGGGGGATGATCGTCACCCCGGGCTTCGTCGACATCCACACCCATTACGATGCGCAGGCGACCTGGAGCAGCCGGCTCGACAGCTCCTCCCTCAACGGCGTGACGACGGCGCTGATCGGCAATTGCGGCGTCGGCTTCGCCCCCTGCCGGCCGGAGGCGCGCGAGGCGCTGGTCAAGCTGATGGAGGGCGTCGAGGACCTGCCGGAGGTGGTGCTCACCGAGGGGCTGCCCTGGAATTGGGAGACCTTTCCGCAGTTCCTCGATGTGCTCGGCAGCCGGCGCTACGACATGGATGTGGCGACGCAGGTGTGCCATGCGCCGCTGCGGGTGCATGTGATGGGCAGCCGGGCGGCGGCCTATGCGGAGGCGACGCCGGAGGAGATCGCCGAGATGGCACGGCTGGCGGCGGAGGGCATCCGCGCCGGGGCGCTCGGCTTCTCCACCTCGCGTGCGATCGCGCACAAGACGCTGGATGGGACGCATACGCCGACCCTCGGCACGCCGGAGCCGGAGCTGGAGGCGATCGGCCGCGCGGCGGGCGAGGCCGGGGCGAGCTGGCTGCAGGTGATCTCCGATTTCGATGAGCCGGAGGACGAGTTCGCCCGGCTGCAGAGGATCGCCGCGGCCTCGGGGCGGCCGATGACCTTCTCGCTGCTGCAGCGGGAGAGCCGGCCCTGGCTCTGGCGCTTCCTGCTCGAGAAGATCGAGGCGGCGAATGCCGCCGGAGTGCCGATGACGGGCCAGGTCATGGCGCGGCCGGTCGGGCTGATGTTCGGCTTCGAACTGTCGCAGCATCCCTTCATGGCGCGGCCCTCCTGGCAGGCGGTGGCGCGGCTGCCCTTCGCCGAGAAGCTGGCCGTGCTGCGCGACCCGGCCTTCAGGGCGCGCATCCTGGCCGAGGAGGTGCCGGACCCGGCGCTGCGGGACCGACTGAATGTCTGGGACATGATCTTCAAGCTGGGCGACCCGCCGGATTACGAGCCGCGGCCGGAGACCAGCGTCGGCGCCATCGCGGCGCAGCAGGGCAGGGACCCGGCCGAGCTGTGCTGGGACTGGATGATGGAGCGGGACGGCAAGGCGATCCTCAACCGGCCCATCATCAACTACGCCGACCGCGACCTGGAGGCGGTGCGGGAGATGGTCGAGCACCCGCAGACGCTGATGGGCCTCGGCGATGGCGGGGCGCATGTCAGCATCATCTGCGACAGCTCCTCGACCACCCACATGCTCGCCTATTGGACGCGGGACCGGGTGCGGGGGCCGAAGCTGCCGCTGCCCTTCGCGGTGCGGCGGCTGACGCGGGACAATGCGGTGGCGCTCGGGCTCCGCGACCGGGGGCTGATCGCCGTCGGCAAGCGGGCCGACCTCAACGTGATCGACTATGGCCGGCTGCAGATCCGCGTGCCGGAGCTGCGCTACGACCTGCCCGCTGGCGGCAAGCGGCTGGTGCAGGCGGCGGAGGGCTATGTGGCGACCATCGTCCATGGCGAGGTCGTCTCACGGCATGGCGAGCCGACCGGGGCGCTGCCGGGGCGGCTGGTGCGCGGGGCGAGGGCTTGACGCATTGGAGTTTGGACAGGGGCGGAAGTTGACCGGTTTCCCTAGTTTCGTTCGCCGGAGTTGATGAACCCCCGCCGGATCGGCCCGTTTGCGCGAAAGAGCTGGTGCGTTGCGCGCCAGCCACAGCCAAACGGAGCCATGCCATGAACCGACGCCATGCGATCCTCGGCCTTGCCGCCGCCGGGGCGGCCGTGCCGCTGCTGCGCGGGACCGCCATCGCCCAGACCGCGCCGCTGGTGACGCCCGGGACGGTGCGCACCCTCTCGGCCACCGAGCACACGGCGATGACGCTGATGAACGGGACGCTCGCCAAGCAGACCAGCCAGCTGGCGCTGGAGCGGTCCGAGAACCTGAAGGTGAAGCAGTTCGCCACCTTCGAGATCGCCGAGCAGACCGCGCTGGCCCAGGTGATGACCGATGTGGCGAACCCGCCGCCGGTGCCGCTCGATGCCGAGCACCGGGCGGTGCTGACGAGCCTGCAGTCGCTCACGGGCCCCGCCTTCGACCGCGCCTATGTGCAGAGCCAGCTGCTCAGCCACCGCGAGGGCCTGCTGGTGCAGCAGGGCTATCTCGACAACAACAACCGCAGCGTCGACGGGCAGCACATCGCGGTGCTGGCGCGCATGTCGATCCAGCAGCACATCACCATGCTGGAAGAGCTCAACATGATGCTCCAGCGGAGCTGACGGGACGGGGCGGCGTGACCCGCCGCCCCCTCCACCTCAGCCGGGGATGCGCACCGGCAGGTTGGTGATGCCGTGGACGAAGGAGGAGTAGGTCCGCTCGGCCGGGCCCACCACCTCGATCTTCGGGAAGCGCTTCAGGATCTCCTCCCAGAGGATCTTCAGCTGCAGCTCCGCCAGGCGGTTGCCGACGCAGCGATGGATGCCGAAGCCGAAGGACAGGTGCTGCCGCGGCCGCGCGCGGTCGATGATGAAGCGGTCGGGCTGCTCGATCGCGGCCTCGTCGCGGTTGCCGCTGATGTACCACATGACGACCTTGTCGCCGGCGCGGATGGTCTTGCCGCCGATCTCGTAATCCGCGACCGCGGTGCGGCGCATATGGGCGAGCGGCGTCTGGTAGCGGATGATCTCCGGCACCATGGTCTCGATCAGCGCGGGGTTGGCGCGGAGCTTGTCGTACTCGGCGGGGTTCTCGTTGAGGAAGAGCACGCCGCCGCTGATCGAGTTGCGCGTGGTGTCGTTGCCGCCGACGATCAGCAGGATGAGGTTCCCCATGAACTCGCGCGGCGTCATGTTCCGCGTCGCCTCGCCATGGGCGAGCATGGAGATGAGGTCGGGGCGCGGGTCGGCGTTCACCCGCTCGTTCCAGAGCGTCATGAAGGCGCCGAGCATCTCGGCGAAGACGGCCTCGCGCTGCTCCTCGTTCTCGATCAGCCCGCCCGGCATGGGCAGCGCCGTCGCGCAGTCCGACCAGTGGGAGAGCTTGCGGCGCTCCTCCTGCGGGAAGTCGAAGAGCGTCGCCAGCATGGCGACCGTCAGCTCGATCGAGACGCGGTCGACCCAGTTGAAGGTCTCGTTGCGCGGCAGGTCCTCGAGGATGCGGATGGCGCGCTCGCGGATCATGTGCTCGAGCTTCGCCAGGTTGGCGGGCGCGACGATGGGCTGCACGACCTTCCGCTGGTCGTCATGCTGCGGCGGGTCCATGGCGATGAACATCGGCAGGCGCAGCGACTTGTCGCGGTCGCGGATGGTGATGCCGCCGTGGAGGCTGTCGGAGGACAGCACCTTGTGCGCCAGCTCGCACTGCATGATCTCCTTGTAGGTGGAGATCGACCAGAAGGGGCCGAACATGCTCTCGGCGGTGTAGTGCACGGGCGCCTCGCGCCGCAGCCGGGCGAAATAGGGCTGCCAGGTGTCGTCGCGGAAGATCGCCGGGTTGCTCGGGTCGAGCCGGTCGAGCGGCGTCGAGGCGGCGATGCGGGCGTGGTCGAGGTCGACGGGGGCGTTCATGGGCCGGCTCCTCTCTCTGTCTCTTGATTCTAGTGTTGTGCCTCCGGCATGCGGACGACGAGGCCATCGAGTTCGGGCGACATGGTGATCTGGCAGGAGAGGCGGGAATTGGGCTCGGCCGTCGCGGCGAAGCTCAGCATGCTCGCCTCCTGCTCGCCCGCCGTGCCGCATTTCGCCAGCCAGGCCTCGTCGACATAGACATGGCAGGTGGCGCAGGCGCATTCGCCGCCGCAATCGGCATCGATGCCGGGGATGCCGTTGTCGAGGGCGCCCTGCATGACCGACTTGCCGGGCTCCAGCTCGATGCGGTGCTCGGTGCCGTTGTGCTCGATATAGGTGACCTGCGGCATGCGGGCGGTTTCCTCCTGATGACTTGGCTAGATGGCGAGGTCCTTGAGCGGCATCGCGGCATCGCGCAGCAGGTGGGGCGCCACCTGCCGCTGCTTCGAGACCAGGATGCGCCCTGCCATGAAGTCGGCCGGCGCGTTCACCGCCTCCACCGCCAGCACGCGGTGGCCGGCGGCGAGGTGGAAGACGGCGAAGCTGCCGCTCTCCGGCTCGCCGCGGACCACGGCCTCGGCCGGGTCGAAGGCGAGGCCGGCGATCTGCAGGCGGAGGTCGTACTGGTCCGACCAGAACCAGGGCACCTCGGGGATCGGCGCGGCCCGGCCGCAGATGTCGGCGGCGGCCTGCTTCGCCTGCTCGATGGCGTTGGGCACGCTCTCCAGCCGGGCCTCGCGGCCGTAGAGGGGCAGGGGGCGGCGGGTGCAATCGCCGATGGCGTGGATCAGCGGGTCCGAGGTGCGGGCGGCGAGGTCGACGGTGATGCCGCCGCCGGCCTCGAGGCCGCACTCCACGGCCAGCGCGTCGTTGGGGTCGGCGCCGATGCCGACGAGGACCGCATCGCAGGGAATGCGGCGGCCGTCGCGCAGCAGGACCGCCGAGGCGGCGCCGGCCTCGCCCTCGATCGCCTCGACGGCCGATTGCAGCAGCAGCTCGACGCCTTCGGCGCGGTGGCGGGCTTCGAGGAAGGCGGAGAGGGCCTGGCCGGCGACGCGGGCGAGCACGCGGGCCTCGCGCTCGATCACCACGGCGCTGGCGCCGAGGGCCCAGGCGGAGGCGGCGACCTCGAGGCCGATATAGCCGCCGCCGATGATGGCGATGCGCCGGCCGGGGGCGAGCACCGCGGCCAGCGCATCGGCATCGGCGGCGCTGCGGAGCGCGAGCACGCCGGAGAGCGCCTCGCCAGGCAGGCCGAGGCGGCGTGGCGAGGCGCCCGTCGCCAAGATCAGCCGGTCATAGGGAAGGGTCGTGCCGTCATCGAGGGCGAGGCGGCGGGCGGCGCGGTCGATCGCCGTGACGCGCGTGCCGAGGCGGGTGGTGATGGCCTGCTGGGTGTAGAAGCGCCCGGGGCGGAGGGCGAGGTTGTCGGCCGTCGCCTCGCGCTTCAGCCAGGCCTTGGAGAGGGGCGGGCGCTGGTAGGGCAGCAGGGCTTCCTCGCCGACCAGGGTGATCGGCGCCTTCCAGCCATACTGGCGCAGGAAGGCCGCGGCCGAGCCGCCGGCATGGCCGGCCCCGGCGATCACGATGCCCGCCTCCTCCTGGCTCACCCTGCCTGCTCCTCCCACGGTCGCGTTACCGTCAGGATGGGCATGGCGGGGCGGATGGCGTCAAGAAAACCCTGGCAGGCAGGAGGTGGCGGCGCGGGCCGTCACATCAACGTCAGGCCGCGGGGCCGAGGGGCCGGCAATGCGTTCGCGTATCGACAGGCGGAGTCCTGTGGCAGCCCAGGCTGGGCATCGGTGAAGGCAATGCATGCGCGTCGGATACTGATCGTGGAGGACGACCCGATGGTCGCGCTCGACCTCGAGGAGATCGTGCTCGGCCTGGCGGAGGGCCAGGCGCAGGTCGCGCTCGCCGCCTCGGTGCGCGAGGCGCAGCGAGCGCTTGCCGGGGCGGCCTTCGACGCGGCGCTGCTCGACATCGACGTGCTCGATGGCAAGACCTATGAGCTGGCCGCGGTGCTGCGTGACCGCGGTCTGCCCTTTGCCTTCGTCTCCGGCTCGCGGCCCGAGGAATTGCCGCCAGCATTGCGTGCCGTTCCATTTGTTCCGAAGCCGTATGACCCGGCCGATATAGAGCACGCGTTCCGCGAAAAACTCTCGCTCCAGACTTGATTCAGTGCGAATTGGTACGCCCGGGACCTGGATTTGAAAGTGCAGCGATGAATGCCTTTGAGGGCCAGGCGGGCGAGGCCGAACCTCATCGCTCGCAGGGCCGGGCCTGGGACGAAAGCCGTCGGCTTTCCGCCCTCGACAGCTACGGCGTCCTCGATACGCCGCCGGAGCGCGACTTCGACGAGGTGGTCCTGCTCGCCGCCCAGCTTTGCGAAGCGCCGATCGCGGTCGTCAACCTGATCGCCGAGAACCGGCAGTTCTTCAAGGCGGAGGTCGGCCTGGGCGTGCGGGAGACGCCGCTCGATGTCTCGATCTGCGCCCATGCGATCCTGCAGCCGGGGCTCTTCGTGGTGCCCGACACCACCCGCGACCCGCGCTTCGCGGCCAATCCGCTGGTGACGGGGGCGCCGCATCTCCGCTTCTACGCCGGCGCGCTCCTGGAGACGGAGGATGGGCTGCCGCTCGGCACGCTCTGCGTGCTGGACAGCGTGCCGCGGCCGGACGGGCTGACGGTGCAGCAGCGCTTCGCCCTCGATGTCCTGGCCCGGCAGGTGATGGCGCAGCTCGAGCTGCGCCGGGCGCTCGCGGCGCAGCGCGCGAGCGAGCGGCGCTTCCGCGTGCTGGCGGATGCGATGCCGCAGATGGTCTGGGCTACCTTGCCGGACGGGTCGCACGACTACTACAACGCGCGCTGGTACGAGTTCACCGGCGTGCCCTTCGGCTCCACGGATGGCGTGGCCTGGAACGGCATGTTCCATCCGGATGACCAGGCGCGCGCCTGGGAGCGCTGGCGCCATTCGCTCGAGACCGGCGAGCCCTATGAGATCGAGTACCGGCTGCGCCGCGCCGATGGCGCCTATCGCTGGACGCTCGGCCGCGCGCTGCCTGTGCGCGACGCGGAGGGGCGGATCGAGCGCTGGTTCGGCACCTGCACCGATATCGAGGACATCAAGGCGACCGAGGAGAAGCTCCGCGTCAGCGAGGAGCGGCTGCGCCTGGCGCTCGGCGCGGCGGAGATGATCGGCACCTTCGTCTGGGACGTGGATGCGGACCGCTTCACCGCCGATGCCTCCTTCGCCCGGCTCTTCGACCAGGATCCCGCGGCGATGGCGGGTGGGATGTCGCAGGCCGGCCTGCTCGAGGTGGTGGACCCAGCCGACCGCGACCGGGTGCAGCAGCAGATCCTCCGCACCATCGACATGGGCGAGCCCTACGACATCGAGCACCGGGTCGTGCAGCGGAGCGGCGAGGTGCGCTGGATCGTGGCGCGGGGGCGGTGCAGGCGGGACGCGCCGGGCGGCAACAGGCGCTTCTCGGGCGCCGTGGTCGACATCACCGAGCGCAAGCGGGCGGAGGAAGGGCAGGAGCTTCTGGCGAAGGAGCTCTCGCACCGGATCAAGAACATCTTCACCGTGATCGGGGGGATGGTCTCGCTGTCCGCCTCCGGCGCTCCGGTGGAGGTGAAGGGCTTCGCCGGCGCGCTCCGCCGCCGGCTGCAGGCGCTGGCGCGGGCGCATGAGTATGTGCGGCCGCAGAGCGGCGAGGCGCAGCCGGCCGAGGGCGGGACGACGCTGAAGGGGCTGCTCGGCACCCTGCTCGCGCCCTATGGCGCCGAGGATGCGGGGCGGATGCAGCTCGAGGGCGACGACGTACCGGTCGGGGTGAAGGCGGCGACCTCGCTGGCGCTGATCCTCCATGAGCTGGCGACCAATGCGGCGAAATACGGCGCGCTGTCGCAGCCCGAGGGCGGCGTCGCCATCGCCGGGGAGCGGCTGGGCGGGAGCTTCCGCCTCACCTGGCGGGAACGCGGCGGGCCGCCGGTGGAGGGGCCGCCGGAGCGGCGCGGCTTCGGCACCATCCTGGCGGAGCGCGGCGCCATCACCCAGCTCGGCGGCAGCATCGCGCAGGACTGGGCGCGGGAGGGGCTGACGCTGCGGCTGGAAGTGCCGCTCGCGCGCCTCGCCTACTGAGCGGTCAGCCCGGCAGGCGCGGGCGGCGGCGTTTGCGCGTCATCTGCCGCAGCTTGGAGGGGCGCGGGCCGACGACGCGGCGGATTGCCATGTAGAAGACCGGGGTGAAGAGCAGGCCGAAGGCCGTCACCCCGATCATGCCGAAGAAGACCGCGGAGCCGACCGCGCGGCGCATCTCCGACCCCGCGCCGCTGGCGATGACGAGGGGCAGCACGCCGAGGATGAAGGCGAGCGAGGTCATCAGGATGGCGCGCAGCCGCAGGCGGCAGGCCTCGACCACGGCCTCGATCGGGCTGACGCCCTCATCCTCGCGCTGCTGGGCGAATTCGACGATGAGGATGGCGTTCTTCGCCGCCAGCCCGACCAGCACGACGAAGCCGATCTGCGTCAGGATGTTCACGTCCTGCCCGAGCGCGCGGATGCCGAGCGTCGAGGTCAGCAGGCACATCGGCACGATGAGGATGACGGCGAAGGGCAGGCTCCAGGAGCCGTACTGCGCCGCCAGCACCAGATAGACGAAGAGCACGCAGAGCGGGAAGACCAGCAGCCCGGCATTGCCGCTCTGCGACTGCTCGTAGGAGAGGTCGGTCCATTCGAAGCCGATGCCGTCCGGCAGGGTGCGGCGGGCCAGGCGCTCGATGGCGGCGATGGCGGCGGTGGAGCCGGTGCCGGGCAGGATCTCGCCGGCGACCTCGGCCGTGGGGTAGAGGTTGTAGCGCGGCACGCGCTGCGGGCCGGTGATGTCGCGGAGCGTCATCACATTGGCCAGGGGCACCATCTGCCCGTCGGCATTGCGGGTGAAGAGGCGGTTGAGGTCGCGCGCCTCGCGCCGGTATTCGGGCGAGGCCTGGGCGACGACGCGCCAGTTGCGGCCATAGGCGGTGAAGTCGTTAACGTAGGAGGAGCCGAGCAGCGTCTCGATGCTCTGGCTGAGCCGGGCGACGGGGACGCCGAGCATCTCGATCTTGCTGCGGTCGATATCGACGGCGATGAGCGGCGCGTCGATGCGGAAGGGCGTGTAGACCCCGCCGAGGCCGGGCACGCGGCCGAGGGCGGCGACGAAATCCTCCGCCGCGGCGGCGAGGACGGGGGTGCCGCGGCCGGTGCGGTCCTCGAGGCGGAGGGCGAAGCCGGCGCCGCTGCCGAGGCCGGGCACGGCGGGCGGCGAGATGACCAGCACCGTCGCCTCGTCCAGCACGGAGAGGCGGCGCCGCAGCTCGCGCATGATGCTGTCCGAGGTGATGCCCAGCGGCAGGCGCTCGCTCCAGGGGGCGAATATGGGGGTCAGCGTGCCCTGGTTGCTGCCGGCGGTGTTGGTGGCGCCGGAAATGCCGGAGAGGGCGGAGACGCTGGCGATGCCGGGGATGTCCCGGACGATGGCCGCCCCGCGCTCGACCACGGCGGTGGTGCGGGCGAGCGAGGCGCCGCCGGGCAGCTCGATGGAGACGACGGCATAGCCGCGGTCCTGCGCCGGGACGAAGCCCTGCGGCGCCGTCACCAGCAGGGCGACGGCGCCGCCGATCAGCACCGCATAGACCGCCAGCATGGCGAAGGAGTGGCTCACCAGGCGGCGCGTCAGCGCGCCATAGGCCTCGGCCAATCGGTCGAAGCCGCGGTTGAAGCCGTCAAGCAGGAAGGTGAGCAGGCGGCGCAAGGGGCCAGGCCGGAGGATCGTCTTCGGCGCGTGGTGGCGGAGGAGCAGCGAGGCCAGCGCCGGGCTGAGGGTGAGGGAGCAGAAGCAGGAGAGCGCCGTCGCCACCGAGATGGTGATGGCGAATTGCCGGAAGAAGCGGCCGGTGATGCCGTCGAGGAAGGTGGTGGGGACGAAGACGGCGCAGAGGACGAGGGCGATCGAGATCAGCGCGCCGCCGACCTCGAGCATGGTGCGCTCCGCCGCGGCCTCGGGCGTGGGCTCCTCGGCGAGGTGGCGCTCGACATTCTCCACCACGACGATCGCGTCGTCGACCACGATGCCGACGGCCAGCACCAGGCCGAACAGGGTCAGCACGTTGAGGCTGAAGCCGAGCACCACCATCACCCCGAAGGTGCCGATCAGCGAGACGGGGATGGCGAGGATGGGGATCATCGCCGCCCGCCAGTTCTGCAGGAAGAGCAGCACGACCAGGACGACGAGCACCACGGCCTCGGCGATGGTGACGACGAGCTCATGGACGCTCTCGGCGACGAAGCGCGTCGGGTCGTAGGCGATCTCGGCCTTGATGCCGGCGGGGAAATTGCGGGTGATGGCGTCCAGCTGCTCGCGGATCAGCCGCGCCGTGTCGAGCGAGTTGGAGCCGGGGCGCTGGGTTATCGCCAGCGCCACGGCGGGGCGGCCCTGGAGCGTGCTGCCGGTGGTGTAGGAGGCGGCGCCGATCTCGACGCGGCCGACATCGTGCAGCCGCAGCAGGCGGCCATCGGGGCTGGCGCGCACGACGATGCGCTCGAACTCGGCCGGGTCGTCGAGGCGGCCGCGGAAGGTGAGGTTGGGCTGGAAGGCCTGGTCGGAGACCGGCGGTTCGGCGACCTGGCCGCCGGCGACCTCGGCATTCTGCGCCTGGATGGCGGCGACCACGTCCTCGGCAATGATGCCGTTGGCCATCATCCGCGCCGGGTCGAGCCAGACGCGCATGGCGTAGTCGCGGGCACCCTGCATGTCGATGTCGCCGATGCCGTCGATGCGCAGCAGCTGGTCCCGCACCTGGCGGAGGGCGAAATTCGAGATGTAGAGCTGGTCGTAGGAATTGTCCGGCGAGGTGACGAAGATGATCATCAACCGGTCGGTGGCGATCTTGCGGGTGGTGACGCCCCAGCGGCGCACCTCCTCCGGCAGGCGGGGCAGGGCGGTGGAGACGGCGCCCTGGACCAGGATCTGCGCGCGGTCCGGATCCGTGCCGAGGCGGAAGGTGACGGTCAGCGTCATCCGTCCGTCAGCCGTCGATTGCGAGGACATGTAGAGCATGCCCTCGGTGCCGTTCACCTCCTGCTCGATCGGCGTGGCGACGGTGTCGGCGACGACCTGGGCGGAGGCGCCGGGGTAGTTGGTGGCGACGACGACGGTGGGCGGCGCGACATCCGGATATTCGGAAATCGGCAGGGAGAGCAGGGAGAGGCTGCCGATGATCAGCAGCACGAGCGAGAGGACGCAGGCGAGGACCGGCTGGCGGACCGAGATGACGCCGATATTGCTCACGGCAGCGGCGCCGGCGGCGGGCCTGTTTCGGACCGGGCCTGGAGCGGGGCGGGACGGACCGGCACGACCGGCTGGCCGGCGCGGGCGCGGGTGAGGCCGGTGACGGCGACCTCCTCATCGCCCTGGAGGCCGCTGCGGATGACGCGGAGGCCCTCGTGCAGCGGGCCGAGCTCCACCTGGCGCATCTGCAGCGTGTTGTCCTGGGCGAGGACATAGACCACGCGGCGCGACTGATCCGTGGTGACGGCGGCGTCCGGGACCAGCAGCGCCTGGTAGGGAGCGGAGGCGACCAGCCGGATGCGGGCGAAGACGCCGGGCAGCAGCAGGTCCCGCGGATTGGCGAAGCGGGCGCGGAGGCGGACGGTGCCGGTGCCGGCATCCGCCTCGTTGTCGACGAAGACGACGCGGCCGGTGCGGGGGAAGCCGGTCTCGTCGGCGAGTGCCAGCTGCACCGGGTTGGCCATGTCGCGCGAGGAGAGGCGGCCGCCGCTCTCGGCGAGGCGGGCGTAGCGGAGTGCGGCGGCCTGGTCGATGTCGAAGCTCACATCGATCGGGTCCATGGTGACGATGACGGCCAGCAGGGTGGCGCTGCTGCCCTCGCCGCCGGCGACGAGGTTGCCCGGGCTGACCAGGTGGCGGCCGATGCGGCCCGAGATCGGGGCGCGGATCTCGCTGAATTCGAGGTCGAGCCGGGCGCGCTGGAGGGCGGCATCGGCCTGGGTCACGGCGGCGCGGGCGGCTTCCAGCGCCTGGGCCCGCTGGTCGAGGCTGGCCTCGGAGCCGGCGCGGTACTGCAGCAGGTTGCCGGCGCGGGTGAACTCCCGGTCGGCCAGGATCACCTGGGAGCGGGCGGCGGCGAGGCGCGCCTCGGCATCGGTGATGGCGGTCTCGAAGGGGCGGCGGTCGATGCGGAAGAGCGGGTCGCCGCGGCGGACGACCTGGCCGCCGGTGAAGGCGATGCTGTCGAGATAGCCGCTGACCCGGGCGCGGAGCTCGACCCGCTCCGTCGGGACGAGGCGGCCGGTGAACTCGTCCCAGTCGATGACCTCGCGCCGCATCGGCGGCATGACGGAGACGGTGGGCGGGATGTCGGCGGCGGTCGGCTCCTCCTCATGGCTGTCGCAGCCGGCGAGGAGGGCCAGCGCAAGCAACGCATGCAGGAGCCGCCCCCGGTGGCGGGCCAAGGGTCTGGCGTCGCGGTCTCCAATGGTCATTCAGGGTCTCCGGCAGGCCCAGGATAGGCACGGAACCGGCTTGATGGCTTCCCGCTTTTTGCATCGGATTCATGAATTCATCCGTTTTCAGGCATCGAGCAGGGCGCGGACCTCGGATCGGATGAAGGCGGCATCCGCCGGGTTGGGGCCGGGATTGCCGGCGCGGTGGCCCCAGATGCTGGGTATGACCGCAAGGCGGCCATGCCTCAGATGCGGCAGCTCCGCCTCGTTGTCGGCGACGCGGAAATAGAGGTCGGTCGCCGAGGGCAGCAGCAGGACGCGGGCCTCGATCCGGGCGAGGGCGGCCGCGAGGTCGCCGCCATCGGCGATGTCCCCGGCATCCCAGGTGCGGAGCTGGGCGAGCAGGTCGGCGGCGGCGCGGCGGGCGAAGCGCTCCTCCCAGTCGGTGCGGAGGAAGGTTTCGAGGTCGGGGGCGCCGAGGGCGGTGAGATGGAGGTTGGCGCGGTAGAAGTCCTGGCTCAGCGCCCAGCTCGCATAGACCCGGCCGAAGGCGCGCAGCGCGCCCGAGGGCTGGCTGGTGAAGCCCCCCTTGCCGTCATGCTCGGGCGCGGCCTCCAGCACGGCCATCTGGCTGCGGAGGAAGACTTGGTTGTGCACGGCGGTGCGGGCGCTGCCGCAATTCACCACGATGCGGGCGACGGCCTCCGGGAAGGCGGCGGCCCAGTGATAGGCCTGCTGCGCGCCCATCGACCAGCCATAGACCGCGTGGAGCCGCTCGATGCCGAAGGCCTCGCGCAGCAGGCGCCGCTGGGCGCGGACATTGTCCCAGGCCGTCACCAGCCCCGGCCAGCCATCGCAGTTGGAGGGCGAGGTGGAGAGCCCGTTCGCGAACATGTTGGGGATGACGATGAACCAGCGCGTCGGGTCGAGGATGCCCTCGGGCCCGATCAGCCATTCGAGGTCGGGGTGCTGGGCGCCATAGCTGGTCGGGTAGAGGACGACGTTGTCCCGGGCGGCGTTCAGCCTGCCGTGGGTCTTCCAGACGATCCTCGCATCCGGCAGCACGCCGCCGCGGTGGAGCGGCAGGTCGCCGAGCGCGAAGACGCCCTCCTGCGCCGTCATGCGCGCAGCGTCTTCAGGTGCTCGGCATGCCAGCGGGCATAGCCGGGATGCACATGGGCGAGGCGGTCGCGCAGCACGGCATGCGCCTCGCCCAGGCGATGGAAGGGGATGAAGGGGTAGAGGTGGTGCTCGGCGTGGAAGGGCATGTTCCACATCAGCAGGCGCATCAGCGGCGTCGTCAGCATGGTGCGGGTGTTGGTCAGCCCGTTGCGGTCCATCGTGCAGCCGGTGTGCTCGGTGAAGAGGTAGAGGCGCAGCAGGGGCTGGCCGACGAGCTGCGGCAGGATCCAGAAGAGCAGCGGCGCCTGCCACCCGAAGGCGAGGCCGGAGAGCAGGGCGAGGCCGAGCGCCGCCGCGACCATCGCCCGCATGCTGAGGATGATGCGGGGCGCCGTCGCCGGATTGATGAAGGAATAGGCAGAGAGGTCGCCGCGCAGCCCGTCCCAGAGGTTCCGCGCCCGGCTCCGCCAGTAGGGGATGGCGAGCATCTTCACGATGAAGGCGGGCAGGCGGGTGGGCGGCGGCGGCGTCAGCTCCGGGTCCCGCTCGGGGTCCTGGGTGTGGCGGTGATGGGCCAGGTGGAATTGCTGGTAGAAGTGCCAGTTGAACAGCGAGAGCGCCCCGGCCGGCCAGCCGACCAGGGCGTTCAGCCGGCGATTGGCGAAGGCGGTGTGGTGCACCGTCTCGTGCAGCGGGGCGAACAGCGCGGCCTGGGCGATGCCGAGCAGCAGCACCGCGGGCGCCTTCCACCAGCCGGGCAGCAGCGCCACCAGGAGGCCGGCGCCGGCGAGCAGCGCGAGGTGGATGCCGAGCTGGCGCAGCCCCTTCGCATCCGAGCGCGTCGAGAGATGCATCATCGTGGACGGGGCTGGCGCCTGCATGGCTAGAACACGACCTCTCGGTTGACGTCCTTGTAGAGCAGATAGGCCGCGCCGCCCCAGCCGGTGCAGTAGAACTGCTGCGGGACGAAGGGGCCCATCCAGATGAAGTCCCCCTCCCAAATTTCGTGCCAGTCGCGGTCGAGCAGCTGGAGGCCCTGGCCCTCCAGCATGACCAGCCCGTGCTCGAAGATGTGGGTCTCGACGCAGTGGAAATGCGTGCCGCGGTCGAAGCCCATGATGTTCATCTCGAAATCCATGGACATGTCGAGCGTGCCGAGCAGGTACTGCCGCCAGCGGCCGCTGTCGTCGACGCGGGTGACCGGCGTCGTCTCCCGCGCGCCGAAGCGCGGCGCGGGCGGGGCGATGTCCTCGGCCGGGACATAGGGGCGGGTGATCCAGACCGCCTTCGCCGGCTCTGCCCCGTTGTTGCGCAGGCTCCAGGTCGCGCCGGCCGGGATATAGGCGAAGCCGCCCGGCTCCAGGCTCGCGCTCTCCTGGTTCGCGGCGATGTCGAGCGTGCCGGCGAGGATGTAGAGGAAATGCTCGAGCCCATCCTGCCGTGGCGCGGTGGTGCCGCCGCCCGGCTCGGCCTCAAGCCGCCCCTGCGCGAAGCGGGCGCCCATCTTCGGGCTGGTCTGGTAGAAGACGGCGGCCTTGGTCAACCAGGGCAGGGCGCTCGGGAACATCCCCTCCGGCGGCAGCACGGCATAGTTGCGGGTGACCAGGCTGCGGTTGTGGCCGATGACGCCGGGGGGCACGAAGGCTGGCATGGTTTCGGCTGGCTCCGATGACGGGGATGCCGGTCCGTTTTTCCATATCGCGATCGGCGGCGCAAAGCCGTTCGGTGCAGGGCTGTCACCGCGCGCGGAGGTGATGTTGCGGCCCCGAGACGCCTCGGCCCTTCATGCCTGCCGGAGCATCCTCGCCGCCTCCACCGCGGCCGACTGGTTCGGGCAGGAGGGGACGGTCCTGCGCTTCCTCCACTCGATCTGCCCCGCGGTGCCGGTGATGCCGCAGGCCCCTGCCTGGCCCTTTGCCGCGATGGTGGTGGGGGGCTAGCCGCCCATCATAGAGCGCGAGGGCTCGCGCTCCAGCGCCTGCCTGATCTCGGCGGCACCCTTCGTTCCCTCGTCCAGCGCCTTGGCCAGGTGCTGGGCATAGCTCTCGGAGACCACCGCGGGCAGCAGCGGCTCGTTCTGGTCGACGATGGCCTGGATGATGACAGGGCCCTCCGCCGCCATCGCCTGGTCCATGACCCGGTCGAGCTGCGCCGGGTCGTCCACGGTGAGGCCGCAGCCGCCCATCGCCTCGGCGGCGCGGGCGAAGTCGATCGCCGGCACCTCGCAGCCGAATTCCGGATTGCCGAGGAAGAGGAGCTGCTCCCACTTGATCTGGCCGAGTGTCCCGTTGCGCAGCACCAGCAGCTTCAGCGGCAGCTTCATGGCGACGGCGGTGGCGAACTCGCCGAGCTGCATGGAGAGCCCGCCATCGCCGATGACGCCGAAGATCGGCCGGCCGGGAAAGGCGCAGCCGGCGGCGACCGCATAGGGGATGGCGCAGGCCATGCTGGCGAGCAGGCCGGAGACGCCGAAATCATGCCCGGGACCGAGCCGCATATGGCGCGCGACGAGGCCGGTATGATGGCCGCTGTCGGACACCACCACCGCATCGGCCGGCAGCCGGGCGCCGAAGGCGGCAACCGGGGCGGAGGGGTTCATGGGCAGCCGCGGGCTGGTCTCGGCAGCGCTCAGCGTCTCGTACCAGCGGCGCGTCTCGGCCTGGGCGCGTTCGAGGAAGCTGCGGTCCGCCTTGCGCTGGAGGCGGGCATTCAGCATCTCGAGCGCCGCCCGGGCATCGCCGACCAGCCCCGCCTCGGCCGCCTGGCGGAGGCCGATGCGCTGCGGGTCGCGGTCGATCTGCACGATCCGCGCCTGGCCGGGCTTCGGGTAGTACTCGACATAGGGAAAGGTGGAGCCGACGATGAGCAGCGCGTCGCACTCCGCCATCGCCGCATGGGTGCCGAAGGTGCCATAGTAGCCGATGCCGCCGGTGGTATGCGGATGGTCGTCCGGCAGCACCGCCTTGCCGAGCAGCGCCTTGGCCACCGGGGCGCCGAGCAGCTGCGCCGTCTGCTCGAGCTCCGCCTTCGCGCCGAGCGCGCCGCGGCCGGCGAGGATGGCGACGCGCTGCGCGCCGTTCAGGATCTCGGCCGCCTTCGCCACTGCATCCGGGTCGGGCAGCAGCAGCCCGTCCTGCCAGTTCCGGCCGCTCGACTGGGCCGCGCCGCGCGGGGAGGGCTTGTCCTCCGCCTGCTCCTGCACGTCCGTCGCCAGCGCCAGATGCGCGACGCCGCGGCGGGCGAGCGCCGTGCGGCAGGCGAGGTCGGTGAGCTTCTCCGCCTGGGCGGCGCCCATGACGCGGGCGTTGTAGACCGCGACATCGGCGAAGACGCGGTCGAGCGGAACATCCTGCTGGGTGAAGGTGTCGGCCAGGTCGTGATAGGGCAGCCCGGTCAGCGCCACCACCGGCGCAAGGTCGAGCTTCGCATCGTAGAGGCCGTTCAGCAGATGGAGGCCGCCGGGGCCGGTGGTGGCGAAGCAGCAGCCAATCCTCCCGGTCCATTTCGCATAGGCCGCCGCCATGAAGGCGGCGCTCCCCTCATGCCGGACGGCGACGAAGCGGATGCGGTCCTGGCGGGTGCGGAGCGCCTCCACCACGCCGTTGATGCCATCCCCGGCCAGGCCGAAAATGGTGTCGACGCCCCAGGCATGCAGCGTGTCGACGACGATGTCGCTGGCGTTGCGCGGCATGCGGAGACCCTTCCCTGCTCGGCGCGGAACGTGGCCGGGTTGCCGCGGTTCCGGCTCCGGCCTAGTCTCCGCCCGGCAAGCCGGCTGCGGCGGTCCGCGCAGGGCAGGCGGGGCTCCATTCGCGGGAGGTCCCGCCTGCATCCCTTCCCGACCCGGAGGCCATCGCCGCCCCCTCGCGGTACGCCGCATCGCCGATCACGCCGGCCTGCAATCCGGCGATGTGCCGGCGGTCGATGAATGCATTGCCGGCCCCGCCAACGAAGAGAGGGATGCGGCATGAGCCGGAAGAGGGTTGCCTTCATCGGCACGGGCGGAACGATCTCCTCCCTCGGCAACGGGCCGCTGGACACGGTCAATTACGGCGCCATGGGCAACATGCTCCAGGCCGATGGCATCCTCGAGCGCTTCCCCGATGTGCAGCGCGTGGCCGAGGTGGTCGCGGTGCCTTATCGCAACGTGCCTTCGCCGCAGATCGCCTGGGCGGAGTGGCGGCAGCTCGTCCTGCTTTGCGACACGGTGGTGCGGGAGGATCCCTCCATCGCCGGCATCGTCATCGGGCATGGCACGGCCTCGCTCGAGGAGACGGCCTATTTCCTCTCGCTCACGCTGAAGGTGCCGGTGCCCGTGGTGGTGGTCGGCTCGCAGCGGCCGGCCTCCGCGCTGTCGACCGATGCGGGGCTCAACCTGGTCAATGCCGTGCGGGTCGCGGCGGATGAGGGGGCGCGGGGGCTCGGCGCCGTCGTCGTGCTGAATGACGAGATCCAGGCGGCACGCGAGGTGACCAAGACCTCGACCGGGCGGATGCAGACCTTCCGCAGCCCGGATTTCGGCGTGCTCGGCCAGGCGGATGGCGACAAGGTCGTCTGGTACCGCCGGCCGCTGCGCAGGCTGGCGCCGGAGACGGAGTTCGACATCCGCGGGCTCGAGGCGCTGCCGCGGGTCGACATCGCCTACAGCTATGCGGGAGCCGACGGCACGGCGGTGCGCGCCTTCACCGCGGCCGGGGCGAAGGGGATCGTCGTCGCCGGCTTCGCGCCGGGCTTCGTCACGCCGGGCGATGCGGCGGCGCTGGCCGAGGCGCGCGGGGCGGGCGTCATCGTGCTGCAGTCGACGCGCTCGGGCAGCGGGCGCGTCTTCCCGACGACGAAGCTGGCGGAGGCGGGCTTCATCCCGGCGGACAACCTCAACCCGCAGAAGGCGCGCATCCTGCTGGCCCTAGCGCTGACGATCAGCAGCGAGCCGGCCGAGATCGAGCGGATCTTCGCCGTCTACTAAAGCGGCTTCCGTTCGCATGGGCGCACGGAAGCCGCTCCGGCTTGTTGTTCTGGTCGAGCGAACTGCTCCGATCAGACGATCCCGTCTGATCGGAGTTTGCTCTAGCCGAGCCGGAAGGCCGCCGTGGTGCCGCGGCGGCCGGGCGTGACCTCGAGCCGGGCGGGGATGCGCTCGCGCAGCTCCGCCACATGGCTGATGACGCCGACCAGGCGGTCGCCGGCCTGCAGTCCCTCCAGCACGCGGATGGCGGTATCCAGCGTCTCGGCATCGAGCGTGCCGAAGCCCTCGTCGATGAAGAGCGCGTCGAGCTGGTGGCCGCCGGCATGGGCGGCGACCGTGTCGGCGAGGCCGAGCGCCATGGCGAGCGAGGCGCAGAAGCCCTCGCCGCCGGAGAGGGTGGCGGCGGGGCGGGCCTCGGCATTCCAGCCATCGACCACCTCGATGTCGAGGCCGGCCCTGGCGCGCAGCCGCTCCGGCTCCTCCCGCCGGCGCAGGCGGTAGCGGCCGTCGAGCATGCCCTCGAGACGGGCATTGGCGGCGGCGAGCGCCTCGTCGAGCAGGCCGGAGAGGACATAGCCCTCGAAGTCGAGGCCATGGCCGTTGCGGCCCTCGGCCAGGTCGGCGAGGTCCTGGCGAAGCGTCGCCGCGGCCTCGGCCTCGGCCAGGGCCGCCTCGGCGGCGGCGATCTCGGCGAGCAGGCGGTCATGCTCCTCGACGGCGCGGGCGGCGAGGGCGGCGGCCTGCACGGCGGCGGTGGCGGCGGCCTCGGCGGCGGCGCGGGCGGCGGCCAAGGCGGCGAGGTCGGGCGGGGCGAGGCCGGCGGCGGCCGATGCGGTGGCATTGGCCTGGCTGGCAGCGGCGGCGCGGGCCTGGTCGAAGGCCGCGATGGCGGCGGCGAGCGCGTCCTGCGCGGCGGGGGCAAGGCGGGCGGCGCGGGCGGCGGCGGGATCGGCGAAGCCTTCGGCGGTGCAGGCAGCGGCGAGGCGGGCGATGGCCTCGGCGGCGGCAGCTTCGGCGGCGGCGGCGGCCCCGGCGGCGGCGGCGGCGTGCTCGGCGCGGGTGCGGGCGGCTTCGGCGGCGGCGGCGGCCTCCTCGCGGGCGGCGCGCAGGGCGGCGGCGAGGCGGGTGGCGCGGGCGGCGGCGGCTTCGGCCTGGGCACGGAGGATGGTGGCGTCCGGGCTGTCGGGTGGCAGGCGGCGGCGGCGTTCCTCGGCCCGGGCGGCGGCGGCGGCCTGCTCGCCGGCGGCGGCGGTGACGGCCTCGCGCGAGGCGGCGAGGCGGGCCTCGGCGGCGGTGGCGGCGGCCATGGCGTCGGCGGCGGTGCGGGCGAGGGCGGGGAGGCGGGCGGCGGCGGCCTCGGCGGCGGCGAGGGCGGCCTCCTCGGTGCGGAGGACGGCGTCCAGCGCCTCGCGCGGCGCATCGCCGAGGCGGGCGAGGGCGGCGGATTGCTGCTCGGCGGCGATGGCGAGGGCGGTCGCGGCCTGGGCTGCGCTGCGACGGGCCACCTCCAGCGCAGCCTCGGCGCGGGCGGCTTCCTGCTCCAGGGCGGGGAGGTCGGGCAGTGACGCATCGCCCTGCGGCCGGGTGGGGGCGGGGTGATGCGGGCTGCCGCAGACGGGGCAGGGCTCGCCCGCGGCCAGCAGGGCGGCGAAGCGCGCGGCGTGGTCGGCGGCGATGCGGGCGGCGGCGGCCTCGCGGGCGGCGCGGGCGGATTGGGTGCGCGTGATGGCCTCCGCCTCGGTGGCCGCGGTGCGGCCGGCCTCGGCGCGGGCGCGACGGAGGGCGGCCTCGGCGGTGTCGAGCGTGCGGGCGGCGGCGAGGCGGGCGGCGGCGGCCTCACGGGCGAGGCGGTGGCGCTCGCGCTGGTCGGCCGTGGCCTGGGCGGCGGCGCGGGCCGCCTCGGCGGTGGCGGCGGCGGCGCGGGCGGCATCGAGCGCGGCGGCGGCCCTCGATTGGGCGGCGTCGGCCTCGCGCAGCACGGCCTCGGCCTGGGCGGCGGCGCGGCTGGCCTCCTCGGCCTCCGCGACCAAGGCGATGAGGGCTTGCAGCCGCTCCGCCTCGGCCTGGGCGGCGCGGGCGGCGTCCTCCTGGGCGGGGGCGTCGGCGAGGGCGCCTTCGGCACGGGCGAGGCGGTGGCGGGCCTCCTCGGCACGGGTCGCGGCGGCGGTGGCCTCGGCGCGCTGGGTGGCGGCGGCGGTGGCGGCGGCCTCCGCCTCGGCGAGGGCGAGGCCGAGGCGGTCGGCGCGACGGGCAGCCTCCAGCCGGGCGCGGTCGGACCGGATGGCGGGGGCGCGGGCCTCGAGCTCGGCCAGGGCGCGGGCGGCGGCGGCGGCGGCGGCGAGGAGGCGTGCGGTCTCCTGGCCGGCGGCCTCGGTGGCGCGGGATGCGGCGGCGGTGGCGGCGGCGGCGGCGCGGGCGGCTTCGGCCTCCTCGGCCGCAGCGAGCAGCGTGATGCGGGTGGCGAGCGCCGCCTCCGGCGTCTCCGCCCCGGCGCGGCGGAGCAGGTTGGCGCGGGCGCCCATCGCCTCGCGTAGGGCGCCCTTCGCCGCATTGGCCGCGGCCGAGAGCTCGCGCTGGATGCGGGCGTAGAGCGCGGTGCGGAAGAGGGTCTGCAGGATGGCCTGCCGCTCGGCCGGCTTCGCCACCAGCAGTTCGCGGAAGCGCCCCTGCGGCAGCAACACCGTCTGGCGGAACTCCGCCGCGCTGAGGCCGAGCAGGGCGAGGATGCGCGCCTCCACCTCCGACTCGCGCTCGACCGGCGGTGCGTCGCTATCGAGCGCCTGGAGCGCGACCTTCATCCGCTCCTTGGTCGTGCCCTCGCCGCGGCGCTTCGGGCGCTCCCATTCCGGGCTGCGGGTGATGCGCCAGCGGCGCTGCCCTTGAGCGAATTCCAGCACCACCTCGGTCGGTGCGTCGGGCGGGGCGTGGCGGCTGCGCAGATGGCCGGGCAGGCGCTCCTCGCCGCTGCTCTCGCCGAAGAGGGCGAAGCAGATGGCATCCAGCAGGCTGGTCTTCCCCGCCCCCGTCGGCCCGGCGATGAGAAAGAGCCGGTGCGGCCCAAGGGCGGCGAAATCGATCTCCTGCCGCGCGGCATAGGGGCCGAAATGGGTGACGGTCAGGCGGAGCGGGCGCATGGCGTCAGTGGCTGGCGGCCTCGGCGGCCTCGATGGCGGCGACGAGCGCCGGCCGGGCTTCCTCCGGCAGCGGGGCGCCGCGCAGCTCGGCATGGAAGCGGCCGAAGAGGTCGAGCGGGCGGGCGATGCGCGCGGCGGCGCCGGCCGTGGCGAACTGCCCGGTGCCGCTGCGCTCCGCCGCGTAGCGCAGGCCGACGATGCGGGGGAAGATCTCGGCCAGCCGCCGCTGCGCCTCGGGCACCGGGGCGGGGTCGGTGAGGATCAGGGCGACATAATCTTCGCGCGCCGGGCCCTCGGTCTCGCGCAGCACGGCGAAGCGGCCGGTCAGCACGCGGAGGCCCCGGCGCGCGGTGAGCGGGATCTCCTCGATGCGCGGCGTGCCGCAGGCGGCGAGCTCGACCAGCGTCACCGACTTGGCATGGTCCGCCTCCTCCACCGAATAGGGGAAGAGCGAGCCGCTGTAGCGCAGCCTGCCGCCGAGCATGCTCTGCGGCCGGTGCAGGTGTCCGAGGGCGACATAGTCGAAGCCGGCGAAGCGCGCCGCATCGATGGCGCCGGTGCCGCCGACCGAGAGGGCGCGCTCGCTTAAGGGGCTCTCGGCGCCGCCGGCGACGAAGGCATGGGAGACGAGCACGCGCGGCCCCTCGGCCGGGCAGAGCGTGTGCAGCAGCGGCGCGAGGGCAGCGAAGGCGCCGTCATGGTCGGCGAAGCGCGCCTCGGCGAGGCTCGGCTCCCGGGCGAGCGCCAGCGGCGTCGCATAGCCGCAGGCAATGACGGTGGCGCGGCGGCCGGCGCCATCCTCGATCGGGATGGCCTCGCCGCAGGGGGTCTGCACGATATGCAGGCGGGAGGCGGCGAGCAGCCTGGCGCCGAAGCCGACGCGCCGCGCCTCGTCATGGTTGCCGGGGATGATGACGACGCGGACGCCGAGGCCGAGGACGAGCTCGCTCAGCACCTCGTCCAGCAGCCGCACGGCTTCGGCGGGCGGGACGGCGCGGTCGAAGACGTCGCCGGCGAGCAGCACGGCATCGGGCGCCGTGTCGCGGACGATGCGCGGCAGCTGCTCGGCCAGCAGATGGGCCTGGTCATCCTGGAGCGAGTGCCCGCCGAGGCTGCGGCCGAGATGCCAGTCGGCGGTGTGGAGGAAACGCATGCGCGCGCACCATGCGCAGGCGGGGCGGGCCGGCGCAAGCTAGCTTTGGCGCCGCCAGGGCGAGCCGGGGAGGGGTGGCGCCGCCGGCATGGGCGCCTCGGCCGGGGCCGGCGCCGCCTCCGGCACGGAGACGGGGCCGGGGTCGCGGCCGCCGGCATAGCGGATCAGCGCGGCCACCCGCTCCTCGAGCGGCGGGTGGGTTGCGAGCCACTTCCGGCCCAGCGTCTCGCCCGGGCTGTCGAGCAGCATCGCCTGCACCTGGGAGGGCAGGCGCGGCAGCTCCGACCGGGCGGCGACCTTCCGCAGCGCCGAGATCAGCGCATCCGGATCCTGCGTCAGCTCCACCGCCCCGGCATCGGCGAGGAATTCGCGGTTGCGCGAGAGGGCGAAGCGCAGCGCCAGCGCCAGCGCCCAGGTCAGCAGCATGATGGCGAGCGCCAGCAGCACCAGCAGGATCGCGCCGCCGCCGCCCTTGCTGCCGCTCTTCGAGGAGGATGAGGAGGAGGAGGAGCGGCCGCGGCTGCCGCCGGTCGTTGCCGCGGTGCCCTGCCGGCCGAAGCCCCGGCCGGCGCGGACCATGATCTCGCCGGGGAGGGAGATGACGCCGGCGAAGACCGCCGCCACCACGGCGAGCCGCGCGTCGCCGTTGCGGATATGCGTCAGCTCATGCGCCAGGACGGCCGGGAGCTCGCGGTCATCGAGCGCCTCCAGCAGGCCGCGCGTGACGGTGATGGCGCCGGTCCGGCGTGAGAGGCCGGAGGCGAAGGCGTTGCGCGCCGGCTGCTCGATCACCGCCAGCCGCGGCATGCCGAGGCCGCGGCTGATGCAGAGCGTCTCGACGGCGTTCCACAGGCGCGGCTCCTGCTGCCGCGTCACCGGACGGGCGCCGGTCAGCAGGTCGAGGATGCGTTGGTTCCAGAACCAGGCGATGGCGAACCAGATGGCCGTCACCACCAGCACCACGGGCAGCACGGCGGGGATGATGCGGGCGGCATCCTGCAGCCCCGCGCGGAAGCTGTGCGCCTGATCCGCCACGATCAGCAGGCCGAAGGCGAAGCAGATCAGCCCGAGCAGAACGGGGAATCCGGCGAGCAGCAGCGCCGTCTTCCAGCCGTTGTTCCAGATCCAGGTCTTCAGCCCGAAGGCGCGCATGGCAGGCGCTAGAACTGCACCTGCGGCGGGGCGGCGATGGCGGCGCGCTCCGCCTCCGGCAGCTCGAAGAAGCCGCGCGGCAGGAAGCCGAGCGCGCCCGAGAAGAGCACGGCCGGGATCTGCTGGATGGCGCTGTTGTACTCGGCGACGGCGTTGTTGAAGAAGCGCCGGGCGGCGGCGATCTTGTTCTCGACATCGCCGAGCTCCGACTGGAGCTGGAGGAAATTCTGGTTGGCCTTGAGGTCGGGATAGGCCTCCGACAGCGCCATCAGCCGCCCGAGCGCAGCACCCAGCGCGCCCTCGGCGGCGGCCGCCTGCTCCGGCCCGCGGGCGCCGAGCGCGGCGTTGCGGGCCTGCACCACGCTCTCGAGCGTGCCGCGCTCATGCGCCGCGTAGCCCTTCACCGTCTCGACCAAGTTGGGGATGAGGTCGTGCCGCTGCTTCAGCTGCACGTCGACATCGGACCAGGCCTGGCCCGTGGTCTGCCGCAGCGCGACCAGCCGGTTGTAGGTGACGACGAGCCAGAACAGCAGGAGGACGACAACGCCGAGAACGATCCAACCCGTCATGCTTCCCCTCCCGGCTTACCCGGCGAAGCGGGCAAAATCGCGGGAGATGATATCATAGATTTCGCGCTTGAACGGAACGGCCAGCGAGGGCAGCGCCGCGAGCGGCACCCAGCGCCAGGCATCGAATTCCGGATGCGGGTCGAGGTCGAGGCGGATCTCGGCATCATCGCCGAGGAAGCGGAGCGCGAACCACCGCTGGCGCTGGCCGCGATACCTGCCGCCGAGCGCGCGGCCGAGCAGGTGCGGCGGCAGGTCGTAGCTCAGCCAGTCCGGATGCTCGGCGATGATCTCGGCGTTGCGCGTCCCGATCTCCTCCTCCATCTCGCGGAAGACGGCGACGGCCGGATCCTCGCCCGGGTCCATCCCGCCCTGGGGAAGCTGCCAGCCGCCCGGGGCGCCCTCGGCATTGGGGAGATCCGCGCGGCGGGCGACGAGGACGAGGCCGGCGCGGTTGAACAGCACCGCGCCGACATTGTCGCGATAGGGCAGCTCCATGCGGGGGTCCTTCAGCGGGCGGCAGGGCGCTGCATCAGCGCGGAGACGGGGGCGAGGACGAGGCCGCTCGCCTCCACCGTGGCGGTCCAGGCGGCGAGGCGGTCGATCAGCACCGGCGAGGCCTCGCCGGCATAGCCGAGGGCGGCGCCCCGCTCGCGGGCCAGCGCCTCGAGCGTGCGGAGCTTCAGCTCGATCTCGCCGCGCGTCGCCGGCTCGTCGATGACGAGGTCGACGGCGCGGCCCCAGGCCCGCTCGGGCGGCGGTGCGCCGGGGCGCGGGTCGATGAAGAGCAGGCCGCGGCTGGCAAGCCGGGCCTGGAGGTCGCCATAGGGGCCGGGCATGGCGGCGAAGCGCTCGCCCCGCATCGGCCCGAGCGCGCCGATCGCCCCGACATAGCCGCCGAAGCGGGAGAGCAGCCAGGCGAGGCGGTCCTCGTTCTCCGCCTCGGGCAGGCTGGTCAGCAGGGCGCGGTTGCCGGGGTTGTTGAGCGGGTAGCCCGTCGGCTCCAGCGGCAGGGCGAGCAGCACCTCCATCCCCCGGGCGCGGGCCTGGTCGAGCAGCCGTCCGGGCTGCGGGGCATAGGGGCTGAAGGCAAGGGTGACGGGTCCGGGGAGGCGGCGGATGGCCTCCTCGGTCAGGGCGGCGTTCATCCCGAGGCCGCCGATGACGAGGCCGATGCGGGGGCGGCTCTCCTGCCGGTCGAAGGGGCGGCCGAAGGCGCGGATCGGGGTGCGGCCATCGGGGCCGATGCGGGGCATCGGGCCATGGGGCCCGGGGTCCTGCAGGGCGGCATCGCCGGTGGGGATGGGGCGGTCGGGCGCCGGGCCGGGGCGGCTGGCGGCCTCGGTCACGGGCGGTGGCGGCTCAGGCGCGGCGGCCGGGCTGGCGGGCGGCGGCCCGGCCGGCGCCTCGGCGACCGGCGCGGGCAGCGGCCCGAGCCAGGCGAGGACCGCGGCGCCGCTGCCGATCAGCAGCAGCACCGCCGCCCAGCAAAGGATCAGGGCCCGCCAGCCCGAGGACAGGCGTGCCATGCGGCAGGGGTCAGCGCGCGGCGCGCCGGCCCGGGCTCTGCACCGCCGCGAGGTTGCGGAGCAGCTGCATCGCCTGCTGGAGCTGGAAGTCGGTCTCCGGTTTGGTCGGGTCGAAGGAGGGCGTGCCCTCGGGCGGCAGGCGCGTCACGCGCTCGGCGATGCCGTTCGGCAGCTGCAGCGGCGGGATGGCGGCGCCGGTGGGCTGCTGCACGCCGCCCTCGTTGCGGAGCGCCCGGCGCAGGTCCGCCTCCCGCTCGCGGGGGATGTTGGCCGTCGCCTCCTGGCGCTGGGCCAGCACCTCGATGTCGGGCTCGATGCCGGTGCCCTGGATGGAGCGGCCGGAGGGCGTGTAGTAGCGCGCCGTGGTGAGGCGGATGGCGCCCTGGCCGGGGATCGGCATCACCGTCTGCACGCTGCCCTTGCCGAAGGACTTGGTGCCGAGGACGATGGCGCGGCGGTGGTCCTGCAGCGCGCCGGCGACGATCTCGCTGGCCGAGGCGCTGCCGCCGTTGATCAGCACCACGACCGGCAGGCCGCCGCTGATGTCGCCGCCCTTGGCGTTCCAGCGCTGCGCATCCTCCTGCCGGCGGGCGCGCGTCGAGACGATCTCGCCCTGCTCGAGGAAGTCGTCCGTGACCTGGACCGCCTGGTCGAGCAGCCCGCCCGGGTTGTTGCGCAGGTCGAGCACGATGCCCTTCAGGCTGTTGCCCGCCTGCTGGCGCATGGCCTGGATGGCGCGGCGCAGCCCCACATCCGTCTGCTCATTGAAGGAGGTGAGCCGCACATAGGCGACGTCGTTGCCCTCGATGCGGAAGCGCACCACCTGCGGGCGGATGACCTCGCGGGTCAGCGACAGCTCGATCGGCCGGTCGGCGCCCTCGCGGCGGATGGTGATCTTGATGGCCGTGCCGCGCTCGCCGCGCATCTGCTCCACGGCTTCCTGCAGGGTCAGGCCCTGGACGGAATTGCCGTTGAGGTGAGTGATCAGGTCGCCCGCCTTGACGCCGGCGCGGGCCGCGGGGGTCTCGTCGATCGGGGAGATGACCTTGATGTAGCCGTTCTCCTGGGTGACCTCGATCCCGAGGCCGCCGAACTCGCCGCGGGTCTGCACCTGCATGTCGCGGTAGGAGCGCTGGTTCAGGTAGGAGCTGTGCGGGTCGAGCCCGGTCAGCATGCCGTTGATGGCGTTCTCGACCGCGTCGCGGTCGTTGATCGGCTCGACATACTCGGCACGGATCCGTTCGAAGACGTCGCCGAAGAGGTTCAGCAGGCGGTAGGTCTCGGCCCGGCCGCCTTCCTGCGCCCAGGCCTTGACCATGGGGGAGGTGACCATGGGGCCGAGAATGATGCCGGCGGCGAATGCCGCGCCGACCGTCGCCATCGTCCGAACCCTGCCCTTCATGCGGCACCCGTATCCTTGTTCCGGTGCGGCCCCGGGGGGCCACGATCCGGCATGTTAACGCGAAGCCCGGCCGCATGGCAGGGCCAGTATCCTTAACGTCAGCTCTCCCCGGCCTTAACCGGAGAACCAGCCGCGTGGATCGACGGGCTGGCCGTTGCGCCGGAGCTCCAGGTACAGCGCCGCCCCGCCGAGCTGCCCGACCGGCTCGCCGGTCAGCAGGCGCTGGCCCGGCGTGGCATCGAGCCGGTCAAGCCCCGCCAGGACGACATGGTACCCATCGCCGCAATCGACAATCAACAACTGGCCGAAACTGCGGAAGGGCGCGGCGAAGACGGCGCGGCCGCCGCAGGGGCTGACGACGCGGGCGCCGGCGGCGGCGTGGAGGGTGAGGCCACGGGAGGGCCCCCCCTCGCCGGCGGCGCCGAACTCGCGGGTGATGCGGCCGAGCACGGGCATGGCGCGGCCGCCGGAGGCGCGGGGCGGCGGGTCCGGCGCGCGGGCTGCGGCCATCTCGGCCTCGGCGCGGCGGCTGCGGGCTTCGGCCGCCTCGCGGGCCCGGGCCTGGGCGGCGGTGCGTTCGCGCGCCTCGGCGGCGGCACGCTCGCGGGCTTCGGCGGCGTCGCGGGCCCGGGCCTCCGCGGCTTCGCGGGCCTGCTCCTGGCGGAGGCGGGCGAGGGCGGATTCCAGGCTGCTGGCGCGGGCAGCGGTAGCGGCGGCGCGGCGGGCGGCCTCCTCCTCGGCATTCTCGGCGCCGGCGCGGCGGTCGCGGGCGGCCTTCAGCTCGGCCTCGAGCGTGTCCGAGGCGCTGCGGGCCTGGGCCTCGGCCTCGCGCAGGGCGGCGGCCCGCTCGGCGGCCTCGGCGGCGCGGCGGGCGGCCTCGGCCTCGGCGGCGCGCAGGCCGGCGGCCTCGGTGGCGAGGCGGCGGGAGAGGCCCTGGAGGACGAGCAGGCCGCGCAGCCGGTCCTCCGGCGGGCCGGGGACGGCGAGGAGGGATTCGGCCGGCCAGAGGCCGAGGCGGAGCATCAACGGCAGCATGGGCGCCAGCGCCTCGGCCCGGGCGCGGCCCTCGGCGCGGGCGGCCTCGGCGGCGGCGCGGGCGGCGTCGAGGCTCTCCTCCGCCTCGCCCCGGCGCAGGTCGGCGGACTGGGCGCGGCGGGCGGCCTCGACCCGGCGCTCGGCCAGGCGGCGCTCCTCGGCGGCGGCGGCGGCGGCGGCGCGGGCGGCGGCCTCGGCGGCGGCGCGCTCGGCCTGGGCGGCGCGCTGGGCCTCCTGCACCGCCCCAGGGGTGAGGGACTGGGGGGTGACGGGCTGGGCAGCGGCCGGCGGCAGGGCGAGGCCCAGCAGCATGGTCGCGAGCGGGGCTGGGATGCGCGTCAAGACGCCATGGCAGATAGCATGCCGGCCGGGGCCGGTGCCATCAGCGCTTGAGCAACGACATCCCGGTCATCGCCGCCGGCTGGGGCTGGCCCATCAGCTCCAGCAGGGTCGGCGCGACATCGGCGAGGCGGCCGTCGCGCAGCACGGCACCCGCCGGACCGTTGACCAGGAAGACCGGCACCGGATTGGTGGTGTGGGCGGTATGCGGGCCGCCGGTCGCCGGGTCCTTCATCAGCTCGCAATTGCCGTGGTCGGCGGTGACGAGCAGGGCGCCGCCCTGGGCCTTCACCGCCTCCGCGATGCGGCCGAGCGCGGCATCCACCGTCTCCACCGCCTTGATCGCCGCCGGGAGGCTGCCGGTGTGGCCGACCATGTCAGGGTTGGCGAAGTTCAGCACGATGAGGTCGTAGGTGCCGGTCCCGATCGCCGCGACGACCTTCGCGCAAAGCTCGGGCGCGGACATCTCCGGCTGCAGGTCGTAGGTGGCGACCTTGGGGGAGGGGACCATGATGCGGTCCTCGCCGGGGAAGGGCGGCTCCTGCCCCCCGTTCAGGAAGAAGGTGACGTGGGGGTACTTCTCCGTCTCCGCCGCATGGAGCTGGCGCAGCCCGGCGCGGGAGACGACCTCGGCCAGCAGGTCGTGCATCTCCTGCGTCGGGAAGAGGGTGGCGAGGAAGCGGTTCAGCCCGGCCGAGTATTCCGCCATGCCGGCCGCCGCGGCGAAGCGCGGGGTGCGTGGGCGCTCGAAGCCGGCGAAGTCCAGGTCGAGCAGGGCGTCGAGGATCTCCCGCACCCGGTCGGCGCGGAAGTTGAAGCAGAGCAGCCCGTCGCCGTCGCGCATGCCGGCATAGTCGCCGATGACGGTCGCGGGGATGAACTCGTCCGTCACCGCCCGGCCGTGCGCGGCGGCGATGGCGGCGGCGGCATCCGGCGCGCGCTCGCCCTCGGCCAGCACCAGGGCGCGCCAAGCCTGGCCGACGCGCTCCCATCGGTGGTCGCGGTCCATGGCGAAGTAGCGGCCGGTGAGGGTGGCGATGCGGAAGCCGGGCAGGCCGGCCGTCGCGCCCTCGAGCGTCTTCAGGTAGCCGGGCGAGGCCTCGGGCGGGGTGTCGCGGCCATCGGTGAAGGCGTGGAGCGCGACGGGGATGCCGGCGCCGGCGAGGATCCCCGCCAGCGCCGCGGCATGCGCCTGATGGCTGTGGACGCCGCCCGGGGAGAGCAGGCCGAGCAGGTGGCAGGTGCCGCCCGTCTCCTTCAGCCGGGCGATGAGGCCGGTCAGCGCCGGCAGGCGGGCCAGCGACCCGTCTTCCACCGCGGCGTCGATCCGCGGCAGGTCCTGCATCACCACCCGCCCGGCGCCGAGATTGAGGTGGCCGACCTCGGAATTGCCCATCTGCCCGTCCGGCAGGCCGACATCGCGCCCGGAGGTGCGGAGGAAGGCGCGCGGCCCCGCGGCCCAGAGCGCGTCGAAGACCGGCGTCCTCGCCAGGCGCACGGCATTGTCCGCCTCCTCCTCGCGCCAGCCCCAGCCATCGAGGATGGTGAGCATCACGGGGCGGGGTGCGGGCATGGGGGCTCCTCCTCTGGCGTCGTGCGGACCTAGCTCCCGGGGCGTGCGGGCGCAACGGGCGGGGGGCGGGCCAGGGCGATCACGTCCATAAGCGCGGTTCGAGGGAGGATGCGATGCAGGGGATCGACTGGGCGGCGGCGGAGGCGGAGCTGGAGGGGGGAGGGGTGGCGCGGCTCGGCCCGCTCCTGGCGCCGGAGGAGTGCCGGGCGCTCATTGCCCTCTATGACGAGACGGCGCGCTTCCGCAGCCGGGTGGTGATGGCGCGGCACGGCTATGGGCGGGGCGAGTACCAGTATCTCGCCTATCCCCTGCCGGAGCGGGTGCAGGCGCTGCGCGAGGCGCTCTACCCGCGGCTCGCGCCCATCGCCAATCGCTGGAACGAGCGGATGGGGCTGCCGGTGCGCTACCCGGCGGCGCATGCCGAGTTCCTCGCCCGCTGCCACGCGGCAGGCCAGGCGCGGCCGACGCCGCTGCTGCTGCGCTACGGGCCGGGCGACTTCAATTGCCTGCACCAGGACCTCTACGGGGAGCACGTCTTCCCGCTGCAGGTGGTGGCGCTGCTCTCGGCGCCGGGCGAGGATTTCTCGGGTGGCGAATTCGTGCTGACCGAGCAGCGGCCGCGCATGCAGTCACGTGCCCAGGTGGTGCCGCTGGGCCTCGGCGAGGCCGCCGTCTTCGCGGTTGCGCAGCGGCCGGTGCGGGGCAGCCGGGGCGACTACCGGGTGACGATGCGCCACGGCGTGAGCCGGCTCCGCAGCGGGGCGCGGCATACGCTGGGCATCATCTTCCATGACGCCCGCTGATCATCCGGGGCCTGCGATGCCGTTGCGCGGGGGGCGATGCGGGGAGGGTCGATCGATCATGAGTTTGTGAGTGGAAAGTCGGCACCCCGCGGGGCCGACCCGCTCATGAGGTCGACGATCACGCCCTTCGCCCTGTTTCCGTTCTCGGCCTCGCCCGGCGGATGGTCGCGCTCGAGCCCGCCCGGACCTGGCCGATCGGGCGCCGGCACGAAGCGGCGCAGGCCCGGGCGGCGCCGGCGCCCGAGGCCTTCACCATCGACACCCTCCCCGCTGCCCTCAGACCATCTCCTCCGGCAGCGCGGCGATGGCCGTCGCCCCGGCATCCACCGGGATGATCGCACCGGTCATCCAGCGCGCATTGCCGCCGCAGAGGAAGACCACCGCGGCGCCCACATCCCAGCCCGTGCCCTCGGTCTGCAGCACGCTCCGCTTGCGCCGCGCCTCGCGCTTGGCCGGCGACATGCCGCCGGCCTGGACCATCGGCGTGTAGACCATGCCGGGGCAGATGCAGTTGACGCGGATGCTGTCGGCGGCGTGGTGCACGGCCATCGCGCGGGTCATGTTGACCACGGCGCCCTTGCTGGTCGGGTAGAGCAGGTTCGGGTGGCCGCCGCGCAGCCCGGCCACCGAGCCGATATTGACGATGGAGCCGCCGCCTGCGGCGCGCATCGCCGGCACGGCGTATTTCGCCATCAGCATCATCGAGGTGACGTTGACGAGGAGGCCCTGCGCCCAGGCCTCCGGATCGACGGTCTCGGCCGTGCCGGGCGGGCCGCCGATGCCGACATTGTTCACCAGCACGTCGAGCCGGCCCCAGCGCCCCGTCGCTGCCTCGACGATGGCGCGGCATGGCTCGGCCTGGCTGACATCGGCGGCGATGGTGAGGGCCTCGCTGCCCTCCGCCTCGATCATCCGCTGGGTGTCGCGGGCCCAGTCCTCCGTCGCATCGGCCAGCACCAGCCGGGCGCCGGCGCGGGCGAGCAGGATGGCAGCGGCGCGGCCATTGCCGACACCCTCCCCGGGCCGCGAGCCGGCGCCGGTGACGATGGCGACCTTGCCCGCGAGGTTCTCGGCGATCTCGGCCATTCCCTTCTCCCCCCTTCAGTCCTGCAACAGGAAGGCGAGCGCGCGCTGCGCGATCTCCTCCGGCACCTTGTGGCCGCCGTCGAACTCCAGATAGGTCAGCGGATAGCCGGCGCGCTGCAGCTTCGGCGCCAGGCGGCGGCTGCACAGGTCGATGTTCAGCACCCGGTCCTCCGTGCCGTGGCTGAGGAAGCAGCGCGGCTTCCCCTCGATGTGGAGCGGCGCGGCGAAGCCGGGCGAGAAGGCGAGCGCATGGGTGAAGAGCGCCCCGTTCATCATGGCGAGCGACAGGGCGTAGGAGGCGCCGTCGGAGAAGCCCGCGGCGGCGACCCGCGCCGGATCGACCGGCCAGGCGGCGAAGACCTCGACGAGCGCGGAGCCGATCCGCGCGACGTCTGGCCCGTAGCCGCCCTCGAGCACGTCCCAGGTAGCGCCGCGGCTCTTCGGCAACAGCACCAGCGCGGCCTCGGCGATGGGCTCGATGCGCCGCAGCGCCCGCGCCGGGTCGCCGCCCGCGCCGTGCAGCATGAGGATCAGCGGCAGCGGGCCGGTGCTGGGCCCAGCAGGCACGCGCAGCAGCGCCTCGCCGAGCGGGTGGAGGCCCGCTGGCAGCGGCCAGGGCGCGGCGGCGCCGAGAGGCCGGGGGCGAGCGGCGATGCGGCCTTCGTCCATTACGAGCTACCCATCAGCAGGGGCGAGACGCCGAAGATGCGCGGGTGGAAGTGCAGCAGCGCCGCCCAGGCCAGCGTCCCGATCACCGGCGGCACCCAGCCTATCTCGCCGGGCGCCAGGCGGTTCCGCCCGGCGAGGATGGCGCCGAAGGGGATGATGGAGGTAGAGGCGGCAAGCCTCGGCCATTCCGCGGGCGCCCGCTGCGCGAGCTTGGCGTCGATGCTCGGCATGCCGGCGAGCGCGGTGACGAGGAAGGCGCCGAAGAAGAGCAGCGATGCGCTGTCGCCATTGCCGACCATGTGAATCGCCGCCCAGAGCGCGAAGGACCAGAGCATCGGGTGGCGGGTGATGCGCTGGATGCCGCGCGCCTCCGCGCCGAGCCGCGTCTCGCCGCCGACCGCCGTCGGGTTGGGCTCCGCCACCGAGGCGACGAAGAGGATGAAGGCCGGCAGCATCAGCAGCGCCAGCACCCAGCGCAGCCAGCCCGGCGCGAACCAGAGCGGCGTGGTCTCCGCCGCCTTCCAGGCCTCGATGAGGAGGAAGATCGAGGCGAAGGAGGCGAGCGAGAAGGCGATGCGGAAGCCGCCCTCGCCGAGGCGGGCGACGAGCACCCCACGCAGCCCCGTGCCGGCAAGGCCGACATGCACGCCGATCCACACCAGAGCCGCAATCGCCAACATCGTCATTCCCTCAAGGCCGCCAGGGCCGATGATAGGGGTGTCCGGAGCGGATGGCCTGCACCCTGTACCATTGCTCGGCCAAGAGCCCGCGCACCAGGAAATGCGGCCAGGTGAGCGGGCCGAGCGAGAGGCGATGGTCGGCGCGCGCCAGCACCGCCTCGTCCAGCCCCTCCGCCCCGCCGATCAGGAAGCAGAGCGGCCTGCCCGTCGCTTCCCATCGGGCGGCGAGCGCCGCGAGCGCCTCGCTGCCCGGCGCCTCGCCGCCGAGGTCGAGGGCCACGGCAAGCGCCGCCTCGGGCAGGGCGGCAAGCAGGGCCGCGCCCTCCCGCCGGCGGATCTCGCCCGGGCTGCCGCGCGCCTCGGCCAGTTCCGTCACCGCGAAGGGCGGGCGGAGGCGGGCATTGTGCTGCTCGAACAGCGCCGCCTCCGGCCCGCCCTTCAGCCGGCCGACGGCGATCAGCCGCGGCGCCCGGCTCACGCCCCAGCCGCGTCATCCGGCGGCGGGGCGCTGCCCTCGGGTTGCGGGCTGTCGGGGCCCCACATCCGCTCGAGCGCGTAGGTCGTCCGCGCCTCGGGCTTGAAGAGGTGGATGACCATGTCGCCGCAATCGATCAGCACCCAATCGTCCGAGCCCTGGATCGCATCCCGCCGCAGCTTGAGGCCGACCTTCTCCAGCGCGTCCTCCAGGTGGTTCGCCATGGCCTGGATCTGCCGGTCCGAGAGGCCGGTGGCGATGACCATCCGGTCGGTGAAGCTGGCGCGGTCGGTGACGTCGAGGACGAGGATGTCTTCGGCCTTGTCGTCCTCGAGGCTGGTGCGGGCGGCGGTGACGAGCTGCTCCAGCCGGTCGGGGGGCGCCTTGTCCTCGGTGCGGGGGCGGCGGGCGGGCTTCGCCTCCGGCCCGGCGATCACCTGGCGCTTGCGCGGGCTCGGCTCCTCCTGCGGGACCGGCTTGGGCGGGACGCCGACGGGGCGGCGGATGACCATCGTCTCGGGCATTGGCCGGGCGGGGATCAGATGCGGCGCGGCGGGGCGGGACGGGGCGCGCGCGGCGCCCCGCATCGGCCGAGCGGCCACGGTCTCCGGCCGGGCGGCGCGGCTGCGAGCGGGTGCCTTGCCTTCCGGTGCGGCACGGCTGCGGGCCGGGGGCCTGGACTCCGCCGTGGTGGAGCGGCTGCGGGTGGGTGCCTTGCCGTTCGGCGCGGAGCGGCCGCGAGCCGGGGGCCGGGACTCCGCCGCGGTGGAGCGGCTGCGCGTTGGTGCCTTGCCTTCCGGTGCGGCACGGCCGCGGGCCGAGGGCCGGGACTCCGCCGCGGTGGAGCGGCTGCGGGTGGGCGCCTTGCCTTCCGGTGCGGCACGGCCGCGGGCCGGGGGCCTGGACTCCGCGGTGCTGGAGCGGCTGCGGGTGGGCGCCTTGCCTTCCGGTGTGGCCCGGCCGCGGGGCGAGGGCCTGGACTCCGTCGCGGCGGAGCGGCTGCGGGTGGGTGCCTTGCCTTCCGGTGTGGCGCGGCCGCGGGCCGGGGGTCTGGACTCCGTCGCGGTGGAGCGGCTGCGGGTGGGTGCTTTGCCTTCCGGTGCGGCACGGCCGCGGGCCGGGGGCCTGGACTCCGCCGTGGTGGAGCGGCTGCGGGTGGGCGCCTTGGCTTCCGGTGCGGCGCGGCCGCGAGTCGGGGGCCTGGACTCCGTCGCGGTGGAGCGGCTGCGCGCGGGCGTCCGGGCCTCATCGGCCGGCTTGCGGGCGCGGGCGGGTGCCTTGCCGTCGGGTGCGGCCTTGCCGGTGCGGCTGCGGGCAGGGGGCTTGGACTTGACCGTCCCGCCCGGGGCCTGCTTGCCGGGGATGCGCGGCCGGGCCTCGCCGGCTTCCGGCATGGCCGGGCGACGCCGCGTGGTGGTCTTGCTCTCGCCCCTGCTGGGGGGCCGTGTGGCGCGCGCGATGGCCGCCTCCTCTGTTCTTTGTGTCGGTTCTATAGCACGTGGCCCGCGGCGCGGCGGATGGCCGTCGCCGAGGCCGGATGTTCGCGCGCCGGCACCAGGCACCAGCCCGCATGCCGACCCGTTCCGCCTCCGGCAAGCAACGCGCGGGGCTGCCGGCGGTGCCGCGCCAGTGTTCGCGCCGCCTGGCCCGTCAGCGCCCGCCGCGTCTCGCCCGGCCGCGGCAGCACCGCGAGCGGCGTGTCGCGCGCCAGCGCCCGCCACCCCTTCCAGCGCGGCAGCTGGGAGAGGTTGTCGGCGCCGATTAGCAGCACGAAACGCGCGCGCGGGAAGCGCCGCCGCAGCAGGGTGAGCGTCGCCACCGTGTAGCGGGTGCCGAGCCGCGCCTCGAGATCGGTGGCGACGATTCTCCGTCCATCGGCGATGCGCCGTGCCGAGGCCAGGCGATCGGCGAAGGGCGCCATGCTCCGGCGCGGCTTCAGCGGATTGCCGGGCGAGACCAGCAGCCAGACCTGGTCGAGCCGCAGGGCCCGGAGCGCCCGCTCCGCCACATGCCGGTGCCCGGCATGGGCCGGGTTGAAGCTGCCGCCGAGCAAACCGATATGCGCCCGCCGCCGGTCACCGTGCGCGTGCCTCACCTGACCTGCAGGCCGACCGAGACCGGCTGTGCCAGCATCCCCTCGTAGCGCAGCGTGTAGCTGCGCCCCGCCGCCGCCGGCACGGAGGGCGCGAAGCCGCCGAGCGAGACGATGTCGCCGGCCTTCAGTTTCAGCCCCTGGCGCGCGAGGTCGCCGACCAGCCAGGGGATGACGTTCAGCGGATGGCCGAGCAGGGCGCTGCCCGGGGCGCGGGCCAGCTCCCTGGTGTCGTCGGACAGCACGACGGTCATCGAGCCGAGCCGCGCGGCGAAATCCGCCGTCGCCTCGACGGGGATCGGCGTGCCGGTGACGCCGAGCCGGGCGGCGACATTGACCGAGACCAGCAGCGGACCGTTCACCGGACCGCCGAGCCCGACGCGGGGCAGCTCGATATAGGGGATGACCTGATCCAGATGCCGGAGGATCTGCACATGGTCGGCACCGGCCGTGTTGATGCCGTCGTCCTTCACCCGGACAAGCAGGTCCGCCTCCACGCTGAGGCCGGCGAGCTGCGGCGTGAGCGGCAAGGTGGCGCCGTCCCTGAGGCTGACCGTGCTCTCGAACATCACGCCGTAGACCGGGCCGGAGAGGCCGAAATTGCGCTGCGTCGCCGCCCCCGTCGCGCCCGCCTTGTAGCCGATCGGCCGGCCGAGCTCGGCGGCCAGCAGCGGCACCAGCTTGGCGCGGGCGCATTCCGCATCGGCCATCGAGAGGTCCGGATAGGGCTCAGCCGGGCGGCCGGCCAGCAGCGCGCCGGCGGTCGCCGCCACTGCCGGGTCGGGCGGGCAGGCCGCCGTTGCGGCGAAGACGGGGGCAAGGCTCGGCAGCAGCGCGGCGGTCAGGAGAAGCAGGCGGCGCATGGATGGTCCCTCCGGTTGGGGAGGGATCAGGGCCTGACCTGTCCGCTCCCGATCACATGGTAGCGGTAGGTGCAGAGCTGCTCCAGGCCGACCGGGCCGCGGGCATGCAGCCGGCCGGTGGCGATGCCGATCTCGGCGCCGAAGCCGAACTCGCCGCCGTCGCAGAATTGCGTCGAGGCGTTCCAGATGCCGACCGCGGAGGCGAGGCCGTTGAGGAATTCGGCTGCCGCCCCGGCGTCGTCGGTCACGATCGCCTCGGTATGCTCGGAGCCGAAGCGGCGGATATGGGCCAGCGCCGGGGCGACGCCTTCCACCACGGCGATGGAGAGGATGCTGTCCAGCCATTCGGTGGCGAAATCCGCCTCCGTCGCCGCGGGCAGCTCCGGGCAGATGGCGCGTGCCCTGGCATCGGCGCGGAAGTCGCAGCCCCTCTCCCGCAGGTCGGCGACCAGCACGGGCAGCAGGCCGGGGGCGATGGCGGCGTCGATCAGCAGGGTCTCGGTCGCGCCGCAGACGCCGGTGCGGCGCAGCTTGGCGTTGAGCAGGATGGAGCGCGCCATGGCGGGGTCGGCCGCCGCATGGATGTAGGTGTGGCAGAGCCCCTCGGCATGGGCGAGGACGGGGACGCGCGCCTCCTCCATCACCCGGGTGACGAGGCCCTTGCCGCCGCGCGGGATGATGAGGTCGATGAGGCCGGCGGCGCGCAGCATGGCGCCGACGAAGCCGCGATCGGCGGTCTGCGCCACCTGCACGGCGGCCTCCGGCAGGCCGGCGGCGCGCAGCCCCGCGGCCATGGCGGCATGGATGGCGGCGACGCTGCGGAGGCTCTCCCGCCCGCCGCGCAGGATGACGGCATTGCCGGATTTCAGGCAGAGCGCGGCGGCATCGGCGGCGACGTTCGGCCGGCTCTCGAAGATCATGCCGATGACGCCGATGGGCTGGGCGATGCGGCGCATCACGAGGCCGTTCGGCCGGGTCCATTCGGCGAGGACGCGGCCCACCGGGTCGGGCAGCTCCGCCACCTCCTCGAGGCCGCTGGCCATGGCCTCGATGCGGGCGGGCGTGAGCATCAGCCGGTCGCGGAAGGCGGCGGAGAGGTCGGGCGCGGCGGCGAGGTCCGCCTCGTTGGCGGCGAGGATGGCGGGTGCCGTATCGCGGATCGCGCGGGCGGCCTCGCGCAGCGCCAGGTCCTTCGCCGGTCGCGGCGCGCGGGCGAGGTCGGCGGCCGCGGCGCGGGCGGCGCGGGCGGCGGCTTCGAGCTGGCGGGCGGCTTCGTCGGCGAGGGCGTTCATGGCCGAAGGCCTAGCGCCGCCCGGCGGCTACAGCAAGACCAGGTCGTCGCGGTGGACCAGCTCGTCGCGCCCGCGCCAGCCGAGGATGGCCTCGATCTCCTCCGAGCGGTGGCCGGCGATGCGCCCGGCATCCTCCGCGTCATAGGCGGAGAGGCCGCGGGCCAGCTCGCGGCCCCCGGCATTGCGCACGCTCACCGGGTCGCCGCGGTGGAACTGGCCCTCGACGTGCCGCACGCCGGCGGGCAGCAGGGAGGAGCCGCGGGCGAGCGCGCGGGCCGCGCCCTCGTCCACCACCAGCGCGCCGAGCGGGGCCAGCGACCCCGCGATCCAGCGCTTGCGGGCGGTGCGGCCCTCGGGTGCGGGGAGGAACCAGGTGCAGCGCGCGCCCTCCAGCATCGCCTGCAGCGGGTTGTCGCGCGCACCCAGGGCGATCGCCATGGCGGTGCCGGCGCCGGTCGCGATGCGGGCGGCGATCAGCTTGGTGCGCATCCCGCCCGAGGAGTAGCCGGGCGGCGGCTCGCCGCCCATCGCCATGATCTCCTCCGTGAGCTGCGGGACGAGCGGCAGGTGCGCCGCCGCCGGGTCTCGGCGCGGGTCGGCGGTGTAGAGCCCGTCGATGTCGGAGAGCAGCACCAGCGCGTCGGCCGCGATCATCTCGGCGACGCGGGCGGCGAGGCGGTCATTGTCGCCGAAGCGGATCTCGGCGGTCGCCACCGTGTCGTTCTCGTTGATGACGGGGATGCAGCCGAGCTCGAGCAGCGTGCCGAGCGTCGCGCGGGCATTGAGGTAGCGCCTGCGGTCCTCGCTGTCCTCGAGGGTGAGCAGGAGCTGGGCTGCGGCGAGGCCGTGGCCGGCGAGCGCCGCCTGCCAGGCGCCGGCGAGCCTGATCTGCCCGACCGCGGCGGCGGCCTGCTTCTCCTCGAGCTTCAGGCGCTTGCGGGTGAGGCCGAGGGCGCGGCGGGCGAGGGCGATGGCGCCGGAGGAGACCACCACCACCTCCGTCCCCCGCGCGCGGAGGGAGGCGATGTCGGCGGCGACGGAGGCGAGCCAGGCCTCGCGCGGGGCGGCCGTCCGCTCGTCCACCACCAGGGCGGAGCCGATCTTCACCACCAGGCGGCGGGCGGCGGCGAGGCCGGGGGGGGCGGGGGCGGTCGTCATGGGGGCGCCGCATAGCACGGGCGGCGCGGAGTTGGAAAAGGGCGCCCCCGCCGGGGAGGCGCCCTGTCCCGCCTGTCGTGTGTTGCTCAGGCGAAGAGCATGTCGCTCGCCGCCACCTTGCCGACCTGGGCGAGGAAGACCGTATCGCTCTCGCCGTCGAAGCTGATCCGGAGGCCAGAGACGCCGTTCTCGGTCGCCGCCGCCGTGCGCAGATCGGACCGGGCGAAGCCGGTGAACTGCAGCTTGTCGATGCCGCTGGTGAAGTTGTCGATCACCACATGCCCATGGCCCTCGCGGATGGCGAAGCTGTCCTTGGACGCGGTGCCGACATAGGTGGCGCCGAAGCCCTCCGGCGCCTCGTTGAAGCGGAAGTCGTTCGGGCCGTTGATCTTGAAGGTGTGGCTGTCCCTGGCGAAGGACGCGCCCTTGTAGGTCAGGTCGTCGATGTAGAGGTTGCGGTCGCCGCCCGGGCCCGATGCGTCGCTGATGAACTTCACCGTCAGCTTGTGGGCGCCCGCGCCCCAGTCGCCCTTGACGGTGATGGTGTCGCTGGCACCCGCGGCATGCGAGGCGCTGGCGGTGAGGGTGGTGCCGATCTGCTTGCCGTCGACGCTGACGATGTACTGGCAGTTGCCGTTGTAGGCGTCCTGGCTGACCTTCATCACGATCGAGTCGCTGCCGGTGCCGATCGTCTTGACCAGGCCGGCGGAGGGCGGGGGTTGCTCCACCGGCAGGCCGGGCTTCGAGAAGCCGAAATCGACGCCGCCATTCTTGCCGAGATAGGCGGAGCCCTTCGGGAGGGTGGCGCCGTTGAAGGTGATGCCGTCGACATGCAGGTTGCGGTCGAGGCTGGCCGAGCCGCCATAGGCGTCGTTCAGGAAGGTCACGGTCACCTTGTGGCTGCCCGCGCCCCAGTTGCCCTTGACGGTGATGACGTCGTCCTGGCCCGAGGCGTGCGAGGCGCCGGCGGTCAGCGTCCCGCCGATCTGCTGGCCATCGACCTTGATGGAGTACTGGGCAGAGCCTTTATAGGCATCCTGGCTGATCTTCAGCACCAGCGTGTCGGTGCCGGTGCCGATGGTCCTGATGATCGGCGTCGAGCCGGTGCCGCCGTTCGTGCCGCCGTCCGTCGGGCCGCCGGCAGTCGTGCCGGTCCACTGCGACATCACCACGTTGTCGATATGCGTGGTGACCTTGCTCGGCGTCGAGCTGTTCGGCCCGCCGCCCAGCCAGGCCTGGCTGTTGTTGGCGACATAGCCCATGGCGCCGAAGCCCATGGCGGTGTCGGGGATGACGCCCGGGTTGGTCCAGGAGGCGACCACCTTGCCGTCGATGGCAATGGTGAGGAGGTTCGGCAGCCAGGTCATCTTGTAGTGGTGGGTCTGGCCGGTATCGACGCCGCTGAGCTTGGCGCTGTAGACGTCCTGGCCGTTCGCGCCCGCCCAGTGGACGGTGTGCATCGCCTTGCCCTTCGGCGTCTCCAGGATGTCGATCTCGCCGTCGCGCGGCCAGACATCGGATTTCGGCCACATCAGGATGGCGGCCTGGGTGCCCTGGGCGGTCTCGACCCGGGCGTCGAATTCGACCGTGCCGTACTTGATGGTCTTGTTGGCCGCCTTGCTGTTGAAGCCGCCCGCGCTCCAGCTGCCATTGGCGTGGCGGCTCACGCTCACCTGCATCTCGCCGCCGGTGACCTTGACGTCGTTGGCATTCCACCAGAAGGCGCCGTTGGAATAGAGGCCGTTGTAATAGACAGTGCCCCAGTTGGAGAATTTATAACCGGAACTGAAATCATCGGAAAGAACGACGCGATACTGGTTGCCGCTGGCGTCCGTGGTGACTGTTCCGATCGAGGAAACCATCCGTTTTTCTCCCAACAAATACGTGACAAACAAAAACGTGATGTAGCTTACGGTTGAAACGTATGTCGTATGCAACCTGCAATAGCAAGCCGTGAATGATGTTTCGCCGCATCACAGTGTGTGGCTGGAATATTAATGGATCCGTACAAACCGCCGCTGTCGTCGAACCTCCGTCGCCCTGTGGCTTTGGGATCGCCATGGCCGGGGAGGGAGCGATGCAGGAGACAGCGATCCGGGTGAACCGCGCGCCGGTGCTGACCCTCTGGGCGGCCGTGGTGGCGGAGCGGCTCGGCCATGCGCCGGCGACGGCGCTCAGCCTCGCCAGCGTCGTGGCCGGCACCGCCGCGCGGGCGAAGGCGCGCCGCCTGGGCCTCGCGGAGGACCGGCCGGCCGGCGAAGGCCCGGCGCGGCCGAGGCGCGAGGTGGCCCGGCTGCTCGGCCGCGACATCCCGCTTGTCCAAAGCAAGGGCGGCGAGGCGCTGGCCGAGCGCGACGGGCATGCGGCCGCGGCAGCGCCGGTCGAGGCCTATCTGGCCCGCGCCTTCGGGCCGCGCCTGGCCGAGGTGCGCGGGGCGATGGAGGCGCTGGCCGACGGCCTCGCGCCGGAGGAGCTCAACCGCATCGGCTTCCGCCTCTACGAGGCCTTCCGCCCGGAGGTGCCAGAGGATGTGAGCGGCTGGGGCGCGAAGGGCCGGCTGGAGCTGGACCGAATCCGCGCCGCCGCGCCGCATTGAGCCGGGCGCATGGTCCTCGCGGCGTCGGGTGGTGCGTCGCCGGGACTTGTCGCGCTTGCTCGAGCACGCCGGCCGGAATCATGGATCGTGTTGCCGGCAGGGGCCAGACATGGCCCGTGGCCGGTCATGCGGGGAGGTGCCGAAGCGCATCGCGCCCGCCGGATCAGGGAGAGAGCAGATGACAGAGCCGCAGGACGCCGCCGCCCGGCAACGCCGCATCCTCGAGCAGGTGCGTGAGGCCGACCGCACCCGCCCGGCCGAGCCGATGCAGGGGGCGATGCAGGCCGGCGCCCGCCGCTACCCGGAGCCCCCCTTCGCCCGCGAGACCATGGCGAAACCGGGGATCGAGGCCAGCCAGACCCTCTCGCCGATGTATGACGCGCCCTATTGGCAGGGTTCCGGCAAGCTTGCCGGGCGGGTTGCCGTCGTCACCGGGGGCGACAGCGGCATCGGCCGGGCCATCTGCGTGCTCTTCGCGCGGGAGGGGGCCGATCTCGCCATCATGCACCTGCGGCATGAGCAGGAGGATGCCGATGTGGTCCGCGCCGCGGTGGAGCGCGAGGGCCGCCGCGCCATCACCATCGCCGGCGACATCACCGACCGCGCCTTCTGCTTCGCCGCGGCCGGACGGGTGGTGCAGGAACTCGGCCGGCTGGACGTGCTGGTGAACAACGCCGCCTTCCAGCTCCACTGCAACCGCTTCGAGGATCTCACCGAGGAGCATTTCGACCTCACGGTGAAGACCAACCTCTACGGCATGTTCCATATGAGCCAGGCCTGCGTGCCGCACATGCGGCCGGGCTCGGCGATCGTGAACAGCGGCTCGGTGACGGCGCTCGCGGGCAACTCGGCCATCCTCGACTATTCGATGACGAAGGGCGGCATCCACATCTTCACCCGCTCTCTCTCGGGCAGCCTGGCCGCGCGCGGCATCCGGGTGAATGCGGTGGCACCGGGCCCGGTCTGGACGCCGCTCAACCCGACCGAGAACCCGGATAAGGTCGAGGGCTTCGGCAGCAACACGCGGATGGGCCGCCCCGCCCAGCCGGAGGAGATCGCGCCTGCCTACCTCTTCCTCGCCTCGCCGCAGATGTCGAGCTTCATCACCGGCGAGGTTCTGCCGGTCATCGGCGGCTATACGGATCGCTAGACCGATACGCATGGACAAGGAGGCGCGGCTGGCCTAATCGAAAGCGGAGGGAAGCCAGTGCAGCACGGCCGAGGTCATCGGGGGCCGCATGCTGACCATTTCCCGCCGTGCCCTGGCCGCGCTGGCCGCCGCCGCGATCCATCCGGCGGCCGCGCAGACGTCCGGTGCGTCCATCCCCGGCACCATCCGCGTCGTCGTGCCCTACAATCCGGGCGGCATCACCGACATCCTGGCCCGGGCGCTCGCTCAGCAGATGACGCTGCAGCTCGGCAGTTCCGTCGTGGTCGAGAACCGCGCCGGGGCGAATGGCAGCATCGGCGCGACCGTCGTCGCCCGCGGCGCGCCGGACGGGACGGTGCTGCTGCTCGGCGTCACCGACACCTATGCGGTGAACCCGGCGGCGATGCACAGCCTCTCCTACGACGCCAACCGCGACTTCGCGCCGATCAGCAACATCACCAACGTGCCGCTGACGCTGGCGGTCGGGCCGTCGCGGCGGGAGCTGGCCGACCTCAAGGCCTTCCTCGGCGCGGCGAAGGCGAAGCCGGGGGCGCTGACGCATTCGAGCTGGGGCGTCGGCAGCGTGTCGCAGATCGCCATGCTCCGCATCGCCGAGGCGACGGGGATCGGGCTGCTGCACGTCCCCTTCACCGGTGCGGCGCCGGCGGCGCAGGCCTTGGCAGCGGGGCAGGTGGATTCCATGGTGCTGCCGGCCGGTGCGGCGGAGGCGCTGGCCCGCGACGGGACCATCCGCATCCTCGCCACCCTCTCGCCGCAGCGGCTCGCGCTGCTGCCGGGGACACCGACCTTGCAGGAACAGGGCGTGCCGCTCTCGATCAGCATCTTTCAGGCGCTCTTCGCCCCGGCCAGGACCCCGGCGCCGCTGCTGGCGAGGCTCCATGAGGCGATGATGGCCTCGCTCCGGGCGCCGGCGATGCTCGAAGTGCTGCGCGCCCAGGCGGCGCTGCCCGACCCGATGCCGCCCGAGGGCCTCGCCGCCCTGGTGCGGCAGGGGCAGGAGGCCTGGGGCCGCGTGGTCAGGGCCGGGAACATCCGCCTTGACTGAGCCGCTGCACCTCGCGGCCGATGTGCTCGTCATCGGCGCCGGCGCGGCGGGGATGTATGCGGCGATCGAGGCGGCGCGGCAGGGGGCCGGGCAGGTCCTGCTGCTCGACCGCAGCCTGATCGGCCGCGGCGGCGCGACGGTGATGGCGCAGATGACCGTCGCCGCCGCGGTCGGGCCGGAGGGGACGGATCACTGGCGCCACCACCTGGCGGATACGCTGGCGGCCGGGCGGGGGCTCTGCAACCCCGAGCTCGCCGCGCTGCTCTGCGAGGTCGGCGCCGAGTGCATCCTCGAGATGGAACGCTGGAAGGTCGGCTGGGCGCGCGATGCGGCGGGCGGCTTCGCCCAGGTGCAGGCGCCGGGGCATGACCGGCCGCGCTGCGTCTATGTCGACTTCCTCACCACCGGCCCGGCCGTCTCCCGCACCCTGCGGGCCCAGCTGCAGCGCGTCGGCCCCGCGATCCGGCGGGTGGGCGAGCTGGTGGTGACCGATCTCGTGCTGCGGGACGGGGCGGTGGCGGGGGCCGTCGCGCTCGACATCGCCTTGGGCCGGCCGGTGACCATCGGCGCCGCGGCGACCATCATCGCCACCGGCGGGCTGACCCGGCTCTATGCCCGCAACAGCGCCAGCGCCAACATGTCGGGCGATGGCTATGCGCTGGCGCTGCGCGCGGGCGCCGCGCTGATCGAATGGAGTTCGTGCAGTTCTTCCCGATCGGGCATCTGGCGCCGCGGCTGATCGGCATGGACCCGATCATGTGGGACCCCTTCCGCTACAAGCTCGGCGGGCGGCTGCTGAACGGGGCAGGGGAGGAGTTCCTGCACCGCTGGGGCGAGGGGGAGGCGGGGCGCTATGTCGTGACGCGGGACCTCGCCACCTATGCCATCACCAAGGAGGTGGAGGCCGGGCGCGGCTCTCCGGCGGGCGGGGCCTGGCTCAGCTTCACCCCTGTGCCGGAGGCGCGGCTGCGCGAGGCCTTCGGCCCGGTGATCGACCGGCTGGCGGCGAACGGCATCGACCTGACGCGGGATGCGGTCGAGGTCTCGCCGATCGCCCACTACCACATGGGCGGCATCCGGGTGGACCGGGCGATGCGGACCGGGGTGCCCGGGCTGCTCGCTGCCGGCGAGGCCGTCGGCGGGGCGAATGGCGCCAACCGCCTCTCCGGCAATGCCATCACCGAGGCGCTTGCCTTCGGCCGCATTGCCGGGATGGAGGCGGCGCGGCAGGCGAGGGGTGGCGGGCCGGGCTTCGGGCCGGGGGCGGCGGCGCCGGGCCTCGGCCTGCTGGCGGCCGAGGGGCCGGCGATCAACACGGCGGCGCTGGTGGCGCGGCTGCAGCGGATCATGGCGGCGGATGTCGGGCCGTTCCGCACGGCGGCCGGCCTCGCCCGGGCCGCGGAGGGGCTGGGCGCGCTGCGCGAGGCGCTGGGTGCGGCACCACCCGGCCGGGCGGGCCAGCCGCATGACTTGGCGCGGCTCGACTGGTTCGACCTGCGGCAGATGCTGCTGGTCGCCGAAGCGGTGGTGGAGGCGGCCACCGCCCGGACCGAAAGCCGCGGGGCGCATCAGCGGGAGGACCACCCGGCGCAGGACCCGGCCTGGGCGCGCAGCCAGGTGCTCGAGCTGCCGCCCGGCGTGGCGCGGGCGAGGCTCGCCGCCTGATGCCGGCCGCGACCCTCCTCATCCGTCGCGGCCTGCCTGGAGAGGCGCCGCGGCATGAAGCCTTCACCCTCGAATTCGAGCCGGGGGAGTCCGTGCTCGATGGCCTCCGGCGGCTCCGTGAGGCCAAGGATTCGAGCCTCGCCTTCCGCTATGCCTGCCTGAACGCCAACGCCTGCAAGGAATGCATGGTGCTGGTCGACGGGCAGGTGGCCTATGCCTGCACCGCCCGGCTCGAGGCGCGCGAGATGCGGCTGGACCCGTTGCCGAATAAGCCGCTGCTGCGAGATCTGGCCACGGCGATCGCCCCGCCGGACGAGCGACTGCCATCGGATTGAAAAAAATCCGCGCTCAGGGGGTTGTGGCATCCGGAGCAAGGCGCTATTTCCGCGCTCCGCCGCAAGGTGGCCCTGAAAGTCGGCCTGAGTAATCAGGCGCAGTGGCTGGTAAAGGACAAGACCAGCCATTGTATCCGTCGAAGGACGGACGCTCCGAAGGGAAGTCAAAAAAGGTCTTGAAGGTCGCGCCGCAGGGCGCTACATGATGGCCACCGGACGATGCCAAGCCCCAAGGTTTGGCACCCTTCCGGTTCCTGATTTCGGCACCTTCGGGTGCCTGCTCTTTGTCCCGCAGCAATGCGGGGCGTTCATCCGCCTCCTGGTGGATGTGCTCTTTGATAACCGCATCGGTCTTTTGGAAGACGATTGGGTCATCCTTCGGCGCGAGCCGGATGGTGGTCTGCATCGAGAGTGGTGAGCGGAGTCTGATCGAAAGGCGTCTGCGTGGCCTGGCTTCGGCTTGGCTGCAAAGATGAACCTGAGAGTTTGATCCTGGCTCAGAGCGAACGCTGGCGGAATGCTTAACACATGCAAGTCGCACGGGGGCTTCGG
>JAESFM010000045.1_pt1 | contig 81376 bp, 73 predicted proteins | sample 9266171 | NCBI WGS metagenome assembly JAESFM01 (sample SAMN14505069, study PRJNA617099) | algae metagenome | isolation source: Hassallia sp. WJT32-NPBG1 and co-occurring heterotrophs from well developed... | place: USA: Mojave Desert, Joshua Tree National Park, California | collected 2006-06-22 | reverse complement strand
GGCGACCCCGTCGTAAACGTCGTCCCGGTCGTAGGCTCCATCGCCGGTGAAGGACGCCACCGGCCCGTCGACCTGGTCGAGCAAAGGCCCAACCCGCGAGCCATCATCGGTATCCTTGTCGGTCAGCGCCGATGCGACGATCCGCCCGGTGTCGGCGTCGGTGGCGAGATGGAGCTTGCGCCACCCGCGCCGCGTCTTGGTGCCGTGCTTTTCCACGAGCCACTCGCCGGGGCCGCAGAGCTTCAATCCCGTGCTGTCCACCAGCAGGTGCACGGGCTTGCGCCCAGGGTGAGGACGCGGCACCTCCAGCGTCTCGGCCCGGCGGCTTATGGTGCTGTGGTCGGGCACGGCGAGGTCGAGCCCAAGCAGGGCGATGATGGAGGCGATGAGGCCTTCCGTCTGGCGCAGCGCCAGGCGGAACACCGCCCGCAGGGTCAGCGCCGTGGTGATTGCCAGGGCGGAGTAGCGGGGCTGACCACCACGGCCAGTGCGAGGCTCAGCACGCCACGCCGCGATTGCCGCCGCCGTGAACCACACGGTGAGGCTGCCGCGGGCGCGCAGACCAGCCTCGTAGGAGGGCCAGTTCGTCACCCGGTGCCGCTGCTTCAGGATGCGGTGCCGGCGGTCGGCATTAGCCTTGTACGGCATGGCGGGCGCCTCATTAGCCATCGAGGTTAGCCCTCACGGCAACCTACCCGAGGATGCCCAACCGGGCGACCCATGCACCAAGGTCGCTCAGAGCATGAAGTCAGCCGCCGTGAGGTCGTAGCGGCCGAGCAGCACGATCTCGGCGTCCACCACGCCGTCGGCCCGGGCCACAATGGTTTGGCTGCGGTCCCAAGGCGAGGGCGACCCGCTATCTGGTCCTTCGGCGACCACGACGGGCTCGTCGGCCACGTCCAATTGCACGACGGTGGTGTCGCCTCGGAACTCGAAGCGCACTTGCCCCGGCATGGCGGACGCATTGCCGTCTTCCGGGTAGTCCACCAAAGCGCCCTGACCGCGGAACACGAAGGCCGCGTCCATGAGCATGTCGCTAAACTGCGAGTAGTGGTTCAGCGGGGCGAGGTTGAGGACGTCCTCACCCTGCCGGAAGTCTAGGACGACATCGGTGCCGGGGTCGGCTGCCCCATCCCCGCGTGAGCCGATGACAAAGGCGTCGGAGCCCGCGCCGCCTATGAGCAAGTCGGCGCCCGACCCTCCCCAAAGAGAGTCGTCGCCCTGTCCGCCGGCCAACACGTCATTGCCGTCGCCGCCCTGCAGTGTGTCAGCCCCGGCCCGGCCCACCAGCAGGTCGTCGCCGGCCAGCCCGGTGAGCGCGTTGGCACCGCCGTCGCCGCGCAGGCGGTCGGCGTGGGCGCTCCCGAGGACGCTCTCGATCCCGGTGAGGACGTCCGCGCCCGCCCCACCGCGGGCCCGGCCGGCCGACAGGTTGACTGCGACCGCGCCGTCCGTGTGCTCGTAGGAGGCCGTATCGTCGCCCTCGCCGCCGTCGAGCGTGTCGGCCCCGGCGCCGCCGTCGAGCACGTCGTCGTCAGCGCCGCCGTGGAGCGCGTCCTGCCCGGCGCCGCCGTACAACCGATCCCACCCGGCGTCGCCATAGAGGCTGTCGCGGCCGCCGCCGCCATCGAGGTCGTCGTTGTCATCGCCGCCGCTCAGGAGGTCGTCCCCGCAGCCGCCGTCGAGCAGGTCGTCGCCCCAGTCGCCGGAGATCGTGTCGTCACCACCGCGACCTTCGACAGTGTCGCGCCCACGCAGGTCGTCGGTGATCGGAGGCGGCGGGTAGACGGCCGGGAAAAAGACCCCTTCGCCGTGGAGCTCGTCGTCGAGAGCACCGCCGCAGATGAGGTCATCGCCGCCGAGCCCGGACAGCGCGTTGCGCTCGTCCGGTGCGCCGAGGAGGATGTCCACTTCTGGCGTGCCGTTGGCGAGGACGAAGTCGCCGGAGCGCTGCGCCGCCGTGGCGGCGGCGGGGTCGGTGAGGTCGATTAGCATGCAGGGTGCGGTTCCTCGCGGACGATCCTATAGGTAGAAGATTGTATACGAGGAACGGTGTGGAAATGCTACGGTGCTGTAAGCCGGCTTCAACGCGCAGCTCGCGGAAGGCCGCACCTGCGGGTGAAGGTTTCTTCGGCCGAAGACTCTGACGGGGAAGGCCTAGGCCACCCGGGGTGTCCCAGAATGCCTGTACGCCACTGCTTGAGGATGCCCGCTCCGAACCGGAAACCACGCACCGGCCTTATCACGCAGGCCCAGCGTCTCGGTGTCCCTGTCGCCGCCGTCGTCGGCCACGAAAGCCCGCTGACGACCCTTCGGCACTACACGGCACCCACTCCCCAGGCCCGAAGTTGCGGAAGCGGCGCTTGAATCACGGCTGGTCAGCCGGAGGAACCCCCAATGTCAACAAACCCTAGTCGAAAGCGATTACGGCGCCCCTGACTATGTCGCCGAGCTTTTAGCGGTGCGTCATGACCGCCCCCGTCAGAATGCTCGCCACGCCCAGGCCAGGGGTCCACCAGCCCGCATCGGAGCGGTGGTAACGGGGGGTTATCGCAAGTCATGTATGGCTGGCGTAGGCTCGAGAAAGCCTGATTGCGTGGTGCCCTGCCCAAGCCCCAAGCAAGATGCTCCAAGCTTGAGAGTGTCGTTTTCAAAGGAGATTTGGCAGTCTTCTGCGTTGCTGAACGGCTGGCGCGTAGGGCCGAACGCGGGGCGTCCCCACAAGGCCCCTGAAGCTGCCTGCCCCACTGGCTTATGCCCCTGTTGTCCGAAGCGGCGATGGTGCCGCTCGGCGTAGGGAAGATAGGTTCCATGAGGATAGGGGGTCCATCCCACGTTTCTGCCGCGCTGAGCCAGTTGCCGGCTCCCAGCGGCCCTGCGGGCCAGCGCGCGGTTGCTCCAGCCGCCTTGCCGCTGTACGCGGCCGCCCCGCCGCCTCTACCTGCCACCCCTGCGCCATCCGCAGGCCTCTCCGCTCTAGCGCCGGCCAACGGCGAGCAGCCCGCGGCGCAGCTTCGGCCTGACGCGTCCCTTGACGTCGGCGACATTGCTCTCGACCTTACCCAGTTGGTACTGGACGTCACGGGCATTGTCGATCCGACGCCGCTTTCCGACGGCGCGAATGCCGCCATTTCGGTTGGCCGAGGCGATTGGGGCGGAGCGGCAATTTCGCTCGTTTCGGCGGTTGTGCCCTACGTCGGCGATTTAGCGAAAGCAGGGAAGCTGCCACGCCTCGTGGAGTCGCTCGGCAGGATTGCCGATTCAGCGCGCGCCGACCCGAAAGCGATGCAAGCCTTGCGCGCGCCGCTGGAAGCGCTTCGGGCCGTGTTAGACCGCGCGCCCTTGGACAGGCTCCCCGAAGCGGTGCGGGAACCGCTGCGGGCATTGAAATGCAAGGTAGATGAGGCGCTGGGCTCGCTGAGTTGCCCCGCGCCTCCCTCGGCGCCTCCGACGTTGAGCGCAACCGTGGCGCAAGCGGATCCGGGCGGTCCCGTGCCCAGAGAGATCGGCAATTCGCGCGTTCCCGACGGCTCCGCGCCCGCTGCTCCCTCCCCGTCGGCGGAGCCGGTTGCTGGCCGGTCGCAATCCATGGCCGAAGCTGGCTCCCCGCCGCGGCTCATGATCACAGCCGGGCCGGCCACCACGCACAGCCAGCACGAGATCGGCCATATGCACCAACCCGATCTTTGGCGGCAAAGGGAGAGGTGGCATGCGGAGGTCGATGGAGATGGCCAAAGGCAGTTCCAGACCCCGTTTAGGGGGCGTCGCCCGGACGTGGTCGTAGAATACGGCAGCGGCAAATTCCTCGCCGCGCATGAAATCAAATCCTACCAGCCATTTATCACCAGGAACGGTGTGGACCAGCGCAACGAGGTGGGGCTGAACGGTCGCCTGCAGGCGCAAATCGATACTGATGTCTGGCTGCGGGCGAATCCTCCGAATGGATACGAGATGTACACGCCGCTCTGGGTCTTCACCGATGCGCCGCCTAGCCAAGTGCTGAAGGTGGCGTTGCACAAGGCCGGAATCCCCTTCGTCGAGATCCATTGATCTGCAAATGCGGAAGTATGGATTGAACAACTCCATCCCGCAGTGGCGCGCGGCAATAGCGTTCCGGTCGCCGGCAACTTCAGTGTAGCTGCGCCTGGGTGGGCGCCGCGACCGCGAGCGACCCTTTGGCGGCACCAGAACGGGGCCAAGCTGATGGTCCCGTGCCGAACTACACCGCAGCGGACGGCGCGGGGAGCGCCCCAGCGCGACCCCACCGGAATGGGGGCAGACCCGCACAAGAGCGAAGCTCGGCTGCCCATACATGCAGAAACCGACGCTTGGCCACCTTGCTCCGCTGAAACCCTGGCACCTACCCCGGGTGTCTCTGCGAGTTTGGGGGGAGTATGCGCTGAAACAGACCCTGAACACGATATGCTAAGTTGCTGGTCCGACATGCCGCCACCGGCTCGGACCGTCCCGCCGGACAGGTCCGCTTCGGGCGCGCCGCCAGTCTGGGTTGTCGCGCCAGTGCCGGCCGACACTGGGTGCCAATCTCGGTGTGGGCGCCGTTTGCCATGGCCAGCGTGTCAGCGTCGGAACTCGCGGCAGCACCTGTTAAGCTGAAGGTATTCTGGCTCTGGCCATTTGGGGTGCGGCACGGCTATGGCTACCCGCCTAGCCCATCCGGCACCTTGCCTGACGCAGCCGACACACCTTCACACGTGATCAGTTCGAACTCGACGCGCCTGTCCAGGAGGTCGGTCGCATCGTCGCGGCCGGTGCCAAGAAGCACCTCGCGCGAGCCACGCCCCCGCGTCTCAATGCGTGGTGCGAGGGATGGCACTGCCTCGGCCAGTTGCGCGCGGACGTAATCGGCTCGTGCGAGCGACAGCCGGTCGTTCACCAAGGTTGGACCGGTGGCGCTCGTGTGGCCGGTCAGACGCAAGCAGGCCGGACCCGCAGCGATGTGCCTCGCCATCTGGCGCAACCACATCGGGTAGTCCCCGCTCACCGCCGGATCTGGCCAGAACAGCGTTGAACCGGGACGGAATAGCAACTTCACCGCCAGCCTCCCGTGACGTAACCCAAAGTTCACAGCTTGGCCAAACGCCTCCTCGGCCGCCGCTCCGTTGCCCAGTGCCTTGTTAGCAAGGTAGCGGCCAGCATGTGTGCGAAGCTGGTTACCCCCGGGCGTGCGCAGCGCGGCCTCAAACAGGTCGAGCGCGTCGCGGTAGTGCTTACGATCGTAGGCCGCCATCGCGTCCGCGACCAGTGCGGAGGCGAATACACCGTCGACATAGGCCGGGTCGACGGCATCACCCACCTTGCCTTCGCAGGTGCGGAGGTACGCACGCGTGGCGTGATCGGCAGCAAGCCAGAGCGGACTGTCGTGCTCGAACCGCGCGGGAGTCGTGTCCACACGCGCCGGCAGGGCGCGGGCCACGCCGCGAGCAACGATCCGGCCCGACCGCAGGTCCGCCAGCACAAGCCAGATGCGGTAGGCCTCGGGTGGCCCAAGGGTACGCCCGCCAGGCCCTATCCCGGTGAAGCTGCCGAGGAGGACGAGCGGCGAGCGCGCCAATGCCGCGGTGGAGATGGGCGCAAGGTCGAACTGGTCGGCATGGCGTTCGCGCACGCGCGTGGAGATGAGTGCCTCCATCGAGGCAGTCGCCACCGACCGCGCGCCAGTGACGCCGTCGACGAGTGGGTCGACGATGAGCAAGTACCGGTTTGGAGGACTGGGATGGGGAAGCTGGATGCTGGCAAAGAGCGCGTCGACCGCTGCGGTCACCGCTTCCTCAAAAGGCAGAGCCGGTGCAGTTGATGCGGCAGCTGAGGCGGTGGGGATCGATGGCGGCACAGGCGCGAAGCGCGGGTCGTTTCCATAGCATGCCGTTAGGGCCAGAACGGATCCGAGCAGAGGAAGAACGCCGGTTGCGACTCGCAAACGCCTAAAGAGCAACTGCACGGCCACGACAAAAACAGAACCGGTCCACATCGGCCGATGCCTCCCTGGGTCCGAACTGCAGCGGCTCCGTTCGGCCCTTCGTGGAGTGTGTTGCAGCACCGGATCCGCATCACTGTATAGGGCAGCTTGAATGCAGGACAACGAGGTAAAGCAAACGCCAGCAAAAGCAGCACCGTCTTGGCGTAACGTTATTCTGGTGTGCGCTCGTGAAGTCCGATGTCGCACGATGGAAACGGGCCGTCGGTGCCGGGCTACGCTTTCAGAACAACGGGCGACAGGTGACCGAGGTGCTGAACCGAGTGCTGGACCTCGGTCGCCCCGAGTACGTCCGCACCGAGTGACCCGGAACACGGGCAAGGCTCAATGCGTCCACTCCGTCAGCCCGTGCAAAAAGCTGTCTCAATGTGCCAGTCCAGCACTGATACCATCTCCGATCCGGCCAATGGCTGTTCGCGCGAGGATGCTTGCGGTGGAGGGCGGCAATCCGGAGTCCCTTGCCTCGACCAACGACGCCAAGCGGCCGATCTGTTCCACGTACCACGGCACGTAGTGCTCCGCGTAAAACCAGAGCAGTGCCTGTCCGGCACGGATCTTGTAACCCGTGTAGGCAGTCGCTCCATGGTCCGGGCGAAGCTTAGCCTTCCTGCTCCAGGTGATATCCCAGAGTCGGAGTTCTTCCATTGGCGTGAGGACCCGGTTGCGCAACTGCACCTCACGCTTGCGCGGATCCTCAACAGGGCCTTGGCCGGCCCTGGCAACTTGGGCGAGCGAGAGGTCCCCTGCGCCGCCCTGCATTCCGGCCGCCGGGGCCAGGGTCGCTTCCAATACGGCCCTTGTGCGCGCCAGGTTGCGCGGATCAAGGCCGATGGGCAGATATTCCTCTAGCCTGTCCGGATCGAGGCGCTGGGCGCGATCGGCCGGAACGGCTTCATGGAAGCGGCGCAGAAACTCTTCGAGGCCATGGCGCCATGCGGCGGCTTCGAGGCTTCGGAAACAGAGAGGCGCCGTGATCGCTGTGTTCGGGTCGACATGTCCGATGCCCTGGACCGCAATGAGGGAGAAGGCGCCACGGCGCAGGCTGCGCGGCAGCGCGGCGCAAAGGTCTTCCATCATTCTTTTCGCTCCCTGGTACCTGTTGGACCTCGGCTACGCGGGAGGGGCTCCAGGGGTCTGCCACCACATCGATGACAAACCTTCCGAAGCGCCTGGATCATCCCACCCCGTCGTGCCGCCTGGCTGACGACGCCATGGTGGGACTGCCGGTGCGCCTTGCCCTGTTCCTCAGGGAACAGGCCAGATAGAGCCGCGAGTTGCACCGAGAGGGAGGGACGCCGTGCCAGCTGGGCCCAATGGCATCCTGGCGAGGCACTGTGTGCCGTGCGGTCACCCGGCTGACGTGTGCAAGGCACCCCCACAACACCGATCGGAAGGGAGAGGGGCTCTCGGGGACGCCCCGGCGCCTCCACTCAGAACCGCTGGCGAGAAAGCGTAGGTTCCTGTTGCCCGCAGCGGCAATCACGCCGTTCGGCATGGACAGGAGATCAGGTAATGAGTGGATCTTTGATTGGCGCGGCCCTGGGAGCCGTCCGCGGCGCCGTTGGCGGTGCCCTCGGCGGCGGCATGGACAACGCCATGGGCGACGCCCTTAGTACGACCAACGCGGTGTTCCAAAAGCAGATGGAGTTCCAGACCAAGCTGACCGCGATCCAGCAGAGCGGGCAGGCCGCGGTCGACGCCGCGAAGGCGCAGCCGCGCTGAAACTCCAAGGAGCGTCGGCCCGTCTCGCAGGCGGGCCGACGCTCCGCTGTTCCTTTGCCCGCGCCGACCGTTTCTCGCTTCGCGCAGTCATGATGAGGGGCCGATGTGTATCGCCGCCGCCACGTTGAACGTGACGCGAGGGCCGAACGAGGGCGCGCATGCGCGCCTCTATGCGCACAAGGCCGTTGTCATCGGCAGGAGCCGGACCGCTGCTGACATTGTCTTGGACGAACCCTGCGCGGCCGAGCGGCATCTGCAGGTGGAGGTCCTCTGCAGCGGCTGGTCAGTTCGGATCTTGCCGCTGGAGCCCGGCTTGCGCTTCGTGAGGCGCTGGCCATGGCCTCGGACGCGCCACTTGTCGCCTGGTCGCCCGATTTGGCTGCTTCCCTTGGTGTCCGGCGCCGTGGGCGCGCAGTTCGCCTGCGGGGACACCCTCATGCGCTTGGCCCCGCCTGGCATCGTTGCGCTCGTCCATTCGGCCCTGGACCGCGGCGCCGCGTGGACCCGAGCCTCTTGGGCACGTCGCCCGTGGATTTTGACAGCCACGTCGGCCGGCGCGGTGATGATGCTGACCGCAGCCTCGGTCTACTCATGGCCTCACGCCAGCCGGATCGAGGACGGCGCGTTCCTACCTCCTCCAGGAACGATGAGGGAGCCACCACCGCCTCCATGCGCGTCCACGAAGGGATGCGCCGAGGCGGTCGCGCAGGCGCTGCGTGACCGCCTGGAAGCGGCCGGACCTGCATACCGCGTCGAGGCGATGCCGTCGGACGGCTCAGGCGGCGTCGTGGTGCGCGTGACGCTGCCGGATGACGGCCATCCCAACGGCCACGAGGTCCGCCGCTGGTTCGATAGCTTGCCCCAATCCCAATCCGGCGTGCGCCTCGAGATCGACCGTGTGGCGCAGACTGCCAACGGCCCGCCCGTGCTTGCGATCGCAGCCTTCTCGCCGGGGCCAGGTGGCCAAGTGATGCTGCAGGGAGGGCAGATACACCAAGAGGGTGGCGGTCTCGGTGGAGGGTGGCGGCTGGAGGCCGTTGCCCGAGATCGTATCGTTCTGGCCCATCGCGATGGGCGCCGCCACGAGATCACCGGCCTCACGCCGCCCGAGGCGATACCCGCTCAAGCCGGTCCGGATCCCTTGCCCGGCGGAGGAATCTCGGCCGGCGCGCCCCCGCCCGCGCCTTCATCTCCGCGACAACGGGACGACGCGGCGCGGCAACAGGGCCGCCGGGGCCAAGGCGACCGGCACGCCCGTGGCGGCGAGGCAATCGGCTGGAGAATCGAGCGATGAACAGGGGCGAAGCAACCCTCGGAAACATCACCTGCGCCGCCGGTAGCCTGCGGCGGAAGCGGAGGCTTGGACGATGCTGAAATCGTTGGTCACTCGGCTGCCCTTCGGCCCGGACATGATGGTGCTGGTCCCGCTCGTGGCCGCCATCTTCACCATGGTCGTCCCGCTGCCAACAGTCGTGCTGGACGTGCTGCTTGCGGTGAGCCTCGCCTCGGGCGTCCTGCTCCTGGCGGTGGCCTTCTTCCTGTCCGATCCGGTGGAGTTCAGTGCCTTCCCGGCGGTGGTGCAGATTGCCACGGTCTTCCGCCTCGGCCTCTCCGTGGCCACGACGCGCTTGGTCCTGCTCGAGGGCGAAGCCGGCGACATCGTCCAGACCTTCGGCGAGCTGGCGGTGGGGGGCAGCGTCGTCGTCGGCCTGGTAGTGTTCCTCATCGTCGCCGTCGTGCAGTTTGTCGTGATCACCAAGGGCGCGGAGCGGATAGCGGAGGTTGGGGCGCGGTTCTCCCTCGACGCGATGCCGCACGCGCAGATGGCGGTTGCCCAGGATCTCCAGTCAGGCTCGATCGACCCGAAGGAGGCCGCCCGCCGCCGGCTCGCCTTGCAGCGCGGCTACGAGCTGCGCGGCGCCATGGACGGCGCCATGAGGTTCGTGAAGGGTGATGCCGTCGCGGGCCTGATCATCATTGCGGTGAACTTGCTCGGGGGACTCGCGGTCGGCATGCTGCAGCACGGCATGCCGGCGGCCGAGGCGGCGCGCACCTACTCGATGCTCACGGTGGGCGATGGGCTGGTAGCGCAGATCCCTGCGCTCTTCACCGCCATCGCCGCAGGTGTGATGGTGACACGCGGTCGCGCCGCGGCAGAGGGGGATGGGCTCGGCCGCGAGGTGGCGGCGCAGTTGTCGGCCGACCCGCGTGCGCTGGCGGCGGCGGCCACGGTGGTCGGCCTCCTCGGCCTCGTGCCGGGCTTCCCGTGGCCCGTCTTCGCACTGATTTCGGCCGGGCTGGCGGCGCTGGCCTGGGCACGGCGCGCAGCGGCACCGGGCTCCTCCATAGCCGGGGCAGGGGAGGCACGCACCGGTGCGCCGCACGCGGTAGCACCGAACGGGGAGCGCGTCAGGCTGCTACTCGGCCCCGACCTTGCGAAAAGGCTCGTGCTCTCCGATCTCGAGCGCCGCCTCGCTGCGGTCTCGGGGGCCTTGTCGGACGAGTACGGCATCCCCATCCCCGCCGCGGTCGTGGCCGACAGCCGAGCGGGCTTGCCCGGTGGCGACCGTTTTCTGCTGGAGCTGGACGGCGCGCCCGTGGCTAGGGGCACGCTGCCGCTTGGCCGCACGCCTATCTGCGCTGACAGGTTGGCCAAGGAGGTCGAGGCCGCGCTGCGGCGGCACGCAGCGGATTTCGTCGGCGTCCACGTCACCGGACGCATGCTGGAGGTCTGGGGGTCGATCCGGTGGGGCACGGTCGGTCGCGCGATGCTGGGGCGCGACGATCCGTCGGCGGTCATCGTAACTCTCACCGAGGTGCTGCGACACTTGGTGGACGAGGGCGTGCGCAACTTCGATGCCGTCTGCGACGTCCTTTCCCGCCACAGCTTGACGCACCGTCTCCCGGGTGATCCCGCGGCACTCGCCGAAATCGCCCGACGCGGCCTACGGCCACAGATCTGCGGTCGCTGGGCCGACGAGGACGGCGTCGTGCGTGCCTTCCTCTTCGTGGCCGAACCGGAGATCGCCTGCTGCTCGGGTAAAGCGCGGGATGGAGGCCATCCTGCAGGCGACAGTGACCCGCTCGACGAGGCGGTGGACGACTTGGCCCGGCGGATCCGGGAGGAAGGCGCCGCCCCGCAGGTGCGCGCCCCGGTCGTGCTCACCACCGGGCGGTACCGGGACGAAGTCCGCAGGCGATTGCGGCGGCGTGGATTTCACTTGGCGGTGCTTGAACTTGAGGACATCGGGCCTGGGTTTAGGGTCGAGCCGATCGGCCCAGCGGCGCGGGCGCAGGCCGCAGCCGCGGCTGTCGAGGTCAGTGCCCGCGCCGCTGCCCCCGCGCCGCATGGGACTCGAGAGGATGCGGTACCCGCCTGATGCAGGCCAGCGAGCGCTCGAACCCGGTCCACCGGGCGCACCGGCCTATTTTCCTCAGGTGGCTTTCCGTGCATCATTGCCCGCCAGTGGCTGTTTCCGCCCCCATTCCTTTGCCTCACGCGCGCCGCTTGCTCGAGCGCGTGCCGCTGCTCGCCGGCTTGCCGGAGGCGGCGCACGCGCGCCTCGCTGCAGCCGCGCAACCGAGGCGCTACGCCGCGGGCGAGGTCGTCTTCCGCCGCGGCGACCCCGGCGAGGACGGCATGCTCCTAGTGCTCGATGGCCTGGTCCGGCTGCACCTCGTCGAGCCGGGCGGCCGCGAGCTGACCCTCGCGCTCGCCGGCGCCGGCGAACCCATTGGCGAACTCGCCATCATCGATGACGGGCCGCGCAGCGCGGACGCGACGGCGCTCACCCCGGCTTCCGGCCTGCTGCTCCGCCGCGCCGACGCGCAGGCGCTGATCGCCTCCGACGCCGCGGTCGCGACGGCGTTGCTGCGCGCGTTGGCTGCGAAGCTGCGACGCACGACCGAGCAGGTGGAGGCGGTCGGGCTGCGCCCATTGCCACAGCGCCTCGCCGGGGTGTTGCTGAAGCTCGCCGCGACCGACCCTTCCGGCCTCATACGGCTGCCGCAGGGGCAGATTGCGTCGCTCGTCGCCGCTTCGCGGCCCAAGGTGAACGCGGCGCTGGCCGAGTTCCGCGCGCGCGGCCTTGTCGAGCCTCACCGGGCCGGATTCACCCTCGCCGATCCCGCCGGCCTGCGCGCCTTGGCCGAGGAAGAGTGAGGGCCTGGGTATGAGGGCGGGCGCGCTCGCCGCGGTATTGCTGGCAGGTGCGGCGTTGCTGCTCGCCCCAGGCACGGCGGAGGAGGCGCGCGAGGCGGCAACCGACGCGCTCATGCGCTTGGTGCCGCGGCCGGAAGCGGAGCCCGCGCCGGTGGTGGCGGTGGGGGTGGGCGAAGCGGATCTGTCCGCCCTCGGGCCGTGGCCCTGGCCGCGAGAGCGATTCGCAGCGCTTGTGACGCGGCTGGCCGAGGCTGGGGTAGCCGCGGTTGCGCTCGACATCGCGTTCGTCGAGCCGGCCGGGGACGACGCGCCGCTAGTGGCGGCGCTGGCGGAGGCGCCGGCCGTGCTCGGACTTCTCGGCGGCGCAGCAGCGCCGCCGTCACCGCCACAAGGCTTCGCGGTCGCATTGGTGGGAGCGCCGGATCTGCGCGGGCTTCCAGCGCTGTCGGGAGCGACGCCACTAGCGGTGGGCGGCGCGCCAGCGGCGTTGGCGGCACTGCCGGGAGAGACGGTACGTGCGGTGCCGATGCTAGCGCGTCTGGGTGAGGCGGTGGTGCCCGGGCTCGCGGTCGGTGCACTGGCGCGGGCGCTGAGAACAAGGACGTTGGTGCTACACGGCGGCAACGGCGGCTTGGAACTGCTGCAGCTCGGGTCCTTCGGACTACCGCTGCCGCGGGACGGGATGCTGCGGCTGCATCCAGCACGGGAGCGCGTAGCGGTGCTGCCCGCCGCGAGTGTGTTGGCGGGGGACACCGCCATGGCGCGCGGGCGGGTAGCGGTGTTGGGTGCGACGGCGGTGGAGGTGGCGTCGCTGCGGCCCTCGACGCTCGGGCCCTTGACCCCCTCGCTGCTGGTGCAGGCGGAGGCAGTGGCGCAACTGACAGCGGGCTGGGTGCCGCGGCGGGTGCCGGGCGGCGCTTGGACGGAAGCCGCACTGGCCCTGCTGCTCGGCGCGCTGGCGGCCGCGGCGGTGGCGCGGCGGCCAGGGCTGGGGCTGGCGGCCGCTGCGCTGCTGGCAACGCTCTGGCCGGTGGTGGCGGCGGCCGGGTTGCGCTTCGGGCCACTGCTGCTCGACCCGGTGCTGCCGGCGGTGGCGGCGCTGCTCGGTGGCGCAGGGGAGGCAGCGGCGGCGGCGCGGCGGCTGGCGCACGAGCGGGCGCGGCTGCTCGACCGCTTCGCGCACCGGCTGCCGGAGGGGATCCTGGACCAGCTGCTCGCCTTGCCGGAGGCCGAGCGGCTGCGGCCGGAGAGGCTGCAGGTCACGGTGGTGGCCACCGATCTGGCCGGCTTCTCGCCCATGGTCCGCCGCTCCGATCCCGCGGCGGTTGTGGCGGTGCTCAACGCCTACCTTGCCGGTATCGAAACCCTGGTCTCCGATGCGGGCGGCACGCTAGAACGATTGATCGGCGACGGCGCGTTGGTGGTCTTCGGCGCGCCGGTATCGCAGCCGGACCATGCCGCCCGCGCCCTGGCAGCCGCGCGCGCCATTGACCGCTTCGCGGAGGCGTTCCGCCGCCGCCCCGACGCGGCGGCGCTGGACTGGGGGGCGACGCGGATTGGGGTCGCGGCTGGCGAGGTGATGGTCGGCGAGATTGGCGGCTCGCGCCTCTCCTGGGTGGTTTGCGGCGACGCCGCCAACACGGCGAGCCGGCTGCAGGAACTGGCGCGCGAACTGGGCCAGCGCTCGCTGGTGACGGGCATCGCGGATCCGTCGCTACCGGCGCCGCTCGGGCGGTTCGCACTGCGCGGACTACCGGGGGAGGCAGTCGTGCATCCGCTCTGACGCCGGTTTCTGGGCCGGCGGCGCTGGCCCTCGACGCAGGTCCAGCCTACTCGACCAGCGCCACCGCGCGGCCACCGTGTTCACGCGCAGTTCGGCGCAGCAGGGGAGAGCGGTTGCGGCGGCATTGTCACGGTGTCCAGCTCTGGCCGGAGCGGTTTGACGGGCCAAGCTGGTAGGAGGTCATCTGAGCTGACCACCTACCCTGGCTACCGCTTCCCGGCCGCGATCGTCCAACACGCCGTCTGGCTGTATCATCTGTTCAGCCTGAGCTTGGGCGATATCGAGTTGATCCTCGCCAACAGGCAGTGTGGCGGTCAGCTTTGAAAGCACCCGCCGCTGGCACCTTCGCTTTGGGCGGGCCTCGCAACCAAACTACGCAAGGGTCTGCCATGATCGGGCGATACTTGGCACGGGGACGAGATGTACCACCGGATAAATGTGGAGTTGCTACCCCTGGCGTGCCGTGGACCAGCACGGCGTGGTGCTCGACATCCTTGTCCAGAAGCGGCGGAATACCCGGCTGCTAAACGCTTCTTCAAACGTTTGTTGACCGGTGTCCGGCACAAGCCGAGCCGCATCGTAACCGATGGGCTACGCAGCTATGGTGTGGTCCACCGCGAGATCCTGCCCGACGTGCGGCATCGGACAAGCCGATACTTGAACAACAGAGCGGAGAACTCGCATCGGCCGACGCGACGGCGAGAGCGCCAGATGCAGCGGTTCAAATCGCCCGAGCAGGCCCAGCACTTCCTCTCAGTACACGGCATGATCTACGGCCATTTCCATCCGCGACGACATTTCATGACCGCCGACCAATACCGGTGGGCGCGTGACACTGCCTTCCGGCTATGGCAGGCAGTAGGAGACGTGCGTTCAAACGGCAGCATGAAGTCCCACAAGCTCCGCCGGACTAGCAGACTTGTCTGCTCAACAGCCAATGTGACAATGCTCCTGATACCCTTGATGTGCCCGGCCGGCGTGGCGGCATCAGCCCCGATTCAGGCTCGGCCGGTCGATCTCCCGGAGCTTCTGCAAGCGGGTAAGATAGGGGTACTTGGCGGACACCACCTCCCAGTAGCGCGGGAACGCCGCGCCTAGGCGCGTCCTGAGGCGCCTCTCCAACTCGTCGGGCTCGTCGGGGCGGAAGCGCCCCTGCCGCCACCAGGCGCGCACTGCGGCCAGCAGAGAGCAGTACTCGTTATCCGTTAGATAGCCCAGGCCATGTCCCGCCCGCCCCTCCCCGGACGGCCGAACGGCGTATCCGGCCATGTAAACCTCGCCCAAGCCGAAGGCGAACATCGCCACGTCGGTGAGGCGTTTGTTGTCGTGCGTGGTCGGCTCGCGGATGCCCGCGGCGTCCAGCACGTAGTGGCAGAGTGCGTGGCACAGGACGGCCCGCCCGGCAGCCCGGCAGTCGAAGAACTTCTTCTCGATCGTGATCTCAACCCAGCTGTCCCGCTCGACAAAGGTGCCCCCGAGGTCGGGCACCGGGAACGGGGAAACCCGGACCATCGGCCGCTTCCGCGGGACCGGAAGTCGAGGCGCCACGGTGGCGATGTGCCGTAGCAGCGCGGCGGCGTCCTCTTCGAAAGAGCCGCCGGCCACCTTGGCGGGGTGTAGCATCAGGTCACGGGCTACCACTTGCCCCTGGTGCGGCCAGCCGGCCTCGGCGAGCCGTTCGAGGTAGCGGCCCAAGCCGGAGTCCAGTTCTGTAGCCAGCCGCAAGTCTACTCCCCTCTCGCGAATCGTGCCCACCACCGACGGGCAGTCCGACCGCAAGAAGAACAGAACGCGGCGCAGCTGGGCGCCAAAGGGTTTAGGGAAAGAGTTCAGGCAAGCCCCACAGACGGGCTTCCGGCCGATCGAAACCCAAGGGAAAGCGTTCGTGGTCCCGCAGTGTTTACACGTCTTCGTCTTCGTCATTGGCTGGGTCCTCGAGTCAATTTCCTCGTGGCGTCGTTCCCGCCCGTCACCACCCGGAAAAGTGGCGACGACCGCGGATGGGCGGGCTCCACCGTGTTGCATGGGTCAGCGATATGGACGCATTGAGCCCTACGCCCATTCGGGATTATGCGACGCGGACGTACTCGGGGCGCCCGGGCTCAAGCATGCGGTCCAGCGCGGGCGCAGCTCAGCACCAGTACGGGCCGCAGTAGACATGCCGGTGCGACGCCGTGGCATTCCCAAGGAGCGCGGCGCCAAGAAGCGCCGCGCCTGTCGCAACTCCTGCGACGACGGCATTGTTCTGTGACACGCTGGCCACCTGTGCATCACGCTGCGCACGCTCGGCTGAAACCTGGACCGCGAGAGAGGTCACCTCGGCGCATGCAGTGTTGCCGCGGCGATCCCGACCACCCTGGGCGTTGCACTGAACGACCAGGGAATTGTACAGCCCTTCGGAAGCCGTCGGGCCTGTCGGCACCTGCTGACACGCAGCCGTTGCGAGGAAAGCGAGCGCGCTCACGCCGCTGATGATTCTTCGCGTTTGAAATTCAACGTTTCTCAGCGTTCTCATCTTGCTTTCCACCTACACTGCGGTGTTGCTGAATCATCAGGTCAGGAAGGCTCAGGACCCAACCTGATTCCCGGTTTTGCGGCAGCTCCAAGAAGCAAGGGCCGCCCCACGACCGCGTGACGACCAGAGCACACCAGCCTGGGCGAAACCTGTTTCCCAGGTGACAGGCTATTCGTTCTCGGGCGTGATTCTCTCGTCGTGTGTCCCTGCCTGTTGCCGATCCTTTGCCCCACGTGCGCCGCTTGCTCGAGCGCGTGCCGCTGCTCGCCGGCTTGCCGGAGGCGGCGCATGCGCGCCTCGCTGCAGCCGCGCAGCTGAGGCGCTACGCCGCGGGCGAGGTCGTCTTCCGCCGCGGCGACCCCGGCGAGGACGGCATGCTCCTGGTGCTCGATGGCCTGGTCCGGCTGCACCTCGTCGAACCGGGCGGCCGCGAGCTGACCCTCGCGCTCGCCGGCGCCGGCGAACCCATTGGCGAACTCGCCATCATCGACGACGGGCCGCGCAGCGCGGACGCGACGGCGCTCACCCCGGCTTCCGGCCTGCTGCTCCGCCGCTCCGACACGCAGGCGCTGGTCGCCTCCGACGCCGCGGTCGCGACGGCGGTGCTGCGCGCGTTGCCAACACAGCGAGCTGGCTGCAAGTGCTGGCGCGCGAATTGGGCCAGTGCGCGCTGGTAACGGGCATCGCGGATCCGTCGCTGCCGGCGCTTGGGCGGCTCGCGCTGCGCGAACTACCAGGAGAGGCGGTGGTGCATCCGCTCTGACGCCGATTTCTGGGCCAGCGACGCTGACCTTCGACGCGAGCCCGGCCTACTCGACCAGCGCGAGCGCGCGGGCGATGCGGGCCTGACCCCACCGCCGGACGGGGAGGTCCGGCGGGCCGAAAGGCCGCAGCGGGATATCCACCCCCTCGCCTTGGGCGAGGGTGACGCGGGTACCAATGGCATCCACCGTCACCCTGCCGCGCGCGACGAAAACCGCGCCGAAGCCGTCCATTATGCCAGCGAAGACGCGGGTGCCGCGCAGGCCGATGCGCGCCCAGGGCAGCTCCAGCACGATCGGGGGGGGCGCAGTCGTCGGGGCGCGGTCGACCAACAGCGGGCCGCCGGCCCCAAAGTCGCGTAGCACGAAGCCGGTCCGTGAGCCCCGCAGCACCACCGTGTCCACGCGCAGTTGGGCGCCCCCTCCGAGGCACAACTTAAGCTTGCCCTCGAGCATACAGGCGAGGCGGGCCGAGGCTTCGGTTTCGAGAAGATCCTCGAGCATTACCGGCGCAGCAGGGGAGAGCGGTCGCGGCGGATCGCCGGAGAACCGCGCGGTGGCGGCGCCGGTAACGGATCTGACCTCGCCGACCCAGGTGCGGGCGGCTTGCCCGGACCGTGGTGCGGTGAATGCGGTGAGGGCCAGAAGATGTCGGCGCAGATAGTGCATGTGTCGGTTGCCCCCTAATGCCTGCAGTTTTGGTCGGCTCAGGCGGAAGTGTCGCTACCGGTATGCATCGGAAAAGCAGGCCGCTCGCGATCTTAAGGGGCGGTCTAGGCTCTTCACCTGGCGCGGTGAGGAGCTCCGGTCTGCGCTGCAAGGCCCTGCTGGATGATTGCCTTGACTTGAGGATCTCCCTCCTCCTCCTTCCACTCCCTCCGCACCTCTTCCAGCGACATCCGCTGCTCGCGGCGGAACAGCCATCTCTGCAACGCGACGTCGGCGAGTCCGATCACTAAGAACACGGCGCTAGCTCCGGCAAGGGCCAACCCCGCGGCACGGGCGAAGGCCTCCGCGGCGCAGGGCAGCCCGCATGGAGGTGCGAGCAGGAAATCCCCCAGGGCATGCGAGAGCACCGCCAAGAGCACGGCCCCGAGCAGGACTACTTTCAGCAGCGACTTCAGCAACTCGACCAGTGTCGTCAACGAAAAGATGCGCTTAACCCCTTTCACGGGGTCGAGATGCCCGACGTTGGGCGTCAGCGGCGTGGCGGAGATGGGAAGGCCTCGCAGCACGGCAACGGACGCCAGCACCGAGAGCAGCGACGAGGCCGTGAGAGTCGGCCCGGCGCCGCGCAGGGTCACGTCAAGCATGGCTGGTCCCACGGCGCGCAACCCTTCCATGATGTCGCCTTCGGCGCTCGCGACCCGCGCGACGGCGTGGAGGAGTGCGGTGGCGGCTGCGAGGACCGATTCGAAGCCGAGCCACAGCGCCGCGGCGCCGGCGGCGAAGCCGGCGGCGCCCGCCATGTCCCCGCTCTTGGGGGCAGCTCCCTTCTCCCGCGCTTTCCGCAGCTTGCGCTCCGAAGGAGGTTGGTCTTGCTCGCTCACGGCATCACCTCCCGCAGGCGCGCCGTTGCGTCGAACGCCGGCGCGAGGCCATCGCCGAGGTACTCGACCAAGAAGGCCGCGTAGACGAGCAGGGACAAGGCGAAGACGAGCCCTTTCGCCACGGGCGCGAGGCCATCGAGGCCGAACCGTCCGCCCGTGGCCCGACCCGCCAAGGCCACCGCTACGTCCGTGAGCACCAGCGCCGATACCACCGGCGCCGCGAGGACGAAGCCGGCGCGCACCATTTGGTCGAGCAGATTGAGGAGGGCGATGACGGTGTCCGGCCGAGGTCGCGGCAGCGGCTCGAGCGGCGGCCAGAGGCGCCAGGACTCGTACAGCGCCGCCAGCAGGGACTCCATGCCGCCTGCGGCGTGGAAAACGGCGACTGAAGCAAGGGAGAGGAGCGTCGCCATCGTGCCCCCCTGGCCAGCGCCGGACGAGTCGGCGACCGGCTCGGCGGGGGAACCCCGCTGCTGGTCGATCAACTCCCCGGCAGCTTCGGCGGCCCGGAACGGCAGCGAGACCACCAAGCCGAGCACCAGGCCTACCAAGGCCTCCTTGAGCCCGAGCAGCGCCAACGGGATGGCGCCGGGTGGCGCCTGGGCGAGCTGAGGTGTGAGGACGGGCACAAGCGGCAGGGCGAGCGCGACGGCGACGCCGCCGCGCAATGGCGCCCTCAGGCCGAGGCGGCTGAACACCGGCAGCACAGCCATCAGGCCGAACAGCCGCGCCGCGCCAAGCCCAAGGGCCGAGAACGGAGCGGCCAGCGCCTCCAAGGCCGAGACCAGGACCACCAGGGGCTCCATCCGCCGGCCCTACCGCACGAATGCCGGGACGTCGGCGAACACCCGCTCCGCGTGGTGCAGCAGCGGCGCGGCCAGGGTTGGCCCGGCCAGCGCCAGCGTCACGATGATTGCGATCAGCTTCGCCGTCTGTGGCAGGGACTGCTCCTGGATGCTGGTCACCGCGAGCAGCACGCCAGCCAAGAGACCAACCGCGGCCGCCACTGTCAGCGGTGCCAGCGACAGCCAGAAGACCAACTGCAGAGCCGTACCAAAGTGCTCGAACAAGCCGGATGTCATTCCATTAGCTCCCGCTAGACCGCGTAACCGAGCACGATGCCGCGCACGAGCAGTGACCATCCCTCGACGGCGACGAACAAGAACAGTTTGAGCGGCACGGCGATCGTATTGGGCTGCACCTGCGACATGCCCATCGCCATCAGGACCGCGGTGACCACCAGATCGATGACCACAAAGGGCAGGTAAAGCAGGAAGCCCACCTGGAATGCCCGACGCAATTCGGACGTGACGAAGGCGGGGAGGAGGATGCCGAGGTCGTCGCGCCCCACGCGCGCGGCCGCCGGATCCGGCCAGACCCGGCCGGCAGCCTCCATCAGCAGGTCGCGTTCGCGTTCGCCCGCGTGGCTGGAGAGAAAGGCGCGCATCGGCTCGGCCACCGCCTCGTACGCGTGGGCGAGTCCGCCGGGGGAGGCAATGTCGAAGCCCCCCGAGGTAAGCCGGGCTTGGATCTCGCTGAGGAGCGGGGCCGACACGAAGCCGGTGATCACGACTGCGAGGCCGTAGAGGACGATCGCGGGTGGGGTCTGCTGCAAGCCGAGGCCGTGGCGCAGGATGAACAGCACCACGGAAACTTTGAGGAACGGTGTCGCCGTTGCCACGACGAACGGCACCAGCCCCATCGCCGTGACGACAGCGACCGTTCCCAGCAGATCAGGGCGAAGCTCAGACATGGGGCGGGGCCTCCAGGCCGTATCCGGACATCCTCAGCACGCGCACGCCGAGTGGCCCTCCGTCGCCGAGGCGGACGAGCTCGCCCCTTCCTATGGATCGCCCGTTCGCCAGAATGCGCACCTCGCCCCGCTCAAGGTCCGGCGTGAGTGGAAGCACGAATCCGGGGCCCATGTTCTGCAATCTGGCCAACGGCACCTCGAACCGGCCCACTTCGAAGACGAGCCGCACCGGCAGGTCGTCCAAAGACACGTCCTCGCCCACATCGAGCGCGGTCGGCTGGTGTGTCGACATGGTCCATTTCTCCAGTCCTGCAGTTTCTGCGCGGCCGCCGGGCGAGGCGATGCGGGCCGTTCCCGACGCTTCGCCGTTGACGGCGACGATCCAGCAAAATGCCTCACCTGCGACGGCCACCGCCTCGCGCCTGTCCCAGCAGTCGGCCCCGGGTAGCACCACGGCTCCGGGTCCGAGCGCGGTGGTCTCGCGGCGTGTGAGGTCGACAGCTGCCGCGCGGATCGACACGGGCACCGGTAGGTCGCCCGGAAGCCGTCGCCGGTGGTCGGCCGGGAGGGCCGCGGTCGCCTTGGCGAGGGCTAGCGCTGTCTCGAGTGGTGCCACGAGGCGTGCCGGACAGCGGGAAACTCCATCCACGCCCTCGTCCGCGCAGGCGAAATGCAGTGCCACGGCAGCGCCGGACCCGGCGGGCGCTTGCGCCCCAGGCTCCCCGCGGGCGTGCGGTCCGCGCGTGATCCGCACCTCCATGCCGAGATGCGCTTCCAGCGCGACCAGGTGCGGCTCCAGCGCGAGTTCGAGCAGCAGCGCCCGGCTCTCGCCCGTAGCGGCGCGGAGCGCGGCGGGGCCGAGCGCGGCGAGCGCCGCGTCCAGCATTCCGTTCGGAACTTCCGCGCACACCCGCACTTCGCCGATATTGAGGTCGACCGAGACGGTTCCGGGCAGCGGAGTGGGCGGAGGCGCGAGATCGACCGGGCCGCCCCCTAGCTCCACACGCCACCCGCCGGGAAGGACGAACTCTGCCCACGTGCGTGCCCATAGGCAGGCGAGTTCCCCGATTTCCGGCTTGAGCACGGGGGGCAGCCACCGCCGCCATCGCGCGCCCGCGCCTTCGTCATCAGGCGAGGAGTACCGGGTACCCTGAGGCGCGATGTTATCCATGTTCCACCCCATCGCCCCGGCCGGATCACGGCAGGCTGGGACGTGCTGTGGATGTATCGGCCTGCGGGAAGTTCCGAGAGTGGGGCGCCTGGGCCGTCCCCTCTGTACCCCCTGCTTGCCCAAAGGTGGTGGCCCGGCTTGAGGTCGAGGGGCGCCGCAAGGCGGCTTCTTCCGCTTCCAGCTCCTCCTTCCGCTCGTCGGTCGCAGCGGCGCGGGTGCGGAGCTGGACGTGCAGCGCGTCCCAGCGCTCTGACATTCGCAGCAGGGTGGCGTGCTCGCGCCGCGCGATGTCCGCCTCCTTCCGCCGCTGCATAGCGGATTCCGCCGTCTCTGCGTGGCTTTGGAGCAGCACCGTGGCGCGTGCCTCCGACCGCTCGAGAGCCGCCGCTGCGGCGGCGAAGAGGTCCGACCCACCAATCGGCACCGCCGCGAGCCGCGCAGCGGTGCGGCTCGCGGCGGCGCGGCGCGCCTCTATATGCGCGTGCAGCGCACGGCATGCCTCCTCGGCGCCCCGTTCGGCGTGCGCCGCATCCTGCTCCGCCGCGCACAGGTCGGCGGCCGCCCTGCGCTCCTTCGCACGGCGCAGCGCCAATAACCGCCCGGCGAAGGCGTGGTTCATCGGGCGATCTCCGCCAACCGGGACACAGTTGCCGCGAAGTCTGCCGGTCCTTCTTCGCTTGATTGGGCAAGAAACGCCTCGATGGCTTCGACTTTATCGAGAGCCTCGTCAGCGAGCGGGTCCGCGCCCCTCCGATACTCGCCCACGCGCACCAAGAGCTCAACTTGGGCATGGCGGGCGAGCAGCGCGCGGATTTTGCGCGCCGCCGCGAAGTGTTCAGACGAAACGGCGCCCGCCATGGCGCGAGAAAGGCTCTCGACCGGGTCGATCGCGGGGTGGCGCTGGGCGTCGGCGAGTTCGCGGCTGAGGATCAGATGGCCGTCCAAAAGGGACTTCAGTTCCTCCGCGACCGGGTCGGACGCCATCTCTCCCTCGATGAGGGCGGTGTAGAAAGCCGTGATCGAGCCGGCCGCGGCCGGGCCGGCGCGCTCCAGCAGGCGCGGCAGGGCGGTGAAAGCGGATGGCGGGTAACCCCGGCGCGTCGGCGGCTCGCCAGCCGCCAATCCAAGCGTGCGCCACGCGCGGACGAGGCGCGTGACGCTGTCAATGAGCAGCAGGACCCGGTGGCCGCGGTCGCGGAACCACTCTGCGGCCGCCGTCGCGGCGAGCGCCGTCTTGACCAATTCCAATGGAGGGCGGTCGCTCGTGGCAGCCAGCACTACGGAGCGGCACCGGCGCTTCTCGCCGAGGGCGCGCTCGACGAAGCTCGGTACTTCCCATCCGCGCTCCCCGATCAATGCGATAACCAAGACTTCCGCGTCCGCGCCTCGAACTATGCTGGAAATCAGTGACGACTTGCCGGTACCGGGCGGGCCGAAGATGCCGATACGCTGGCCTTCCACGCAGGTGGCCAGCCCGTCGACCATGCGTAAGCCGGTCGGCAGCGGGCGCTGCAGAGGCGGCCGGCTGAGCGGGGGTGGGGCGCCTCCGCCCCCAGCCGGCACGAGGGACACGTCCAAGAGCGGTCCCGCCCCGTCCAAGGGGCGTCCGAAACCGTCCAACACGCGGCCGAGTAGTCCCGCCCCCACGGGGACGAGCGGCGCGTCACCCGTCGCTTCGACTTCGGCGCGCCCGGACAACCCCGCCGTGTCGCCGAAGGGGGCGAGGACCGCGCGGTGACCGCCACCCAGTCCGATGACCTCCGCTGGGACCTCGCATCCGCCTGGGTCCATGATGAGGCAGAGTTCGCCCACGCGCACGCCTGGGATGAGTGCCTCAACCACAGGGCCGAGCACGCGCTCGACGCGGCCCCGCGGCGGGCGCGTCACCGTCGCTGCCAAGCCGGTGCGCAGGCGCGGGACCAAGCCCGGGTCGAGAAGCGGGTGGGCTGTCACGGCGTGCTCTCCCGCCCGAGCGCCGCGAGCAAGCCCCGGCGTACGGCGTCCAGTTGTGTCTGCACGCCGGCCCGGATCACTATCCCCGCGGTCTCGACGATGCAGTCGTCAGGATTGAGCCCGGATTCCTCGACCACTTGAACGCTAGGCAAAGCCGTCCGCACGGCGGCGCCGGCGCCCGGGGCCACCCGCAACACCAACCCTGTCCGGTCCTGGAGGTCCCTCACCGCCCGGCGCGCCGCGCACACCACTTGCTCGGCCAGGTCGAGGCCACGCACCACCTTGGCGACCCCTTCGGCGATCGCCAGCGCGATGTCCCTCTCCATCGCCACCAACTCGCGTTGCAGCCCGGCCGCGGTTTGCGCAAGCAGCTCCGTAGCTTCGGTGATGCCTTCGGCGCGGCCGGCCTCGAAGCCGCGTCGGCGTTCGGCTTCGCCGGCATCCGCCGCGGCGGCCCACATCGCGTCCACCTCGCGTCGCTCCGCGGCGAGGGTGTCCCACGCCACCTCATGCAGATGCGCCTCCTCAGCCGGGATCACGCGCGCACCCGGTGGAAGGGAAGGCGAGGGAGAAGGGGCGTGTCGCGTCCCGGGTTGGGTCACGGTGCAGAGGCCTCCGTCGCGATACGCCGCAGAATGCGGCACCGGCGCCCGGTGTTCGCGGCGTCCCGGAGGGCTTCGCCATACTGGCTCCCCTCCGGAAATCGCAGCCGCACCCGTGCCGCGATCGGCTCAGGCAGGGATGCCGCCCACGCGGCGAGGCATGCGTGGCCGTCGCGGATGACGATGTCGGCCAGCGGCTCTTTCGTATTGTCGGCGGGGTGTGCAAGGTCGGAATGACGCAGGGCCATGGCCCGCGCGCCGGTCCCGAACTGGACCGCCTTTTCGAACGCAAAGATGTCGTCGCGCAGCACCAGCGCACGCACCCGCCCTGCATGCCAAACCGCGCCGGCGAATGAGGCCGCCCGGGCGAATGCGGCGGTGGCGTCGAACGCGAGAATGAGCATGCGCTCGCCGGGCTCGAGTGCCGCCAAGGCCCGGCTGGCGTCCCCGAGCCGGGTAGCGAGCAGGGCCGCGGCACGGAACCGCAGGCGGGGCGATTCGAGGAGGCGCGTCGCGGCTTCTGGTGCGAGGCCTGGTGCGAACAGCTCTGCGATCCGTTCTGGTACCGGCTCATCGCCAGGGCCGCGCAGGAAGCGGAGCAACGCTTGCCCAGCGTCCGTGTCCTCATTCGTGTTGAAACTCATCGGGAGCCTCCCGAAGCGAAACGCGCGGCGCAGGCGCCTTGCGCGGCGGCCAGCACCACCTCGACACGGTCGTATGCTGTGCGCGGGTCGGACCCGAGTCCAGGCAAGCCGGCTGCAACAAGCGACTTAATGCCGGGCACGTGGGCTTGCAGCGCGACGCATGGATCGTGGCGCACGAGCACCGAGGCCGAGCCGGGACGTTGCTCGCGCGAGCCGCCGGTCGGATTGCGCTCTGGCAGCGCCAAATGGACGCGCGCCTCGCGTACACCATCGATCAGCCCGATGGTGCACGCCAGTTCCTGCGCCGCGAAATTCGCTTGCCGCATGCGTTCGGCTTCCGGTGACGGCACTAGGCCACCAGTCGCCGGGGGCGTGCCCCCGGCCGGTTTGCACGGGCGCCGTGGCAATCCGAGATCCTGGAGCATGCGGTTCGCTTCGGCGTGGCGGCCGCCGTCGACGAGGACGGCGAAAGTACCGTCTTTGTTGCGGCGAGTGCTGGCCGGTACGCCGCGGGCGTGTAGCGCCTCGACGGCCTCGGTCGCTTGCTCTTCGCGCAAGCCGTGTAGGACGTCGTCTACGCAGCCAGTAAGCAGGAAAAACACCAACGGCGCGGCGAGGCGCACAGCCGGGCAGTGAAGGAAGTGGGGAACCAGGGACCAAGCGCGCATCATCGGGTCACCCCTGCTTCAAGAGCGTGTCGAGCGAGCCCCTGGCCTGCTGGGGCAGGGCGATGCAGAGCTGCTTCCAGACCGCCGCGTCGTAGATGCGCTCGATTTCGCTCAAGCTCTGCTCGAAAACGCCAACCCCGCTGCTGGGCCCATATTGCGCTGCATCGTACGCCGTCGTTGCTGATGCATTCGTGCGGCCGATGATCTCCTCGAGCGTGTTCAGCACGCGGACCAAGCCGCCGTCTGCGGTCGGACCGATGGCTTGTGGCGTCAAGTCCGGACACGCAGCGGTTTCGAAGGGAGGCGCTTGGGCGCCCATCGACACAGAACTGCTAAAGCTCATCGTCTATCTCCTCTTCCGCGGTTGCTTTGCTCAGGGATGCCCGCGTTCCAGCCGAGCATGGCCGAGTCGCACGCCACGGCGGGCGGCCGCCCTGGCGTCGCGCGCGACGGGGCCACGCTTCGGGTGGCGCCGCGCTGTCCTGTTGCCGCCGCGGCAGCGAGCACCCGCTCGACCTGGGCGACGTAGGTCGGCGGCCCGGAGACCAGGACCGTCGTGTCGCGTGGGCCGTAGCGGAGCGGCCAACGGGCTTGGAGCAGCCCGAAGTCATCCAGAGCGACCTCAAAATTTCGGCGCGGCACGGCGCCAAGTCCGAGTACGCGCCACGCGATTTCGTTGGCCGTCGAGGCGTAGATGATTCCCCCGCTCAGGTACCAATTGAACGCATAGCGATCACCGAGCTCGTCGAGGAACCGACCTGGCGGCAGCAGGTCGTTGAGTGGGCCGCGCACGACCCCGCGCACCCCCGCGGTGACTTGCACCGCCGCGCCAACCTTGCGGGCGATCGCGCCCAGTAAGTGGCGCAGATCCTGCTCGACGACCGATATCCCGACCGGTTCGCACCATCTGCCTGGCAGGGGGGCTGCGCTCGCACCCACGACTCCACCGACGAAGACGGCGGCGTACACGGCGATGGTAGAGCGGAGACGAAAGGCGGCCCGGTGTTTTACGAATCTGGAACCGCGAACGTCCTGGTGCAAAACGCGCTTGTCCATATCCTCCTCACCTCCGTCGGCGCTGCTGTGGCCCGAACGTCGGACAGGAGGTAATCCAGCGCGGTTTGTCGGGTGAGTGCGTCGTTGGGGCCGTCCCCTGACGGGGGCGTCCCCTCGCCATCCTTTCCCATTCGAGGTTCCGCGCCGCCAACCTTGCTTACCGTGCGGACTGTGGAGTCAAAAGCCATACGGATCGGGCCGAGCCCCCGCAGACCACCGCCGCGCGAGCGGCGATCGGCAAGGAAGGGCGAGCGATGAGGTGCGATTCCAGTCGTAGACGATGCAAGCGGGCTCGGGTGGGCAGCCAGCGAGCGGCGAAAAGGTTGTCAGCTCCGCCGACCCTAGCGGCCTTAGCCTTGTTGCTGCTCACCGGGTGCGGTGCCCTGCAAGGGACATGGGGAGCGATGCCGGGCACGCCTGACGAACGCTTGGTGGCGAGCCCGAAAAGGGTGCGGGGCGAGTTCAATTGCGCGAGCCGGCCAACGCCTTCCGCGTATCTCTCCACGGCCATGTTGATCCCAGACACCGTGAAGCCGGGTGCTTCTGTCACCCATCGCATTGCCTACACGCTGTGTGGTGGGAATGACGCCCTCGTGACCGGCCGCTTGCGCACCCGCATCGTACGAGGCTCCGCCAACGTGCTCAGCGATGCGGTGCAGAATTATCGGCTCAAGCCGGGGAGGTGGACCGTGGATTCTATTGTCCATGTGCCGCCAAACGCACCCGAAGGATCCTACGGAGTTGTCGTGGATTTCACCGGCAACATGCTCGGCTTGGACTATGTGGGACCCATCACTTTCGTCCGCGCGGCCGACCTGAATGTCCGGCGCTGACACCGGCCTGCCAAGGATCCAGCGGATATCTCTGAGGCCTTATGAACCACTTGAGGGGGCGTCCCCACGGAGCCCCTGAAGTCGTCCACCCAGTTGATCTACGTCTCTGCCGTCCGAAAGGCGGCTATGGCGCCGCCCGGTGCACGGAAGGTCGGTTTCATGAGCATAGCAGCCACGCACCACTTGCCCGCTGTTTTGGGCCATCTGGTAACCTTGATAGCACAGCGCGAGAACGGCGAGACAACCCCGGCACGGGCGCCCACGGCACCGGACCGGCAAATTTGCAAAGAGCCGAACGGATCGAATGAGTTCGAGGTTTGCCTGGAGGGTTCCAATCCAGAGTTGGAAGTCGGTGGATCGCCCGACCAGCGGGAACACCAGCGCGACGTGACCCTGCGGTTGGCGTGGCACGCCTTCGAAAGCTACATGACCGGGCACACGCCGTTCACACCGCGTGTCCCGACCGATAGCCAGGTGCAGGGAATCTTGCATGGCTTGGAGCGCAACCCGCCGATCGGCAAGGATGGTGCGGAGGTGACGCGGGCCACCTATCGGAGCCACATCCCGAACGCCTCGGCGGAGGAGGCATACCGGCACTTCGTCGAAAACCCGGGAGAGGTCTTCGGGGCAGGCGGCATGGAGATCCGTCCGTCTTCGGGACCGCTAGAAAACGGCGGCCGCTATATGCTGGAAGCGGGCGGCCCTCCACCGGTCTGGTTGCCGGTCGAGATCACCCTGCAGCCTGCTGACAACGCAATCACCATTCACACCCTTGACGGCCATCCGTTACGCGGGGAACAGACCTTCACCTTCAAGGACGACGGTGTGGGAGGGACGACCCTGACCCAGGAAGCTCGCTTCCAGGCCAGTTCGAATTTGGTGGGAGAGGTGCAGCAGGTAGCTTCCTTGTCCAAGGGCCAGCACGTGGCTTGGGAGCACGCACACCGTGAGATCCACCGGCAGTTCAACGGCGACCCCGGTTACGAGGGCATCGGCACCAGCATTTGGAGCCCTGAGTTGTGGAAGTCCGGCTTGCAGGCGGTGGGTGCTGCCATCAGTGATCCGGGCAAGGCCACCGATGCTGGATTCGACGCCGCGGGCGTCGTGGTCAACGCGGGCTACGACAAAGCTGGCACCGGCGCCGATCGCGTGCTTGACAGGATGGGTATCCCTGGCGGCGATGTGGTTGAGCGCGGTTTCGACAAGGTTGGAGACGCGGCAGAGGAGGTTTGGAACAAAATCGGCGACGCCGCGAAAGCGGGCGTGAACATCCTCGGAGGGCGTTGACGCATCGCTGCGAGAACGGTGCGGCCGGGAGCGGACGGACAACTGAGTTGAGTACCGGGTGACCGCCGGCGGGACGCGGTGGCGGGCGTAGGGGATCGGCAGCATTAGCCTGCCCTGCACGACCCGCCCGCTCCCGGTTGCCTGCCGTTCCCACCACCATGCCCGTGACATCAGCGTGCACACATTCCGTGATTGTCTGCATCCATATCGACGAAGATGTCGGTGTCAGCGAGTCTGGGGCGGAAGTGCTTCAGTCCGTCCAGATGATCGATTTGCACGCGGTGCTCGCTAAGCGGGTGAGCGGCTTTGATGACCTAGTGACGTTGCACACCGTGCCTGTGCGGTGCATCAGTCGATGCGCACCAGGTGCAGTTGCATCCCATCCTTTGGCTGAGGAATCGGCCACATCCTCCAAGCTGTGACGTAGCCGGGCGCGACGCCGACCGAAAGGTTCTGCAGCAAGTGCCGCGCGAAGCACTTGGCCTGCATGACTGCGAAATTCACTCCGAGACACATATGCGCGCCGCCGCCGAACGGGACATAGGCGCCACGGCGGCGGCCTGCCCGCGCAGTCTCGTTAAAGCGGTCCGGGTCGAAGCGGTCGGGGTCGGGCCAGAGACCTGGCATATGATGCGTGAACAACGGATTGACCCCGATCGAGGTGCCGGCCGGGACGTGGTACCCGCCGAACTCGAAGTCCCGCAGTGCGCGTCGCGGCACGGCAGGTACTGGTGGGATGATCCGTAGCGCTTCCTCAAAAGCCATCCCGGTCAGGCGCAGTTCGTCCAGCCGACCGAAAGGCAATGGCTCGTCAGCCTGCAGGCCAAGCCCAGCGATCTCGTCACGTAGTCGAGCCTGCCAATGCGGGTTAGTGGCGAGCAGCCATACAAAGGCTGTGAGTGAGGAGGTGAGTGTGTCGTGCGCCGCCATCATCAGGAAGCTCATATGATCCACCACCGCCTCGGTGGAGAGCGGTACACCATCCTCCGTCGTCGCATGGCAAAGCTGGGTGAACAGGTCATTGCCGTCTGACATGCGACGGACCGGAACCTGTCGAGCGAGGTACGCGACGATACGCGCGCGCCCCTGCACGCCACGGCGCATCTGCGTCCCCGGTAGCGCCCTTCGAATGGGCGCGACCGTCGCTGCGATCATGTCGGCGAACGCAGATCTGACGTCTTCCATTTCAGGGCCAATGTCGGCGCCAAGAAAGGACCGCGCGGCGAGATCGAGAGTAAGGCGCTTCATCTCCGGGTAGAGCGTCATCGGGCCAGGTGTGGCCCGCCACCGCGCCACAGCAGCGGCAATCCCCGCATCCAGCGTCGCCAGATAGGCCCGCAGCGGCCCGGCCTTGAAGGCCACCGCCAACGCACGACGCTGCAGCCTATGCTCCTCGAAGTCCATTGTCAGCAGGCCGCGCGGGAAGACCCGGTCGAGAAATCGGCCCCAGCCCAACTGGGCGGAGAAGAGGCGCTGCTGATCGAACAGCACCAGCTCGTTCGCCTCCGGCCCCAGCAGCTGTACACCCGTCTCACCAAGGATGTTGACGCGCATCACAGGCCCATGCCGGGCGGCGAGCGCCTCGTAGTAGCCCTTGGGATCGGCGAGCACTTGCAGCGTGCTGCCGATAAGCGGCAAGCCATTGCTGCCCGGAATATGCGCCAGGGCGCGCCGTGGAGGCGGCACGACCTTCGCATGGGTAAGTGGCATGCCAGCTTGAACCATAGCGACAGCCCTCCTCGCGCTGCGGGTTCTTAAAGCGGCAGCAACATCGAGTGCCGCCCTTCGAAGCCCGTGCGCCCGCGTGTCAGACTGTAGTCGCCTAGTGGCGTAGCTGGCTGATAAGATTCCAACCCGCCGCCTCGATCTCTTTGCGCCAGAGCAGCCGTTCGCGCCACATGCTGGGGATGCCAGCATAGCCGTACATTGCCCCAGCGATCTGTCCTGCGACGGCCGCGGTGGTATCGGCATCCTCGCCGAGGTTGGCCGCGGCCAGTACCGCCTCGCGGAAGCTGCCCGTGGTGGCGGTTGCCCAGCGTGCAGCGTCCCAGGTTTCGAGGACGTAGCCGCCAGAGCGCACCAGGTTCCGAGTTGCCGCCACCTCGCCCAGGACCTCCGGCCCGGCGCCGTGCAGCAGGTCGTGCAGGAAGCCGGCCATGGCCTCCGCCGTCTCCGCGGCTTCCGCGCTGTTGTGGGTCAGCCGCGCCTGCCGGACCGCTAGCTCAGCTGCGACCGCACGCCGCCGTTCCGGCGGCTCGCGCAGGGCAAAGAGCACGACCGGCGCCAGCCGCATGATCGCGCCGTTGCCGGCTGCGTCGGTCGGCTGCGGAAAGCTGCCGTCTCGCTGGAAGCGCCGCAGGGCCGCCGCAGTCTGGTTGCCGATGTCGAAGCAGGTCCCGGTGTGGCTGTAGGCCCCCTGCTCCATCCAGCAGAGCCAGCGCCGCATGACGTCGGCACCGTCGAAACGCCCGAGTTCGACCAGGCTGTCGGCAAGGCCGAGTGCCATGGAGGTATCGTCGGTCCAACCGCCAGGCGGCATCCGGAAGGGGCCGCCACCCACCATGTCGGTCAGCGGTGGATAGGTATCGCGCAGACAGAACTCGAGCGTTGTGCCGACGGCATCGCCTACGGCCAGACCAACCAGGGCGCCGAGCGCCCGGTCCGCCAGTGTCCCCGCCATAGGGGCGTTCATCGCCTTGAGCCCCCGCTGAAGCGCTCGGCGATGGAGGGCGGCGCCGCGGCGCGGAGGTCCATCTCACCCCGGGCGCGCTGGTAGGAGGCCGCATACACCTCCTTGCGGACCCGCTCGTCCCAGTCCTCGCCAACCCGGCGCAGCAGCAGCACCAGCTCGGCCAGCAGCGGCTCCGCCGCCTTCAGGCCGCGAGCATAGCGCTGCATCCAGCGCAGCTCCCGCTCCAGGTAGTGCCGCGCCGCCCGGCGGTCGCCGTCGCGGTTCATCCGCACCGCCCGCCGCAGCACCTCCGCCTGCCAGGCCCGCACGGTGGCGAGGCCGCGGTCGGCGTCGCGCGGCTGGGGGCTGTTCTCGTGGCCGGCCGCCAGCCGCAACTCGGCCTCTGCCGGGCGGGCCTCGATCAGGCCGCCACCATCCGGCAGGGCACCGCTGGCCGAGACGCCGAGCAGCAACGCCGTCCCCGGTGCCCCCGCTGCCGCGTGCAGCCGGAACACTACCCGCTTCGGGCGGTCCGGCAGCAGCGTGCCGACCAGCACCTCGAGCGCGCCGGGCAGCGCCGTCTGCGTCCAGGCTCCCACCACCTCGGCCCGGAGGGTCGCCGGGACGGCGAGGCGGAGGGTGGTGCGCTCAAGCAGGGCGTCGCGGCCCTCGCGCAACTCGCCCAGCACCACCTCACCGATCTCGTGGGCCTCCCCGGCATCGTGCAGCCGGCCACCGCCAGCCTCGGCCATGGCACCCAGCAACTCCTCATCGTAGCCATCGCCGATGCCAACGGCCGAGGTCAGGATGCCACGCTTCAGCAGCTCGCCCGTATGGTGGGCGAGTTCGGCCCGGTCGGTCACCCCCTCGTTCGCCTGACCGTCCGAGAGCAGCATCAGCCGGTGCGAGGCCCCTGCCCCGGCGGCCATGGCGATGGCCACGTGCTCAGCGGCAAGCAGCCAGCCGCTGAAGAGGTTGGTGCCGCCACGCGGGGCGAGCCGGCCGATCGCCTGTGCCGCAGCGCGGCGGCCGGCCGCGTCCATTGGCCGGGCATCCAGCAGCAGCTCCGCCTCGCTATCGAAGACGACCACGGTCAGCCGGTCGGCCTCGCCCAGAGCCTCGGCCACCGCGAGGGCCGTGCGGCGGGCGGCTTCCAACTTCTCGCCGGCCATGGAGCCGGAGACGTCGATGGCGAGAGCCAGGTTGAGCGGCGGCACCTGCCGCCCTTCCCTTCCGCCGCCCTCGGCGGTGAGGTCGGCGACGAGGTAGCGGATGGAGCCGCCGCCCTCCCAGGCCAGGGCGCGGTCGAGGCCGGCGGTGAGGGTCAGGCGGGTGGTCGGACGATCAGTCATGAGCTGCTCCCGAGCAGGATGTCGCGGATGAGGTCGGCGCAGCGCTCGAGCCGGGCACGCTGCTCGGCATCGAGGCGGCCGCGGACCGCAAGCTCGACGTCGGGGGTGATGGGAATGCGCAGCCACTCCTCCGCACGCGCCTTGCGGGGCGGCTCGCGGCGGGTCTGGGCAAGGCGGAGCTCCAGCGCCTCAAAGCCGGCCGGCGGCAACGCCAGGGATCCCTGGCGCTGTGGGGACCGCGGTGGCGGCCCTTCCCCAGCTTGTGGCGGAGGTGGAGCGGCTAGGTCTGCGGGCGGCATTGGCTCCTGCCGCTCCCGAAGGCCGCGGAGGTAGTCGAGGGCCGAGGACGGGGCTGATGGCAGCTGGCGCGGCTCGGGCACCAGGTCGGCGGCCCGGCCGGCATGGACCCGCAGCTGCTCGGGCGTTGCCACCAGCAGCTCCTGCCGGATGGCGGCGAGTGGCATGCCAAGGCGGTCGCGCATGCCACGAATGGCCAGCAGGCGCTCGAGTGCGTCAGCGGGGTAGCGGGCGCCGGGGCCGCGGGAGCGCGGGCCTGGCAGCAGGCCCTGGGCCACCCAGGAGCGGATGGTCCGGGGCTCAAGGCCCGAAGCTGCCGCCAGTCCGGCCAAGGTGAGTTCCGTGTCGGTCATGCGCCAGTATATTAGCGACATCACGACATCTCAAAATCATTTTTCGATACCGCTCTGAATTGTCTTCCCTGGCGCCTCCCATTCAGCCGGAGGTGGCTCCCCCCCCCCCGCTCTTTCCGAGCCGCCGCTGCTGGTCAGGAGTGAGGGGCCGGCGAATGCAGGCGACGCCAGAACGCAGAAAGCCCCATGACCTCGGGCTGAGGTCATGGGGCTCTTGCGTGCCTTCCATCAGGAAGGACGGTTGGTGGCTAAGTTACTTGGTCGCCGGAGGCCATTCGCTCGCGGCGCCGGTGCTCAAACACAGCGCCTTGGAAGGCGCGGAACTCGGGTACTCGCGCGAAGCGGACGAGATAGCCACCATGGGTTAGCTCGTCATGGCACGCCGCGCAGATCAACCACCCATGCTCCGGCCTGTTCAGGCTGCGGTGGAAGAAATGGTCGAACTCGGCGCCGGGCACCACTCGGCCGGCCTCGGTGAGAACGCGCTCGCGCAAGCAGCAGGGGCACTGACCGCCGAAGGGCTCGGCCGCCACCACCTTGGTGATGATGCTCCGACCCAGCCCGGTGAACTCCAGCCGGTTGCCCAACAGCAGTTCCTGCGCGGATAGCTGCAGGAACATCAGGTCCGCCGCATGCCGTTCGAGCGTGTCGAGCCGGTCATGCAGGGTGCGAAACTGCCGGGCAAGGTGCTGCCGGAGCGGAACTTGGTCCGCCGCGGACCGCTCGCCGTGCCACACGAGGGCGGTACGGACGACGGCGTTGCACCAGAGGTGAAACTCCGGGGAGAGATAGCGGGCATAGGCCAGGGCAAGTTGCCAGTGTGCCCAGGTGCCGCCGTGGCGGCCGCGGGCGGTGGCAACGAAGCCATCGGGGTCGAGGCGGATAATATCATCCTGGATGATATTTTGGCTGACCGGCCCATCGGGGTCGGTCCAGTGCGTCTGAGCATGGGCGCGAAAGCGCGTGGTCTCTTCGAGGACCAGCCAGTGAATTGGGCGCCGGTACTCCGGGCTGCCTGCTGCCCGCCACATGTCGGTCAGGTTCAGCATGGTGCCGCGGAGGCGGATGGGCCTGCCCTGGTAGCTGAGGATGCTGATGGGGGGCATGGTGATCTCCAACAGAGTTTCGGCCTTGCTCAAGGGGCCGCGACGGTCGGCTTGGAGCTGCCGAGACCGGTTGGAGGAATGGCCAAGCATTGGGCCCGGCCGGCCAAGAGGCAGCGGCTGGGCCAAGGGGTCGGGTTAGCAGTCGTGGACCGCCACCCCGACGCTGCTGAGGGCAGCATTCGGACGCTGCCGTCCGGGCCTGTCTGGACCCGTGCTTGCATGGCCAACTGCGGAAGCGCTGACCAGCCGTCGTGCTGGCGCGGCATGCGCCGCGCCGATGACGCGCGTTGCGGCAGGCTGACACATCCTCCCTGGAGCGGTCCGAGACGGCGCCAGGTAGTCCTCATCATCGCCAGTCCTGTGCCACCGCTGGCAGGGAAAGGGTTTGCAGAAGCGGCCGGCTCACTGCCGGATGCGCGGTGCCGGATTCCCGGCGACGGCACCAAAAATGGTGCTGCGGGGCTCCGCCCGACTGGGTGGATGAACGAGGATAACGAGAGGCCGACGGTTCTCCCTAAGCCCCATGTGGAGCGTGACAGGGCGGCTTCGCTGCTGTCTTAGGCCGGTCGATCAACCGCCAGCTTGGGCCTACCCCTCAGGGCAAGATCAAGCCGCGGTGCAGAGGCAGACCGAGGATGCTTGATGGACCGCGCCTCTCGCCTAGTGAACATGGTGATTCAAATATTTGATTTCAATACTCAAACAACTTGGCAGCTCACATTTTTTGAATTTGGCCTCGGACCGCTGATTGGGCGTTCGATCATCCTCGCAGCCCCTCGCGCGAGGGCAGCGGTGCAGATACTCCGCAGGGCTCGGGCCTCCTGCGTGGCTAAGCGAGCCCGGCATCAGCAATCGACCGGGGTGTCCAACAGCGCCTCGGCCTGCTGGATCAAGCTGCGCAATCTTGCGGCGACACGGCTCGCTTCGCCCCGGAGCTGCTGGCCCGCAATGACCTCGGCGCTCCGGCCGCCATGCTTCCAGGTCGCCCGGCGGCACCGCTCCAGCCCTTCGGGTGTCCGTGCGCCGGGCCGGAGCTTCGTCGGGGACGCGAGAGGGTCGCTCACTTTTGGCCCTCCCCCCGGTCCATGCGCCCCGCGATCACAGCCGCCCCACCCTCCTGCACGTTCACGTACTGGACCGTCACGAGCTGCTGGCCCCCGTTCCGCAGCCTCTCCAGGGTAAGCATGCCCCGCTGTGAAGCCTCCAAGGCCCGTGCCGCAGCCCGAGCCATCCGGGTTGCCTCGATGCTCTGGACCTGCTGTCGGGGCTCAGGGGCAAAGGATTGGATGCCAGCCGCGAAGCTGTTCGCCCGGGCAGCCAAGGTCATTCCGAGCTCGTGCATCACCGCGATCTGGTGCGCGAGGTTGCGCTCCAGCGCATTGCGCGCGCCGATGCTCTCCGTCATTTCCAGGCCCAGGGTCAGCGCTGCACCTGACACCTTGCCCGTGAGTGCCAGCCGGTGCTCGGTGGCTTCGGCCGCCAGGAGGTCAGAGGGTTGCCGCACCTCGTCCTGGTAGGGCGTAGGCTTCTCGGGATCGGCCGAGGCCATCTCGCCGCCTATACCTGGACTGAGCGGGCTGCCCACCACCTGGAGTGGATCACAAAGGCGATCGGCATGGCGCTCGAGAAAGGCGGCATCGTGGCTCTCACGCTCGGCGCCATGATGATCCCCCCGCTCGCTCATCTGGCGGGCTCGCAATCGTCGCTTGGTGGCGCCCATCTTCAACACGCGGCCCAGTCTGGCGCCGTCATTGCGGATGCGTCTGCTCGCGAACACACGCAAGCTCGGGTCGTATGGAATGTCGGGATCGTCGCTCATGGGTGCTCCTGACCAGCCAAGGCAGCGAAGCCATGGCTGGGTCCAGCATTAGGAGGCGTCTCGCTAGTGATTGTGAAAGCCATAGGCCGTCGCCAACAGCTTCCAACCTCTTCCAAGTTTCCACCCCCTTAGGGGTGGAAACTTGGAAACTTAGGCCTCACCTACCGGAACGTTGAGCGGAAACTTCCGGAAACTGGACTTCTTGTAGCACACAAAGGAAGGTCCGGTCGAAATCAATAAAACCTTTATGTTTCAATGCGTTTAGACGCTTCCAGAGCCGCACACGCTCGTCTTTTAATTTGCATTCCGAACCGGAAACTTGCAACCATCCGCTTCGAACCAACTCCGTCCAAAGTATGGCGCGGGAAATCTTCGGAGCCTCTGATCCCACCCGCCTCTGGCTAGGTATCCTCCCATGCTCCGCCATAAAAATCCTTTCGATTTCCAGCCAGAGGCTTGCCGCCTCCTTGTTCAGCTTTTTGTCCCAATGGGCAGGCGTGCCGCCTTTGCCATTGGCAACGATGCAGGTAGTCACATCCTCACCGTACCGGTTCTCGCCTAACTTTACCACGTCCAGAGTAAAGCCAAAAACATCACCTTTCTTAAGCTCCCGCTGCTTCGCCACCAGTGCAGACTTCTGGCCAGTAGCATCATCCGCTCGCACCTCAATCTCGGTGTCAATGGCGGCTCGCAACAGGCTGTGGCCCCGAGCACCCCTGGCTGCATCTTTACCGGAGTGATGCACGAATAAAACGCAAACCCTGCATTCTTGCCGGATCTTATCCATGTTTCTGACCAGCGCGCCCATGTCGTCGGGAGCATTCTCGTTTCCTCCAGCCATGGCACGGGATAGAGTATCGATCACTACCAACTTGACGGGGACGCTACAGACCATCGCCGCTTGCTTGATCGCAGTGATGAGGCGAGGTGTGTCGGCCTCAGGATCAAGCAGGTTCAGCGCGGCCGGGATAACGGCGAATGGGAAATTTGCGTCAAGGACCTCATGCGCATCTCTCCATGCGGAGACGCGGTTACAGAAGCCGGCGCCACCTTCCAGCACGCAATAGACTACGCCTCCCTGCTGGATACGTCGGCCGTTCCACTCCTTTCCGGCAGCCACATGGAGCGCAAGGTCTGTAGTCCAGAACGTCTTGCCAGCGTTGCTCTCGCCATAAACCACGGCGCCAGATCCCTCAATCAGAACGCCTTGGACGAAATCCTTCACATCCAGCATAGGTTTGATTTCATGAAACCAGAATAACGGCAGCTGACCCTTAACATAGACTAGGTTATCAACCAGTGCTCTGCCATTAACTCCTGCTCCGTCATGGGCAAATTTATATTCGTCTGAACAATTCCGCAACCAACGGTCCGGGTCCACCGAGTTGCCGCAATCAAAGGGCTCAGTCATGCTGCAGCCCCCGAAGATGGACATCGTTCCAGTCGCCAGCGCCAGAGTGTGGCAAGTGGACCGTGACGGCCTTGCCAGTGTCGGTCCACCGGATGGCGCAGTCTCTGGCCCCGTCCAGTCCCGCCGGATCGCGATCGCCAAAAATCGTGAGTTCTTCAATTCCGCCTAATACAGGCAAACAGCCGATCCCGCCTGCCGAGCGGCAAGCCCATATCGGGGCCCAGCCCTGAGACAAAATAGTGAGTGCGTTTTCAATGCCCTCAGCGATGCCGAGACCGAGAGTCACATCCTTTGAGGGCGTGAGCGCGATGATAGCATTCTTCGCCCGCCCCAGCGTCATCTTCGGTTTGGATAAACCGCCAGCTTTTCCGCTGCCATCCAGCCGAATAAAGGTGCGGTGGACACCAACGGGCTCCAGCGTGCACGCGTCACGTAGCAGCGCTAGCATCGCCGGGGCGGTGCTGTTTCCCAATGGGCAGCGAGGGTGGAAGGCAAGGTCTTCGATGTCCTTGCCTACTGACACACCACGGTTATGCAAATAGCTCCACGCCGGGCTATCATTTAGCGCGAGCCGCTCTGACCACATACGCAAAGCTAACGAGATGTTCCGTCGCTGCTCATCAGATAATTCTGGTGATCTAAATGAAGGCTCCCCCATGCGCTGGACGTTAGGTGCGGCTCGTCGACGCTTCGCGGGAAAGGTTTTCGAGGGTACCAGGATGCCAAGCTCTGCGCACAGCAACTTTGCGGCTTCTGGTTGGGTCAGGTTCAGGCGCGCTGCGGCTAGAGCCACAAGGTCGCTGCCGCGATCGGCGGGGCGCGCGAAGTCGATCCAGCATCCCTTTGTTAGGCTGACCGAAAGACTGTCACCACGATCACCACGCAGATTGCCGACTTGAAACTCTCGCCCCTGTACCCGCCCTCCCGGGAACCAACGGAAAAGGAGATCTCGCGCACTCTTAAGCGCGATAGTGTTGATAGATTCAAAATCTATCCATTCACTTTTGTGGAGCCTTGCGTGAACACACGCAGCCACTGTACTCTGCAGCTTGACCATTGACTACATCCTGTCTGTTTAAGGGGACCGCGGCGCGCCACGCCGCGGTTCTTTTTTTCAGGACATAGTTTTTGTCTGAATTGGCGGAGCAGCCACCAATCCGGTATTCGCTTCTAAATTGCAGCAAAGATTGTAGGCGCGCTGATGCGGCAGCTTGCTGTCCACCAGCAAACTGTGGTCATGGCGCGCAAGGCACCTAGTTAGAGCCCGATATTTGGCAGGGCGGCTGTTAGCTTTGGCGTAGCTCAGGGCTGCCGCGGTGAACGGCGCAACGGCGAGGTGTGGTGCGATATCGGACATGCTTGTGGTTCCTTCGCTTGCGACAGGAATCACCAGCGCCATCAGACCGGATCACAGCGCTGCACAAGGCTACGGAGGGTAGCCACAGCACAGCAGTGCCTGTGACGTTCTCAACGGGCGGGAGCTTGAACTCCAGCCGTTTTTCTCTTAAAGTATGTCGCACGTTGCGTTTCCTCGCTAATGTAACGACGCACCCCAAAAGGGATGGCGTTGGAAGACACGAGGAGGCGCCGACCTCGTTATCAGCGGGGACGGCGCTTCTTTCGTGTCTCGTCTCTAGCTGTGTGTCGCGGATCAGCCAGAAGCAGGCACAACGCATTAGGTAAAACGGGAGAGCACAGTCGGAACCAGTGACAGATGTCACAGCGGTATGAGACTTGCCTTCACTGCAGCGACTGGTACACGTCAACCTAATACGCTCCGTCAGCCTTATTCAAATAACTCCCCCTTCACTATGGGGCAAGCTGAGCCGCGCCGGGTTGCCGGAGGCAACCTCACGGGCCTCAATCGAAGCCGTTTCGCGTGCAACTCAGCAAACCGTCCTACCTAGCGTCTGGTTGTGAGACCTCGTTGGCAGCTGCGGCGATGAGACGAGCCTTCTCGATGTCCTCGGGTCCGGCTCGGCCCTGCGGTTTGGGCTGGCGAGCTTTGAGGCGTTCAACGGTGACCTGGTTCGGGGTCTTGCCGTTGAGAACGCGCTGACGGCGACCATTGTAGGCGGCGCTGATGCCGCGGAGCAGCTGCTCGAGCTAGGTATGCGAGTAGATGGTGATGCCGAGCACTTCGCTGCCAATGCGGCCGTTGAAGCGCTCGATCATGCCATTCGCCTGTGGTGACCGCGGCTTGGTGTGGCGGTACTCGGCGCCGAGTTCGGCGCAGACCTTGGCGAAGGCGGCGGTGAAGCAGCTGCCATTGTCGGTCAGCACGTGGGTGAGGCGGAAGGGAAAGGCAGCTGTGGCCTCGCGCAGGCCGGCAATGGCGCTCTTCTCGGTCTCGTCGTCCTTGACGGCGAGGTGGGCAGAGCGGGAGTACCGGTCATTGGTAAGCGAGGTCCACCGTCCATGCGCGGTAATGGCAGTTACCGCGCATGATCGAGCCGCACTCCGATGTTGTACATTAGTCGGTAGTGGATTCGGCCTCCATGTAGCTCGCGCCACCGCCTGCTTCGATGAAGCTCTCGCCTAGCTCGATGATCGCTCCCGTCACCGTCAGTATGTCGGCATTAACCAGGATGGCGACGCTGGATAGCTCGATGGCGCCCGCGGCCTTAACTAGGTTGTCAGGCGCTACTGTCATGGCCCCGTATCTACCGCCCCCCTCGGCTGATAAGTTGAGCGGTTCGGCCTCGATGCTCACGACCACCGCTGTAGGCGTCAGCACTCTGGCGGGCCATTCGAGGCTACCGCCATGCTGCCCAGCGCACACCTGAAGCATCGCCGCCCGTCGCTAGCGTCATATTGCTCGGGGTGCTGGCGTTAATGCTGTCGCCGACCGAGAGGGTGGTGTCGTCGGTGACGTGCAACGTGGCACCACCCCCCCCACCGCCAGCAGCAGGTTGCCCTGGTAGGTGACCGTCAGGTTGACCGCTGAGAGTATCTCGGTGTCGCCGATGGGCTCGATCATTGAGCGAAAGAGGTTGTTGCTCAGGATGACAGCGGGCCGCTCGTTGACGGACAGCGGCCAGTTTCGGTGGCGCAGGGCGGCGCCAGATCCTCATTCTCGATGGCCTGCCCGATGCGGAGGTACATGCTGCCGGTGCAATGCAAATCGCGGTACCCGGCCTTGTTCACGGTGGCCAGCGTACCCGCCGGGTGGCGGTAAATGTCCCGGTTCTGCTCGTCGGCAGTGAAGGCAGCTGGCCCAGAGAGTGCGCCAGAAAGCCGGTAGTGTAGGGGCGGCCGCCGATCATGACCGCCAGCCCAGCACCGTGCACTGAGTGTCATCCCGCATCAACCTCCCGGCCTGCTGCGCGCTGGGTGGCCGCAGCACGGCATAACTCGATCAGCCGACCGGGTTGTTGGAGATGAAGCCGGAGACGATAGGACATTGTGGAAGCGCCGGGCGGTATCCCTGCAGGCCACCTCGCTCAGGCGATAGTCTGGGTAGGCGTAGATGCATTGCAGGACCGGGAACCTGCGGGCCATTCGGCCGTCACGACCGCGACTGAGGCCTGAGGCCGAGTCCCGTGACGGGCTGACCGAGTTTGGGGGACCAAATGGGGACTTTGCCAGCACCCATCCACAACCTGGGCGGGGACTTTACCAGCCAGTCCTGGGGACTTTGCCAGCACCGCCGCAAATCTGCGTCCATATCAAATCAATGGCTTACCGAGTTATCCCGGGGACTCTGCCCGCCTACTTCAAATAACTTCTTTCAAATAGCCTTTTCCTAGTAGCTGCGCTGGTAAAGTCCCCAGCGACAGGGCGCAAAATACCCAGCATCTTCCTCACCATGGGAACGGTGCACGACATCCTGGAAGCAGGAGGCAAGGAGGCAGCGCTGCGGGCCGACATCGAACGGGCCGTAGTCGAGGCCGCTGCCCTCTACATGGCCGACGAGAGTGCCAGCATTGGCTTCCTCTATTCCGGCTGGTGCCAGGCCGCCCTCCCCCACCGCCGGCTGCCCGATGAAGACTCCTGGCAAATCAGCAGCGGCGGCGTGGCGCTATCTGTGGAACCCGGTCGCAAACCCCTCTCGGATGGGCATTGGAACTGGGTGGGGGTGCCCTATGGCAGCCGCGCACGCCTCATCATGCTCTACCTGCAAAGTGAAGCGCTGCGCACCGGCTCGCGCGACGTTATGCTGGGACGCAGCCTGCGGGACTGGCTGAGCCGCATGGGCATTAGCAGCGGCGGCAAGAGCCAAAAGGATGTACGGGAACAGGCCGAGCGCATCGCTCGCTGCCGCTTTACCTTCCATGTCACCACCGGCTCCCGCGTCGGCTTGGTCAATCAAAACGTCATGGACACCGCCATGTTCGTGCCGGCGGAAGACCCGGCTCAGGGCAGCCTCTTTGTTGAAGTCGCGCGCCTTTCCGAGGTGTTCTACGAACAGCTGAGGAAACATCCGGTCCCAGTCGAGGAAGCCGCCGTGCGGTCGATCAGCAACAACTCCATGGCGCTCGATCTGTACGCTTGGCTGGCCTACCGCCTGCACGCGCTGGAAAAGTCCACGCCGGTCTCCTGGGCCGCCATCAAAGGGCAGTTCGGAGCCGGCACCCAGCGCATGAACAACTTCAAACCCACCTTCATCGCCAACCTCAAGCTAGCGCTCGCGGTGTACCGGCATGCCAAGGTGGATATGGACGAGCGTGGCCTGACCCTGCACCCCTCCCGCCCGCCAGTCCCACCTCGAGCGCCGGCCGGCGCTGGTAAAGTCCCCACCCGCCAAGCCCAGCGGACGTTTCTGTGATCAGCTACGCCCGAAGCTAGTGAGCCTGGGCCAGCACCGGAACATGAGGCAAACATCGCCTCAACGGCTACATCCGCTGTCGCGACAAACATATCCAGTGCATCACTAAGTGCCACTGCATGGTCTAGGAGAAGGCTTCGAGCTACAATGTCATGCCTTGATTGAGGCTGCTTCTTATACCAGCCCGGTTGAGATTGACTCTTTCGTGTGTTTCCAGCGGGCCGACGGACTGATTCGATCGGCCCTGTGTACAATGGCTGGAGGGCGGGATGGGCAAGGCGATCGCGGTGACGCGGACCGAGCTCACGCCGGCGCAGTTGCGGATGGCGGCTTGTGGGAGTGAGGAGCCGGCGCAGGCCCGGCGGCTGCTGGCGGTGGCGCTGGTCTTGGAGGGCGTCTCGCGGCAGCGGGCGGCCGAGCAGTGCGGCATGGACCGGCAGACCCTGCGGGACTGGGTTCACCGCTACAATGAGGCAGGTGTCGCCGGTCTACGCTCGCGGAGCAGTCCAGGCCGTGCGCCACTGCTGACACCTGAGCAGAAAGCCGAGTTGCGGTCGCTGGTGTTGGCTGGACCTGATCCGGAGCGCGATGGGGTTGTGCGGTGGCGTTGCGTTGACCTGCAGGGCGAGATCGCGCGCCGGTTCGGGGTCGAGGTGCACGAGAGCACGGTGGCCGAATGGCTGCACCAGCTTGGCCTGACACGGCTGCAGCCACGGCCATACCACCCCAAGAAGGACGCCGTGGCGCAGGAGACGTTTAAAAAAACTTTCCCGACCTGCTGAAGGCTGCGTTGGCGGGCAGCGCCGTAGGCAAGCCAGTTGAGATCTGGCATCAAGACGAAGCCCGAGTTGGACAAAAGGGCAGCCTCAGCTACGTCTGGGCGCCGGTCGGCTCGCGGCCGGCCATGGTGCGCGACAATCGGCACAGCTCCGCCTACTTGTTCGGCGCGATCTGCCCAGCCCGCGGCGTCGGCGCCGCGGTGATCACACCACACGCCAACACCGCGGCCATGAACGCCCATCTGGCCGAGATCGGCACCCAGGTCGCGCCCGGAGCGCAGGCCGTCCTGCTGCTCGACGGCGCTGGCTGGCACCAGCGCGGCAAGCGCCTCCGCGTGCCAGAGAACATCACCCTGCTCAGCCTGCCGCCCTATGCACCCGAGTTGAACCCGATGGAGAACGTCTGGGCTTTTTTACGGGCCAACAAGCTTTCCGCTCTCGTCTGGGACACCTACGACGCCATCGTCGATGCCTGCGTCAGTGCCTGGCACTTCCTCGTCGCGGACCCAGAGCGCATTCGATCCATCGGCACTCGCGATTGGGCATGTGTCAGAGTTTAGCCGAGCTGGTATTAGCGTCCGAAACGCGTCATTGGTCTTGGGCTCGGATTACAAACAGATGGGTCGTAGAGCACCTGGGTGGCCATCTCCGCCGGTGTGCTTAACCATACGCTCGAACTCGGATGCCTGATGTATTTCCACAGCGCATAACCCTCAACAGGGATAGGGCACATGCGTCCTCGCTGCTGATCAATGCAACACACTGCAGCTGCTTTGTAAGCCAGCCACCACACCGCAGGCGTCCAAGCCATTCCCGCAGCCGCGCAACGTTATGACGCAACCTCCTCAGCCTCCCCGTCGACCATACGACCAGCAGCAAGGCCGAGTTGTGACCTGATCTCGACCAACGCCCGGTCGACCTCCGCCAGTCGTGCAACCAACACAGTCCGCTCCTTTTGAAGTTCGGCTTGCCGTTGTTCGAGCCGCTCACGGGAGACTCGACCCACCTCGACTTCGAGGGGCGTCGTGAGGGAGGTGCCAGCCGGTACGGTGTGCGACCTCAATTCCCGTCTGAAGGCAGCGATCTCTGTGCGACGAACGTCCGGCCTGATCAGGTTGCGCTCCCGCGCCAACCTCAAACCCTCAGGCGGCAGGGTCGTAAATTCGTAAGCGATGGTGTACCCGGGCAGCCGATCTTCCTCGATGCCACCTTCGTCGACCAGCATGGCGACCGAGCGCAGCTTCGACGCCGTGGCGTCACCAAACGGAAAGAGCTTTTCGGAGCCGCGCCGCAAGCGGAGGAACTCGTCCTCGCTCAAAGTGCGGGATAGTCGGAGCAGGGTTCGACCGATGGTAAGAAAGGCGCGTTGACCCCGGTTCCATTGCTCGATGATCAAGGTTCGCGCTGCTAACAGCTCGCTGACGCGTTTATCGTCAAGAGCGAGGTCAGTGCCGGAGAAGACCTCCGCTACAACCTCACGGCCCACCTCGGTCTGACGGATGATTGCCTGACCCTGCTGGTAGCGCGCGTCGCCCTCGGTCCAGTCGACCTCAGCTACGGACGAAGGCATTTTGGACGTCGAGCGTCCCTTCAGCTTGGCGCTCACAGTCGCACCTCCTGCTTCACGTAAGCCCAGAGGTCCGCCATAGCGTCCGCCCCCTTGCTCTTCTCGTAATCCATTGCCGCGAGGCCAGAGCCATGCGGCGTCGAGATGTCCTCCAACGCCGCAATCTCGACGGGGGCGAGCGCTCCCTGCCGAATCAGCATGGCTCGAGCAGCTACGTAACTCTTTGTCCGGCGATTGGCCTTGTTTAGTACGAAAGCAGATCGTGCCCCGCTCGCGGCCAGATTCCGGAACCATGGGATGACGCTTTCTAGGTCGTCCGTGGTCGGTGAGGTCGGCACAAGAACAAGGGCTGCCCGGCGGCACAGTTCAAGCATCGCTCCCATGTCATGCTCGACACCCGGAGCCGTGTCGACCACAGCAACTTGGTAGCCGGCCATTTGCTCGATCAGGCTCTGCCACCCACTGGGTATGCTTTGCACCACTGTCGTAGGGATGATCTGGCTGAGTGTCTCACGCGCCTTGGCGCGACGCTCACTCCAGCGTCTGAAGGTCCCTTGCTCGTCAAGGTCGAAGCCAATCGCCTTAAGGCCATCCTGCCCGGCTGCGACCAGCAGGTTGCGCGAGATCGTGCTGCGTCCACACCCGCCCTTGCTGCCCCCCAGTACTACCAGCCTACAGGCATTCGCCTCCGGATCCCCCTTGCGAGCCATCACACCCCCTGCATTTGCATCCAGGCAACATCGCATGCTCATTCTCTCGGGCCAACCCGTTACGGACTTGCTGCGGATTTCTCTAGAGAAATTAGGTCCGAGGTGGACACAAAATGGTACGTGTTAGACCGTGATGAGCAGCCGTTCGGGTTCTCAGATGGTCGATGCCGGAGGCTACCTCTGAGCTGATTTGAAAAGACTCACGCCGGATTGGGTGGTGGCGGCTCAGCTGGCGCAACATGGAGCTCCCTTGCCTGGAATCCAAATTGGTGGCAGCAGAAGCTGGATACATGGCCTTACTCATGCTCTCGGCGCGCGCATGCCACTTCTTCCACCCAGTGTTTGGCGACCGGTCAATCAAGGGTTTCCATAAACGCCCCTTATCCAACATTCACCGGAGCCACGCACCCACACCGCACGGATAGTGAAAAAGGATTCCGCGAACGAAGAATGAGGCCAGGGCGCCTGGATAATTGGCAGCCAGCGGAACAGCCTATTTTGGATTACCGCAGGCTGTGGCGATGGCCTCCAAGCAGCGCAGGCGTGACACCTCACGCAGCCGCTCCAGCCCAAGCGCCATCCGCATCGCCTGCAGGACCTCGACCTCCGAGGAGGCTCCTTTGAGGGCACGACGGGCTAGGACGACCAACTCTTCGATCGGCACCTCAAAAGGATCGCGGGAGTCACCCAGCACGGGATCCCGGAACACGCTCCAAGCGTGAGGCACAACCCCAGGCGGCCAGAAGAAAACCAGATCATGCTCCCGGGTAAGTGATCCTCCCCCTTTGAAGTGGTCCGCCCTGAGGTATGGGTTTGGACTGGAGGAGGACCGAGATGGCGAGCAAGAAGCACCGGCCTGAGGAGGCCGTAGCCAAGCTGCGGCAGGTGGACGTCCTGGTTTCGCAGGGGCAATCCGTGGCGGAGGCGATCCGGGCGATCGGCGTGACCGAGGTGACCTACTACCGTTGGCGGCGGGAGTTCGGGGGGCTGAAGTCAGACCAAGTGAAACGGTTGAAAGATCTCGAGACGGAGAATGCGCGGCTGCGCAAGGCGATCGCGGACCTCACGCTCGACAAGCAGATCCTGGCGGAAGCAGCCCGGGGAAACTACTGAGCCCCGCGCGCCGGCGGGCCTGTGTCGAGCACATCGTGCACACGATGGGTGTCTCTGAGCGCCGCACTTGTGCGGCGCTCGGCCAGCACCGCTCGACCCAGCGCAAGGTGCCGCGGGGCTGCGACGATGAAGAGCGGCTGACGGCCGACATTGTCGAGCTGGCACGACAGTATGGCCGCTACGGCTACCGCAAGATCACGGCCTTGCTGCGGGATGCCGGCTGGCTGGTGAACGCCAAGCGGGTGGAGCGGATCTGGCGGCGCGAGGGGCTGAAGGTGCCGCCGCGCCAGCCGAAGCGCGGACGACTATGGCTGGCCGACGGCTCCTGCATTCGGCTGCGCCCGGAGCGGCCAGACCATGTCTGGAGCTACGACTTTGTCGAGGACCGCACCCATGACGGACGCAAGTTCAGAATGCTGAACGTCCTCGACGAGTTCACCCACGAGTGCCTGGCCATCCGGATAGGGCGCAAACTCAAGGCGGCGGACATCATCGACGTGCTGTCCGACCTGTTCATCCTGCGCGGCGTGCCCGGGCACGTCCGCTCAGATAATGGTCCCGAGTTCGTGGCCAAGGCGGTGCAAGGCTGGATCGCCGCGGTCGGTGCCAAGACGGCCTACATCGCACCAGGCAGCCCATGGGAGAACGGATATGTGGAATCGTTCAACGCGCGCCTGCGCGACGAACTGCTGGATGGCGAGATCTTCTACAGCCTGCGGGAAGCCGAGGTCGTGATCGAAAGCTGGCGTCGGCACTACAATACCGTACGGCCACATGGCGCGCTGGGATACCGGCCGCCAGCACCGGAGGTCGTTCTGCCGGCTCTCGCTACTTGGCCACCGGCGCTACGCCGACCGGCCTTGCCAATCACACAGGTCGTGGCGCCCAGACCAACGCTGAACTAACATTCACTGCGGACCACCCAATGGGGGCTGATCACCTGGCCAACACACTACCGCAGCAGGTCTATGGCGCGAGGCAAAAAGATGGCTGAGCCGGTGCTGATTGAGGAAAGGCCAAACCCTGTTGTCAGGGTGATGATGCGCTTCATGAAGCACGAATATACAAGCGACTTCCGTGCGGGACGCATTCGCATGGGAACGGTTGAAAAATACCGCAAGGAGTATGCGGACCAGGAAGGCGGCAGGAACGATCCTGACGAACACCTGCTGTCGCTGTTTCGACCGGAGCAGATTGTTATTCGGGTTGGCGGTCAGATCGTCGGTGACGTGCAAGGGCCCGTTAAGATACGCCGCACTCTCGACGAATGCTCCTACCTGCTGTGTATGACGGCGATCACCGACCGTGACTTGAACGCGGTATTCGGCGACTTCAAACTGGACCGCCGTATGCTGGGGCTAGGCGACGCGGCTGTGCTGATCACGCATGGCGAGGACTTCATTCAACGTCTAAGGGCTGGAATCAACAAGGTCCCGTGGCTTCGCTCACACCAAGGGTCCGGTGGCGTGGCGTCCGGCTTGGTGGAGTACGTCGATTTCTCAACCTATCACGGTGAACTCGGTCCATTCAGGAAATCCGTTGACTTCCGCTATCAGCACGAGTGGCGTGTGGCGCTGATCGACAGCACTGAGAGCCGGCGCGAGGATCACCTCACTGTCGATATGGGCGACATCTCGGACATCACCAAGGTCGTTGATACGAAGGATCTCATCACCAAAGGCATTCAGGCGGTACCGATCAAAGAGTAGCCTCACTCCTGGCCGACCTTCCCGTCCTGCCGCAGATTGAACAGGCGCGTGTCCACGCGCCTGCGGTCGAGGCCAGTCATGCTGACGATGGTGGCGGCGTTGCGCTGTCCTTTCGGTGCTACCGCATGAACCTCGCAACAGAGCAAGCAAGCCTCTCTTAGCTCAGATCAATGGACAGCCACCGTCCGCCATGGGGCGGAAAGCCTGCTCACCTGGTACGGTCTGCAGCACCTTATAATAGTCCCAGGGTCCCTTGCTTTCACTCGGCGCCTTCACCTCCAGGAGATAGGCAGGATGCAGTTTGCGGCCATCGGCACGGATCGTGCCCAGGCCGAAGGCATCGTCGTCGCAGGGCATCGCCTTCATACGAGCAACCGCAGCAGCGCCACTTGCCTTGGCCGCGGCAACTCCCAGGTCAGCAACCGCCTTCAGGTAGTGCAATGTGACGCCGTAGCAGCCGGCTTGCACCATCGTTGGCGGTGGCGCGTTGAAATTCCGTTTCAAGCGCTGCGTCAGCGCCCGGGTGCGGTCATTTACATCCCAGTAGAAACTCTCCGAGCAGACCAGCCCCTTCGCCGCCTCCAGGCCCATGGAATGAACTTCGGAAATGAATAGGATCAGCGCCGCGAGCCGCTGCCCGCGTTTCTGCAAGCCAAACTCGGTCGCCTGCTTCACCGCATTGGCCATGTCGGTGCCGCCGAAGGCGAGGCCGATGACCTTGGCGCGGCTCGCCTGTGCCCGCAGCAGGAAGGCGGAGAAATCAGTGGTGCCGGGGAAGGGGAAGCGAGCGCTGCCCAGCACGCGGCCGCCCTCCGCGGCGATGATCCTGCCGCCCTCCGCCTCCATGGAATGGCCGAAGGCATAGTCGGCGGTCACGAAGAACCAACTGTCGCCGCCTTCTCGCACCGTGGCCCGTGCGGTGGAGTTGGCGAGCATCCACGTGTCATAGGTCCATTGCACCGTATTCGGACTGCATTGAGCACCAGTTAACTCTGACGTGCCCGGCGACGAGGCAAGGAAGGCCTTGTTCTTTTCGCGCACGACACCGTTGACGGCGAGCGCGGCGCTGCTTGCGGGCACGTCGACGACCGCGTCGATGCCGTCCCGGTCGAACCACTGGCGAGCGATGTTGGCGGCCAGGTCGGGCTTGTTCTGATGGTCGGCGGCAACGACCTCGACCTTCAGGCCGAGCGACGCGGCATCTTGCACGGCCTGGCGCACTGCTAGCACCGAGTTCGGACCGGAAAGGTCGGCGAATGCGCCACTCATGTCGGAGATCACACCGAGCCGAATGGTCTGCTGCGCCTGCGCGCGGCCTGGACGCGGCAAGGTGCCGAAGGCCGCGCCGCCCAGCAGTAGGGCGCGTCGTTCAAGCATCATCGTGGTCTTCCCCTTGCGGCACAGCAAGCCGAGGTGCCGCGGCCGCCGCGCGGCGCCATCGGGTCATCGCTCGATGGTTGCGTGAATCTTCGTATGAGCGATTAGTCTCCTGGCGGTATTAGGCCTTAATGGCAGGCGGATCGCAGGACTGAGTCGCCATGTCGCCGGGGATCGACAGCTCTAAGATCTCGACATCGTCCGAGGTGGCGATCTCGTTGTGCTTCATCCCGCCAGGAATGAGGACGGCATCACCAGTCTCAGACCGGGTGCGGGTGCCATCCTCGAACTCCAGCTCCACCCAGCCCTTCAGGACATAGATGAACTGAGCCTCGCAGTGGTGGGTATGCCAGCCGGTCGGCTCCGTCATGCCGGTGATGGCCTCCATCACCTGCGCGCGGAGCTTGCCGCCCGTTGCCGCCTGCACGCCGAGGTCGCGGTAGCGAAAGAACTTTCGGCGGCCTTTTACGAAAGGTTGGTCAGCCTTCTTTGCCACCGTGAGTGTAATGTCAGAGCGTGTGGCATCCACCATGCTGCCGTCCATGGATATCCTCCAACGGTGTCTTCGCACCTGGCAGGAGGCTACACCGACAGACTAGCCCGGCAAGCAGTTTCCGCCTCAGCGGCAGGTCAGTGGTGGATTTCGTGTCTTCGGATTTTTGCGAAAACGATATTATATTTGTTTTGTCGATTAACACCGGCTTTCCATAGCGCTGCCTTATGCGGCTCAAGTCTGGGTCATTTCCGTGCGACCCGGAAACACACCTCTCAGCCGAGATCACAAGGCACTACGCTTAGGCGAGATAAAAATTTTACCAATGTCATCTGGCAAAGACGCAGTCTTCAGTATCGATTTTAGCATCCGGCCGCGCAACGCTTTGTCCAACCCGTCGATGAAGCGGACATCATGTGAGATGATGCGCAGCCGGTTAGTGATACCATCCGCTGCGATTGGCAGGTCGCCCTTGCCGAGATTACCCGAGGCTGCGAGGGCGTCATGCACCTGATGGTAAAGCGTCATCCGACCGGTGGCGAAGAAGGGTACCTCCCCATGATCGAAGATGATTTTGCCGCTTTGCCGGTAGGCATCGACGAAAGCGCGCTGCTGAGCGACTAACGGACTAGTGCCCGAGGCCAGCACCTCTCGGTAAACCTGGCTGTTCATTTTGATGCGGATTTCGTTCGCTGGGGAGTTAAACAACCAAGACAACTCATTGTTCCAGCGATCGAGGCCAGGCATCTCATTCCGCTTTGGGCCGCGGCCGAGCACGTCGAAGAAGGTTTGGGTATCAACGATAACCGTGCGGGAGTTGTCGTAGTCAGGGCATGGTTCGATTAATGAAGCCCAGAGAGGCCGCTGTACAGCGCCGCCGGGGCTGATCTCTGGCAATGCAGACATCTGTAGCTCCTCTTAGGCAAGACCGGTATCCCGCCGAATTGGAGCGCCCCTGTCATCTCACGATCAACTACAGGACACGATACTATGATGGCGAAACCGCACTTGAGGACACGGGCCAGGCTTCTTCCAGCTGCAGCAGTGAGCTCAGTCGGCGGCATAGGCCTGCAGCGTCTCCGGCGCGAGCGCCTCCCGCACATAGGCTTGGGCGAGGCCGGGGCCGCCGCCCCGGCTTAGGCAAGGCCTCTGCCCGCCCCTGGTCAGCCCTGATTCCGGCAGTTATCCGCGATTGCGGCAAGCCCTGCATCACTTGCGGTAAGGGATACTTATCGCATGTGATCGCGTTCTTGGTCGCTCAGAGCCCGTTCTCTAATCGGGGCTTCCAGGTCAAGCACCGAGCTGGAGGCTGACCACTGCCGGGGTCATGGTTCTCTCCGGGGTCGGTGTCATCCGCCCCATGATGGGGGTCAGGGGTGGGGCGCCGCGATGTTTGCGACGGCCTGATCCAGCGGGGTAGGCCAGACCGGCCAACGGGCTCTGCGCGGTCGCCGCCACCCACCGTCCCGGCAGAGACAGCCTCTCCGCCGGAGCGGAGCCTGGATGGTGGCGCGGAGCTCAGGCCATCCTGGCCTCCTCACGCGTCCACCAGAACTCGGTGCCGTCGACCCAGATGGAATGCAGGATGACGGCGAGCTTGCGGGCGACGGCAACGCGCGCCTTCTTGGCGCCGATCCGCTGCACCAGTCGGGTGCCCCAGGCCTTGAGGGGCGAGAACCGCTGCACCTTCGTCAGCAGCACATTGGCTGCCTCGTACAGGCAGGTGCGGGTGAAGGCGTCGCCGCATTTCGAGATGCGCCCGTGCCGGTCGACCTCGCCGGATTGGTGGCGCGTCGGCGTCAGCCCGAGATAGGGACCGACGTCGCGGGCATGCTTGAACCGCTCCGGGTCATCGATGGTGGAGAGGAAGGCCAGGGCGGTGACCGGCCCGACGCCGGGCACCGTCATAAGCCGTTTGAGGATGGGTTCACTCCGCGTGAGGCGGCGGATCTCGCGGTCCAGCGCGGCGATCTGGGCGACGACTTGCCGCTGCACCTCGGCGAGCTTCGCCACCAGGCTGCTGATGACCGGGTTCCCCTCCGCCAGGGTCTCGGCGCGGCGGATCAGGGCATCGGTGTTCCCCTTGCCGAGGATCAGGCCGAAGGTCTTCAGCAGGCCACGGATCTGCCCGTCCAGCTCGACGCGGATCTCCACCAGGTGGCGCCGGGCCCCGAGCAGCGCCATGCGCTCGTGCGCGGTGAAGCTCTTGGCGGTGACGGCACGGTACCATCCCATCCGCAACATCTCGGCCAGACCGCGGGCATCGCTGCGGTCGGACTTGGTCGGCCGCATCGAGAGCGCCGCCTTGGCGTGCCGCGCGTCCATCAGCACCACGGGCAGGTCGGCCTTCTTCAGCGCATGGTACAGCCAGGGCGACGTGGCGCCGGTCTCGAGACCCACCCGTGCAGCCTGCGGCGCCCTCTTGCGGATCAGGCTGACCAAGGCGTCAGGCTCGGCCGTGACCTTGCCCTCGAACGTCACGGCTCCCTTGCCGTCGATCACGCAGACGCTGATCTCCTTCAGCGAGACGTCAAGCGCGACATGCAGACGCTGATCTCCTTCAGCGAGACGTCAAGCGCGACATACTGCTCCATGGCGGCTTCTCCCCGGGATGGTGGCCCCGGAGCTGATTCTAGCCAGCGGGGCGTCGGGGAGACGACACGCCCCGATTACCCCATGTTTGCGAAGTCATGGTGCGGGTAGTCGCCTGCGACTGGGATGGGCGAGCCGGTGGAGCATTATGCGGATCGCGGCCAGGGTGACCATTGCCTCGGAGACCTCCGGCAGCGCCTCGTAGTCTTTGGACAACCGCCGCCACCGTCCAGCCAGCCGAGCGATCTCTCGATCACCCACCGGCGCGGCTGCACGACGAAGCCGATGCTGCCCGCGGCGCGGCGGACGATGATCAGCATCAGGCCTTGCAGGAAACAGGCGAGCGAGGCCGCGAGCCGGTTGTAGATGCTGTCGGCGAATACGACCCGGAGCCAGTTGTAGAGCGGCTTCACGCGCTTCAGCAGATCGTCGAGTCCGTCGGCGTCCTGGATGTCGGCCGCATGCACGAGGACGCCGAGCCGCAGCCCGTCCGTGTCCACCGCGACGTGGCGCTTGCGCCCCCTCAGCCGCTTCGCGGCGTCCCAGCCGCGCAGGCCGCCGCTCTCCGTGGTCCTCGCGCTCTGGGTGTCGACGATCGCCGCCGTGGGGCTGGCCTCCCGCCCGGTGCCCTCGCGCAGCATGACCACGAGGTGATGGCGGATGCTCTCCCATACCCCATCGCGGAGGAAAGCGCGTAGGTAACCATACACCGTACGCCATGGCGGGAAGGCCGGCGGCGGTGGTAGGTGCCGCCACTGGCAGCCGGTACGCACGAGGTAGAAGAGCCCATCCAGCAGGTTCCGGACGTCCGTCGAGCGCGGCCGCCCCGCCGGGCTTAGCGGGCGGGATCAGCGGCTCGAGCAGCCGGAACTGGTCATCCGTTAGGGCCTGGCCGGAGCCGAAACCTCCAACTAACGCGCGATCGTCAGGCGTCCACATGGTGGTCTCCAGGCAGGAAACCGTCTGCAACGCCTCCCGAAGGGCCATGATCAGCCCCTGTCGCCCGCCCTGTCGCCGTCGCGCACGGGCCCTTCGATGCCGTCCTTGACTTGCGGATCCGCACCCGAGCTAGATGGATGACAGTAAAGAAAAAGCACGTCTGGCCTGATCCCTTGCGTTCCGCAGAGGACGTCGCAATGAAAGTTGCCCTCAAATTTCGGGTCGTATTGGTCCTGCTCGGTGCCTTGCTCTTCGCCTCCGGGGTGAAGGCCAACGCGGTCACCGAGTGGAACTTGGTCGCCGTGAACGCGATCCCACCGCTCGCCGCGACCGGGCCTGTCGGCAGCCGCGTCCTGGGCTTTGTCCATGTCGCGGTGTTCGATGCGGTGAATGCCGTCGAGCGGCGGTATGCTCCCTACAAGGTGGATGTCAGCAGACCCGGCGCGTCGGCCGAGGCGGCCGCCATGGCCGCGGCGCACGGCATCCTGGTCAGGATCTACCCAGGCCAGCGGATCGGGCTGGACGCAACGCTCGTCAAATCGCTCGGCGCCTTGCCAGAGGGTGAGGCGCGAGAGGAGGGGATCGCGCTCGGCAGGCTGGTGGCCGAAAGGACCGAGGTGGCCGTGGACGACTTCGGCGCCCCGGATCCGGCCTTCCAGATGGGTGCCACGCCGTCGTCGTGGCGGCCCTACCCGGCCAGCGCGCCGCCGCGCGGTCTCGGCTGGGGCAGGATCAAGCCGTTTGCGCCCTCCGGCAGCGGCCGGTTCGAGCTTTCTGGGCCTCTCCCGGTCGGGTCTCCTGACTACGCCGGGGAACTCGACGAGGTGCGCCGCTTCGGCGGGCGCGACAGCCCTGCGCGCACAGCCGAGCAGACCGCAACGGCGATCTTCTTCTCAGTCGGCGGCGGCCCACTCCTCAACGACGTCGCGCGCCAAGAGGCGAACGCGAGAGGGCTCGACCTTCTCGAGACCGCCCGCCTCTTCGCGCTGATCAACATGGCCATGTCCGACGCGATGATCGCCGGCATGCGTGAGAAGTGGCGGCACGACTCCCCGCGCCCGGTGACGGCGATCCGGGCGGGGCCGACGCTTGGCAATCCGGGCATCGAGCAGGATGCGGCGTGGGAGCCGCTGATCATCACTCCCAACTTCCCTGACTACCCTTCGCTGCACAGTGCCAACTCCGCCGCCGGCGCGACCATTCTGCGCAAGGTCTTCGGCAGCGACACCACTCAGGCACGTGTGAGCGTCACCTACCCCCTGGGCGGTGTGACCCGTTCCTGGGCCACCTACACCGATCTCGTGACTGAAACGACCAACGCCCGGGTCTGGGGCGGTCTGCACACCCGCACGGCGTGCGAGCACGCGGAAAGATTAGGCCAGCATATCGCCGAGTTCGTGTTCGACGCTTTCCTGCAGCCGAGTGAGAAAGCGCGGTAGGGAAACATTGGAGATTTGCGTACGGACTGGCGTGGGTCTTCCATACGATCATTCGGTGCCGCTCGGAGCGGCTCCGAGGCCCCTTTGGTGAATGGCGGTTTGTGACAACGGGTAGCGCAAGCCAGGATGGGCTCTGAGGGCGCGTGGCCGTCTGACCTTATCAAACGGGCATTCAGGGCCACACAGCCGTGATCTGGCCGTGGCCAGTACGGTGCCATAGTCACAGCGGGAGGAACTCGCGATGCATCCAGCATTCGGTCGCCGCCGCCTGCTCGGCGCATCCGCCCTTGCTGCCCCCATGCTGGCCTGCACCCGCCTTGTGCAGGCGCAAGGCCAGACGGCGCCCACGCCGCGGGTCGAGGCACCCGTGGTGGACAACCTCTCGATCCAGGTGGTGACTGACGGCGCGCATGACGTCTTCATCTCCGGCGCCCAGGTGCCCGGGATTCGGGTAGAGCGCACGCGCGGCTTCTCCGGCCCGCAACTGAACCGCACCCTGCGCAGCGAATGGGGGCTCTCGCTTTACCTCACCGCGCAGATGGGCGGCGAGACCCGCCGCTACCTGCTCGACTTCGGCTGGACGCCGGATGTGCTGAACAACAATCTTGAGCTGCTGCAGGTGGATGTTCCAAAGATTGACGCCCTGATCAGCAGCCACGGTCATTACGACCATATCGGCGGGCTCGAGGGCTTCCTGGCGAAGCACCGCGCTGGCATGCGCGACAACCTGCGCCTCTATGTCGGCGGCGAGGACGCATTCTGCTACCGCCATGTGCGGGCGCCCAATGGTGTCTTCGCCAGCTTTGGCTTCCTCGATCGCCGCATGCTGGAAGCGGCACGGGTGCGGCCGGTGCTGTCCGAGGAGCCGATCGTGATCGAGGGCATGGCCTTCACCACCGGCATCGTGCCGCGCACGAGTATCGAGCGGGTGCTGCCCAACAGCTATGTCGAGTTCGGCCAGCGCGACGGCGCCGGCTGCGACGTGGCGAAATACGCCAACCATCACTTCACCGCGGCGGAACTGTCGGGCCAGCCGGCGCCCGACCAACACCTGCACGAGCACGGGACCTGCTTCCACGTGAAGGACCGCGGCCTCGTGGTCATCACCTCCTGCGGCCATGGCGGCATTATCAACACGGTGCGGCGGGCGAAGCAGGTCAGCGGCGTGGACCGGGTCTACGCCCTGGTCGGCGGCTTTCACCTGGCTCCGGCGCCGGAGGACTACCTGAACAAGGTCATGGCCGAGCTGAAGATGCTCGACATCGAGCACGTCTTCCCCATGCACTGCAGCGGACCGAACTTCCTGGAAGCCGCTAAGCGCGAGATGCCGCAGGCCCTGGTGCTGTGCACCACCGGGAGCCGGTTCACCTTCGGAGCTTGAGCCTTTGCAGCCGTTATCGCCGAACGGGTGGACGGGCGCTGCCTGCCACGCGGGACCAGATAGGTCGTGAAGCGGCTGTTCGGTTGGCTGAGTCGCTACCGGCGGCTCGACATCGTTTACGACCGCCGGCTCGGCGAGCCCGCGCAGAGGCGGATCGTCACCGCCCTGACCGAGACCGAGCTACAGTTCAGCAACCCGAGGACGCCGAGCGGGATGACCCTCTTTACGGTCTGGCGGAGAGCCTCGCCGCGATAACGGGCTACGGGGAGACACCTTATCCCCACCGCCTCTGCTCCACGTTTTAAAGCAGGCTCTCTCAACCGTGGCTTGGTTTGGCCGGAAGCGGCCTGTCCGCTTTCCGGTGGCGTATCCTGGAAAGCGGCCACGTGACAGCGGACAATACTCGGTGGCTCTCGCCCCGGAGCAGATGCTCCACGAGGCAACAGAGAGGCCGCTTATACTTATAGGCGAGATCGGTGATTGAACTGTGAGTGGCGGATCGCTCAGGTCCGCCGCGAGACCGAGGCCTGGATTTAAGGCGAAGGTCGCAACCGCTGCCGCAGCGACAGCCGGATGGTAGTCTGCACGCACCTCCAACAGCCGCTGGGATAAAGCTCGGTCGGAGCCCGCGACGATCAATAGCACCCCGAAGGCACCTGCCGGAATGTTGCCGAGCAGGCGAGCGGCGCCGTCTGCAAAGAGGAGACCGAGAGCGAGCAGGACGGCGCCCAGCAGTGTAGGGGCCCAACCCCGCGCCCCAAAGCGGTGCTGCGCGATCAGACCGCCCGCGCCGCGGCACATCGGTAGTGCGCCGAGCGGCGCGAGAACCATGTTCGCCAGGCCGGTCACGAGGCCGAGCCGCCGCTCCGTGGCGCGCGCCGCGGCCGGAGATGGGAACATCTCGCGCGCCAGCAGGGCAGGCAGCAGCACGGCGTTGGCGATGGCGAGCGGGAGTTGGGCAGCGGGTGGCTATGCGCGCCTGCAAGGTTATTCTGGAGCGCGTTATTCCGTCATCGCGTCCGCGACACCACCACCATCGGCTGGTGGGTCCGAGCTACCGCAATCGTGTCCTGCACCGGAAGGACCACCCGTTCTTATTCCAAACCGGATTCCCTCTCGGTGTCGGCCAGAGATAAAGTCCGTTTGTCAGGCCAGCGCGTCGAGGTCCTCGGGTTTCAGGCCCGCGCGGCCTTCAATGCGGCCAGCGACACGCGCCAAGTTCGCCGCGATGCGTGCGCCCGCCACTGGGTCGCCAGTGGTGCAGGTGGCATCGGCCACGGTCAACGCGCGCTTCATGGCTATCCGCTCCTCCGGCGTCGCATGAACCAGCGCGGCTTCCAGCGCAGCGCGGGCGGGGGCGAGCGCCCCGTTGCAAACGGCAGTGAGGTGCGCATCCATCGCATCCGGTTCGCACGCTGCAGCCGGGCGGGCAGCGGTACCTGCGCCGGCGGCAATCGCTGCTAAGGGCAGCAGGCGGCGGGTCTGGTCCATGTCAAAGGCCCTCTCTCAATTCCGTGGCAGCAGGCGCACGGCTGGCGCGATGAAGCGGTACTCCGTGACCCGGCGGCCCGGTTCGGGAACCTGAACCCAGGCTGCGGCCAAGCCGCCTTCGCATTCCTGCACGACGGGAATGTAGAAGATCTCGCCTGGCCGGTCCGGCAGGCGCAGGCGGATCACGAACTCATCGTAGTATGCGTCCGGCAAGTTGCCGCCTTCCCATGCGATCTCCGCGGCCTCAGGAACCGCGCCATGGCCGGAGGCCGGCTCACCCCGCGAGGTGAGGCGGATGGTCCAGCCGGCCTTCGGCATGGGGCGCACCTCGGTGACGCCTTCAGGAAGGCGCACGACCAGGCGGGTCGTGGTAGCGCCCTCACAGCCATGCGGGACTCTGAAGGTGGCGCGGTAGATGGAATTGGCCGGGGCCTGCCCGACCTCGAGCGTGACATGCGCGGCGGCGGGCCCTGCAAACAGCAGCGCTAGACCTGCAGCGATGGTCCCGTGACGGAGAGACATGATGTTCCTTCATGGATGCTGCAACGCGAGCAGACGGAGTCTGATCAAGTGAGTCGCTAACGGCCCATGTTGTGGAGGGCAGCTTGGGGCCTGCCCTCCCACTATCGACGCTTCTGCTCAGCGCTGTCCGATGAAGGCTCGCGCCAGCTCAAGCTCTGGCCTGGACGCGTCCGGGCGTGGGGCGATCTCCAGCAGCGCTGCATAGTGCAACTGCGCGGCGACGCGATCGCCAGCAAGCTCCGCCGCACGGGCCGCGCCGTAGACGGCGCGGAAGCGCCGCGGCTCGGTCCGCTGCACTGCCTCGAACTCCCGGCGTGCGTCGGCATGGCGCCCGGCCTCGAGCAGTGCCTCCGCCAGCAACTCGCGCGCCGGAGCAAGCGGGCCGGGCGTGATGGCAGCCTTCTCGGTCCGGCCCTCGCGCTCGGCGGCCTCTCTCAGCATGCCTAACCCGTCTTCGCGCCGCCCAGCCGCAAAAGCTGCCCAGCCCTCAGCCGACTGACGCTGGATGTCCACCTGCTCGGCCCAATAGGCGTCACGGCCTTGCAACGTGGCGGCGATGCGCTTCAGCGCCTCGATGTCGGCTGTGGTCTCCTCCGGACGGCCCGCGCGTGCCAAGCCGATCGCGCGCGCAAAATGGGTCAGCGCTTCGGTGTAAGGGAAGTTGGTCTCGCGCGGTGTCAATGCTCCCGCTTCCGCCCAGGCACCCCGCTCGAGGACGTAGCGAGCCGGCATCGCAGCGAAGCCGAAGGCATGTGCATTGCGGATCGGTCCGACCGCCCGGCCAGCGCTGTCCATCGCCCGTCGTGCCGCCTGATCCTGCCCGGTCTGGAGATAGGCGTAGACCATGTAGTCCGAGGCATGGAATTCCTGCTCCGGGTCGCCCGCCGCCACCGCGCGCTCGGCGGCGCGCTGGTTGGTGGCGATCGACGCTTCCCATCGGCCGACGCGTGTGAAGATGTGGGACGGCATGTGCAGCGCGTGCGGTGCTTCCGCCGCCAGGTCGGCGTACCGCTCGGCCGCGCGGATGCCCCGCTCGGCGAGCGGCGGATAGTCATAGAGATGAATGAGGTAATGCACGACGCCCGGGTGATCGGGTTGGCGCTGCCACTCACGCTCTAGGATCTCGGCCCCGCGGAGTTGGTCCCCATAGCTCTTGTCGGTGGCCGAGGCGGCGACGCCGAGGACGAGGGCGTACTGGATGGCCGCCTCGGCGTCATCAGGGAAGCGCTCATGTAGGCGCGCCATAGCATCGCGGTAGGCGCCTAGCCGTGCGCGGTGCCGTGAGAGATCTTCCTCAGCGAAGACGAGGGTCAGCGCGTCGATATAGGTGGCCTCGCGCTCATTGCGTGCCCCGAGCCGCTTGGCCTCGTCCAGCAGACCACGGCCCTGACGCAGATTGGCGGGTATGGGCGGGCTGAATGGGTTGGTCAGAAGTGACAACGCCTCTGCCCAGTGGGCCATGGTGCAGCCAGGATCGCGCCGGCGGACCTCTTGGAACGAGGCGGCGGCGGCTTCGTACCAGAACGAATGCTGCCGCTTCATGCCTTCGTCGAAGGCGGCCTGTGCCTCGGGCGAGCAACTAACCGGGAAGTGGACAGCGCCGAGCGCCGAAGACGCCGGCGGCACGCCTTTGTGGCTGTGGTCATGCGGGTTCTGCTGCTGCGCATTGACGAGGGCGGGGCAGAGTGCGAGGCCGAGAGCGAGCGCCCACGGGCCAATGCTCGGGCGAGGCGACATGGCTTCCTCCTTGCCAGGCGAAACCTTGCGGGAGGCCGGCGCACGGACGCTACGCCTTCAAAACTGCCGCCACGTCGGAAATCGTGGCGTACAAGCCGGGCAGCCTATCACGAAGATGAGCGCTGCATTCGGGCAGTAACTCCCGACCCTCCCATTCAGCGCCTCTCGCTATCCAGGTCACCAGCGCGAACCAGAGGGAAACGATTGCTGGAATGGCTCCAGTAGGTCCGCTTTCAGGAACCGAACCACGGCGCCCGGATGACCGGCATGGGCGCAAAGTCGACATTTTCGAATGCTGACCCGCATTGTCCGCTCACCCACCAGCTCCGAGCATGGGGCCAGCGGGTATGAGGAGCACCTCGGGTCGAACAGTTTAGCCGCGAGCCGTACGAGAGCCGCCGCCACTGACAGGCGCTCACTTGCGCCACGCGGCTGGTGGCCTAGCGTCTGCTGCTCCACTCGGGACGCCAAGCCAAGGCCTAACCATATTGAGCAGAGAACAAGCCATGAAGGCCCGAGAGCAGATCATTGCCGAGGATCGCTTCAGACGAGCGCTGCTGGTGCTTCAGACCGCGGGTTGGGCTGATCCCGAACGTCGGGTCAATGGGGATATCTACGCTGCAGCGGTGGCGGCGATCCAAGCCTATGAAGCCTTCACCGCAGCCGGCCTTGTCGCCGGCGCTGCAGATCGTCGGCTCATTGGCCAAGCGCAGCAATACTTGGCGAAGAAGACGCATGATCCAGCGTCATGAGACGCACCACAGGCAAAGAAAGGGCCGCCTGAGGGGGGTCAGGCAGCCTTGAAGAGACAGGTTAGGCAGGGGGTCACAATCCCTCCGGTTGATGCTTCAACTGAGAATAACGCCTAAGGTTTCCTCATTGTCGCCCACATCATCTTTTGAGCGAAAACCAACTGGTCGGGTTGGAGGCGCTCCGGCGGTGATAAGCCGATAGCGGCAGCGCCCACTTCCTTGCAGCAAGAGACCATTGCGCGTTCTTGCAACCCAAAGAGGCACACGAAACGCAATGAATTTTTGTGGGTTGTATGAGCGTGAGGACGGCGACCTCACGCTTCTCCGGTTTGTCTCACGACTTGTGCCCGTCCCTTGCCATCAAGGGGCGGGCGTTTTCTTGCCCGCAGGTCGATAGCGGCAGTGCCGTCTCGGCTGCGAAGTGATACAGTGGCGAACCAGCGCGATCTCTTTGGGCTCGGGCTGGATTTTCAGGGGTCGTTCGACCCAACCTTCAAAGCCGTCCTTTGTCACGACAGGGGCGGCTTTTCTTTGTGCGCTGCCGATTGCGGCAGCGTCGGCTCACCTGCGCTAAACGGGCGACGCGTCTCGAGCGTGCATGCCGTTTTTAAAGATAACCAGGGCTTATACCAACCGCCCTGATGAATGACCGTTCAGGGCGGAGAGCGGACAGTTCATCACGTGGACGTTGTGTCGCTCTCGTGGTGGTCGACGTGGCCGTGGGCCGGCTCGTCCGCCAAGCTCCCTCAGAGCAGATTGGCGATCATCCGCGCGGCGCGCGCGGCCCCGTCGGCTGCGACCGGGCGGAAGGCGACCTGCTTTGCTAACGTCTCCACTACGGCCTCCGCGATCGCCTCGGGCGTCGAGGCAGCGAAGTCCATCCGGCGCCCGGCGCCGTAGCGGTCCAGGCGGTGCGCCACGTGGAAGTTCTGCTCGAAGTGGTTGCGCAGCGGGAAGTAGAGGAAGGGTGTGCCCGCCGCGGTGAGCTCCATGCAGGTGGTCAGGCCGCCCTGCACCAGCGCCAGGTCGCAGGCGGCCAGGTGCCGGTCAAGATCGGGCACGAAGGCCCGCAGCTCGACTCCCTCCGGCGCGCCAAGCGAGCGCGGGTCGATACGCGGGCCGGCGACCACCACCATCCGTAACTCCGGCAGCTTCTCGCGGATGAGCGGATAGCTCCGCAGGATGCGGCGCATGAGGTGCGTCCCTACGCCGGAGCCGCCGACGGTCACGATGCAAATGCGCTCGTCCTGGCTGTAGCCCAGGCTGCGGCGTAACTCCTCGCGCGGGCCGAAGGCATCCGGGTGCTCGCCGATGATGTAGCCGGCGAAGTCGAAGTGCCGCGGCACCCAGTTGCGCATCACGGGCAGGCCGGGGCCGAAGTCCTGCGAGATGATGTCTTCCGGGTCGCCGACGAAGATGGCACGGTCGCGCACGCCGGGATGGCGCTCGACATGCTCGATCATCTCGGCGTTGTAGTCGGCTGTCAGGAAGGCCTCGCGCTTGCCGCCCGATGGCATCGGCACATAGCCGACGAAGTCGGTGAACCAGGCGAGCTGCGCGCGCTTGAGCTCCGGGTGCTCGTGCCAGTAGTGGTCGATGTCCCAGGCCTCGTCGGCGATCACCAAGTCGTAGCCGCCCTCCTCCACCGCGTCCTGGAACAGCATGAAGTTGGCGGCCAGCACCTCGTCCATCCGGCGGATCGCCTGGAAGGCATGCAGCTCGTGTTCGCCGGCCTCGAGCTCGATATGCCGGGACTCGCTCGCGAGCCTGGCACTCAGCGGGTGGATGCGCTCGCCCTGCGCCTCCAGCAGCCGCGTGACGGGATCCTGCGCCAGCCAGTCCACCTGCAGTTCCGGGTGCAGGCGGCGCAGCTCCCGCGTGATGGCGACGTCGCGGCGACCATGGCCAAGACCGATCGGCGAAGAGATATAGAGCGCCTTCTTCACCACCCGCGTCCGCGGCGCTGCCCGGCGCGGCGCGGGGATGCCGAGGCGGCGGTCCAGGAAGTCCACGACCAGCGCATTGCACTTGGCTGGGTAGCGGCCGAGCGGGTTGTGGCCGCCGTTGGGGATGGTGACGAGCTCCGCCCCCGTCGCCGCCGCCACCGCCTGCGCACGGGCGTAGGGCTGGATGTGGTCGTCGTCGCCATGGACCATCAGCACGGGGCAGGAGATCCGGCGGTACATCGCCTCGCTGACGTCGAAGCCCGGCGGGATGGTGCGTGCCTCCACCGTGCGGGCCAGCACATCGCCGGTGGTGTCCAGCGCCCAGTCGACGCCGTCCTCGATCTGCTTCGTCGAATGCGGGTCGGAGAAGATGTTGGAGACGAAGAAGGCGGCGAAGTCGGGATAGTCGGCCAGGAAATGCGCCTTGCTGTACTTGTTCCAGCCCTTGGTGTCGTTCGGCTGCGAGAGGAAGTGCTGCGGCGTCATGTAGGGGTAGCCAGGGCCGATGCTGGCCGCGGTGCCCGCCAGCACCAGCGCCTTGACCCGCTCCGAATGCTGCGACGCGACGACGCAGGCGAGCATGCCGCCGAAGGAGAGACCGAGGAGGATTGCCTCTCGCGTGCCGGTGCCATCCATCACCGCCACCAGGTCGGCCACGAAGTTGTCGAGCGTATAGGCCTCGACCGGCTCTGGCCGGTCGGACTGGCCGTTGCCGCGGCCGTCATAGGTGACGCAGCGGAAGCGCTCGCTGAAGTAGGGCAGCTGGGCCTTGTAGACCCGCGCGTGCACGATGCTCCACGGCGGCACGAAGACCAGGGTCTGCGCCCCGTCGCCGTAGATTTCGTAATGCAGCTTCACGCCGTCGCGCTCGACGAACCCCTCTTTGGCCGGCAGCTTCGCGCGCATAACCGGAGGCCTCCTCCCCTACGGCCGGCGCGACAGCACTGGCCTTGATCGGTCGTTCGACCGACAGTATACGAACGCTGCGATGAGGCTGGTCAAGAGATGAATCACGACGACGGGCGGGGTCCTATGCGCGGCGAGACGCGGGCGCAGCTGCTAGGGGCGGCGCGGGACTGCCTCCTGCGGGAGGGCTATGCGCGCTTTTCCACGCGCCGTGTCGCCGACCTCGCTGGCGTGCCGCTGAGCCAGATCTCCTATCACTTCGGCTCGAAGCAGGGGCTCGTCCTGGCGCTGCTGGAGGCGGACAACCGGCGCCTGTTGCAGCGCCAGGCCGCCTCCTTCGCCGAGCCCATGCCGCTCTCCGCGCGCTGGGAGCGCGCTTGCGACCATCTCGAAGAGGACCTTGCCTCCGGCTACGTGCGCGTCCTGCAGGAGCTGATTGCGGCCGGCTGGTCCGACCCGGAGGTGGCGCGCGCCGTGCGTGCCAGCCTGCAGGGCTGGAACAACTTGCTGACCGGCTTGGCGGAAGAAGCAGCGCAGCGCTTCGGCGGCCTCGGACCGTTCTCACCGGCCGAAGTGGCGGCCCTGGTCGGCACCGCCTTTCTGGGTGGCGAGGCGCTGATCCTGCTCGGGCATGAAGGCGCCACCTTGCCGGTGCGGCAAGCGTTGCGCCGGGTCACCGAGGTAATCCGCGCGATGGAGGGCGCGGCACCGAAGGCTCCCCCCGGGCCGGCCTGCCACGCAGGAACGGGCCAGGCGTGATGCCGTCCGCGGGGCTGGACAGATCGCCGGCCTCGCCGGCGCGTCCTCGGGCGGATTGACTGGACATAACGGGCCCGCGTCTTCCCGATGCCCGGCAGTCGATTGTGGACCGAATGTCTGCTCAGGGTCGATTGTGTTGAAAAAGTCTGAGCCGAGGTAAGTGACGAAAGAAGCTGTCTCGCTGCCGCCTTCAGTGATAACGCCATTTCGTTCAGGCTGTTCGCAGCAATGGGAAGTTGCGCCAAACCGGCTGCTCGGCGCGTGAGGCCGCCTTTTTCAACACAATCGGTCGGGACCGGTCATTCACCAGGGCGGTTGGTATTAGTAGTATGGCTCCGACGGCGGACGCATGCTGTCCAGGCGGCGGACAGGGAAGGGGACCGATCGCAGGCGCGCGGCCCCCCGTTTTTCGTCCTGCGCGCGGGCTCTGCCCGCCGCACTTCTCTGCGTTAAGGAGGCGGGCCGCCCATCGGCTTTGGAGGGTCTCCGGGCGGCCCTTTGGGCTACATGGCAACGGGGGGTTAGCCGTGCAGCAACCTCCGACTGCATGGCACCGGGGTAGATGCCATACGATAGTGTAATGTCACTACGGCGGTTCTGCTCCACCCATACGCAAGTTCGCCCACAGCGGGAGCGCCGGCTCACCTGCGGTAAGCGGGAATTGCAACGGGCAGGGCCGGATCAGGTGGCATGCGGAACGCCCTGCATCACCCGTGGAATGCTTGTAAACCGGTCTGGCAAAGGGAGCGTTGGCGGGCTGTTCAGTACCCTGTCTTTCCTAACCTCCCTGACCTTGAAGGCCGCTCCGCACCACGGGCGGCCTCTTTTTGCCCGAAGGCCGATTGCGGCAGCGCCGGCTCACCTGCGGTAAGTGGCGGATCGCAGGTAATGGGGCGAAGCATTCGTACGGTTCTGGGCAGACGAACGCGGTGTGCATATCCATATGGAATCCATTACCCGCCACGATCCTTCGGCGCGGGTGACCGAGAGAGGCCAGCGCTCCCGCCGACACCCCGTCGCAGGAGCCCTCCATGGCCCTCTCCCTCGTACCCGCCGTCTTCCCTCGCAATCGCCTGCTCACAGCCCTGCCGCCGGGCGACCTTGCTGAGCTTCTGCCGCAGTTCCAGCCGGTTGAGCTCGCAATCCGCCAAGTCCTACATGAGCCTGGCAAGGCAATCGGCTCCGTCTACTTCGTCGAAACCGGCTGGGTGTCCATGCTGGCCTATATGGAGGATGGCGACGCTGCCGAAGTCGGTCTGGTCGGCCGCGAAGGTATGGTCGGGCTGCCGATCCTGCTCGGTGGGGACAGCGCTGACCTCGAAGCCATGGTGCAGGCTACCGGTACGGCTCTTCGTATGGATGCGGCCGCTTTGCGGCAGGCACTGGAGCGCATCCCTACCCTGCGCACTCTGCTCCTGCGGTACGTGCTGCTCCATCATGAGCAGGTGACGCGCACGGCAGCCTGTAATGGGCGCCACCAGATCGAGCAGCGTCTCGCCCGATGGCTGCTGATGGCGCATGACCGGGCCGACGGCGACCAGTTCCCGATGACGCATGAGTTCCTGTCCATGATGCTCGGGGTCCGCCGTGCCGGGGTCACCGTTGCGGCTGGGGTGCTGCAGAAGGCGGGGCTGATCCGCTATGGCGGCGGCAAGTTGCAGGTGACCGACCGGCCCGGCCTGGAGGCCGTTACTTGCGAGTGTTACGGCGTGGTGCGCCGCGCCCAGGACAGCCTGTTCGGCCTGCCAGAGGAGCAAAGGAGCCCCTACCGCTCCTGAACTTGCCCTCCCCAAGCCGCCAGCTTTTCCTAAGCCCGCATCGCCGCGCCGTACATGGCTCGGTTGCGCTCTGGGGGTGTTATCGCAAGTGACGACAGAGCCTCCCGGCGCCGGGAGGTTGGGAACGAAGACTGCCTTGCTGATTTCTGACGTTCCAACTTACGCAGGAGATGTACCGCAGTGCGCGTCAGACCAAAACGCAGCCGCAAGACCGCCCGCAAGCGCCTCCGCTACCAGCGCAGGCACGCCAACCTCCAGAAGGGCGGCTGACACTGCAGAAAGGCCCCAGCGCCGGAACCTTCCTTTGCCGCCTCAGCCCTTCGCTACCTTCGCCCAAGCCCGCATCGCCGCCCTGCAGAGGGCCAGCGGCTAACTTGCGGGGCGCGGGAGTTATCGCATGTGATTGGCCTCTATCTACAACGTGTGACCTTGGTGCATGGGTCGCCCGGTTGGGCATCCTCGGGTAGGTTGCCGTGAGGGCTAACCTCGATGACGCTGTTGGTATATACTCGACGGCTTCAGCCGCTGGCTGCTGTGTGACGTACTGCTTTCATCCTATTCAGCGTCGGCGCGATCGCCGGCCAAGTTCGGCATCTCGCGCCGCATGAAGGCGTCAAACAGGGGAACAGTGAAGGCGGTTTCGCCATAGGCAGGGCTGTAGATCATTCCTTTTGAAATGAGGTTCGCCCGTATGGGTGCAACACTGGCCACCTGGGCGCCATAAACCCGCGCTACGTCCCCTGACCGGTGAGATCCAGGACCGAGTTCCGCCAACGCTCTCATGTACTTCTTTTCGGTCGGCGTCATGCGATCCAGCCGCACGCGAAAGAAGCTCGCGTCCAGACGCTTGATGGCGTCGCTGTGGGACGCCTCGACCACTTCCTTCGTGATAGGCGGCTGTTCGGCTTTCAGCCAGACGGCATGCCCCCATTCCTGCAGAAAGTAGGGGTACCCGGCCGTCACATGTAGGATCTCGTCCAGCGCCTCCTTCTCAAACTCCACTCCCTCTTTTCGTGCCGGTTCGGCGATTGCCTTCATCGCATCTGCAGGGTGGAGGGCATCCACAGTCGGGAAATCGAAGAGCCGCTCCACGTAGGATTTTGCTTCGCCCATCTTCCCGCGAAGCTGGGGCAAGCCGGCGCCGAAAAGCACCACTGGCAACTGCTTCTGGTTCACACGGTGGATTGCCATGATCAGTGCGGCGAGATCGTTTTCCGCCAGGTATTGAATCTCGTCGATGATGATGGTGACCGCGGTCTTTCGGTCTGCAGCGGCTTGGCCGACTGCAACTAGAAGGTCGGGCAGATCCGCTGTGAGGTCTCCGCTATCGGCCGTGCCTTCATCCGGTGAGACGCCGATATCGACACCGCCGATACTGATCTTGAAGGCGGCGGCAAAACTCCGCAGCGCTCCCATGGCTCGGCGCGCCGTTTCCAGAGCGGCCTCGGAGCGGTTCAGGCGCAGCACGATTGGCCGCAGTGCCTTCGCCAAAGCGTCGGGGAGCCGGATCTCATCATAGGCTTCGATGTAAGCGCTCTCGTAGCCTTGGTCGTCGGCGAGGTTCAGGACCTTGTTCAGCACCACTGTCTTGCCAACACCACGAAGGCCCACGGCGATGAATGACTTTGCGTGCAGTCCGCCCTTTACCCGGGCGAGCGCGAGTTCGGCTGTTTGTACCAAGTCGTCGCGGCCTGCCAGGATCGGTGGCGGGGTACCCGCGCCTGGAGCGTAGGGATTACGCAAAGGGTTCATTGCGAAAACTCGAAGTTCTGGATAAACACCCTAATCGAGATAAACTGAATAAACTAGATAAACTTCTAAAACTCGTAAAACTAGGCCTAGCGCTGCCTGAATGGGTGTTTGGCGAAGCTGGCAGGTCGTGTGGGCTGCCCAGACCAGGTTTTAGTTTGTCACGGACCGTCAAACGCTCGTTTGGATCCGTGACAAACCGATAGGGCAGGGGGTAGAACCACCCCCGCATGCCTTCCGATCCTAGCCGTTCTTATTCACCACGGGCCTGCGGAGTGGCTGGCAGACATGGCGTAAGCTGCTGATGGCGTTTACGAATTTGGGTGTCGAAGCCAACCCGAAGCACTCTCAGGCCGTGCCACACCCGCCATGGACGACGATACGACCCAGCCATTCGGCTTTCCAGCGATCGACCGTAAGAAAGTGGCTGCCGCTTTCGATGGCGAACGGCTTGGCGGCGCTGATCTCCGACCCCCGCGACCCGTCGCGGGTGATCCACCCGCTGGCTGACATCCTGCGAGCGCGGATCTTAGCGATCGCCTGCGGCTACGAGGATGCCGACGACCTCGACCATCTGCGCCGGGATACCGGCTTCAAGCTGGCCTGCGGCCGCCTGCCCGCTAGCGGGCGGGACCTGTGCTCGCAGCCGACCATGTCGCGTTGGGAGAACGCGCCGTCCCTACGCGAGGTGATCCGGCTGACGCGGACCATGGTTGACCTCTACTGCGCCAGCTACCCGAAGCCACCTGCCGCCGTGACGTTGGACATCGATGATACGGTCGACGTGGTGCACGGCCGCCAGCAGCTGTCGCTGTTCAACGCCCATTACGACGAGCGCTGCTTTCTGCCGATCCACGTCTACGACACCGCGACCTCCCGCCCGGTGATGGTGCTGCTGCGCGGCGCTCGCTATGGCGAAGGCGCGGGACGTCGTGCTCGGCAACCCGCGCCTGCGCGCCGGCACGCGGGAGATGGCGCACGCGGCCGCAGCAGTGAAGGCCGACATGTCACGCGCACGCGCGGCGGACGTGCTGCCCTATGTCGAGGCCGCACGGCGGGCGGGCGCGAAGACGTTGCGCGAGCTCGCTGCGGCACTCACCGCGCGCGGCGTGCCGGCGCCGGCCGGCGGGCGCGCCTGGCACCCGATGCAGGTGAAGCGCGTCGTTGATGCCGACCGGAGCTGACGCCGTCCGGATGGCCGCGCGAGTGTTCCTTATTGCAGAAAACCTAAGTCAAGGCCGGAGCGCCGACAGTGTGAGATCAATACGAAACTCGGCATCCCAGTTCTTCCATGTCACCGTCGGTTGCCCTCGCGCATGATGGGCAGCCGTGAGGGCAGTTCATCAGTGGTCCTCCCCTGAGCCACGTCGAAGATGGATCTTCTCTGTGCAAACTTTGGCAGCCGCTACCGGGACTGCGCTTCCGGCCCCCGCCTCGGTGCGAGGCGAGGGACGCGTCGGTGGCGCGCCTGCTGGGCAAGGTCCCGGACACCGTAGCTTTCGCGCGTTCCGGACCGGGGCTGCCATCGCGTTGCTCGCGCTCGGCATCCTGAGCAGTGCTGGCGGGGCGCTCCTGGCGCTTCGCGATCTCGACGACGCCTTCGGCCTCGTCACGCGCACGACCAGCATCATCGGAGAGGCGGACGGTGTGCTCGCGACGCTCGTGGACGCCGAGACCGGTCAGCGTGGCTTCCTGCTGACGGGCGAAGAGCGATACCTCCCGCCCTATGATGCGGCGGTCGCCCGATTGCCGGGCGCTCTCGACCGGTTGGCCGGACTCCTTGCGGAAAGCCCCGGCCAGGTGGCGCGCGTGCCGGCGATCCGGGCCGGGGCCGAAGCGAAGCTCGCGGAACTGGCGGACACCGTCGCCCTCCGGCGCGCCGGCGACGCCGAAGGCGCGCTCCGCCTGGTGCGCACCGATGCCGGCAAGGCCCGGATGGACGCCCTGCGGATGGAGGTTTCGGCCATCGGCAACGTGCAACGCCGCCTGCTCGCGGAACGCATTGAGGCTCGGGACCAGCGCGCGGCACTGGCCACGGGTCTGGTCGGGCTGGCGGGGCTGCTCGCCGTCGTGCTCGCCATCGTCGCGGGCCTGGGTGCGGTTGCGGCCCAGCGCGCCGCCCGGCAGCGGGCAGAGCGTGCGCTCTCGGCCGGGGAAGCCCGCTACCAAGCCCTGACCGAAGCGTCCGCGCAGCTCGTCTGGGTCATGCGGCGCGACGGCAGCCTTGCCTTCGCCAGCCGGAGCTTCCGTGAGTACACCGGCCTCGGTATGGCGGAGATCGCCGTTGCGGACTGGTCGGCAGTGCTTCATCCGGAGGACCGCGACAAGACGATGGCGGACATCGCGCATGCGCTGCAGCGCGGAGAGGGATTCGAGATTGCGATCCGCATCCGTCGCCACGACGGGGCCTGGCGTTGGATCCTGGGCCGCGCCGAGCCGGTGCGGGACGAAAGCGGCCACCTCTATGAATGGATGGGCACAACGCTCGACGTGCACGACCGGCGCGAGGCGGAAGTCGCGGCGCGGAACGCCGAAGCCCGTTCCCGCACGTTGTTCGAGGCCGCGCCGGTCGCCAGCTTCGTCATGGACGACGAGACGCTTCGCATCCTCGACTGCAACGCGGCTGCCGCCGCGCTGCTGGGCTACGACCGGGAGGAGCTGCGGGCGCTGCGGCTGACCGACATCGACGCCGGACAGGGCGCGGACGACATGAGGGACCGCGCCGGGCGCATCGAGACCGGAGAGGTGCACCGCTTTGAAACCTGCCACCGCACCCGCAAGGGTGAGCTCCGCGACGTGCTGGTCTCCACCGTGCCCTTGCAGCTCGACGGCCAGCGGCTGTTCTACAGCGTGGTCGTCGACGTGACGGACCAGCGCGCGGCGGAGGCGGCCCTGCTGGAGCGGGAGGCGCGCTTCCGCGACCTCGTCTTCTCGATCGACGAGGGGTACTGCCTCTGCGAGATCATCCAGGACGAGGCGGGGCAGGCGGTGGACTACCGCTTCATTGAGGTGAACCCGCTCTTCGAGGAGATGACCGGCCTCTCGGACGCGGTCGGCCGGAGGGTCCGCGACCTCGTGCCGGGACTGGAGATGCACTGGGTGGAGACCTATGCGCGTGTCGCCCTCGGCGGGGAGCGGCTTCGCTTCGAGCAGGAATCGCCGGCAATGGGACGTTGGTTCAACGTCTTCGCCACGCCGGTCGAGGCCCGGGGGCACTTCGCGTTGGTGTTCAGTGACGTGACGGAACGCCGCCGCGCCGAACGCGCACTGCTCGATACCGAGGCGATGCTCCGCGCCACCATCGCCTTCGCGCCCTTCCCGGTGCTGCTGCATGCCGAGGACGGAGAAATCGTGCAGGCCAGTCAGGCCTGGCAGGACATCAGCGGCTGGCGCTGGCCGGAGGACATCCCGACGATCGCCGACTGGACCGAGCGCGCCTATGGCGAGCGCAATGACACGGTGCGGGACTACATCGACACCCTCTATACGCTCGATCGCCGCGTGGACGAGGGCGACTACCGCATCCGGACGCGCCACGACGGAGAGCACGTCTGGGCTTTCGGTTCGGCCCCTGTCGGGAGCGACCCTCAGGGGCGGCGCCTGGTGGTGAGCATGGCGGCCGACGTGACGGAGCTGCGCCGCGTCGAGGCCGAGCTGCGCGATACCCTGGCGCAGCAGCGCGCCATCTATGCCAATGCCCCTGCCGGCCTGTCCGCGCATGACCGGAACATGCGGTTCCTGGCTGTCAACGAACGGCTCGCCGCAATCAACGGCGTACCCGCCGCGGACCACATCGGTCGCACCCCGCGCGAGGTGATCCCGGAGACGGCCGACTTCGTGGAGCCGTTGATCAGGCGTGTCCTCGAGACCGGCGAGCCGGTGACGGAGATGGAGATCGAAGCCGAGACGGCCGCGCATCCCGGCGAGCGCCGCTTCTATCTCGCGAGCTACTACCCCGTGCGGGCGAGCGAGGACGGTGCGGTGGAGGGTGTCTCGATCGCCGTGCTCGACATTCATGCCCGCAAGCGTGCCGAGGCCACGCTGCGCGACTTGGCTGCGACGCTGGAACGCCGCGTCGAGGAGCGAACACAGGCGCTCTCAGAGACTGTCGCCGAGCTGGAGGCCTTCGCCTACTCCGTCAGCCATGACCTGCGCGCGCCGCTGCGCAGCATGGAGGGGTTCGCCCAGGCCCTGCTGGAGGACCATGCGAAGAACCTCGGGCCGCAGGGGCGGCGCTACGCCGAGCGCATCGCGGCGGCCGCACAGCGCATGGATGGCCTGATCGGCGACCTGCTGGAGTACAGCCGGCTCAGCCGCACTGACGTGACGCTCCGGCCGGTCGACCTGCTCCCAGCGATAGACGGTGCGATGGCCGATGTGCGGGACGCCATCGAGCACCTGGGCGCCACGGTGGAGATCGTGACGCCGATGCCGGGCGTCCTCGCGAGCCCGCCGGTGCTCCGTCAGGTGGTCGCGAACCTAGTGGGCAATGCCTTGAAGTTCATACCCCCGGGCGAGGCGCCGCGGGTGAAGGTCTGGGCCGAGCAAAGGGGGCCGAAGAACACCGCTGGCCCGCGATGCGTCCGCCTATGGGTTGAGGACAATGGCATCGGGGTCGCGCCCGAGCATCAGGAGCGGATTTTCCGCGTCTTCGAGCGCCTGCACGCCGACAGCGTCTATCCCGGCACCGGGATCGGTCTCGCCATCGTGCGGCGGGGGGCAGAGCGCATGGATGGTTCGGCCGGCGTCGAAGGGCACGCCGATGGGTCGCGCGGAAGCCGGTTCTGGGTGGAGCTGCCCGCCGCACCCTGACTGGTACCTCTGTGCTTCCCCCAGACCGTCATCCGCGGATACCGTTCGACAAAGAGTGGCCTGCGCCACGCACCCAGGAGGAGCCCGGTTTGGAAGAGACACGGGAGGGCGGACGATTGTCTCCTGCGGCCGCAACCGACGGCCGCATCCTCCTCGTCGAGGACAGCGAGGACGACGCAGAGCTGATCCAGCGGGCCTTCAGGAAGGCAAGGATCGTGAACCCGGTCGTCGTAGCGGTCGATGGCGACGCAGCGGTCGGGATCCTGCAGGCTGCCGTAACGGCGATTGATCTGCCAGTGCTGGTCCTGCTGGATCTGAAGCTGCCGCGCCGGTCCGGCTTCGAGGTGCTGGAATGGATCCGAGGGAATCCAGCGACACGACGGCTGACCGTGGTGGTGCTCACATCCTCCCAGCAGACAACGGACGTGGACCGCGCCTACGACCTCGGCGCCAACTCCTATCTCGTGAAGCCGGTTGGCTCGGACGCCTTGGTGGAGATGATGCGGACGCTGAACCTCTATTGGCTCATCCTGAACCAACTACCGTCAAGTCCGTCTGGCAATGAAGGAGATCCGGAGCCATGACCGTGCGGGTGCTGGTCATCGACGACACAGCCGATGACCGGGCGCTCGTGGCGCGCGAGATCCTGGCGCTGCACCCGGATGCCGAGGTGGTCGAGGTGGACCGCCCCGAGGCGCTCGACGAAGCCCTGGCTGCGGCGCCGTTCGACCTGGCCGTCATCGACTACGCCCTCCGCTGGTCGGACGGGATCACGGTGACGCACCGCGTCAGAGTGGCCGATCCGGGTACGGCAACCGTGATGTTCACAGGATCGGGCAACGAGGAAGTCGCGGTTGACGCGATGAAGGCTGGGCTCGACGACTACGTGCCCAAAGGGCAGCGCTACATGGGGCGGCTCCAGGCGGCAATCCGCGCCGCGCTTGGCCGCTCCCGTGATCGTCGGGCGCTGGCAACGGCGGAGGGCGGCCTGCGACGCTCCCTGACGCAGCAGCGGCTGCTGCTGCGCGAGTTGCACCATCGCGTCAAGAACAACCTGCAGCTCGTCGTCTCGCTGATCCGCCTGCGCGGCGCGCGGGAGGAGGACGACCGCGTGCGGCAGATGATGGCGGACATGGCCGAGCGCGTGCAGTCGCTGGCTCGCGTCCAGGACAAGATCTACGCGACCGACGACCTCAGTCGCGTGGATTTCTGCGGCTACCTGGAAGCCGTGACCGAAATGCTTGGCTCGATGCACGGCAACAGCCATGTCAGCGTGCGGCTGGAAAACATGGACCAGCTCGATGTGCAGGTGGAGCGTGCCGTGCCGCTCGGCCTGATGTGCTATGAGCTGCTGCTCAACGCATTCCGCCATGCTTTTCTAAATCGCCCACGCGGTGAGGTGGTCGTCAGCACGCACGCAGGCGAGGGTGCGGAGTGGACCGAAATCCGGATCGAAGATGACGGCCTTGGCTTTCAGCCACCCGACCCGCCGCAGGAGGGCGAGGGCGAGGGATCGCCCGATACGCTCGGCTGGGCCCTGGTGCGGGAGCTTGCCATCGAAGCCGAGGTGGAGGTCACCGCCGAGCCGCGCGAGGGTGGCGGCACCCGCATCCGTCTCCGCCTGACCTGTCAGGGGCAGGAAGCGGGAGCGGTGCCGGCCGGGTGATGCGCCGGTACCCGCCCCTAGGCCGTAGTCGGCAGTGCAGAGGGTGTGCTGGCTGCGCGCTCGGCGGCGATCCGGATCAACGCGTCGGCGACGGCCACCCTTAGCTCACCTTCCGCCCAGGGCTTCAGCATAAAGCCGTAGCACTGGTGGCCGGAGCCCGACGCGCCCTCGGCACGGCCACGTTGATCGCCGAAGGCGGTGACCACGATCGCCGGCACGCCGACAGCCTCTCGCATCGCCTGCATTGCTCCGATGCCGTCCTCACCGCCCCTCAGGCGCACATCCACCAGCACCAAGTCGGGCCGTTCGGCAACGGCGCGGGAGACCGCTGCCTCCACGGTAGAGGCGATCGCCACCACCTTGTGCCCGAAGCCGCGCAGGACCTCGCGCAGTTCGAAGGCTGCGACGCGCTCGTCCTCGGCGATGAGGATGCGCGCGCCAAAGCCCCGGCTGCCTGCAATCACGGCGTTGCGGGCAGTGTTGGCCAGCAGCCGGACCGTCCCCGCATCCTGGCCGAGCACCTCGCCCGCCTCCTCGGGCGTCAGCCCCTCTACAGCGATCAGCGCGAGCGCTGCCCGCCTCTCCACCGGCTCGGATCGAAGAGTGCGCAGCAGAGCCGTGAAGCAGTTACTGACGGCCTCCGCTTCGCAACGCGTCGCGGGGGGTTCTGCGACCGCTACCGCATCCAGGACCTCGCGATAGGCCTCCACGCAATCCGCGCCCCCGCGAACCCATCCGGGGTGATTGGCATTCCCCTGTACCTGCCCAGGACGGGATGCATCACTGGCTTGTTCCAGGTCACTCTCGAGCTTCGGCAAACTGACGCCCATAGCGCTGGCCAAGCGTCGCTTCGCGCTGACACAGTCCGATGTCCTCGGTTCCGCCCCCTGCTCTCCTGGTATGTGCTGCATGCTGAACGTCTCTTGCCTCGCGGGTTCGCTCACAGACCGGAACGTGCCATCAGGTGCGATCGTTCCGCTCCCCGTCCTCCTCGCCGGTCCCCCCTGCTCCCATCGGCGACGCGCCTTCCAACAGCACCGAAATCCGCTCACCGAGATGCTCGGCCGTCACGGGCTTCCGCAGGAGGGAAAAGGTGCCGCTGACCGCGCCACCAATGGCAAGTTCGGCCGCGTTTCCGGCAAAGCCGGTGAGCAGGATGGCCCGCAGCCCCGGACGGCGGCGCTGCGCCTCGCGGATAACGGCAATCCCGTTCATGCCCGGCATGGAGAGATCACTCACGAGAACGTCCACGTCCTGCCCCCTGTCGAGCAGGTCCAGGGCCGCGGGGCCGGAGTCCGCGAGGACAACGGAGTACCCAGCCCCCTCCAGACCCTCGGCCGTCAACTCGCGCACGATCGGCTCATCGTCGACAAGGAGGACCGCCGCTCGCGGACCAGCCCAGGCCGGCGTTGCCGGCTCCGGCGCTGTCCGTTCGGACACCACAGCGCCGACCGCGACAGGAAGCCACACCGAAACGGTGGTGCCGCGGCCCGGCTCGCTATCGATGCCGAGGCCTCCCCCGGACTGCTCAGCAAAACCCCGCGCCATCGCAAGCCCAAGCCCCGTCCCCTTGCCCTGTGCCTTGGTGGTGAAGAACGGCTCGGTGACGCGCGCCAACACCTCGGGCGTTATGCCGGTGCCCGTGTCGGATACGGAGAGGCGGATATACTGGCCCGCCTTCAGGGTGCCCGCGAGCGTCAGCACCCGGTCCTGCCGTAGGACATCCAGACCCGCCGCAAGCGTGAGCATGCCATTGCCTGTCATTGCGTCTCGGCCGTTGGCGGCAAGGTTGATCAGAACCGTCTCGAGCTGTCCCTTGTCGGCTAATAGGGGTGGCAGCCCGGGACGGGCCTCCACCCGAACGCCGACGCCTGCGCCCAAGGTGTGCATGAAGATCTCGCGCATATCGGTAAGGAGCGTCGCGGCGTCCACTGCTTCCGTGCGGAGGTCCGCGCGCCGCCCGAACGCCAGCAGGCGACGCGTGATGGCGGAGCCGCGCTCCGCTGCCTCGAAGACCATCCGGGCGACGCGCTTTACGCCGTTTGGATCGTTTGGCCGCTTCTCGATCAAGCTCGCCCCGCCCTGGACCGCCTGGAGGACGTTGTTGAAGTCGTGCGCGATGCCGCCGGCAAGCTGGCCCAGCGCTTCGATGCGCTGAGCCTGCGCCAGACGGGTCAGCATCTGCCGCTGCTCGGTCACGTCGCGCGACGAGCCAAGGATCATCTCGATCCGTCCCGAGACCGGGTCCCGCACGGGAACGAGCGTCGTCTCCCACAGCTTGCGTCCCGCAGGCAGGTCCGGCTGCTCCTCGTAGAAGATGGGACCGCCTGCATCAAGGCAGCGCTGGTAGTTCGCCTCCAGATCGGCAGCGACGTCGGGCGGAAAGCTCTCGGCGGGTGTCTTGCCGCGCAACTCGGCGCTGCGCAGGCCCGTTGCGCGTTCGTGGGCGGGATTCAGAGCCTCGAAGACGAAGCGACCATCCTCCGTGACCTGCAGGACGAAGAGGTGATCCGTGCCGTGCTCGAACCAGGCGCCGAGACGCGCGCCGAGACGCGCCACCTCGCCTTCACGTTCTTCGGCAAGGCGCGCCATCAACTCGGCCGTCCGACGCTGCGCGTCGACATCCGCGCAGACGACCAGCGCGCCCGTCATGCGGCCACTGGCATTGCAGACCGGCGCGCCGGTCATCCGGATCCAGCGCCGCACGCCGTCGCCGCAGGCATAGTGCACCTCAAGCTCGGCCGGCTGTCCCGTTGCAAGAACCTGGGCGAGCGGATACTCGCGACCCTGCACCCGCCCGCCGTCGGCGTGGTAGCTCTCCCACTCGACATAGTCCTCCGCACTGGCGAAATGCCGCAGAGGATGCCGGAACAGACGCTCCACGCCCTGGTTGCCGAACAGGATCCGGCCTGAAGGCGCCTCGGCGAGCACCACGGCGACGGGCACGTTGTCGAGAACCGCCCGGAGCTGCGCCTCGCTCTCCAGGCGTCCTGCCTCCGCCCTTGCCCGCTCCACAGCCTGCCATGCACGCATCACGGTTTCCCGCGCCAGAGCGACTTCCTCCTCGGTCCAGGCATGCGGCTCGGCGTACGCAGCGAACAGGATCGCGTGGAGGCGGCCGTCGCGGATGAGCGGCACGTCAAGCGACGCCCGGACGCCGAGCGCAGCGTAGTTGGCCCGCACAACCTGGTCGCCCGCGGTGCGTGCATCGGTGTCGACATCAGCGATCGTCACCGCCTCGCCCTGGAAGGCCGGAGCGATGCGCTCCGCTCCATAATCGGCGATGCGGTGTCTACCACCGATCTGGGTAGCGTCCTCGCCGCATTGCCACTGGCTCTGCACCAGGAGGTGCTCGCCGTCCGGCTGAAGCTCTCCCAGTCCAGCGAAGATGCAGCCGAGCTCTCGCCCCAAGGCCGCGCAAGCAGCGTCTATGGCCTCGCGGGCGCTGGCAGCCTCGCGAAGCTGTACCTCCAAGCCGAGGAGATAGCGGTCGCGCCGCTCGGCCTCCACCCGCGCCGTGACATCGGTGTTCGTGCCGAACCAGAGCGCCACGCGCCCCTCGACATTGCGGATCGGCTCAGCACGGGAAAGGAACCAGCGGTATCCACCATCCACTGCGCGGAGGGGGAAAGTATCCTCCCAGGACTCGCCCGTTTCGAAGCTGCTGCGCATGCCTGCGGCAACCCGCTCGACGTGATCGGGATGATGCACCGCGCTCCAGCCCCCAGCCTGCATGTCCCCGAGTGTCTTGCCCGTGTAGTCGAACCAGCGGCGATTGAACCAGAACCTGTGCCCGTCGGGTCCCGCCATCCAGGCGAGCTGGGGGATGTTGTCCGCCATGGCACGGAGCCTCGCCTCGCCCTCGGCAAGGCGCCGCTGCCCGCGCAACAGGAGGAGCCCGAACCCAGCCAGGATAGCGGCCGCGGGCACGGCGACGGCGAGCTGCCTGATCACCTGCGACCACCAGCCTGCCACGACCGCGGAGCGGGGCCGGGAGACGGTCGCATAGACTGGCAAGTCGCCAAGACGCCGAAACGCGATGAGCAGCGGCTCCCCGGGTTTCGTGTGCGGCGGCAGCCCAAGCAGCGACGCACCCATATAGGTGCCGCGCAGCTCGCCTGCTGCTGCGGCGCTGCGGAGCGGGCTGCTGGGGCCGATCGCGGGCAGCCGCGCGGTGAAGGAAGGGTAGCGGGCGAGCACCTCGCCATCCGCGCGGACGAGTGCCATGACATCGGCGGGCGCACGGGTGGTCGCCTGCAAGCCGTTCGCCAGATCGATAGGACTGACGGAGATGTTGACCACGCCGTCGAAGGCACCCTCAGGCTGACCGTTGCCGGTGCTGCGGCGGCGGATGCTGACACCGAAGAACAGGGTGTTGCTCACCCGCGCGGTGCTGATGCTGCTGACATGCACCGCCGGCGCGTCGGGGCGCTGCAGCTCCCGCACCCATTCCCGGTCGGCGAAGGAGATGCGTGGCACCAGCTGCAGGTTCGCGGCCAGCAACAGGACCCCGTCACGGTCGGCAACCGCGATGCTGCTTGCCATCGGCACGGATGGGAGGAGCTGCCGCATGCGGCCCTGAAGCTCGGCCTCGCGCGCCCGGATCTGCTCGTCCGACAGGTCGGCGAGCATGTGATTTACGAGGTCTGCCGCGAGCCGATGCGAGCCGAGCACCCGCTCCGCATATTCGGCCGTGGCGTCAGCAGTCCGCGTCAGGTCTCGGTGGGCAGCGTCCCAGGTGTCCTGCCATGAGAGTGCCGCAGAAACGCCCACGATCGCCAATGGCAGTGCAACCGCGGCTGCCAGCAGAGCGCGGGCGGCCCTGTCCCGGACCGGCCCGAACTCACCGAAGCGCCGGTTTCGAAGAATGCCGGTTGGCTCCGCCAGGGGTACCGCGTCCAAGCGCTTCACAACTCAACCGGCTCCGTCTGGGCTCGGACGCAGGTACCCTCGATCCTGACCCAGAATTCTAATCCGCGTCAGGGATATGGCGGCAGAGCGGCGTGAAACGCTCGCCCGGGTGCGAGGAGCACCCGGGCACACACGACGTGCCCTCATCTCAAGATGGACGGAACGCAAGCAGGGTCACAGTGCAGCGGTGTCGCGAATGGATGGTTCCTGATCGCAGCCAACCTCTACGGCCGCAATCAGCGTGGAAAGCGAATGGGTTACAGGGATCCTTGTTGGCCATGGTGACCGCAGTCCGGCATCTTTGCGTGTAGGAACGGGTTTCATCAGATCGACGACGTTTGGCTGCGATCAGTCAAATCAAAATGTGCCCATGCACCCTTCCTCCAGGCCAACACTCCTCCCAAAGCTGGATCGAGGACAGGGGCTGCCCCTGAAGCGGCTGTCGTCCTGACGCTCGCGGTCCGCCCAAAGGGCCGGCCGCAATTTTCTGGCTGGCCACCCAGCATCAGCGTAGACGGGCGGGGCGCTGGCCCCGCCCTGGTATAGGTCAGTCGCCCTTGAGCTCGGCCATGCGCTCCGTCAGCTGCCGCTTCACCGTGTTGCATGGCTCGCGGGTGTAGGCGCATGGCGTCCTACTCTGATCTGGGCTCATGTGAGGCGGACGTACTCCGGGCGTCCGAGCTCGAGCATGCGGTTCAGCACGTCGGCGGCGACGGCAACCTCGGCTTCCTGACGCCCGTCGGTTTGCGAGCGTAGGCCGTCGCCGATGACGCGCTTCCATCGCGAGATGTCGGCCTCCACAAGGGCGCGCCAGTTGTACCCTGACGCCCGCTGCCAGCCCATGCGTCCGCGCTCGGCAATGGTCTGCAGATGTCGGTCCCGCTGCGTCGGCTTGGTCGTAGCTGTATCGCTCTGTACCGCACTCGATCGGGGTGGAACGATGACGCCGGCCGCCGGATGCCGCGCGGCGACCCCGTCGTAAACGTCGTCCCGGTCGTAGGCTCCATCGCCGGTGAAGGACGCCACCGGCCCGTCGACCTGGTCGAGCAAAGGCCCAACCCGCGAGCCATCATCGGTATCCTTGTCGGTCAGCACCGACGCGACGATCCGCCCGGTGTCGGCGTCGGTGGCGAGATGGAGCTTGCGCCACCCGCGCCGCGTCCGCGTGCCGTGCTTCTCCACAAGCCACTCGCCGGGGCCGCAGAGCTTCAAGCCCGTGCTGTCCACCAGCAGGTGCACGGGCTCGCGCCCAGGGCGAGGACGCGGCACCTCCAGCGCCTCCGCTCGTCGGCTGATCGTGCTATGGTCAGGAATGGCGAGGTCGAGCCCGAGCAGGCCGATGATGGAGGCGATGAGGTCTTCCGTCTGGCGCAGCGCCAGGCGAAACACCGCCCGCAGGGTCAGCGCGGTGGTGATCGCCAGGGCAGAGTAGCGAAGCTGACCACCACGGCCAGTGCGAGGCTCTGCGCCCCACGCCGCGATTGCCGCCTCCGTGAACCAAACGGTGAGGCTGCCGCGGGCGCGCAGACCAGCCTCGTAGGAGGGCCAGTTCGTCACCCGGTGCCGCTGCTTTGGCATACGGTGCCGACGGTCGGCATTAGCCTTGTACGGCATGGCAGGCGCCTCATTAGCCATCGAGGGTTAGCCCCCACGCCAGCCTACTCGACGATGCCCAACCGGACGACCCATGCACCAAGGTCGCGCGCGGTAGATCAGCACGGGGTCGTACTCGACATCCTTGTGCAGGGACGGCGGAACGCGACCGCGGCGAAGCGCTTCTTCAAGCGTCTGCTGGCTGGTCCGAAGTACAAACCGAAGCGCATCGTCACGGATGGCCTGCGCAGCTACAGTGTGGCAAAGCGCGAGATCTTGCCCGACGTGCGGCACCGTGATCAGCCCCCATCGGGTGGTCCGCAGTGAATGTTAGTTCAGCGTTGGCCTGGGCGCCACGACCTGTGTGGTGGGCAAGGCCGGTCGGCGTAGCGCCGGTGGCCAAGTAGCGAGAGCCGGCAGAAC
>JAESFM010000044.1_pt1 | contig 81530 bp, 61 predicted proteins | sample 9266171 | NCBI WGS metagenome assembly JAESFM01 (sample SAMN14505069, study PRJNA617099) | algae metagenome | isolation source: Hassallia sp. WJT32-NPBG1 and co-occurring heterotrophs from well developed... | place: USA: Mojave Desert, Joshua Tree National Park, California | collected 2006-06-22 | reverse complement strand
TATCTGTGGGATATGGTTTTCGGCTCATTGTACCCGACTCAAATACGACGGCTTCCTCTTTTAAAATAAGTGTTGTGGGTGCAGGACTGCGGTGCTCTTTATTTTTTATTTATAAACACCCTCTAAGCGGTATTTACCCGGTTCATCTTGCGCTGACGCAACTTCAAAAAAACGCGCTTAAATTTTTCAAACTCTTCTGCACTCAATTCGGTCTTTTGCCATACTTCGCGCTGCATCAAGCGCTCAAACCAATCATTTAGCTGGGGGTAATTACTCAAAGTAACTCCCATTTTAGGTAATAAAGATATATCTGTTCCGGCGACGATATCTGCTAAACTTAATTGCTCACCACCAAAGTAAGAGCTATTTCCTAAACATTTGCTGAAAAAGTGAAGTACTTTCTCTATATGTTCCTTGACTTGCATAAATTTTGGTGAATCTTCACTTTGATAAATTAAAGAAATAGCTTTTGGTAGTAGCTCATTTGTACTCACCATTTGTACCATTCTTACCGTTGCTAACGCTTGAGCTTCTTTGGGCAACAGCGCAGGTGAGGGATATTTTATTTCTAAATAATCTATAATCGCCAAAGATTCTATCACCCGCAAATTATTATCAATTATTACTGGAATGTGATGAAACGGGTTAATTGACAAAAACTCTGGTTGTAATTGATCGCCACTCAAGCTCATCAAAATCGGATCAAATGAAATCTGCTTTTCTAATAAGGTTCGCCACACACGAAGAGCCATAGGCGATCGCGGATTATAGTAAAACTTCAGCATGGTGAATTATTGCAATTTAAAGTCAGAAAATTAACTGTTTCTATCGCGATACAAACGCAACACATAAGCACCCGCTGGAGTTTTTCTAAAAGCGCTAATTTCTGATGCAACCGAATCAGGCAACTCTTGCTCATGACGCGGCTTTATTGGATGTTCTGGTGGTGAAATAACGGGTGCAGCAAGCGCAGCAAAAGTGATATCTGCGGCTGAAAACCTATTTCCAACTAAATAGGTACGTCCATCTGCTAAAAGCTCATTTACTTTCTCAAAAATGCTTTTAATTTGTTCATAAGCTTGTGCCCCAGACTCTGGAGTGATATTAAAAGCTTTGCGAACAAGCGGACGCATGAAAGGATAAACTACCGGAAATAATGCCTTTTCAAAAGAAGGAACGCCTTTAGTCCATATTTTTTGGATAAACTTGGAATCATTTATCGTAGAAAAGTAACCCCAACGGCGTATAGCTGTTCCTAGTTGCTCATCAAATAAATCTTCAAGTTCTTCTACTTTTCGGCGCAATTGAGGGTCACTAGGATAAAGTTTGGCGTTGTCCGGGGCAATTTTATCTAGATATTGTAAAATATCAGTTGAATCGGTAAAAACGCCGTCTTCCGTCACCAAAACTGGAGTAGATTTTCCGCCAACACGATTAGTTGCAAGTCAATGAAATGGCGGCATGTGGGCTTCTTCGACGTAAGGAAGTTTTAGTTTTGTCAATGCCCATCGTGCTTTTTCACAATAATGACTCACGGGAATTGTAATCAAACGAAGTTGTTTTTGCTGGGTAGATAAATTTTTCATTTTTTTCTAGTTTAATTAACTTCATGAAACTCTGAATATTTCTTATGTAATTCCTCAGGAATGGGAATTGGACGATTATTTTGCAAGCTGATAAATGCACCTTTTTGAGTAGCGATCGCTGCAACTTGATCATTAGATAAAATTTCTGCTTGCACAGTCCATTTCAGCCGTCCCAAATTACTCACCCATAAACGCCCAATCACTTTATCAATAAGTTTGATAGGACGCTTATATTCAATTTCAGTCCCGGCAAGGATGGGAGCATATCCTTGCTCCATTTGCTTATCTAATTGCCAGTGTTCATCTAAAAACTTTAAACGTAAATCTTCCAACCATCTGATATAGACAATGTTGCTAACGATTCCCACAAAGTCAATGTCGTATGTCCTTACAGGTATTGCGATTTCCACTTCTAATGGTCTGCTTAGTTGCATGATTATTCCTCGTAATTGATATTTAAAACCATTCGGTCTGTTAATTTCCAAAAAAAATAACTATTGATTTAACAAAGACTTTTAATATATTGATTTAGGTGATTAACTACTATTTTTAAGTGATTTGAATCTTCGTATAATTTGCTCATCATTACAGCCCCCTCAAGTGTAGAAATGATTATAGTTGCAACTTCATCAGCGTTAACTTCTGGGCGAATTTCACTTCTTTCGATGCCTTTTTGGATAATTCGACAAATCATATCCCGCCAAGAATTCATCGCTTGTTGAGCGCGATCGCGCAACGCTGGATGAGTATCATCACTCTCAACTGCGGTATTCAACAGCGGACACCCTCCTTTGATAGTTGGATTATCTATATTGCTGCGAAATACATCAATAATTGCTTGCAAGCGTTCGATTGCATGACGTTTGTTTCGCAATGCACCTCGATAATGCCCTGTGATTTGAGCGATCGCATAATCAAAAGCTAATAACGCTAACTCATCTTTGCTTTTGAAGTGATTGTAAATTCCCCCTTTCTGCAATCCTGTCACACGCATGATGTCAGAAATCGACGAACCAGCATAACCTTGTTGATTAAACAGTTCCGCTGCTTGATGTAGAATTTTTTCTTTTGTTTCTTCGCCTTTAGACATGAAAATTATCCGACCAATTGGTCTTTTTAACTTTACCAGGATGAGAGGTTTGAAGTCAAGGGTTGTTTAATTATCTGTCTTTAATTATCAAGTCGTGACAATACAACGTTTATGTATTGTCAGATTGCTTACAGCTAATATAGCTAGAATAACTGAAACAATTAAGGAACTTATCAGCTTATGCTCGATTGGCGTCTTGCTCAGGAAGTTGGTTATTATAAATTTTTATACCGATATCCAATAAGACAAATTTGCAAGCGGATTTTGAGAATTGATAATACCATCAAACTCAACAATGGAATTGTCATGGAACTTCCGCGAAATAGTCGCTTTGGTACAGAAGTGTTTTTAAATAATGGCTCTGTTGATTGGGGAAGTGAAGAATATCTAATTCAGCATTTAGAAGAAAACAAAATTTTTTTAGATGTTGGTGCTAATATTGGATATTATTCTTTACTTGCTGCTCCTTATTGTCGTAGCGTTTACGCTTTTGAACCAGACCCAAGAAGTATTACCGCTTTACAGAAAAATGCTTTAAAAGTTGACAATATTATTATTGTTCAAGAAGCACTTTACTCAGAAGTGGGAGAAATGCAATTTAATATTGCCGGACCACCTGAGTTCAGCCACCTGAAAAAAACTTCCGAGACAGTTGATTGTGTAAATGTTAAAGTTAATACACTTGATAACTTTGCGCTCGTTAATGCTCAGTTAAAGGTGACAGCAATCAAAACTGATGTTGAGGGTGCTGACTTTGATGTCTTGCTGGGAGCCAGAAATTTGATTACGCGAGATCAACCGTTAATCTTATCAGAAGTTTATCCTGACAAGCGTTTATTTAAATATCTGGAAACATTAAATTATCTAGTTTTTGCCTTTGTCAAACCGAAAAAGAAGTCTTTAACACACTTGAAAGCAAAGTTTGTACAGATAACAGAACAACCAAAAAATGTTCGCCCGAAAATGATATTTTTAGTTCCAAATAGACTTCGCCAATCATTTTTAAACTTGGTGCAGTGACACCATAAATTTGTAGTTGGTATTTCAGCGCTGAAGTGTTGACTACATAAATTAAGATTAACTACCAAGGCATCTGGTTGTGATCAATTCCACCGCATCGGAAATAAAACATGTCCCCCCTAACTTATTAAGAATAGGTCTAATATAATTTGCCACTGTAGACATTTTTTCCGGGGGAAAGAAAGCGATGACATAAACATTGTCTAACATAGTCATTGCTAAATCATCACTGAAGCTTCCTCTTCTACCTTTGCCGGCAACATTGCGAATAACTGTATGACCGGGTACACCTGCTTTTTCTAAAGCTTCTAAAATCTTTGCAAGTTCAACGTAATTGACAAATATTTCTATCCGTTTAACTGACTGCATAATTTCATCTCCAAAACATATTAATGCCGTATAAATATAGAGGAATGCCCACAATGATATTGAATGGAAATGTAACTGCCAAAGCAGTTGATACATACAAACTGGGATTTGCCTCAGGAACACTTAGCCGCATCGCTGCGGGAACTGCGATGTAAGAGGCACTTGCACACAGCACGGAAAACAACAATGCATCTCCCTGCGACATACCAATCAGTTTTGCAATTAATAAAGCAATTCCAGCATTAACAATTGGGATAAGTATGGCAAATATAATCAGAAAAGCACCTGTTTTTTGTAAATCTTTTATTCTTTTGGCGGCAAGCAATCCCATATCCAATAAAAAGAAGGTGAGGACACCGTAAAACATATCTTGGGTAAAAGGTTTCAACTTTTCCCAACCGTGTTCCCCTGTCAATAGACCCATGACGAGGCTGCCAACTAGTATAAAGACTGAACTATTTAAACAAGCTTCTCGTAGTATTTCAGACCAACTTAATTCATTTTTACCAGGTTCTGCTGCGAAGAAATTCACTAAAACTATACCGACAATAATTGCTGGCGATTCCATCAGGGCTAGAGCTGCAACCATATAGCCATCAAAGGCAATACCCAGTTGAGTCAGGAATGAACCAGCAGTAATAAAGGTAACAGCACTAATAGAACCATAAGTAGCAGCGATCGCTCCGGCATTATAAGCGTCAAGTTTTACCCTCAAGATAAAAAATGTATAAAGAGGAACAATACACGCCATTAATATTGCTGCCAAAAGGGTAAGAATTACTTCTTGATTGATGCCACTTTTGACTAGTTCCACACCTCCCTTAAACCCGATCGCAAACAAAAGATACAGTGAAAACAGCTTCGGCAAAGGTGGGGGAATTTCTAGGTCGGACTTGAGTAAAACTGCCAACATCCCCAAAAAGAAAGCCAATACAGGTGGGTTTAAGATGTTAGACACTATCAGACTTACATCCATTTCCACCAATCCTCACTCATGTAATTTATATTCCTTTATGAATTCTTACATGAGGAGTGACAACGCCGCATAAATTTTAAGTTACTCGGTTGTGGGAAAGGTGAGGAAAGCGCTAGCCAACACCCTATAAGGGTGTAGCTATACAAGCAAAGCCCACCTACGCAGGCTAGAAAAATTTTAGCCTGCGTAGGTAAGGCACTTACAAGTAATAAAATATCCAGCCGTGTATTGAAATCGTTGGTTGGGTATCGCGGATCTAGGTTATGCCGGGATGATATTTTATTTTTTGGATCTCCCTAAGCTCTGTATGTATAGCCCTACTCTTCTATAGGAAGCTTATTTAACTGTTAAATAAGCTTCTAGCGCTTCAGAACCGCCAATTAATTTACCATCGATAAATACTTGGGGAACTGTTGTCGCACCTGTAACCGCTTTTAGAGAGCGTGTGGAAGCACCTTTACCTAAAACGATTTCTTCGTAATCAATACCATTCTGGTTCAGCATTTCCTTAGCACGAGCGCAGAAAGGACAACCCACTTTTGTAAACAAAGAAACAGCTTTGGGCTTTGCAGCTTCGGGGTTGATGTAATTGAGCATTGTCTCTGCATCCGAGACTTTAAACGGATCTCCTGGCTCGTCTGGCTCAATAAACATCTTTTCAACTACGCCATTCTTTACTAGCATGGAATAGCGCCACGATCGCTTACCAAAACCTAAATCTGTTTTATCTACTAGCATTCCCATGCCATCAGTGAATTCACCGTTACCATCGGGAATTAATATTATATTGTCTGACTCTTGGTCTTTTGCCCACTCGTTCATTACAAAGGTGTCATTTACAGAAATACAAACGATGCTATCTACACCATTTTCCTTAAAGGCTTTTGCCATTTGGTTGTAACCAGGTAAATGGGTAGATGAACAAGTCGGTGTAAAAGCACCTGGTAAGGAAAAGACAACCACTGTCTTATTAGCAAACAGTTCATCGGTGGTAACATTCACCCACTCGTTGTTCACACGAGTACGGAAGGTGACTTGTGGTACTTTTTGTCCTTCGCGATTAGACAACATAATTTTGGTTCCTTAAATAGCAGTCCAAACTAAGCGTACTCATAATGATTACGACATGTCAAGCATACTAAAAACCCAGTTTTGCAAAAAAACCGAGTTTAAAAATGAAATTCAGTTAAATTAAGCTATTTTACAGCTTTAAGAAACTTCATCGATAAATGGGGCGATCGCCTTAACAAATTCAGCGGTAGATTCATATGGTGGGACATTTCGTCCAGTAATTTTGATTCCTTTACCTTGAGGTAAAACTCCGAGATAGTCAGCCAAGCGTTCATCAGGTGATTCTTTTTTACCTGCTTGGCTGATGCTGGAAGCGGTTTCGCCAACTACTACCAAAGTTGGTTGTTTGATGGAAGCGATCGCCTTACTATAATCTTGTCGCCAAAACCCAGCTAAAAAAGAAAACACTGCATGGCGAGTTTGAGTATTTTCCGCACCTGCAACCAAAGTATTTAACCATTCTTGATCAACAGCATCACTATCAGCAAAAAGTTGGCGAGTTGAGAAAGAACGTAAAAACTCTTTGCGTCGTGCATATCGATAAAAAAGATTACCAAAAGGCGAATCTAACAAATTCCAAGCTAATTTTTGTCGCCATTCTGGTGATTGTTTCGTAATTACAGCCCAAGCAGGAGGACCAGAAAGTACAAGTCCAGCAATAAAGAGTGCTTCTCTTTGAACTAATTCTATAGCAACAGGAAACAAAGCACCTTGCACCACTAAAATTACAGGTTTTTGCACCACTGTTTGTAAAAATTGTTGCAACTGCTTTGCCCAATCAGTAGGAGTATAAGCCACATGAGGCTTATCACTTTCACCACAACCGAGTAAATCAGGATTGTAAATTAAATTCCGATGACCTGCATCATACCATTCACGGCAAAACCGCTGCCAAAATTGCCGCGATAACCCAACACCCATAGGATGAATTAAAACCAGGGGAACACCTTCTGGCGTTGCATTAATTGGCTGATGAACTTCGTAGGCACAGCGGTAATTATCCCAAGTATAAAACTGGGTGGAAGATGCTGTGATTGAAGATAATTGTTGCATAGTTCCCAGCCTTAATTAAATATCTACTAAAAAATCATTTGTGGATGAATCAATTGATATCCGGCATCTTTTATCTTTTGATTCGACACTTTCGCATTATATGGGCGATTATTTTTCAGGGAAGAATCCCATATAACTTGAGGTAAATTGTGTTTTTTCAACAAACTCTCAAGCAATTCTCGACTTCTAAGATGTGCGTCATCAACCAAATTATAAATACCTTGTAAGTTGTGTTTACGGGCAAACTCGATAGCACCAACGATATCATCAAGGTGAATCCAATTAGTTGTATCATTACCATCACCGGGACGGGTTGTACCAGCAGAACGACCAAATATTCTCACCAATTCTCTATTTGGTCCATAAATTCCCCCTAATCGTAAGATACAAACCCGCAGATTTTCACTATTCGCTGATAGCAGCATATCCTCAGTTTGACTGAGAATTTCTCCATTAGAATTGGCAGGCGCAACAGGTGTCTCTTCCGAAACCCAAGCACCGTTTCTGTCACCGTAAACTGCATAACTTCCTGTATATATCAATTGACGTACATTAGGAATCTGCCGCAAGACGGAAACTACATTTCTGGCGGTGTGGAGATAAGTTTCTTCGTAGACATTGGCACTTTTTGCACCCACGCTCAACAATACAACATCTTGATTTTGCAATACCGATTGTAAAGCTTCTGGGTCATTACCTGAGACGACTACAACCTTTTCGACTACTGATTGAAGTGCTGGGACACGTTCAGGAGTGGTTGTAGTCGCAGTGACAACAAAAGATGAATTTTCTTGCCAATATTGAGCGATCGCAGAACCAACATAACCACAACCAATGATTGCAATATTCATCATGCTTTAGGTATAATTTTTTTTATTTGTTAGTTGTCAATGGGCAATGGGCATTGGTAATAATTCTTTTCCCCCTCTTCAAATTCCCACTATCCACTAACAAATTACTATTTTGCTAATTCCCCCTCTAGAGTGGCAATTAAATCTGGTGAATATGGCTTGACACTACTTTTAAATCGAGCTATAACCTCACCTTGCTTGTTGACTAAAAATTTTTCAAAGTTCCAAGAAATCGGTCCCGTTGGCTCTACAGCATTAGTGAGTCGTGCATAAAGTGGGTGCTGCTGCGGACCTTTAGCATGAACTTTATCAAATAACTCAAAAGTAACGCCATAGTTGCTTGTACAGAATTGGACAATTTCTTCATTGCTTCCTGGTTCCTGCTCACCAAAATCATTACAGGGGAACGCTAGGATACGTAACCCCGCATCTCGATACATATGGTTTAACTTTTCTAATCCTTCGTATTGAGGGGTGTAACCGCACTGAGAAGCGACATTCACAATAAGGAGTACGTTACCAGCGTACTCCTTTAGTTGCTTTTCCTCACCGTTGATGGTTTTGACTGTAATATTAGAAATTGTGTTGCTCATGTTAAATTTGACTTTTAGGGAATATTGCCAAGTTTCTCATATTGGAGGTCATGAATGACAATACAACTTACATCAGAGAATGAAAATAATCGCTTTTTCTGCCCTAAGGCATATTGGTTTAATTTGCAACTAACGCGATATAAACCTCTGGATATACAAGGGTATATATGGCAAAACTAGAAACTGTGGCTAATAGCTAGTAGGGAATTTCCACAGATGTCGCGCTTAGAGATTGGTGCGGGAATAGAAGAAGGCGATCGCAAATGTTGTAGCCTTGCCAATATCAGATTCGCAAGTTCAAAATAGCGCCGTGTTTTTCTACTATAATTTGGGGAGTAACCGATAAGCCTAAACCTGTACCAATTCCGATAGGTTTGGTGGTCAAAAAAGTTTCAAATATCTTTGCATGATTTTCTGGAAATTCTACAACCGTTGTCTGCAATCTTAATCATCACCCAGTTTTATTCTAAGCGTTTTCTGGGGATGACCAAAGAAAGGATCAAAAATGAAATTGGTACAAGCTTCTAGAATTTATTCCTAGAAAAAGGCAAAGATATAAACTGATTAAAGGAAAGGCGCGACCAAGATATAAATCTCAATTAGAATGATAATTATTGTCAGACGGGGTTAGTACAAATTGTTCCAAATCATGATGCTGTCCCTTGCAAAATTCATGCTGTTTCAGCACACCGCGACTTTGAAAGCCTAACTTGGACAATAGTTTCTTGGAAGCAATATTATCCAACATGACTTCAGCAGTAACAAAGCGCAAGCGCATCTCATCAAACGCGAATTGGAGAATAGTTTGCAATGCCTCCGTCATAATGCGTTGTCTCCAATAGGTGCTGGCAAGTTCATAACCCATATCAGCAGCAATTGCTTGTTGATCCCATGTAAAGCCACAAGAACCAATTAAAGTATTGTCTTGCTTACGCGTAATTCCCCATCGTATTCCACGTCCCATTTCAAATCGTTTAGCCCGTCGCTCAATGACACCAAATGCCTCCTCGATTTTAGTGAAGGTACCAAGGTCATGAAATTGAGTCACTTTTGGGTCAGAAAACACAGCAAAGACGGCTTCAGCATCCTTTGGTGTTTCTTGATGTAGAAAAAGACGTTCTGTTTCTAGGTTTGGGAAAGAGGTCAATGAAAAATCTGTGTTCATTTTTGTGACTTTTATAAACCCGTTACAATTAAGTGTTAATAGTTAATTAATCAGTACATTAAAAGAAAGTTTCATAACTCGAATTTAAACCAGAGAATACAAGTTCTGATTGTTATTTATTGAATAAATATAACTTTATAATTAGGTAAAATACCTAAGTCAGGAGAGCGTAAATTAAAATTTTTAAATTCATTACGCATGAATTGTGCCATCAGGCATAATTGCTCCAGCCAAGTTAGCACCAATTAGTTTTACAAGTAGGCGATCGCCAGAGCGAATTCTTGCTCCTGTAAAGTCGGCTCCGCGCAAATCCGCTCCACTAAGATCCGCTCCGATTAAGTTCGCATTCCGCAAATTAGCTTCTCGAAGATCGGCTAAAAGTAAATTTGCCCTAAACAAATTTGCGTCAGACAAATCGGCGCCTCTGAGATTAACTTTGTGCATAAACGTATCGCTGAGATTAGCACCATTCAAGTTAGAGTAACTCAGGTTTCTGCCAGATAAATCTTTGTTGCTCAAATTTGCCCGACTGTAGTCTTTCCCACTCAAGTCTGAGCTTTTCTTTGGTGGTTGCTGCCTTTCGGAAGACTTTTTTGGCTGAGAAGATGATGAAGTTTGTGAAACTTGATACTTTGCCTTAAAAGAGCGCAATTTATCACGAGCTTCATTAATTGCTTTCAGCTTCTCTTGTGCTTTTTGTTGCAAGCGGAGATTATCTAAGGGAATGCGATCGGGATGCCACACAAAAACCAAATCTTTGTAAGCTTGGTTTACTTCCTCCAGTGTTGCTCCGGGTTCTAATTCCAAGATTCTATAGTACCGCTCCAGCTCACTCATAAGACGTTTTGGTGGAAAATCAAGTTAATAGTGAAGTCATGCAACCCTTTATCTGGTTAATTTGAGGGCAAATTTCTGTTTTATTGGGCAGCATCAGCTATATTCAGCGATTTTTTACCGCCATCCGTGAGATTTCTAGCAACTTGACTAGCTTGAGACCTAACAAAAGCGGCAGTAGTCTTCTGCCCAACTACGCCATACTTGTATGCTACCTGACGCAGTGACATAATTTTCTTTGATGCATAAGAAATAATACTAGCGACTGGTACAGACAGAGGGTTATTTCTCATTTTCTATTCCTTATTTCCTATTCCCCGTTTCTGATAACGCCATTTCCTTGAAAGTTCCGAGCGTTCGTAACCGTCGCTCGGACTTCTCTCCATCGAATGATACCTCTCCAATACGCGCCAAGAGGAATCTGATAAATTTCAATCAACAGCCAAACAATAATTGAAAAATGCACCAAAAAGGTTAAGCAAGTCCAGATAGAAGGCAACCAAGTAACCGGAGCATGTGGATCTAAAGGAAAATTGTAAGCGACTATGCCGATGATAATAGTCGGAAAAAGTACAAAAGCAGCGGCTCCTAAGGCATAACCCCAACCCAATTCCACACCTTCCAACTGAGTTTCTGTCCAATTCAAGCCATTCCAACGCCAAATCAGCGGTGGTTGACGAGAAGGCATTTTCAGTTGCTGTTGTTCTAGATTGACGGTAAAAATCTCATGACAAAAGTCACAAGCCATAGCCTCCATTAAATGCATGTCGCTAATCTTACCAACACGACAGACTGGGCAGGGGTAAACTCCTTGATAATTTAAAGGCACAGCTAATATTTTTGAACTAGGCATAATCAAACTTGGGGTGGGAGTGGGGAGTCAGGAGTCAGGAGTCATAATTTATAATTTATAACTTCTAATTCATAACTCTTCATTCCTCACTTTTAACTCTTTTTTCGTCTTGTGGGAGCCTTGACAACGTTTAGGGCGCTGTGTTAATTTCTTTGTTAATGTAGTTTTACATGAAATTTCACAAATATTGCACCACACAAATGTTAAGCAGTAATTCCTACTTTTATTTTTGGTTTAGGGTGGTTCACCGGGGGTGAGTCAAGTTTCCCAATGGAAACAGCCCGGTGAACCGCAGAGCGAACTCTGCGGTTTTTTGTTTTTTTAGGAGATTTTCAGCGTGATGACTCATTTCGGTAGCTGGTTTTATGGTTTTTACTTTTGGCGCGGGGCAAGCTCCGGGTGAATAGCGTCATGCTGATGTATCGAACGCGCCCGGAACTCAAAGGTTCTGGGCTTTTTTTTTGTTATAAGGAGAATCGAACCGATGATTAATGCCAAACTTGCCTCACAATCTCATCTTCATCACCAAACAATCGTCAAAGTCTCCGAAAAAGTGGCTTTTGGCGGCAAAGAACTGGTGATTATCGGTGGACCTTGCACAGTGGAAAGCTTAGAGCAAATGGAAACAGTCGCCCAAAAGCTATCTGCTGCGCCCGTACAAGCTTTACGTGGCGGTGTCTACAAGCCGCGAACGTCGCCCTACGCCTTTCAGGGAATGGGAGAAGAAGGGTTAGAAATTTTGGCAAAAGTCCGATCGCATTACAATATCCCAGTTGTTACTGAAGTTATGTCAATTTCCCAAATTGAAGCGATCGCCCAAAATGCTGATATGCTTCAAGTTGGTAGCCGTAACATGCAAAACTTTGACTTGCTCAAAGCTTTAGGACAAGCCGGTAAGCCAATACTCCTCAAACGTGGTTTAGCCGCGACAATTGAAGAATTCGTCATGGCAGCCGAATATATTTTAAGTCACGGCAACCCGAATGTGGTGCTGTGCGAAAGAGGTATTCGCAGCTTTGATGATTACACCCGCAACGTGCTAGATTTAGCGGCTGTAGCGGCTCTCAAGCAAATTACTCACTTACCTGTAATTGTCGATCCTTCCCACGCCGTCGGCAAACGGGAATTAGTAGCAGCTATGGCGAAAGCTGCGGTAGCTTGTGGCGCAGATGGGTTAATTATCGAGTGTCACCCAGAACCAGAAAAATCCGTTTCTGACGCACGTCAAGCGCTGTCTTTAGAAGACATGGTGAATTTGGTTGATAGCTTAAGACTCGTAGCCGCAGCAGTTGGGCGAATTATACCAGAAGTAGGGGTAGGTTTCAAGCCTGCCCCTATTTTTTGTGCGGCTTGAACTCCAACTTCTATAGCTTGGGGGATGCTGAGTGCCCGAAGAAACTTAATACAGGGCATTCAGCAACACCAGATTCAGTAAGAAGTAAGAAAAATTGGCGGTATCAAACCTACAACCGAGTTACCACAAGCATTTTAGGGGGGCAGTGCTGTTTACCTTGCTTGCAGCGTGAGCGTATTATCCGAAAAATAGAAGATACGCTGACTAAATCTAGAGCTTTCACGCTTCCAGGTAAGAAAAAACTTGCGACTTCTAATCATCAGTTAGAAGTCGTAGTGGTTGATGTTACAGAAAGCCCGTTAATAAATTCCTGTGTTTTAATCCAGGTTCGCGTTCCCACTAGACGACCAAGCTTTCTGCCCCTTAAATCTCCATCCTTGAAATGAATGCCACCGTATAGACGTGAAGCACCCGCTTCATCAGCAGCTTCTGTAAAGGTAGACCAGGATAATGTTAGATCTTGTGTAGGTGCAGGAGGATTTTGCGGTTGCACACGGAAGGGAACACCTGCTTTTTGGGTGACAGATGAGTTAAAAGTATCTGTGCCAGTGAACCGCTTTAAGATTTCTGCACTAGCAGCACTAAATGTACTGTGACCAGAAATAAACTCTGCAAAGGGTGGTGTAACTACAGTATCTTCTTGGTAGGGTTGCCAAGCTTCGCCTTGAACAGCGCCTCGCCAATCAAAAATTGTTTGTCCCTGGTACAAAAATCGGATAGCGGTGATAGGACGCGCGTAATCATAGATTCTCTTTGCGTCCCAAGCAGCAAGACCAGCATCGAAGACGGCATTGGACAAGGCAAAAAACATTTTTACATCACTATCCAAGGTATGCTGATCCCGTTTAGAAACACACTGCCCAAATAAGTGCCAGTGTCCAGGAGGGAACTCAGTACCAGGACCGTCAGCCCAATATTCAGCAATCATTTTTTGTTGAGGAGTTAAATTTGCTCCTAGGGCAATCAACTGTTCTGCCTGGGACATGAAACCTGGTTTTCCAAATTCTTCAGTTTTGGCTAGACTGGAACGCAATTGAGACGCAGATGTTAGTGCAAATGGAGTCACTAAGTTCCAGTGTGGTGTCGCAAATCTTTGTGGAAGAGTCTGACCACCTTGGCCATTAGAGACAATCAGTGGTTGCCAACGACTGGGGTCAATAACAGTTGTACGGATACTATTGGGGTCGAACACATCGAGGGGAGCATTAACAGGTTGATAACCCGTGTAGTCCGAGTAAGCACCAGGTGCTAAATTCCCTAACTGGTTTGAGCCGTCGTTATGCCGAAAATCCAACAGAGCCTGTGCGGTGACGTTACCAATGCCAATAGGAGTTGTAGTATCTGTTGAAGCATTATTTGGATCATATCCTAAGGTAACCATCAAGTTATCGAAGATGGGTTTCTCTGAGGGAAACAAATCTACTAAAACTCGATAAGCAGCATAGCTGGTTGCTATGTTTTTATTAGTTAATGTTTGCTCTGATGATGGACGACGCAGTTGATCCCTAAGTTGAGTACCATGAGCTACTGGATCATAGGGAGCCCATGCATCGTAAATTGCTGTGTTGAGGATCGCAAGTGCTCTTGATACTATAGTAGGGGCTGGCTTCCTATTCCGAACTGCTTGCAATGCAGCATTATTCCACTGAATTAGATAATTGTCGGTTGCGGAAGCCCGAATTTCTCCCAGTCCGGCGCAGTTAAATTCATAATTTTTTTCTGTTTCTGCAACGACCTTTGAACCTGTAGTTACAAATGGAGCTATTATAGCTACTCCAAGAAGCAAACTAGCTTTAAATGCACTAACATGCAAACTCAATTTCATAGCCTGATTATTCTATAGGTAAAGTGTTGATAACTTATCAGGTTGAAGCGCACAATTTATGCAGTTCAAGCCAAAATTTTTGAAAGTATCCAGGAGCTAACTCAGAACCAGGTTAATCAGCCGAATATTCAGCAGTCATTCAATATATCAACATATCATGAAAACTAAAATATTGAAGCGAATTGGTTATTGATAAAGCTCACGGTGGCAAAACAAAATCTGCTTCAAAATTTTACCTTTACTCACAAGTTTTTTTCTCTAACTTTGAATAATGTGTTTATTAAGTTCATTTAGCAATATTTTATTTCTGCTAATTAAAAAAAAATAAAATTTAACTGAAGTGTTAATAATGCCAAAAAATAAGGCATTGGACCTGACGGGGTGACAAAGAAGCTAAGTAAGTCGGCAGGAAAATTTCTCAGTATGTAACAAAACAGAACTGACGCATTGACAAATTAAACAACAAATGCACTGCTGGAGACAGGAAAAGAATAAGCGATCGCTAGTTGGCAGGGACTTGAAAGAGGGATAATTTACGTCATCTCTATAAGTGGGTTCGGACTATCAGAGCGACTACCAAGCCATCTACGCCAAAGTGTGATCTCAACACTTACACTCTGTTTTTATTGGCAGAATCAGAGTTTTAGGCGAGCATGTAAATCGGAAGCTGAAGGTTTTTAAAATTGTGTCCCTTACTTACATAAATCGTCGAAAAAGATAAGGAGTGAGGTTTAATCTTATTGTTGCTCTCTACAACTACGAGCTTTATCTCCCCCAAACTGAATCTTCTTAGAGGATGTTTTAAAAGTCGAAACCAGTCAAAAATTATGCCAGTCGTCTGACCATGATACGAATCATGGCAATATAGATGAATGTTTCGGAGGTTTTGGGTAGTCTTTCATAATCCTTACTTAAACGCCGACACCAATTAAGCAATTCCATTAGTACGCTCAACCACCCAACGCTTTGGCAAGAGGACGAAACCTTTCTTCTCCAACGGTCGGAGGACAATTTCAACATTAGCCGTAAACATATCCATTACCCAGCACATAAAGTCTTCGCCTCGATACCCTCGATCCATCCAAATTGTATTTAATCGCTTGACCTTATTCCCCATTAGATGAACTTGGTGAAGGACTTTTTTCCCTCCGTAGCGTTCTGGAACACTGGCAGCAGTGACCAAAACCCGTAAAACTAGCCCCAACATATCCACACAAGTAATGTCGTTTGCGTCCATGTATCTTTTTCCCGGCATCATAGCCCACATTGATGGAAATCATCGGGGAAGTTTCCACGCTCTTGACTATCCACTGCCGCTTCTGATGGACTAGGTTCACGTCCTGCATCGACTCTGACCCACTGGTATAGTTGGTCATGAACTTTCAACCAAGTACCATCTTTACTCCATCTCCAGCAAATTTCCATAAACCGTTGACCATGTAGGAAAATCCTCAGGTAAGCCTCGCCATGTACACCCTTGACATAGAACATAGAGAATCGCATTCACTACGGCAAATAATGCTAATTTTCGGGGGCGACCACCCGGTTTTTCTTTTGGGAATAGGTTTGCAATTAATTCCCACTGTTCCCACGTCAAATTGCGCTTGGTATGCTGCGCGTCATTCACTCACAAGGTGCTGGTTTCTACAAATTTCAGCATACGCCTTGTGAGCTTTCTTACAATAGCCCTCCACTTTTAAAACATCCTCTTAAGCGACTTTTAGAGGTCTAATATGTAAGTCTGCGGAGGTAGGCTTTCTTCGTGTAGTCCCAGGCTTCCAGCCTGGGAGCATTTCTCCTTAAGCCTTTGTCACAGTGATTGTCACTGTTTTGGTCGTCCAGCCGCGATTTGAACTCATAACTTGTGCTTCACGGGTAGGAGGTATCTCATCAGGATCAGCACTAATAGCTGACAAAAGTTTATCAAGTGGATCGCCACCACCTCTTGGTGTGTTCTCGTCATATTCATCAAATGATGATGCTTTTCTGGCTTGAATCGGTTTGTCGAGGGATGGTAATTCTAGCCAACGAAACTTAGCAGGTCCGACTGTTGCAAAGACTTTTAAGATATCTTTACCTTCTTCATACCCCTCTGGCAGTTTGAATTTTAAGGGAATTAATTCTTCTTGGTTGGGGTTAAAAGTGACAAAAGATGCGCCATCTTCTAATATGTCAAGTTGAGAAATAGCCCAATCTGATTGAAGATCCATGACGACAACATTCAGGTCTTGCTTAGACTCATTCTTGATATATAAAAATGTATTTTCTCCACTTTGCAATGTTTGCTTAGTAGGGTCAGCTAATGGCTTTTTGTCTCTGTCAGTTAGCTGAACTACCAGCTTGTTAGTTAAAGCTGAAAGATTATCAAGCTCTTGGGCAGCCTGGTATTTAGTAAGATGAACTAAGCGCTTAACTACATTTTCCGCAGCATCAGAATCCCCTACTAACAGCGGTGGTCGTAAATTAGGAAATGGCGTACCGTTGCGATCGCATATTTCATACTCGCCCGAAGCATTAATTGCTACTTGATAGTGTTCACCTTCAGATACTAACTCTACCCAACCTTTGCCAGTTCTCTTAATCGCAGCTTTAACTGTTGTCAGTGCTGCCGTTTGGATTTTCAGCAATTCTGACGGTAGCACCTGATTTTTCGGTAGTTGATTGGTGCTATCTTCTTGTTTCTCAAACAGACGCACTTTTCGTACAAGTGCGATGGGGGCTGATAGCATAATTGCAGGAGATGCTTGCTCAATATCTCCTGCGTCAAACGATGAATCTGGGTCAATCTCAGCCCAAGCGTCAGCGGGAGTAATATCTGCCGTAACTTGGGCGATCGCTAATGGCTTGTTTTTCTCGCTAAAATCTGTTGTACCTGGTGCATAAATAGCAAATCTTGCACCTTCACCGAGTCCCTGAGCGCTACCTGCATCTAATTGCACCCGATTTTTAGCAGTATCTACCTTCAGAACATTTACTGTATAGTGTACGTTTGCGTAACTTCTGCCAAAGACTTGACGCTCACCCTCACCAAATAGCATTGGTGTTTGGGTTTGAAATTGACTTTGGACTTTGGCGTAAACGCGATCGTAAAGTGATTTATATGTCAAGTCTGGACTAGGGTTAGCTAAAGTATCTAGCATCCAGTAGGTAAACGCTCCATTACTCTCCTTGCCATTAAACACAGACTCATAAGCAAACTCCGAAGGGCGACAAGCTGCTAACAAAACATAATCCCGCGATTCTGGAAGCCAATCACCTGCATTCGCTTTGCGAGCTGTTCCCCCTGTCAGTTCAAGCCAGTTATTAATTAATTCCTCACGCGATGCTACTAAGCTGTCTGTAGGGCGTGATGTCGTGTCTGGTTCTCCTTCGAGTCCTCGAATTGCCGTATCCCCTCGTGTAGTACCTCCAGAGTGACAGCTATCAAACACCACTGTGACAACTAACCCCTTATTCACCATCTTTTTCAGGAGTGTTGCAATTTCAACGTCTCGGAGATAGCGGCTGTTTGTTTTGGCAATATCCATTGGTACAAGCGCTTCATCCGGTTGTCCCTCACCCTTTATTTCTGGATAAATTGTCTTTGCACGCCCCCCATGACCGGAATAATGAATATAAACTTGGTCGTCTTTTTGAGCTACCTCAGTAATGGCGTTAAACTTTGCGACGATATTTTCGTAAGTAGGCAATTGGTCTTGAGATTCGGCTGGTTCTGTACCACCTGTATTAGAAGATGTCAGCTTAAAGATTTGCTTCGGTTTCTGCGTCTTTTTGAGGTAATCTTCTACCCGTTTAACATCGCGTACACATCCTCCAAGGCTCTGATAAAAACTTCCATCCGGCAATTGACCTGGTAGATAGTAGTCAATACCAATCAATAAAGCGTATAAGTTGGGTATCTGGGTTGTTTGCTCAGTCATATTTGCTTTCTCATACGTTATACCTTTAAATTTCTACAAGCTTCTTTTCATAATTACGGAATTCAATCTCAGAAATTCAAAAACAATACGTTACCTAAGTTAAAAGCTTTTTTGGACTGTATTGCAAGCAATAGGAGCACCCTTTAAACCTTGCCCCTAGATGTTTAATATTTATAAATTATGAGTTCTTTTAAATCCTCATTTATCATTTTTAAGCTTTAACGCAAAACTGCTTTAACAGCCTCATCTACTTTATTTAAAGAATCTATTGCCTTTTCAATCAGTTTATCTTGTTGTTTTTCTGAATCAGTTTCAACAGCATCATTGAATGCTTGTATAGCATCCTCTATTTTGTTGGCACTATCAACCATTCCTCCGTGTTTCAAAGCAATGGCAGCATTTTTCAAATGCTCCATAGCTCTATCAAAATAATGCGCTGCATCTGCATCGCTTTGAGCATCAGCTGCGTTGTTCATTGCTTCTAAAGCTGAGTTGAGATTTTTGTCAGCATGTTTGACATACTTGGTTTTAATGTCAGCTAGCAACATTGAGGAGGTAGACTGAGATTGATTTAGACTAACATTTGCTGCCATTGCTGGATTAGCAGATAAAAAACTAGCGATCGCTATATTGGAGAGCAAAAATATTTCTAGTCTTTTTTTTATTTTCATAATTAAAAATCCCGGTTTTTATTGAGATAAACTCACGCCAATTAATGGAATTTTCTCTAAGGAAGCTTATTTGCTTTACTTTTAGAAACTTCTACAAGCTGGCATAGTTATTGTTTTATCGTCAATATAATAAAACTAGTTTATCGACTTTTTATATTTCTTACGTAAATATACTGCGATTAATATTTACTGAGTGGCTACGGATATTATGTACGCAAATAAAAAGGGATAGGTAATTTACCTATCCCAGAAAAATATATTTAGGCTATTTAGTAGAGACGTTCCACCGGAACGTTTCTATCAAGTTCCAGAAGTCCAAGAGTTGATGTACTCATCTTGCTCTGGGGTGAGGGTATCAATTCCAATTCCCATCGCTTGCAACTTCAACAAAGCAATGTTTTGATCCACTTCGGTGGGAATAGAATGCAAACCAGCTTGTAACTTACCCTTATTGGTGACAAGATATTCAGCAGCTAAAGCTTGGTTGGCAAAGCTCATATCCATTACTGCACTGGGGTGTCCTTCAGCAGCGGCAAGGTTGATTAAGCGTCCTTCACCGAGAACTACAACTGATTTACCACTCTTGAGGCGATATTCTTGGGTGAAAGGACGGACATTTTTAACTTCCGTTGCTTTTTCAGCCAAGGTTTTCAGGTCAATTTCCAAATCGAAGTGACCGGAGTTACAAACAATTGCGCCATCTTTCATTACGTCGAAATGTTCGCCGCGAATGACGTGCTTGTTACCAGTAACTGTGATAAACAAATCGCCAGCGGATGCAGCTTCCGCCATTGGTAGGACGCGGAAACCATCCATGACGGCTTCAATTGCTCTGATGGGGTCAATTTCGGTGACAATCACGTTAGCACCGAGTCCGCGTGCGCGGAGTGCGGTTCCTTTACCACACCAGCCGTAACCAACAACGACAATGTTTTTACCAGCAAGCAGAATGTTGGTGGCGCGGATAATACCGTCTAGGGTTGATTGACCTGTACCATAGCGGTTGTCAAAGAAGTGCTTGGTGTCAGCATCGTTGACGTTCATCGCGGGGAATGTCAGCACACCGTCACGGAACATGGCACGCAAGCGCACGATTCCGGTTGTGGTTTCTTCGGTGGTGCCAATCAAGTCGGCGATTTGATGCGGACGTTGTTGAATTAAAGTTGCAACTACATCAGAGCCGTCATCAATAATGATGTTAGGGCGGTGATCTAAGGCTATTTGGACGTGGCGGTGATAAGTTTCGTTATCTTCACCTTTGATGGCAAAGACGGGAATGTCGTAATCGGCGACGAGACACGCGGCTACGTCATCTTGAGTTGATAGGGGATTGCTAGCAATCAGGACGGCATCTGCACCACCTGCTTTGAGAGCGATCGCCAAATGCGCTGTTTCTGTTGTTACGTGGCAGCAAGCTGCAATCCGAATCCCTGCAAAGGGTTTCTCTTGGGCGAAGCGATCGCGAATTTGCCGCAATACTGGCATTTCGCGTCCAGCCCATTCTATGCGCTGTCTTCCCAAGGGAGCTAGGGCGAGGTCTTTAACCTCGTGCTTTAATCGGGGAGAAGTTGCGGTCATCAAAATTTCCTCAAAAATGTAAAAAAGATACGCAATACTCTACGTACTTAAATAGAGTATTCCACGACTAGCGATTTAGTTTAATTCTAAGCAACTAATCAATGGTTCTTTGCACTAGCTTGACGTTTGAGGGGAATAATGTCAACTTTATTTACTTTTTCTTTGCTTTAACTTTATGTTTGGTCAAGGCGATTGGGCATGGCGCATGGGGCATAGGGCATCGAAAGAATTGTATTAGAACGGGCATCAGAAAAAGCGTCTTTAAATTCCCATTGCGAGGATGCCCATTCCTCACAATTTATGTATCATCTGTCTACGGATAGATGAAAAATACAAAAATTTAGCTTTTAGATGATAAAGATTTGTGAAAATTTAACTTTAGACAGGTACATTTACCCAAATTAATTTTGCAGGATGACTTTAGGTTTTGCTTGAGGAGGTGTTTTATTGCGCTTTAAATTTTTGGCTATGCTACGCAACGCCATGCGGGTTCTACGATCTAAGCGCCCTTCGGGTTCGCCAGTCGCCTCAACGCGGGGAACCCGCGCACGGCGCTGGAGTTACCTTCAAAAGTTGGTTTGGATTGCAATCGGGGCGATCGCCACTTTAATGGTTGTCACTAATTTTGATTTACCAAAAGCTACGGCGCAGATACCCTTTTTACCCACTCTGCAATCACCCAATTTAGGAATTAAGGACTCAGAAAAAACAATTGTCAGTGACTCAATTTATTTGGATGGTCGGCGTTTATTTCAAATAGCGGACACAAGGGCAAATCTTCCACAGCGTTTAGCAGATATCCAACAAGCTGTAGATAGAATTAGCCAAAACTACTTTGAAACACCTGATGCGAAGCTTAAGGTGCAAATCGACCAGGCTGCAAACGCCTCACCGATTATTCGGGTCAATGGCAATTATCTGATGACGGTGACACAAGAGGATGCCAACATCAGACAACAAGACCCCGAAAGTTTAGCTGAAGAACTTAAGCAATTGTTGCTGCAAAAATTACCACAGGCGAAAGAAGAGCGAAAAACTGAGTTTTTAATCTATCAAGGTAAAATTGCCGCAGCAACTGTACTGGGGATGATTATCATCAGTTGGGGGATGTATAGGTGGCAATGCCGATCTAGAAAAACTAGAGTACAGCCAACTCCCCTAAGTTCACCTGCTACTAAACCGATTACGGTACAGTTGAATCAACAGCAAAATCGACATATTCAAGAAGCAAAGCGGCGATTGTTTCAGCTAGCGCAAGCAATGATTTGGGGAGGTGGTACTTTTTTCATCCTTGGTCTATTTTCGTACACGCGCTCGCTTCAAATCGCAATTCTTAGAGCGGCGAAAATTCCTTTGCAAGTGGGTCTTGTGCTGCTGTTAACTTATGTGGCAGTGCGTCTTACCTATGCTTTAACTGACCGCTTCGCTTCTGTTTTAATCAACAGTAGTACCTTACTGACTCCGGAAACTACGGAACGGCTACAGTTACGAGTTTCTACGATTTCTGGCGTGACTAAAAGTATTGCTACGTTTGCTTTGCTCATAGTTGCTACTTTATTAACCCTGACAGTATTGGGAATAGATGTTATTCCCTTGCTTGCTGGTGCCAGTTTAGTTGGTGTGGCGCTGTCTTTAGCTTCCCAAAGTTTAATTAAAGACGCAATTAACGGCTTTTTGATTATCCTGGAAGACCAGTATGCCTTGGGTGATGTCATTGCCGTGGGGGAAGTAGGCGGTTTGGTAGAAAATCTGAATCTGCGGATGACTCAGGTACGAGATGCAGAAGGACGCTTAATTACAATTCCCAATAGCGAAATTAAAATTGTTGCCAATCTTTCTAGTCGGTGGTCACGCGCAGACTTAAATATCCCCATTGGCTATCAAACCAATATTGACAAGGCTTTGAAATTGATTGAAGATGTTGCCCTAAAGATGGATCTAGATCCGCTATGGCAAGAGCAAATTGTAGAAACGCCGAAAGTTTTAGGAGTAGATAATTTTGGCGATCGCGGTTTGATAGTTCGTGTATGGATTAAGACACAGCCCCTCAAGCAATGGGATGTAGCGCGAGAATTTCGCCGTCGTTTGAAAATCGCCTTCGACAAAGCGGGAGTTTCTATTCCTTTGCCTCAACAAGCGATTTGGGTCAATGATGCTGAATTACTGAAATCTAACTTTGATGGCAAGATGAATTAGTTATTGGCTATAGGGCATAGGGCATAGGGCATTGGTAATTCATACTTGTGCCCTTGCCGCCAATCCCCATTCCCCATTTCCCAGTCCCCAGTCCCTAGTCCGCAGTTACAGGGGTCTAAATCAGGTGGGAAAACAAAAAATTCCGCCCCCTTAAGGAGTCCTTTACGGTGAAACGCGATCGCCTCTACTAACCGGAAAAACACTATTGGAATCCATAAGCCTAATCTATCGCTGTAAAAGTAGACAACGACGCGGCTCGTTTTGTGTTCTTCCAGAGGAAGCGGACTTTGCCAAGGGGAAACCATACTAAATGAACCTCATCTGTCAAAAGATAGATATAGCTATATCTATCTTTTTACTTATTCAATCAGTAAAAACAACTATCTTCAGCTAGTTGCTGAAGATAGTTGTTTTTGAATCCTTTAAACAGTATTACCCAATGAACATAGCTTTCAGAGGAAAACTCGCTGTTTATTTGTGGGCAAAATAGTACATAAATACTATAATATATATATAGCGTCCACGAAGCTTGGTGAAGTGCGATCGGGGCTCTGTGACAGCCTTCATATGAAGTTTGACTCAAGGTTTGTTTTATGATTAAACACTATATTCTCAGCCTCAATCCGACTGCGAAGCACGATTGGGATCGTTGTATTCTACGCGATCCGCTGACTGCCAAACGTCCGGACATTGCTAAATTAATTGCGGAAGCGGTTGGTGCGGATACAGGTAGTTATTTGGTCAGTGTGAATATTGAAGTTCAAGTATTAGAACAAGCTGCGGTGCCTCATGCTGAACAACTATCACTGAATATTGGCGAGGTGAGTGCTCCGTCTCAATTGAGGGAAGTAGCGTAGTCAAGGGACTAGGAGCTAGACAATTTTGAATTGATTTGTGCCTTGCTTCCTGTACGTGTTTATTAAGATTTTTAGAGGGAAATTATTTTGATGATGCAACTGAGTCATTATCCATCTGCGATCGCTCAAGCTGCCCAACGAGTGAATGAAGTAGACTCTCAGTTGATGGCAGTTCAACACCAAATAAACCGATTTGAAGGCAATGCTGATCGCATTTCTGCTTTTGAATCTGATTTGAAGAATGATGCTCAACGCAAAGCACGTCGCTTTGAAGTGCTGTTGGTGAATCAGGAATATCAAAAGTCAATCGATACGCTGATTAGATTAACCGCAGAAAAACAAAATGCGCTCGCTCATTTAGAATATCTCCGCAACCAATTTAGTGTAGCTAAATTAGAAGCGAGATTAGCCATAGCTCAACAACTCAACGATTTTGAAGCTCGTGAATTAGTTGGTTTGTAATTACCTATAAGTTATCTAATTTCTGAAGTCCGCGTAGGCGGACTTTGTTTTTGTAGCCCCAGACTTATAGTCTGAGGGCGGGGATGTTTTGATATTAAGTCTTATTTATTATTATCAAAGTTACGCTCAAGCAATTCAGCAATTTGCTGATTAATAATTGTCACATCAAAACGTTTACTTGCGGTAATTTGTGCATTTTTAGCTATAGTTGCTGTCTTTTCTGCTTCTTCAAGACAAGCGGTAATTATTTCTGCAAGTTCTTGAGGTTTTCCTGGTGTCGCTAAAAAGCCATTGACATCGTGTTCTACTAATTCAATTGCACCGCCAGATGCGGCTGCAACTACAGGTGTTCCACATAGCATAGCTTCAACAATCACTCTACCAAAAGGCTCTGGAGAAATAGAGGTATGTGCTACCAAGTCACAAGCTGACATTAATTGAGGGATATCTGAACGAAATCCTAAAAATTTGACTCTTTTTTCCAGTCCTAAATCAGTTACCTGACGATGTAAACTATCAACATAATCTTGTTCACCAAATAGTGCATCACCAACTAAAAGCACTGTTACTTCTTGAGGACATTTAGCAAGTGCTTCAAGTAAAATATGCTGTCCTTTCCAAGGTGCAAGACGGCTAAAATGTCCAACTACGAATTGTCCTTCTAAACTTAATTCTTGCCGCAATTGCTTAACATCAGATTCGCCAATTAGATAATTTTTCGGGTCAAAGCCGTTATAAACTATTTCCGTGAGGTCTGCACGTCCTCCCGCTTTGACAAAAGCTATTTTACTAGCTTCAGAATTGGCAATTACTAATGATGCAAAACGATTCGCGCAAGTCACAGCAATGCGACGGTTGGTTTTGCTAAAATGCTCATCAGAAAGAATATCATGCAAATGATAGACCAAAGGACGACGGCTGAGAAAACTAGCGATCGCACCAACAACTAACGCTTTTTGTGTATTAGCGTAAATTAAATCATATTCACGGGCGATTTTAGCAACTTTAGTAATTATCGGTGCAAGTTGTCCTAAACTACCTAAACCTTGTGCAAAGCTGCTTTCTTTGCGAACTTGTATTGCTTGAGTTGCTAAAACTTCGACAGGAATTTTATTCTGCTGTAGTAAATTTTTGAATGAACCATCTGCAAATAAGCCGACCAAACAGCGATCGCTATAAGGTTTAGCAATATCTATTAAGCACAATTCTGCTCCACCCGGTTTACCACTTTGGTCTAAAAAAAGAATTTTCATCATTACTTTTGCACTTGCTTAGGCTAAAAGAATGGAGCGCACCTGCTGGGCAATTTTCTGCCAGTCGAACTGTGTAACAGCGTAATTGCGACAGTCTTCTCGTGAAGGTATTGATAATTTTCTTAGTAATACTTCTTCTAATTTTTCGGCAATAGCTGATGCTTCAATTGAGCCAGTAATTAAATTTGGTGAAAACGGTTCTAAAATTTCTGGCATTCCCCCAACCGGAGTACACACAACCGGAGTACCACAAGCTAAAGATTCGACTATTGCTAATCCAAACCCTTCAAAAGATTGGCTGGGCATTACACTCAAATCCGCAGCTTGGTAAGCTATTGGCAATTCATCATCAGGTAAAAAGCCTAAAAATTGAACGTGGTCGTTGAGTTCCAATTCTGTGGCTTGTTGTTTTAGTGCTGCTTCTAATGGTCCGCGACCGGCAATTGCCAGCCAAACGTCAGGAATTCTCGGTTTAATTGTAGCGATCGCTATCAACAATTTGTCAAGCCCGACGCGATTTACTAAACGACGAGATGTAAATATTACTGGGCGATCTTGGGGCCAATTTAACTTGCTGCGAGCTTCTTGAGGTGATAAATTTGCTTGAAATCGGTTAATATCAACTCCCCCAGGAATTACGTTAATTTTGTGGGTGGGTACTTGATATTGTTGATGTAAGACATCGCCAAATGCTTTGCTGAGAACTATGAAGCGATCGCAGCGATCATAAACTCTTTTTTCTATCAGCCAGTGCTTGAGAAATGCAGTAATTTTATTAACTCCTTCTTGATGACTTTCAGATGCCCAAGGTCCATGAAAGTTAAAAGTAATTGGCACTTCTTTTGGCAAAAGATTCAAAATCGGATAGCTATACAATGCAAAATGTAAATTAATTGCATCTGGTGTGCCTACTCTAGTTTTTTGAAAGTTAGTGCGAATAGACCACAAGCGTTTCCAAATTGCACTATCTGGAGAAGCTAAGTTAGTCAACTTTATCGGCAAATTTTCTTCAGCTTCAGGCAGCCCAACGCCACATAATTCTACTTTGTCTTCATTTGCCGCTAATTGTTTAGTTAGTTCATAAATATACCTCTCTAAACCCCCGGGTGTTTTGGGAAACCAACCTATTCCTAAGCTAAGAATATATGCTGATTTATTTAAAAAGTCTTTTTTATTACTTGCCATACTGTTTATATGAGTATTTACCGATAATGAAACTGTTTCCTTCCTCATGTAGCTTTAATGGGTGATTTTGAGATTGACGGTTAATAGGCATCCTTTACATTTATATCCTGCCATTTTAGAGAGCATCAGTACTTTTTCACTTATCCTGTATGCACATTTTAAGGAAAATCATGTCTCTGGCAGAGAAGTCCGAGCGCCAAAAACCTGCGATTGGAACTTCAGAAAAATCAAGTACATTAACATATCAATATAGTTATATATAAGAATTAATATTTTTCTCATATTTTATCCTTCTCAATCGCAAAGACCACTCGCGTTCATCCTTTCTTTGGTAATTATCTGTATTATTTTGCTGTTGTTCATTACTATTGATTTGCATTGTTGTAACCTTTAGTAGACACTGACAACAAAAATAAAATTTAAATCTTCACATCTTCGGTTTTAATTGCAAGGCTTTAACTTAGGATAAGCAATGCGTTTGTGATGAAATTGCTGCCAAACTTCTACAAAAATTTCAGCAATTTGTGACATTTCCTCTCGTGTTAAACCTGAATCTAGCAGTTGATTATCTTGCCATCTAGCACGGAGGATATTGTTAAGCATTGCTAAGGCTTGTTCTGGGCTAACATCTTTAAGCGATCGCAGCGCCGCTTCACAAGAGTCTGCTAACATGACAATTGCTGTTTCCCGCGACTGAGGAATCGGTCCATCGTAGCGAAAATCCGCTTCATTTACTTTTAAATTTGGATTTTCTTTTGCCATTTGCTGCGCTTGGTGATAAAAATAGGCAATTAGCATTGTTCCCTGATGTTCGGGAATAAATGCTTGAATTGCTGTAGGTAAACTGTGTTTTCGCGCCATCACCAAGCCTTCACTTACGTGCTTCTTGATAATTTTTGCACTTTTCCAAGGATCGTTAATTTCTGTATCATGTTTATTCGGTCCCCCCATTTGATTTTCAATAAATCCGAGAGGGTCATGCATTTTGCCAATATCATGGTATAGTGTACCGGCTCTAACCAATTCGACATTACATTTAAGGTGTTTGGCAGCAGCTTCGGCAAGAGTAGCCACAAACAGGGTATGCTGAAAAGTCCCAGGAGTTTTAGTAGCGAGTTGTTTTAATAAAGTGCGGTTAGGATTTGCCAGTTCTGCTAAACGAATCGGCGTGACTAAATCAAAGAGTTTTTCTAAATAAGGACTCAAGCCCAAAGCGACAATACTCCAAACTAAGCCGGATAAAGCAAAGAATCCAGCTTCTCTAAGTACGATGTACCAGCCTGAACCAAATGCAGCACCGAGTAAGAGCTTGCATATCAGATAAACGCCACCTTGAGTTAAGGCAACAGCGACGCTAAGAAGTGCAAGTTCCTCACGCGATCGCAAACGTTTGGCGATACAACAACCGAGTATTCCCCCAGCAGCACCACTCCAAAGCACAATTCTACTGATTTCCACGCTAAATGGTAACTGTAAAGCCAGCAATGCGATAACTGTGATGCCTAAATTAGCTCCATAGAAGCTACCCAACAATAAACCAATGGCGCTCCAAGTGGTATAGGGCGTACCTATTAGCACTCCGGGCACACTTATAGTCAGCAACAATATCAAGAGGCGATCGCGTTGCCGCATTTTTGTTTTGATTCGTCCTTCCACCAAAGCAAAAATGCCAATAGATCCGCTAACAAAGCCACCCAACTGCATCAAAGCTCGCCAATTAAGTTCCCGACGCACTAAATGATAATGCTCAAGCACCTCAAAATCCCAAGCAGTAATCATCTCTCCTTTTTTGACTATTACCTCACCTTGCCGCATCGGCACCATCACAGGTTTTACACCAGCAGCAGCTTGTGCGCCATTTTGTTTAGTTTGTTCTTCATCTTTCTTCAAATTCGCTTTGAGCACGGCTAACAAAAGTTTCGTCGCCAAAGGCTCGACTTCTTGCGGTACTGATGTCTGCACTTGTAGCCTCACCGCATCTTGTAAAATCTTTTGCGGCAGTCCCGGTGGGATACCTTGGGTAAGAATTCGCTCTGCACTTTGTTGAATTCCCCTTTCTGTTTTTGCCCAGTCGTCATCTGACAGGTTTAGAAAAGAAGTGTCATAGTATACTCTTTCCCGGTTGGCAGCGTTAAGCTGTAACAGTTTTGCGTTTGTTTGGGCGTATGCTTTGCGGGCTTGAGAAATTTGGGCAATGACTGAGGACAAATTTTGCTGTGAAGTCCTCAGGCGATAACTTTGTAATTCCGCCACTGCTTGAGCAAAGTCAGTTTTTTGGGAAAAATTATCAACTTTTGCGGCGACAGTCTGTATGGGCATTATATTTTTTTGCCCTTGCAAATCCCCGGTTTTAATTATGACAATTTTAGTGCTGTGCTTTTCAGTTTTTGCGAACTTCGGCTGCTTATTCGTATTCCCTATGGCTTTTAGCAGCATTTGCCATTCAGAATTAGAACAAGAACGCAGATAACGCTGAGTAGAAAGGGGTAAAACTAAAGTGTCAAAAAAAGGAAAATACCCGGCAGTTGCACGAATTTCGTTACCCAGATTTAGTAATTGTTGCAAATGTTGCTCGATTTGTTCGTTAATTTCTACATCGACCATCAACACTAAGAGGGAACTTTTTGTGGCGGCTTTGCGCTGTTGCTCGGTTTTTTTCTTATCTTCGATCTTAGCTGGATAAGGGGCTTTCATGGTTTGTGGCGCAATAGTCCCTGCTTTCAGCTTGGGCTGATTGTATAATTTATGCCCCATCACGCCTGTAAGGGACACTAATGCGATCGCAAAAATAACGGGCGTACGCCGGGGAATATAGCCCAATCTCCTTATACAAGTGCCTCTGTTAGTTTTATACGCCGCCATCGATCTCGAAACTCTTAGTTTTTGCTGATCGCATTTATCGCTTTTTTTGGATAAATCCAGCAGAATATTATTGATGACGCCTCTTGCCCCAAGCAAGTGCCCTTTATGGCATAGCGCTTTGTAACGTCCCCGCCAGTGGGTCAATTTCTCGGTCATTGACTGAAAAAATGGCTGCGTTTTCATCATCTATGACCGCAGTTACTTACTTTGATAGCTTAAAACAAGATACTCTGACATTCATGCGATCGCACTTTTCTATCCATAGAAACTTCACTTGCGTTAGCTAGTTGAAGCTGATTTGCCACAATAGCTATCTAAAGAATAAGCTTTAGCGTTTGCTTTACAGTACCTATATAAAATATCACTAAAATTTTCACCTGGGGTGAATTTGTGCCGTGCAGTGCCGACTGGGGAGATGGGGTAATGAGGAGATGGAGAGAAGCCTGAGCGGAGGTTATTCGCGCTTGTTCAACTTCGGAGAGGATGGGCAGATAAAGAGAAAAAATGCCCAATTATAAACTCCGAATTACCAATTACCAATTCCTAATACCCAATGCCTAATTTCCAATTGTGATGATTAACGCAACCTAATGACGCGAGGAGCTACACTGACGCATAGTGTACCCTGTTTGTCAGACATTGCACATCCCTCTTGGTGTAAATACTCTGTATATGGGGCAAGGTCATACGCTCCTGACCATACAGCCACCAGTCCATCAGCTAATTCTATCATCTGCTTGCGGTTGCTGAGTCTCGATGTTGCCGAATTTGCTGGAGATAACTTCATCTGCCAACTTACGGGAATGCTAGTTAAACTATTATAAGCCCCTGATAAAGCACCAGTAATTGCACCTGTAGCGGGCAGTGCATTGCTGTTGTCAGTAGCCCGCAAAATTGACAAACGGAAGTCTTCTAAGGTACTAAGAAAGCAGTAAAACGCCATAGCAACAGCTTTACTTAGCTTTTCTTCTCGGCTTAACGACCTTTGTACTGTTTCTAATCCAGCACCCTGAAGTAATAAATTATTGACTTTTAATAAAACTTGTGGTAAAGAGGTTGCCGTCTCACCAATAAAGTCAATCGTTTGGGGTATGAGGGTTTTTGTATCTAGTTTTTGAGTTAAGCATTGAGCGATCGCATAGCCTACTGCTAGTGTTCCATCGCGCACTACTAAATCCCCATCCCAAATTGCGATCGCCTGACTCAAGTTTTGTCGCAGTTTAACTGTATTGTCAAAGTAAAACAGCGTCACTGGCAACGTTGCAATAATCGCTTTCAGGGAAATGCCATCCCTAGTATGTAAATCTGGAAATTCTGTTTGCTGACGTTGAATCCAATCATCTAAATTCAGTTGCGATCGCCCTATTAAACTTTCTGCACCCAAAAGTGCAATTTTACCCCAATTTACAGACTCTTCCTCGTTAATGGAGGCTAAACTTTCCCCAAGAAACGCCCCGACGATTGTACCTCTAAACCGACTTGAGAGAGAATAGCGCATGAATCAAGTATGAGTTAGTAATTCTTTACTCCTAGCTCTTAAGTTTTAACTTTTATTTCTTAAATGATGCACCAACGCTTGTAAACCTAACAAATAACTTTGGACACCAAAACCACTTATTTGTCCGATCGCCACTGGTGCTATATATGAATGATGACGAAATTCTTCACGCCGATAAATGTTACTCAGATGTACTTCTACTGTAGGTAAATTAACACCGCCGATCGCATCTCGCAATGCCACACTTGTATGAGTATACGCACCTGCGTTAATTAAAATCCCTTCATGTTGTCCTAATGCCCCATGAATAGAATCTACCAAAACTCCTTCATGATTTGACTGCAAAGGAGAAACTTTCGCCTGTAGTTTTTTTGCTTCTTCTTCTAACAGGCGATTAATTTCCGCCAAACTCACTGAACCATAAATTCCTGGTTCTCGCTGTCCTAGTAGATTCAGGTTTGGCCCGTGTAGTACCAGAACGCTTAAAGATTCTAATGTCAATGCAACCACTTTCAAGCTTTTAACGACGGCGCGATCGGTCATTTACAGGAATCGGAATCAATTCCGGTTCTGCCTCAGCCTCTGGACCTAGCAGGGCTTCAATCAGCTTGCGTGCCATTTCTTTAAGCTTCTCCAGTACCTTATCTATATAGTCCATTTAACTGACCGCTCCTGAGATACTACCTTAATATTTGATTCACAGTTAAGCAGAAACTGGCGTTATTTCGCACCTCTGGCTTGAAACTGGCTTGATACACATCACATTATCTTAGGCATTAGCCATTGTTCAAATTTTGTGTTGTGATCTCCCATACTTATTACAGTATCACATTAGCAACCTATAGGGTCGCATCATACCAAGGAAAGGTATTGTGTCACAAGCAAACAGGAAATAGAAAATGGGAAATGGGAATAATTAGCAATACCCACATTCCCACATTCCCACATTCCCACGTTGCCAATTAGCAATTACCTAATCTCCCTGCTGATTTTTCTTTGCAGTTGTGGTAGACGACTTAGCCGTTGACTTGGCTTTAGTAGTGGTTGATTTACGTGTGGTTTTGGTTGTAGTTTTACTCGTTGTCTTGCGCGTGGATTTTGCCGAAGATGCTTTACTTGCTAACAACTCCAATGCTGTAGAAAGCGTCACATTTTCTACCGATTGACCTTCAGGAATACTCACGTTTGTTTTGGCGTGCTTGATGTAGGGTCCATAAGGACCATCGTAGATGTTGACTGGTTCGCCGTCTTCTGGGTGTGCGCCCAATTCGCGTAAAGCAGCTTTAGATTTACTGTTGGTGCTGCTGCGTCCTTTTTTCGGTTCCGACAACAATTCCAAAGCACGTTCTAAAGAAATTGTTAAGACATTATCGCTAGCTTTTAAAGAGCGATAATCTTTTCCTTCCTTACCTTGGTCATGAACAACGTAAGGACCAAAGCGTCCTAAACTTGTTTGAATTTTGCCACCTGTAACAGGATGAACTCCCAATGTCCGGGGTAGCGCCAAAAGACCAACAGCCATTTCCAGAGTGAGATTTTCTGGGCTTTGACCTTTGGGTAAAGAAGCTTGTTTGGGTTTGGGGTTTTCTTCCGTCTTGTCGCCTAACTGAACGTAAGGACCGTAAGCACCAATTTTTACATAAATCGGTTCACCAGTTTCTGGATGGCGACCTACTTGGTCGGGACCTTCAGTTTTTTGTCGCAGTAGGACTTCTACCTTTTTCGGGTCGAGGTCAGCGGGGGTGAGGTCTTTGGGAATTGAAGCAGTGACAACGCCGTTACCATTTTGGACTTCGATGTAAGGACCGTATTTACCAATGCGGACTTTGGCATCGAGATTTTCTAGTTCTACCGTCCTAGCTTTGGTAGCATCAATTTGGCTGTCTTGTTCTCTAACCAGAGTTTCTAAACCTTTATCACCCGAATAAAATTCCCGCAAGTAGGGTAGCCATTTAGCTTCGCCCGTAGCAATATCATCCAGGGTTTGCTCCATTTTCGAGGTAAAGCTGGGATCAACAATGTCGGGAAAGTGTTTTTCTAGAAGGTCGGTAACAGCGAAAGCCGTGAAAGTCGGGATCAGGGCGTTACTCACTAATTGGGCGTAACCCTTATCAAGGATGGTGCCGATAATGCTGGCGTAGGTACTGGGACGACCGATACCTTCACTTTCCAACGTTTTCACCAAGGTAGCTTCAGTGTATCGAGCTGGTGGTTGAGTTTCGTGATCAACTGCCTCTAAGTTCGTACAATTTGGATGATCACCCACTTTCATCGGGGGTAAAATTACTTCTTGGTCTTCCAACGCCGCATCTGGGTCGTCTGAACCTTCGACGTAGGCGCGTAAATAACCAGGAAAATCAATCCGCTTACCAGAAGAACGAAAACCCGCATCCTCAACTTGCAACTGCACGGTAATTTGAGTTTGGCGAGAATCAGCCATTTGGCAAGCCACGGTGCGCTTCCAAATCAAGTCATACAGTGCGAGTTCTCGACCGCCTAAACCAGTTTCTTGCGGCGTGCGGAAGCTGCTACCCGCCGGACGTATGGCTTCGTGTGCTTCTTGTGCGCCTTTGGATTTGGTGGTGTATTGCCTTGGTTGGGGGCTGAGATATGATTTGCCGTAAAGCTTTTCGACACAATCACGCGCAGCTGAAATTGCTTGTTCTGACAAATGCACCGAATCTGTACGCATATAGGTAATATACCCTTGCTCGTACAAATTCTGAGCAATTCGCATCGTATCTCGTGCGGAAAGGCGCAGTTTCCGGTTAGATTCTTGTTGCAACGTCGAGGTGGTAAACGGCGGCGCGGGTTTCCGTGTTACCGGGCGTTCGTCAATCTCTGTGACTGTCCAGGGTTTACCTGTCAGCCGTTCCTTGAGGGCAAGAGCTTCTTCTTCTGAAAGCAGCACGACTTTACGCCCAGCAATAATTTGACCTGTCGTTGAGTCAAAATCACTGCCAGTTGCTACTTTGGTTTTTTGCAGCGTCACTAACTGCGAGTTAAAAGCAGCTTTTTGATGTTGCAAGTAAGCTTTCAAATCCCAATATTTACCTTCACGGAAAGCGCGGCGTTGGCGTTCCCGCTTCACCAAAACCCGCACAGCTACTGACTGCACCCGTCCCGCAGATAATCCCCAAGCGATTTTTTTCCACAGTAGGGGTGACAGCGTATAGCCCACCAGCCGATCCAAAATTCGCCGCGTTTCTTGAGCGCGAACCAACTGCTCATCAATATTGCGGCAGTTTTTCAACGCTTTTTTAATTGCCTCTGAGGTAATTTCGTGAAATACCATCCGCTTGGTCGGAATTTTCGGCTTGAGTAGCTGGTATAAATGCCAACTAATGCTTTCACCTTCCCGGTCTTCGTCCGTTGCCAGAATCAGTTCAGTTACGCCTTTCATGGCTTCTTTGAGCTGAGTGACAATTTTCTTTTTGTCTTTGGGAACGATATACAACGGTTCAAAGTCGGCATCTACATTTACCCCCAGTTGCGCCCATTTTTCCCCTTTGACAGTAGCGGGAATATCTGTAGCCGACTGGGGAAGGTCACGTACATGACCCATAGACGCTTCCACTCGATAGTCCTTCGGCAGGTAATTGCGAATGGTACGAGCTTTGGTTGGAGATTCGACGATGACGAGAATTGACATGGAAATTTCAAAAAAAGAATAGCTGCAAAGCTAGACAGTCAAATTAACATTATTTGGGCGGAAGGATGTAATTTCATCCTCACACAAACTGTCCGTTCGAGATAAAATCCCTGTAAATTCGCTCTTTAGAGCGTAACCCTTCCCGTAGGATAGTCCTTTCTTGAGGATAGGCGCTTGGAAAGCAGAAGTGTAAATTTAGTGTTATCTCAATCATTAACTTATATCTTGCATAATTGGCGACTACAGTTTTGACTCATGAGAGGGGGGACTCCTTGGAGACAAGCACGAGATGTAGGGGCAGGCTTTCCCCCTTGTCTTTTTTGCCCAATGCCCGATGCCCACCCCTCAGAGATTGTGCCAAAATTAAAGCAAATTTGAGAGCAACAGCAAAGTGGGATTTTACCTACATTTATAGAGGCAAATCTATGCAACCGATTCGACAAGATGATGTTATTCTACTACCTGTGCCGGAATTAGATTGTATGCGATCGCGTTCTTCACCTTGGCTGAGTTACAAGCGATAGAATTAGATGCCTGGGCTGAGTAGACTTTATTACAAATTAATGAGCATGTTGGCGAAGAGCCTATTCATCTATTATTAAAAATGATCCTTTTTTAAATTGGAATTCAAAAAGGCAGAAAATTAATTTTGAATTAATTCAGCATACAAGCCCATATTTTATAAGATGAAAAAATAGTGAAGCGTTCGCGAACAGCGTCTTGTAAAGAAGCATCGATATTTCAAGCCCCAGCGTGACGATATCAGGTATTAATTTTTAATTTTGCGGAAAGTTTGAGCGGACTAAACCTTGGCTCAAAGCTTACCAAAACAAATTTTTAATTGGAGCGTTGCAAGAGCGTTTGTGAATGACAAGCGACTTACTTGTCCTAGGACGGGATTTATTCATGCTCTGGGTGTTCCACCTGATACAGAATCAGCGCGTGAAGCGATTCCGCCGGTCAATTTGGGAATCGAACCAGAGGAATTTCAGTAGCAAACTTAATTTTCAGCGAGTCAGAAATATAAAAAAAATATAAATTTAGTTACTTATAATACATTTTCCTAAAAGTTAAGATAAATGGGCAGATATACTCTTTGTTATAAAGAACTTATGTTAGGATAAAATCGAAAAAAGTGAGTTCGGCGATACGGATCTTGTTTTTAGTAATAATTGCAGGCGCGTCTCCGAATGAACATATCTGCATCAATGGATTTTGGAGAATTTCATGTCAATTTACGTAGGGAACCTGTCCTACAGCGTCACAGAAGACGACCTTAGTAAGGTATTTGCAGAGTACGGCACCGTTAGCCGGGTTCAATTACCCACAGATAGAGAAACAGGTCGCGCACGCGGCTTTGGTTTCGTAGAAATGGAATCATCAGCCGCAGAAGATGCTGCGATCGCAGCTCTGGATGGTGCAGAATGGATGGGGCGCGCAATGAAAGTTAACAAAGCAAGACCACGCGAGGAGAAAAGTACTCGCTCAGGCGGTGGCGGTGGCAATTGGGGGGACAGAAGCAACAGACGCTATTAAGTCTTCAAGTCATTTATAGCAAACGTAACAAATATTGCCTAAAGCATTTCGATGCTTTTGTCAAGCCTAATTTAGTCTAAAACAAGCAGTTCAGTAGATAGCTGAACTGCTTATTGTTATTTTTATTTTTGAATTGCTTAAGACAAATTTCAACATAATTTAATTAGAGAGTGGAATAGTGCGTCTGATGACAAGCTGCTATTGTTTATGCAACTTAACGCGCGAAAATTGCTAGAGTGAACAGAGTTAGCCTGAATGTCTAATCGCCAAAACCTATACATATCATGGATTTTGCTAATCTTACATCCCAGTTAAATGCTGGAACAATTCTGCCAGAGGGGATTGTGATTATCACCCTTATGACGGTTTTGATTGTTGACTTGATTTTGGGGCGTACATCCGCACGCTGGATTGGATATCTGGCGATCGCAGGTTTATTTAGCTCCATCGTCGCCCTATATTTTCAATGGGACAATGTTAATCCCATCTCATTTAGCGGTGGCTTTAACGGCGACGACCTCAGCATCGTCTTTCGCGGTATCATCGCTTTGTCTGCGATCTCTACCATTCTGATGTCTATTCGCTACGTTGAGCAGAGTGGCACCGCTTTAGCAGAATTCATCGCTATTCTGCTCACAGCTACTCTGGGAGGGATGTTTCTCTCTGGGGCGAATGAGTTGGTGATGACTTTCATCTCCTTAGAAACCCTGAGTATCTCCTCTTATTTACTCACAGGTTATACCAAGCGTGACCCTCGCTCTAATGAAGCGGCGCTAAAATACCTGTTGATTGGAGCCTCAAGTACAGCAGTATTTTTGTATGGTGTTTCCCTACTGTATGGGTTATCCGGTGGACAAACAGAATTTAGGGCGATCGCGTCGGGTATTTTCACAGCAAACCTTGGTCAGTCTTTAGGTTTGGTAATTTCCCTCGTTTTCGTAATCGCAGGTATTGGCTTCAAAATCTCCGCTGCACCCTTCCACCAGTGGACACCAGACGTTTACGAAGGTGCCCCCACACCTGTGATTGCCTTTTTATCTGTCGGTTCCAAAGCCGCCGGATTTGCCTTAGCCATCCGCTTGCTAACAACAGTCTTCCCCCTAGCTGTGGACGAGTGGAGATTCGTCTTTACTGCCCTCGCGGTTCTGAGTATGGTGTTGGGTAACGTAGTCGCCCTCGCCCAAACCAGCATGAAACGGATGCTAGCTTATTCATCTATTGCCCAAGCTGGGTTTGTGATGATTGGCTTGATTTCTGGCACTCAAGCCGGATACTCTAGTATGATTTTTTACATGCTGGTTTACTTGTTCATGAACTTGTGCGGCTTTACTTGCGTGATTCTGTTTTCGCTGCGGACGGGAACCGACCAGATCGCCGAATACTCAGGTTTGTATCAAAAAGATGCACTGCTAACTCTGGGATTAAGTATTTCCTTACTTTCCTTGGGTGGTATTCCGCCACTGGCTGGATTCTTTGGCAAAATTTACATCTTCTGGGCTGGTTGGCAAGCTGGTCTTTACTGGCTAGTCTTGCTAGGCTTAGTTACCAGCGTTGTTTCCATCTACTACTACATTCGCGTAGTCAAAATGATGGTAGTCAAAGAACCTCAAGAAATGTCCGACGCTGTGAAAAATTATCCGGAAGTGCGTTGGAATTTACCTGGATTTAGACCTTTGCAAGTGGGTTTGATAGTAACTTTAATCGCCACTTCTATCGCGGGTATTTTGTCAAATCCCTTGTTTACCTTGGCTAACAATTCCGTTGCTAATACTCCGTTTTTACAACCAGGAATGGTTGTTAAAGCTGAGGTAAGTGCTGTTAATCCTCAGCAGCCAGAAAAGTTGTAAATTTAGTTAGGAGTTAGGAGTTATGAATTAATAACTCTTAACTCCTAACTTTTTGTAATTCTCAATTTTTCTCCTGCATCGGAATTGTAATTGCTTCCCTCAGCACCTTCTCTGGGTGATGACTTTACCTTTAGAGTTTCCTGGTGTTTTTCCACAACGATTTGACGCTTGTCATGTCTGTAAAGGGTCAGTGTTGGGCGCAACTAAGTAAGCTAGCGCAACTTAAAGATTGTCCTGTTGACTAAGTTTTCCCAAACCCGCACCAATTCTGACTATGACCATCAATTGTTATCAGTCTTTTTCATTAAGGATTTCATAGGCGATCGCCCATTCTGGTTAACTGATTTTCATCTAACCGAGAAGAATGAACCAGAGCGATCGCTTTTTCTTTAGGTGATAGTTAATCCTTACTGCAAGTTGGCTAATTTGTCATCATCAATTAGCACTATCTTTGCTTGTTTTTAATCTAATATTTGCTTGCTGTAAAATTTCTTACTTGGGGCTATTGCATTCCTCTGCATCTACCAATAGATATAGAAATTCTATATCTTACGTTAGATATTCTCTTGTTTTGCTGAATAACAAAACATTTTTTTCTGCCTTTATGTCAGTAAACTTTGATATTTAGTTATATATACTAACTAATTATGTAATCTGTTTTACAAAAATGATTGTAATATTATAAACTTAAGTAAACTTTAAAGTTACTGTTTTCTATTGCTGTAAAAGCCTTAGCTATTTTAAATCAGGCTTTTTAAGCCAAAAAATTTTTTCAACGCTGTTTTATTCTGAAACAAAGAGCAGTGATTCTTAGAAAAAACGTAACACTATATACTAAACTTAGTGTCTCAGTAGATGTATTTTCTTTGACGATGTATATGTATATATGAAGTAGACTTTATAATTCAGGACTATTACGGATATATCTTTTTGTCAAAACATTAAAAGATAATTATATAAATTAAGTTTCGAGATTCAAATACCACATCAACAGCGTAAAGCCTTGGTTTTACGCGCTCACAAAATGCGGTATAACAGTTGATTTACATCCAAATTGAGTAATTGAAATATCGGGCAATAAAGATAAAAAAATTCTCAAAATTGAGAACTAGAGGTAATAGGTTGCCCAATTATCTTCGATTAAGTTTCGACAATAGAAAAGCATAAACGTAAAAAAAGTAGCTTGTATTCTCTGCTTTTCTCTATTCTAATGAGTTTCGCAAAGATGAACAAATACTTATTCCAATTAGGTTGAGTTTTTGTGGAGTTTTCTTGTGGGTAATGAGGAAGATGGTGTGTTGCCAGGGTTTCAATTTTGAAGATCCACAATTAAGAATGCCAGCTTTTAGGATCTTCAGTTGTTCCAGGAAACTGCCATCTGCCAAGCATTAACAAAAAGTGAATTTAGTGTGTTTCCCTTTGACTCCTGGAGTTTTTATGAACCAATTAGTTCTTCCTAAATTATACTGTCCATTTCCATCAAGAATCAATAAGTACGCTGAGATTTTGGAAGATTATGCTTTTGAATGGGTGCTGCGCTTCAATCTTCTGGCAAATCAATCATCATATCGGCGTTTCTGCAAGTCAAAATTTTTTATGCTAGCTGCTGGTGCTTACCCCTACTGTGATCTTGAATGTCTGAAAATTGCAAATGACTTAAACAACTGGCTGTTTATTTGGGATGATCAATGTGATATGTCAAATTTAGGAAAACAACCTGAAGTTCTAAAGGGTTTTCATAATAATTTTTTGGACATATTGAATGGAGCAGAACTTACAAACCAAGATATACCCCTTAGTCACGCCTTAAGTAACTTAAGACAGCGAATGCTCCAAAGAGGTGGTGCAGAATGGTTCCATCACTTCGTCTGCACCTTGAAAGACTATTTCCACGGATGTGTTCTCCAAGCAAACTACCGCGCACAGGGGATGGTGCCTAGCATTGAGACTTATATCATGATACGTAACTTATGCTCAGGGGTAGATAGTTGTCTGGTATTAATTGAACTTTGCCATCAGATGATGATTCCCGATTTTTTAAGAAAACACGACACCGTAAAAAAACTAAATGTAATGACAAATAACATTATTTCATGGTGTAACGATATCTTCTCGGCTGACAGAGAAATAGGGAGCGGCGATGTTCATAATCTAGTATTTGTGCTGCATTATCAAGAGCAAGTTAATTTAGAAAAAGCAACTAAGCTTGCTGCCAAAATGCACGATCAACAGGTCAGAAAAATGAGTAATTTAGAAGCCTCAATTCCATCATTCGGAGAAGAATTAGATATAAAACTTGCAAAGTATATATCAGGATTACATGCCTGGATACGTGGTAACCAAGATTGGTATTCTTACTCTGGTCGCTATCAGACTCTAGAAAAGCTGGAGATTGCTAAATTTTCAGACTATTGACAATTTTGAAAGAATAGTTTTGATAAAGAGTTATAGCAAATTGGTAAGCTAATGGTCATTCATTTTTTCAGATGAAAAGGATTGCCATATCTGCTTTAATGCCTGCTTGATGCAAATTGGATGCACATTAGCTTATTACTTCCATAAGTGACATTAGAAATAAGTACTATTTCGGGATGAACAATCAGATGGCATTACCAAATCGTCTCAAAACCCCCTCTTTTGTGCAAAAACTTCAGTGGGTTGCTGACCCTATTCAATATATGGAAAAAGCAGCTAGGCAATATCCCGACATTTTCACGGCTGAGGTAGTTGGTTTTGGGGGTCCGGTAGTATTTGTGAACCATCCCCAAGCAATCCAGGAAATTTTCACCAACGATACAAAGAAGTTTGCGGCTCTTGGTGAAGCGAACAAAATTTTTCAACCGTTAATCGGGAATTCTTCAACAATCATGCTGGATGGTGCTCGCCACAAACAGCGCCGACAACTGGTTATGCCTTCCTTTCACGGAGAGCGGATGCGAGCTTACGGTTCTTTGATCTGTAATCTCACTGAAAGAGTCTTTAGTCAGTTATCACCAGACAAGCCCTTTTCGGCTCGTGCTGTAACGCAAGAGATTTCTTTGCTAGTCATCTTAGAAGCTGTCTTTGGCTTGCATGAGGGAGAACGTTGCGAAAAACTCAAGCATTTACTGACTTTGCTGATGGATGTCTTTCAGTCACCGCTAACTTCTAGCTTCCTCTTGTTCCCCTCCCTGCAACAAGATTTAGGTGCTTGGAGTCCTTGGGGAAAGTTTCTACGCCAACGCTCTTCAATTGATGAATTGCTCTACGCTGAAATTGCTGAACGCCAGGAAAAACCCGATTTAGATCGGATTGATATCCTCTCGTTGCTGATGTCTGCGAGGGATGAAGCAGGTAACCCAATGACCAATCAGGAATTGCGCGATGAGTTGATGACCCTAATGCTTGCCGGACATGAAACGACAGCAACAGCAATGGCTTGGGCATTGTACTGGATTCACCAAAAACCGGAAGTTTATCAAAAATTACTCCAAGAACTGGATATCCTTGGTGATTCCCCAGACCCTATGAGCATTTTCCGGTTGCCTTATCTTACCAATGTCTGTAACGAAATTTTGCGAATTTACCCTCTTTTGATGGTGACCTTGCCCAGAGTAGTGCAAGAAAGAGTTAAACTCTTGGGACATGCCTTAGAGCCTGGTACGGTACTGGTTGGTGGCATTTATCTGACTCATCACCGTGAAAATTTATATCCAGATCCTGAGCAGTTTCAGCCAGAGCGCTTTGTAAAAAGCCAATTTTCTCCCTATGAATTTATGCCGTTTGGTGGTGGTGTCCGTGGCTGTATAGGTCAAGCTTTGGCTATGTTTGAAATGAAGCTAGTGTTAGCAACTGTCCTATCAGGCTATCAACTCGCGTTGGTAGATAGGCGACCAGAGAAACCTCAGCGTCGAGGTCTTACTCTTGGACCTGCCAATGGAGTCAAAATGGTAATTACAGAGCGGCGTGCGCGTCAAGAATCAAGAGCGACTATGGCAACTACACCTACCGTTTAGTTTAACCATCTTGCTGTCGCATCGGAATTTCAATTACAAACTCAGTTCCCTTTCCAGGCGTAGAATCACAGGTTAACTTACCCTTGTGTTTGTCAACTACAACCTGATAGCTAATTGACAATCCCAACCCCGTACCACTTCCTATCGGCTTGGTGGTAAAAAATGGGTCAAAGATTTTTTGACGCACCTTGTCACTCATGCCAGAACCATTATCAGCAATCTTAATCCTTAAGGTATTATAATCTGCTAGTTCAGTACGAATACGAATTTGTCTCACCTTCCGGTAAGGGGCGATCGCATCTGTGTCATTTGACTCCTGTAAAGCATCGATCGCATTATTCAGAATATTCATAAACGCTTGATTGAGTTGACCGGCGTAACAACTAACCAACGGTAGTTGTCCGTATTCTTTAATAACTTCAATTTCCGGGTGCTTGCTCTTTTCCTTCAGTCGGTGCTGCAAAATCATCAAAGTATTGTCAATTCCCTCATGAATATCTACACGCTTCATTTCCGATTCATCTAAGCGAGAGAAGTTACGTAAACTCAACACAATATCTCGAATACGCGAACTACCAACTTCCATTGAATCTAGAAGTTTTGGCAAGTCTTTTATAAGGAAATCCAAGTCTAATTCTTCTGCTCTTTTTTCAATCACAGGGGAAGGGTTGGGATATTCCTGCTGATAGATGGCAATCAAATCTAGTAAGTCTTGAGCGTAAGCACTAGCGTGAGTAATATTGCCATGAATAAAGTTAATAGGGTTATTGATTTCATGGGCAATTCCTGCTACCATTTGCCCCAAACTCGACATTTTTTCACTTTGAATCAAGTGGGTTTGGGCATTTTTTAATTCTGAAATTGCCTGTTGCAAACTTTGATTTATTTGGCTAAGTTCTTGCGTTCTTTCCTCTACTTTCTCCTGTAAGGTATGGCTGTATTCCTCCAAACTTTCATTAGCTTGTGCCAAATTTTTATAGAGTATGGCATTCTCTAGAGAAATTGCGGCTTGGGTGGTCAGCAGTTTGAGGATTTCTATGCGATCGCGTGTAAATACTCCAGTCGTTAAATTATTTTCTAGGTAAAGAATGCCAAGCAGCTTGCCTTGATTGATAATTGGGATACACAAAAGGCTCTTGGGTTGCTGACGAACAATGTAGCGATCGCCTACTAAAAAGTCAACAGTCTTAGCATCATCGATGACAAAGATTTCCCTTGTACGTTTGACGTAGTTAATTAGAGTGATAGGAACATCACAACTGGACTCTAAATAAATTGATGGAAACTCTGTAGAAATAGGTGCCAAAGTTGAACTTGAACCGACTGCGGTGACAGTTAAACCTAAATTCTTACCTTCGCTCAAAATCAAAGCGCACTTAGAGGCTCCTGCATTCTCCATCACAACTGTGATTAAGGTAGAAAGCAGTTGCTCTAGCTCAATTTCCCCAGAGAGTGCTTGAGAGGCTTTAATCACAGCTGCTAAATCTAGCATGTTATAAATGCTGGTCTTAGAGCTAGTAACAGTTTCCTTAGTGTTAGGAAAGGATGATGATATGTGAATAGAAGCGGTGCTTTTTTCGTTGTGATGAAAGCTAAATTTTTCTTGCTGCATAATGGGAGCAAGTAATTGGGGATAGCGTTTTTGCAAGTCTTCAACTTTTGCTAATGCTCCCCAGCGAACGTAACAATAGTAGGCATCAGTGAGGTAAGTTGCGGCAATCTTTTTTTTGCCCCATTCTAAATAAAATTTAGCAGCAAGTTCGTAAGCAAGACCTTCTTCATTGATGTACTCGTTTTCTTTAGCAAGGAAAATAGCGCGATCGTAATCATCCATTGCTTTTAGATATTCACCAAGAAGCCTATGTCGTTCTGCCTCCACCAAATAAAATTTATGCAGATAATTCATTGGAGCATGATGTGCCCAGTGCTGCATCTTTTCCTGATTAACTTGTACTTTATCGAGAATGCACTTTTTTTCAGAACTGGATGCGTCAGCATACACCGCTAGTCTAGCCAGAGAATCGTAAAAATGGAAAAGAGGAACAACCATCTGTCCTGTACCACCATCTAAGTAGTTTTCTGCCAGGGTGGCATTTTCTACCGCTTGAGGAAAGTCTTGAAATAGATAACACAGATGTAGTTTGCTGAAAAATAAATATAAAAGTCCGAATTTATCTTTTGCTTCAAGATGAATCGGCAGCATTTTATCCTCATCGTACGATTCACTGATTAAACGGCAAGGATTTTCTACTGTTCCAAGCAAGTTTAAGACACTTTGTTGATATATGGCAATCCAGTTCAACACTGTTTCTTGCTTAATTTGACCAATGGCATGGCTGTATGTTGCCATATCCTCTTTTAGCCCTGTCAGTTCTCTACCGATGAAATATGAAGAGTAGGAATAATTGTAAAGGGCAAAGGCTGCAAATTCTAAATCTCCTGTTTCCATTCCGGCAGCGTAAACCTTCAGCAAAGGTTTTAATATTTCCCTCGCAGGCTCTTTCCAATGCCAGATAACTACATAAAATGCATTCATGATTTTAGCTTTAACTTCTGTAGCATTAAATTTATCCAACAGATTCAAAGCCAATTTGCCAAATTGATAGCCCAACTCAATATTTCCTACTATGGAGCAAAGAATTACCCCATAATTAACGTATGCAAAAGCAGACAAAGGAACATTACCATGTTTGAGTGATAAGTTCATTTGTTTAAAAATAATCAGTGGGAATAATTGAGGAACGCTTTGATAGGCAGGACTAATTGTACTCGATAGGATACGCATAGCTGCTAGTGGTTGGCTTTCCCTCATCTCCGATAGGTTAATTAAGCCCTCAATGCTTCTTCCTGACAATAGAGATGCTATTTCTGCCATTGCTAGCTGAACGTCAGATTGGCTCGGATTCTCAGGAAACTCTACCCCCAATTGCTTTAGAACTGTTAGCGCAGTATTAACTGCTTTCAATGCTTGGTTTTGCGTTCCATGAGTCTGAATTTTAACTTCATAAATTTTCACTTTTTCCAGTAGTGTTTTCGCTCGTGTCAACACTACCTCTGCTAATTGCTCTGTTTGCTCGAAGTCTCCAGCCAGATATGCTGCCTCTGCTGCTGTCTCATACAAACCTAGAGCTAGCTCATATTTTCTCTCCCAACTATCATCTGTTAATAGTTCAATTCCAGTACTTAAATATTTAACCGCAGATGGATAAGCCGTTGATCCCAAGGCTTTGCGTCCAGCAATCAAATTCATTCTTGCCAGTCCATCACGTTCAGTCTGAAGAGTGATTAATGGCAGTGCCATATTAAACTGATTGACTAAATCAAAAATCTTTTCTTCTTGTTTGGCTACGGGAATACTTCTTAAGAGAAGTTCTCCAATTTTCAAATGAATTGATTGTCTTTGATCTTCCGGAATCAAAGAATAAGCCGCTTGCTGTACACGGTCGTGTACAAATTTATATTTAGGTAAGCTTAATTCTTCCTCATCATTTATTGGCTTGTGAGTAGTAGCACCTTTATCAGAGATTTTGTAAAATTCAGCTTGAGAAAATACTAGTCCTTCAACTAATGCTTGCCACAAGTCTGACGCTGTATCTACGGCAGATTCTTCATGGATAATAGTAAGAGCTTTTAAATCAAATTCGTTACCAATACATGCCGCAAGTTTCAATACTTTTTGAGTATGTGATGGCAATTTCATTAGTTGTAGTGCCATAAATTCGACTACATCATCTGTGAGAGTTAACGCTTTTACCTTAGGAATATCACACTGCCAATAACCGAGTTCAAAGTTAAATGCAATTAATCCATCACTATGCAGACATTTGAGAAATTGATGAGTAAAAAATGGATTACCTTTGGTTTTAGTAAACACCATTTGCGTGAGAGGAATAGCAAGGTTTTCTTCACAACGCATGGTATCAGCAATCAATAAATTTAAATTACCCTGATTTAAAGGATCTAGAGTAATAGTGTTAATAGTAGCTCCTGTTTGTTCAATCTCTTTGATTGTCAATTCAAACGGATGTACTTTGGAAACTTCGTTATCCCGATAAGCACCAATGAACAGTAGACCACCATCCGTCTCTCTATCTTTATTTGTTTCACCTAAAACAATAAAAGACAAAGAAGGATTTTGATTTACCGTTGTGGTTTCGCTCATTAATAATTCAACAAATTTCAAAGAGGTAGTATCTGCCCATTGCAAATCATCTAGAAAGATTACTAAAGGATGGTCTTTTGTCGTAAAGACACGTAGGAATTTTTTAAACAAGAAATTAAAACGATTTTGAATAGCATTAGCAGAGAGTTCAGTAACTGGTGATTGCTTACCAATAATGCTTTCAAGTTCGGGAATCACATCACTAATTACTTGAGCTTCTTCACCCAAAACCGACAAAATCTTGGCTTTCCAATATTCAATCTGGGCATCAGTCTCACTTAGCAATTGCCCAATTAAATCGCGAAAGGCTTGCACTAATCCTGATAAGGGAACGTCTCGTTTAAACTGGTCAAATTTGCCTTTTATGAAGTAACTGCGCTGCCGCACTATAGGTTTATGGACTTCGTTGACAACAGCAGTTTTGCCAATACCAGAGGAACCAGCAACTAACATCATTTCCGTGGCTCCACTTGTTACGCGCTCAAAAGCTGCAAGTAAACTTTTAACTTCACGTTGACGACCATAAAGTTTTTCGGGGATGAGAAAGCGATCGCAGATGTCTTGTTGTGCCAACTCGAAGAATGCTATATTTCCTGTCTCTTGCCATTGCTGTCTACATACTTCTAAGTCATGCTTTAACCCCAAAGCACTCTGGTAGCGGTCTTCGGCATTTTTTGCCATTAGCTTGCTGATGATTTCCGACAAAATAGGGGGAATGTCGGGGTTAATTAAATTTGCTTTTGGTGGTTGTTTGGCAATGTGACAGTAAACTAACTCCATTGAGTCAGTGGTCATGAAAGGTAATTTGCCTGTGAGGAGTTCAAAAAAGGTGACACCAAGGGAATAAAAGTCACTGCGATAATCTATACCTCGGTTCATTCGTCCGGTTTGTTCAGGAGAAATGTAAGCCAATGTGCCTTCTAGGACGTTGGGATTGGTGATAAATGGAATTTCTTTTGGCAAAAGCGAGGCTATACTAAAGTCGATAAGTTTTACTTCTAGGGTGCTTGGGTTAATTAGAATGTTGGTGGGTTTGAGATCTTTATGAATGACGCGATCGCGATGCATTCCTTCAATAGTTGAAGTAATTTGTATGGCGATATGAAAAAACTGATCGAGAAAATTTGGATTTTCTCCCTCTTGACATCTAACACTAAACGCATCTTTAAGCGAAATACCGCCAAAATCTTCTAATATTAAGGCATAGCCGTTGCGGTAGGTTTCCAAACTGTAAGGTTTAACTATGCCAGGAACGTTGAGGTTTTTACTGATGGTGTATTGATTGCGGAATTGGGCAATTTCACTGAAGGTAGGATATTCATTCTGCATCAGTTTGATAATCACTGACTTTTGGTCTTGTTCTCTGATGCCACGACAAACTATAGTTTTACTACTTGAGTATATTTGCTCAGTGAAGCGATAACCAGTCAGGGTAAATAATGTATTTAATAATGCCACCATCGCAGCTTATTCTCTTTGTTTTGTTTATATGTGTTAGTTTTCCCATTCAAGGGCTGTTATCATCATTCTTTAGGAGATAAATTTTTAGATTTTGCATATCTTCCATAGTTAATAGCTAATATTTCCCAAATTTTAGATTTTGCATGTCTTCCATAGTTAATAGCTAATATTTCCCAAATTTGGTATATCAAGCCTCATCAACCCTACTTTACCAGCATAATCAAGCTAAAGTATGGGAAGATTGCTGAAAAAGCGGCTTTTTTATGGAAGTAAATAATCGATTATTTTAAATATATTTAAGATGTGAGTAAATTTAGAGCACAATATAAGAGTCATAAATGATTTATTAGAAGCAATCGACGTGGTTGATTGGTATTTAAATTATTACTAATTAAAAATATATGTATTTATTGAATTTAGATAACTTATTTTTGTAATATAAACAATAAAAAACCTACCTTTACCTTTTGCTTAAGGGTATGGGTAGGCTTAATAAATTTAAAAGCAGATTTGATATTTTCCTAGATGGCAACAAAAGATGAAAGCCTTAGCAAAAAAGGTTTTGAGAGGAGAAAGGATCGCTATTTTATTTTCTGTTTAATAAAAGTCACAACTTGAGTTAACTGTTTCTTCAAACTATCAATTTCTGCTTGCATCTTGACAAGTTTATCATTTAATGCGGCAACCTCGATATTAGGAGCGATCGCACTATAATTTACACCTCCATTTTTCGCCGCTACGGCTGCTACAGAAGCTGCTTCCGGACGCGGCTGTTTAGCTTTTGTCATCGCCAACTTAATTGAGGCAATTAGTTGCTTTTGGTCAAAAGGCTTTCCAAGAAACTCAAAATATTCAAAGGGTTCGGGGATTTTCTCCGTCACCTCTTCTTTTCGACCAGACATGAGAACTAAAGGAATCTTTCTTAATTCTGGTTGAGCTTGAATCTGCTGGAAAACGTCCCAGCCACTCATTTTCGGCAAAAGGAAATCTAACATAATCAGGCTGAGTTTTTCCTGACGAATGAAATTTAATCCTTCTAAGCCGTCTTTTGCTTCCAGTACCTCGAAATTGCCCGGAGGCAACATTTCCCGTACTTTCACCCTGACAACTGTAGTGTCATCGATAACTAGAATCTTGTTACTTGCCACGACTGATTACTCTAACAGAAACTTTAGATTGAGATGGGGGTTTGCCAATTAAGGTTGAGAATCTTCCCACTATATATGACATTCATATTGATTGGGGAATAGTAATTTCCGGGAGAAATGACAATAATTTAGGTATTTCACTGAGCGTATACTGATGTTCTGTGAGATTTTTGTAAATGTGATATTAAAATCACAGGGTATTGGGCATCGTCTAAGTGGGTTATTTCTCATGAGTCTTTTTTCAAATTCCCCAAATCTAGATTTTTTCGTTATCTTGCGTAAATCATATAACTGAAATTATTTATGACCTCTTCAGAAGCAGCCCAACTAAAATCAGAAATTACGGCAATGCCAACGTGGTTACGTCGTCCTATTGGCAAAGCTAGTGAACTCTCGACGGTACAACGGATTATTAAGCAGCGCCAAATTCACACGATTTGTGAAGAAGGACGTTGCCCCAATCGCGGTGAATGCTATGCCCAAAAAACAGCAACTTTTTTACTCATGGGTCCAACATGCACCCGGTCTTGCGCTTTTTGTCAAGTAGATAAAGGTCATGCACCGATGCCTGTGGACTCTGAGGAACCGCAAAAAATAGCAGAATCGGTACAGCTTTTGGGATTACGTTATGTAGTATTGACTTCTGTCGCCCGTGATGATTTGCCAGATCAAGGAGCGGGGCATTTTGTGAAGACGATGGAAACTATCCGCACTTTGAATCCAGAAGCTCAAATCGAAGTGCTGACACCTGACTTTTGGGGTGGTGCGCTTTCGGGTGAAGAAGGTCAACGCCAGCGGATAGAGATGATTGTCCTCGCGCAGCCTGCTTGTTACAACCACAATATTGAGACGGTGCGACGGTTGCAAGGTCCAGTGCGCCGAGGTGCGAAGTACGATCGCTCTTTGCGCGTACTTTCTCTAGTCAAAGAGATTCAGCCGACAATTTTCACCAAATCAGGTTTGATGCTGGGACACGGTGAAACCATTGATGAAGTCATCGAAACAATGGCGGATCTGAGGAATGCAGGATGCGATCGCCTGACTATCGGTCAGTATATGCGTCCTTCTTTAGAACATCTGCCAGTACAAAAATACTGGACACCGAAAGAATTTGAAGAGCTTGGGGTAATAGCACAAGAAATGGGATTTAACCACGTTCGTTCTGCTCCTTTAGTTCGCAGCTCCTACCACGCCGGCGAAAGCCCTCGATAAAGTACCAGAGGCGCGGTTTCTACGCGCCCAATGCCCAATGCCCCATGCCCAATGCCCAATGCCCAATCTTTAGATAACTATGATACATTTTGTTGACTGGTGCTGTTTTAGGGTACAAAATCCACAAAAATATTTTTGATGAGTGTCGCTAAATATAACGACTCTTTGTTATTTGTTAAGAAGAGTGTAATTAGGAGAGGAAATTATGACGGCTCAAGCCAAGAAAACACCTGCTAACGCAAAAGTTGGCGCAGAAGTTGCTCAAACGGGCGCTAAAGCTCCATTTCCTTTTCGCACCGCAATCAGTTTATTTCTCCTAGCTGGTAATTTCCTGGTAGCAGGGATTTACTTCCATTTGATTAACCCTTAGTTGCTAGGCTCCAGTTAAGAGTCCGTAGTCAAAAGTCAAAAAGTCTAGAGTCCAAAAGTTCAAATTTTGACTTTTAACCTTTGACCCTTGACTTGTGACTCTTAATTGGGTTTGGTGTTGCTCAAATCGTACCTTTGAATAAACCTTTGGGACGAATTAGCAGCACCAAAATCATAATGAACAGCGCTACACCTTGTTTATACTGAGAACCCAGTCCAGGGATGATGGTGCTGACTTCTTGAACGATACCGATGATAAAAGCCGCTGCGATCGCTCCATAAGGATTGCCAATTCCCCCTAAAATCACTGAGGCAAACATAGGTAAAATCAAAAACCATCCCATATTGGGGCGCACAGCTGTAATTAACCCGTACATACTGCCTCCCAAGGATGTGAGCGTCCCCGCAATTATCCAAGTCCAGAGAATTACAGAGTCAACGTTGATACCAGAAACTCTCGCCAAATCGAGATCGTCAGCAACGGCTCGCATAGCTTTACCAATTTTGGTATTTTGCAAAAGATAATGCAGCGCCAAAATTGCCAACATCGCTAAGAACAAAACCAGCAATTGATTTTGCGGCACCTTTAAACCCCCAATATCTAAAGCAGGGGTAATCGGCAAATTGTAATTTTGGTTACTACCGCCCCAAATTAAGATAATGGCATTGCGAAGAAATAATGCCAGTCCGATGGACATAATAATCAGAGTAGTAGAAGTAGCACGGATAGAGCGCATCCTTGACCACAGCAGCTTTTCCGACAACACCATTACCGCTACTGTTCCCACCCCTGCGAGTATCATCGACAGCCAAATATTTATTCCAAGAGTATTTAAGAGCCATGTAAAATAAGCTCCCAATGTGAGAAAATCACCGTGAGCAAAGTTAGATAACCGTAAAATCCCATAGGTTAAAGTAAGTCCAACCGCTGCGAGAGCAATAATGCTCCCCACCGCAATTCCGTTAACAATTAATTGAGCTAGTTGTGCATTCATAGTAATGGGGAAAGAGAAAAGGGGAATGGGCAATGGGCAATGGGCAATGGGCAATGGGCATTGGGAATTAAAGATGCTCGATTTTTGATGCCCGTTCTAATTAGGATTCTTTCTATGCCCCATTCCCCATGCCCAATGCCCTATGCCCCAGTCTGTAATTACTTTAGTAAAAAAAATACCATTTTCTCGATTTATGTGTTAAAACCACATGAGTGACTTGTGTAGATGGCTGTTAGGAGGATAAGTGCTTGTCGTATCTGTCCCCAGCATTGTATCGATTGACCAAAGCCAGTTTGTTTTGATGAGCATATTTTTTAGTGTGTTTTCTACTTATGTCATTTATGCATACCGTTACACTAGACACTACGAGTTATGAGTTATAAATAAAAAAGATTTCTACGCCAGTATACATAAAACCTTATTCGCGCCTTGATTGAAACTAATATTTGTTCAGCGGTCTAGTTGACCATGCAGCAGTATTCAAGCTTACCAGAACAGAACTCTCAGGTAGATACAAGTACAAAACTTTTGACCTCAATCGAGCAACTTCGCGCTGATTTGTGGCTCGAATGCACATTAAATAAGTTGCAGAGTCGTCTCAACGATTGCCTGCTTTGTACTTGTACTACAGAAGCAGATATTTTACAAACAGTTGTAAACGAACTCAATAGTGCTTTAAAGGCTAGTGAAGTGGCGATCGCTTTATTTGAACCACAAGATACAGTGGGCAAAATTTGCTATGCTTCTCATTGCCCATCCAAACTGATTTCCAACACCGGAAAAAAGCTGCAATTGAGTTTGCAACAAGCAATAGACATTGAATATTTACAAGAATTAGAAAACCAACAACCGCCGAGTGCTTGGCGGTTAGCTGAGGATTTTGGCGGCTTAACGAGTTGGTTAATTATCACCAGAGAATCCTCAGAATCTAGTAGCGAGTCACTAGAAGCACCACAAGGTAAACTTACATCAAAATTGATGGCTCGCGCCGCCAATCAATGTGCTGTAGCTTTAGCGCAACTGCGACAAATCAAATCTTTGCAGGAATGTTCTCAACACCTAGAAAGCTTTAATCAGCAACTAGAGCGCACTAATCAACTAAAAAACCAGTTTCTGGCAAATACCAGCCACGAAATTCGGACACCGCTTAGTTCTATTATCGGTTTCACTCACCTACTCTTAGCCCAAGGTTACGACCCTACAAGAGAACGTCACCAAGAGTATTTAAATATTATTCAGTCCAGCGGCAAGCACCTACTAGCTTTAATTAACGATATTTTGGATCTCTCGAAAATTGAAGCAAATCAGCTAGAAGTGCAGTGGGAAACCGTGAATGTACCAACACTATGTAGCAATGTTTTCGCATTGCTGAAAGAAAAAGCTGCTAATAAAAATTTGAAACTGCGTCTAGAGGTAGATGAGAATATCACAACTCTCGTAGCCGACTCTTTGCGACTCAAGCAAATGCTGTTAAATTTGCTGTTCAACGCTCTTAAGTTTACAACCACAGGAAGCGTTGGGTTAAAGGTAGCCGTCAAGGGTGAATTTATGTATTTTACAGTTTGGGACACTGGTAGTGGCATCTCTAAACAAGACCAAACTGAACTTTTTCAACCTTATTTCCAAATTGCCAATGCTGCTACCGGTCGTGATGAAGGTACTGGTTTAGGATTAGCAGTAACTCGGAAACTCGTTGAAATTCACAGTGGCTGGCTGAAAGTGGAATCTAAAGTTAATCAAGGTTCGCGTTTTACTATCATACTTCCCCTGACGCAGGAAGAGCGAGTGGGGGGAGATGAGCGGGATAAGGCAGATGAGTGGGATGCGGAAGATGGGCAGGACTTAAATACTATCTCATCATCAAAGATTTTGCTAGTGGAAGATGATTTGCCCAACGCCAAAGTTATAAAAACTTATCTAGAAAAATTGGGTTATCAAGTAAGTTGGGTAAAAAATGCTGCCGAAATGTGGCAAGTTATTACACAGTTGCAGCCTGCGTTGATTTTAATGGATGTGTACTTACCAGATGAAAATGGTTTAAAAGTAGTACAGCAACTACGAGAAAATGAGCAGTATAAAACTATTCCGATAGTAGCGCAAACGGCAATGGCAATGAAAGGCGATCGCGAAATCTGTCTCGCTGCTGGAGTCAATGACTATATTTCTAAACCAATTGATTTGCCACTTTTAGCAACTTTGGTAGCAAAATACAGCAGACTAGGGACTAGGGATTAGGGACTGGGGACTGGGGGAGTGGGGGAAGTACGAGAAGTATTTTCGTTCCCTGTCTCGTTGTCTCCCTATCTCCTTGTGCCCCAATTACCCGTACCACATGCCTAGAATAGAATTGGTTAGGCTTAATACGGTTTTGGGTGGATCTGCAAATGATGCTGACAGAGAAACTTGAGCAACTAAGAACTTTGTTTAAAGAAATGGAGCAGGCTTTAATTGCCTACTCTGGTGGTATTGATAGCACTTTGGTTGCTAAGATTGCTTATGATGTTTTAGGCGATCGCGCTTTGGCTGTGACGGCTGTTTCTCCGAGTCTTTTACCAGAGGAGTTGGAAGACGCGAAGATTCAAGCAGCAACTATTGGGATTTCTCATCAAATCGTTCAGACGCATGAGATGGAAAATCCTAATTACACATCTAACCCTGTCAATCGCTGTTATTTTTGTAAAAGTGAACTGCACGACACTCTCAAACCTTTAGCTTTAAAGCTGGGTTATCCCTATGTTGTGGATGGGGTAAATGCTGATGATTTACATGATTATCGCCCAGGAATTCAAGCCGCTAAAGAAAGAGGTGCGCGATCGCCTTTGGCAGAAGTTAATATTTCTAAAGTCGAAGTTCGCCAACTTTCGCAACAACTGAGTTTACCTTGGTGGGATAAACCTGCTCAACCTTGTCTAAGTTCGCGTTTTCCCTATGGTGAAGAAATTACTGTTGCTAAGTTGCAACGAGTAGGAAGAGCGGAAATTTATCTGCGTAAATTGGGTTTAAAGAATTTGCGGGTGCGTTCTGATGGAGATACTGCACGCATCGAATTACCACCAGAACAAATCAAAGAGTTTGTCTTAACGACTGATTTACGAACAATCGTTTCTGCATTTCAAAAGTTAGGGTTTATCTACGTTACTTTGGATTTAGAAGGTTATCGTAGCGGTAAGTTAAATCAAGTTTTAAATCGCGAAACTTTGAGCGCTAAAGTCTAGAATATTTTCGTAGTAAGCGTTAAAACGCTTATTTAAAGCAATGAAGTGCTTACTACGATTATTTAAGCGATCGCTTACTTTTGTTAGCTGTCATTTTAGTTTCTACTTGCTGTAGTGCCCATTGCCAAACATCATACCCACGGGTTGACAAATGTAAGCCATCTGTGGTTAAATCTTCTCGCAAATTGCCTTCAGAATCTGTAAACCAATTATGGATATTCAGATAATTTACTTGTTGTTCTTTGGCAATTTGGGCAAGTTGCTCGTTAATATTACGAATTCGGGTATTAGCAATTTTCTGCTGGCGAGTAGGCAAAATTGATTGGATAATTATTAAACTTTCTGGGTGACTTTGTTTTAGTGTACGAATAATTCGGCGGTGATTACGCAAAATAGTTTCATCACTAACACCATTGCGTAAATCGTTGATTCCCGCCATGACGTAAATTACATCCGGTCGCGTTTTAGAAAAGAAAGATAATCGTTTTAATACACCACTGGAAGTATCTCCAGATATTGCTTGATTCAGCCATAATTTCCCACTAGGCAATTTTCGAGCGGGAAACCACATGCTTAAAGAATCACCAACTAAAACATTGAGATGATTTGCTCCTTGACCTTGAGCCATCGCTTTAGCTTCCAAGGCTAATAAAGTTTTCCAGTCCTCATAAGTTAGTTGATGTTTGCTCCTTGATCGAACAAGCGATTCGCCTGACGGCGATAGCTTCGCTTCACGCACCTTATCATCATCCACCCGCGTGTAAATCTGACCTGTTTTCAGAGCACCTAATCTTTGATAATAAAGTTCTTTACCCGATACCAGCGTGCGATCTAGTGGTTGGGAATCTACTTTAAATGATGACTCTGTTGGTGACGACAATACCTGGTTGCTGAATTCTGGTGAAGAGATTTCCGCACTAGGGGCGATTTTATCTTCTACAGTTGGTGGCAAACTCTCTTTAATTGGCGATAACGGGTTGCTGAATTCTGGTAAGGAGATTTCCACACTAGGGATGATTTTCTCACCTACACTTGGCAGCGAACCTTGTTTTAAATTCCACAGTTCTGGATGATTTTGTAATTGAATCATCGATAACTGTGGAAGACTCGATGCTGGTATTGCCAATCCTGTCAACAAGCTTGCTGCCAACAGATAAGAATCCCTCATCGCTTTTATCTCTCCTCTAGTCGCTGCTTTTCTTTAAGACAGCCAGTAAATGCTGTCTTCAGGATAATTTTAGTTTTATTAAGAAAGAATTGAAAATACAAATACGGCAGAATCCAGGATAATGTTTCGCGCTCCGCTTAGTATGAATAAACGGCATTTTTGCACAGCCACAAAATCAACATTTTATCCTCTACAGAATCGTAGCTGTAAGAAAGTCTACCCAGGTTGTATTCTGACTTCTTCATTAAAATATTATTTTTATCTATATAGTCGGGTTGTGTAAAGCAAGCTTTCTGTGTTGCCTCAATCGCGCTTCACCAAGCAACCCGTTTCTTGGCTACAACATCTCAGAATCTACAGTTTTTGCTGAGGCGTGTCAATAGACCTATCCAAAAATTGTGATTTTTATAATGATTTTGGGGAATCTGGGGCTAGATGAGCGATAATGCGATCGCCTTTCAGCATGATTGACAACCTAAGTCAGGTCAGTGGCAGTAAATAAATCATTCGTTAAGCTTGGGTATTAGCCATTCTCAGAAAATAACCTATTTATATTTCTTAACATGGCTTTAATTATTCTTGCCAAAGTCCAATTTAAAGACCCTTGACAAAAAAGCCACTAACAACTAACTATTCACCAAATCGATAACGACTGCCGATAATATAATTTTCATTCATTTCAAAACAAATCCATCGACGTTGCAAAATCTCAGCCACAAACCCAGTTGTATTAGAACCAGCAAATGGGTCTAATATTATATCATCTTCATCAGTTAAGAATTTGATAAAAAAATCAGCGAAACCTTGAGGAAAACGCGCTGGATGAGGTTGAATTCCCGCTGCTTTACAACGACGCAAATAAACACTATTTGATTCCGTATTAGCGATTTCTAGTAAATTGGGTGGAATTGCACCTTGATTATCCTTTTGAAATTTTTCAGAAATATCATGTCCGCTAGGACGTATTTTTGCTTTATAGCCATTTTTGAGTAATTGTTTCATACTCTCGCTATAAGGCTTTAAAACTTTTCTGTTGTTCGCTTTAGGATGAGGGGTTTTAGATAACCACCAAACCACATTTACTGAATCTTTAACCCGAATTCGCCTAATTGTTACCCACTCGGCAGGGGTAGGAAGTCTTGCAGGATTGTAGTGATAGAATTCTTGAGCTAGAAAAAAGCCAACTTCTTTACATAGCCTAACTAAAAGCTCATATTGATAAATACTCCGCACGGGTAAGCCAGGAAGATAAGCACCACCTAAATCTAAAATAAATGAGCCATTATCGGCAAGTACTCTTTTAAATTCATAAGCAAAAGGTAGAAACCATTCTATATATTTTTCAGCATTTTCGTTGCCGTATTCTTTTTTGCGGGTAAGTGCAAAAGGTGGTGAAGTCAAAATTAAATTCAGACTGTTGTCTTCAATTAATTTAATTAGCTCTAAACTATCACCCAAATAGACAGCACCCTTATTTTGTCTATAGTATGGCGAAAAACTTATTGCCTTTTTTTGAGTAGTTTTTTCTGGTTCCAAAACTTATAAATAGGAGATGATTAGCGATTGAGTGAGGTTTTGCTAAAAACAAGCGATCGCCGCTTCGATTTTAGCCGCTAATGGTTAACTATTCAACGACCAAAGCAAAGTCAGCCTCATTTACCTGTGCCCACCACTTAGAAATACACAGCAAAACTTCACTAACAAGCAAGTTGCTTAATAGTCAAAATCACGTAATCAAACGTAACTTAAAAATTTAGCCATTGCAAATTATACTGAACCAACAGATAAACCTAGTTTGTGGGTTTATTAGTAGACTGTCAACATTGAAAATGAGAAACGGACTTAACCTGTAGTTTGCGCTTTAGCGTTAAAGTGCAAACGACAAACGCATCATATCAATTTTGACAAAAGCACAATTGTCCAAATACTGCATTTGATGGGGAAAGCTTTTAGTTATGGTTGAGGACTGGAAAAAATTGGCGCTAGGCTTTATTTTAGCTCTGGGTGGAGCGACTTCCTCTATTAACTCTGCCTTTGCTCAACAAATTACCATAGATGGTACTCTTAGTCCTGAACGAACCTTAACTGGACCAAACTACATCATTCGTCAAGCAGATGGTCAAACTGTAGGTAATAATTTATTTCAAAGTTTCGGACGCTTCAACCTCAACGCAGGTGAAAGTGCAAATTTTCAAAGTGATGTCAACATTAGAAATATTCTCTCACGTGTTACCGGTGGCTTTGCCTCTACGATTGATGGTAGAATCTTTACCCAAAGCGCTAATGTAAATCTTTTCTTCATTAATCCCAGTGGAATCATCTTTGGTCCGAATGCACGTATCGATGTAGGAAGTGCAACCAGAGGTTCTTTTATCGCTACGACAGCTGATGCTTTAGTTTGGGCAAATGGCTCACAGTTCAGCGCAACTAATCCTACAGGAGCGAATAGCTTACTTACCATAGTAGGCGACCCTAGTGGATTTTTATCTTCCCTCAGACCACCGCAACCAATCACTAGTTCGGGTAGCAATCTGTCGGTTGCTAATAATCAAAGTTTGTTGTTGGTGGGAGGAAATCTCACTTTAGATAACAGCAACTTGCTGACACAGGGAGGACGAGTAGAATTAGCAGGTGTGGCAGGAACTGGAACTGTCGGACTTGAGGCAAATGGGAACATCTTCAGCTTGAACATTCCAGAGAATTTAGCGCGTGCTGATGTGTCGCTACAAAATGGCACCACAATCGATGTAACGGCAGCAAATCAAGGTAATATTGCTACTTACGGTCGTAATGTTAATATTATCGGCGGAAGTCAAATACGCAGCGGGATTGGGTCTGGGTTGGGTACGGTAAATAGTCAAGCTGGAGATATTACCGTTAATGCCACAGGAACAGTAACAATTAATGAAGTTAGCAGACTAAGCAATACAGTTGCCGCTGGTGCTATAGGTAATGCTGGTAATATCAATATTAAAGCTGGTGAGATTTCTCTAACTAATCTGGCTAGCCTTCCCGCATTAGATGCTAGTAGTAGTGGGCAAGGACGTGCGGGAAACGTCTCACTACAAGCTACCAATGGTTCAATTTATGTAATCGGTCAGGATGTCAGCCCAGGAGATCTAGTAATTTCCAACAGAGGTGGTGGAGATATATCACTTAAAGCCGCTGGCGCTATATCCTTAGATAAAGCCTTTTTTGTCGCCGGTAGCTTTGTAGGTAATGGGGGAAATATATCATTGCAAGGTGACGGGGGAGTATCCTTAGAAAATAATAGCTCTTTGGTGAGTCAAGCTTTTGGATCTGGCAATGCTGGAAATTCTGGAAATATTACAGTTGAGTCCCCTGGTGGTTCTGTCTCTATTCAAAATAGCTTAGTTAACACTGCTGTTAGCTCTAGAGGTAATGCTGGTAATATTAAAATCCAGGGGCAATCTGTTTTTCTAAGTGGTGGATCGGAAGTATCATCTAGATCCTTTAGTGGTAACAACTCCGGCAATATCGAAGTTAATGCCGCAGAAAGAGTAGAAATCTCTGGTAATAAACCAAACCCAAACTCAAACAGAAATCGCGCTGGCAGTTTTATTAATAGCACGCTGACAACACTCAGTGAGGCAAATGGCAGAGGTAATGCAGGTAACATAAGCATCAAAGCTGGTGAAATTTTAATTAATAATCAGGCAAGTACTCCAGCATTAAATGCTGGTAGTATCAATGCGCCGAATACTAATAATGCAGGAAAACAGTCTGGAAATGTATCGCTAGAAGCAACCAAAGGTTCAATTTCTTTAATTGGACAAGATGTAAGAACTAGCGATGCAGTAATTTCTACCTTCGGTGAGCGGACGCTCGGTGAGGGAGATATATCACTCAAGGCAAATGGCTCTATCTTGTTAGATAATGCTTTTCTCAGAGCCAGTACTGGAGAGGGAAATGCGGGAAACATATTATTGCAAGGCAATGAGAGAGTATCCTTAGCTAATAACAGTTCCCTCGTGAGTGCATCTTTTTTTAATAGGGGGAGTTCCGGAAGCATTACAGTCAAGTCTGATGGTCCAGTCTCTATTCAAAATAGCTTGGTGAACACTGCCATCGGCTCTGGAAACATGACAAATCTTAACCTAGGCGATGGTGGTGATATAAATATCAGTGGGCAGTCTGTTAGCATAACTGACGGAGCAGAAGTATCATCTAGATCGAATAACGGTCGCAACTCAGGCAATATTCAGGTAAAGGCTACCGAAAGAGTGGAAATTTCCGGTAATAAACCAAGACCAAACGGAAATCGCGCTCAAAGCTTCCCAAATAGCATCATCACAACAGCCGCTGGAAGTAGTGCTAGAGGTAATGCAGGTAATATTAGCATTAAGGCTAGTGAAATTTTTATCAATAATCCGCCAACTAGTCGAGCATTACGACCATTAAATAATGGGGTAAGCAATTCAGCAATAAGTACTACTAGTAATGGACAGGGACGTGCAGGAGACGTATCATTAGAAGCCAGTAACTCAATTTATTTAAATAATCAAGCAAGCAATCCGGGGATAAGTACTGAGAGTAATGGGCAAGAACGTGCGGGAAATGTATCACTAACGACGACTAATGGCTCAATTTCTTTAATTGGACGGGATACGCAAGCTAACGACCAGGTGATTTCTACCTCTGGTGGGACAAACTCACTAGGTAGTGGAAATATATCTCTCAACGCTAATGGCTCTATCTCGTTAGATAATGCTTTCTTAAGAGCCAGCACTACTGGAGGTGACGCAGGAAGCATTTTAGTGCGAGGCAATGAGAGTGTATCTTTAGCAAACAATAGCTCACTTGTGACTGTAGCGTTTAGACGGGGTAATGCCGGTCCGATTACCGTTGAATCTTTTGGTCCGATCTCTTTGCAGAATAGCTTAGTCGCCACAAATGTCGGAGATCCAGCTGACAGAAACTCTAGACCAGAACTAGGCAATGCTGGTAATATTAAGATCCAAGGGCGATCTGTTGCTGTAACTGCTGGCTCCGAAGTGACTTCTAGATCCTTTAGCGGTGTTAACTCTGGCAATATTGAGGTAAACGGCACAGAAAAAGTGGACATTTCCGGGAGAGTATTGGAATTTCCCAGACGAGCAAGCGATCGCGCTAACAGTTTTCCCTACACTACCATAGCCACAACCAGCGAACGACTTGCCAGTGGTGTAAGTGGTGACATCACAATAAACACTAATAATTTACGTGTATCAGATGGGGCAAGCGTCAGAGCAGACACTATAAGTAACTTTACTGGTGGCAGTATAGATATTAATGCGAATGCCGTTGATATAACTAACGGGGGACAAATTTTCACGACAGCTTTTAGCAGTGGCAATGCAGGTAATATCGAACTCAATGTCAGCGATCGCCTTAATATCTCAGGTAGTAACCCTGGCAAAGCTGATATATTTAACCAAATAGCTCAAACCAGTGATAGAACCCAAGCTGAGTTTCAATTAGGTTCCGCTGATTCACAAGCCGGAATATTCGCCAATACTTCACCCAACTCAACCGCTCAAGGAGGTAACTTAACAATTAACACTCCTTTATTGCGAGTTCAAGATGGTGCAACTATCTCAGTCAGCAGTCCCCAAGGACAAGCAGGTAATTTGGATATTACCGCTAAAACTATTCTTCTCAATCAAGGAAGTTTGACTGCGGAAACCGCAATTACAGGCAGTGAAGCAGGAGCAAACATTACCCTACAAGATGTAGATTTATTATTAATGCAAAATAATAGCCGCATCAGCGCTCAAGCAAATGGCACCGGCACAGGTGGTAATATCACCATTGATGCAAATAACGGTTTTGTGATTGCCCCTTTTGGAGAAGATAGTGATATTGTCGCGAGTGCTTCTTTTGGTCGGGGCGGTAATATTACAATTAATACTCAAGGGCTTTTTGGCTTTTTTGTTGGTCGAGCCATTCGCGGCAACGGTACTAACGATATTGATGCTAGTTCTCAATTTAACAATCCTGGTACGGTAGATATTAACACGCTTGATATAGACCCCCGCCGTGGTTTACTGGAATTGCCTACAAGTGTAGTTGAAGCTTCAAGGCTGGTTGCTTCTAATTGTGGTGCAATAGCAGGCAAAAATGGCAGTAGCTTCACTTATACCGGACGTGGTGGTTTACCGGATAGCCCTGATGATCCTCTAACTAGTGATGTAGTCTGGTCGGATACACGGCTAACAAATATCCGTAGTAGGGAGAGTATCTCTGCATCTACTTCAAAGCCAAACAGACAAACAACAGAGGGCATTGCAATCATACCTGCCACTGGTTGGGTATTCAATAACAAAGGCGAAGTCACCCTCATTTCCAATGCACCTGTTGTGACTGCCCAAAGTTTGAGTTCTAGTTCTTCTAGTTGCTCAACACCGTAAAGGCGTTAGCGAAGCCTCTCGCAGAGAAGCCTCTCGTTCGCGGAGCGTCTCCGAAGGAGAAGAGAAGGCATCGCTTTCGGGCTTGTCATCAATCAATAAAACGTAACCTAAAACTATCGCAAACGCAAATATACTGTATTTATCTATTAGACATCTCCGGAAAAGATTTAGAAACCTTAAATTCACGCGCAGACCTAACCCCCTACCCCCCTTCCCTACAAGGGAAGGGGGAATTAAAGCCTCTCTCCGCTTCGGGGAGAGGTTTGGAGAGGGGTCATGCATTAATTTTCGGAGATGTCTATTGGTTTAGTAGTCCGCCACTTAGATAATTATTTAAGTTGGAAAGGGTGTTACTTATGGTTCACAACTGGAAACGATTGGGACTAAGTGTACTTCTAGCTATGGGTGGAGCGATCGCACCCGCAACCAAGTGTCCCGCTGAAATCACCTTAGATGGCACTCTCGCTCCTGCGCGACCCTTAAGCGGACCGAACTACATAATCCGCCAAGAAGATGGTCTACCTGTACGCAATAATTTATTCCAAAGTTTCGGACGCTTCAACCTCAACGCAGGTGAGAGTGCGACTTTTGAGAGTGCACCTAATATCCGCAATATTTTCTCTCGTGTTACAGGTGGTTCTGCTTCCTTCATAGATGGTCTGATTTTCACTGAAAGTCGCAACGTCAATCTTTTCTTCATCAATCCCAGTGGCATCATGTTTGGTCAAAATGCAAGGTTGAATGTGGGAAGTGCAACCAGAGGCTCTTTTATCGCTACGACTGCTGATGCTTTAGTTTGGGCAAATGGTAGCCAATTTAGTGCGACAAATCCCGGTAATGCAAATAGCTTGCTAACCATAGTTGGCGATCCCAGCGGATTTTTATCAACCCTGAGAACACCACCACCAATAAATGTTTCTGGTAGCACGCTTGCCAATCGCAGTAATTTTTTCAGCAATCCTTACAACGGTCAAAGCTTGCTGTTAGTGGGCGGTGACGTTAAAGTCGATAATGCAACATTAGAAGCTCCCGGTGGGCGAATCGAGTTAGGCGGATTGACAGAACCAGGAACAATTGGGCTTCAGGTAAATGGTAACAATCTCAGCTTAAATTTTCCAGCTAATGTCGCACGAGCAGATGTATCGCTCACCAATGGCGCCCTGGTAAATGTTGCCTCTGGTGGTGGCGGTAGTATTGCCATTAAAGCTTCTGATATAGATGTATTGGGAGGAAGTAACCTGCGTGCAGGTATTAGACCCCTTGCAGGAACAACGAATAACGCTCAAGCGGGAGATGTCAACCTCAACGCTACAGGAACATTGCGAATCGAAAATAGCTCTGTTTACAACGCTGCTTTTGATTCGGGAAATGCTGGCAACTTGAGCGTTGATACAGGAAAGTTAATTATTACTGATGGCGTATTAGCGACTGCTACCCTTTCTGGTGGTCGTGCTGGGGATCTGATTGTGAAAGCCTCTGACTCAGTGGAACTAACTGGCAGTCCCACGTCGAATGGTACGGTTCCCATTAATATTCTCAATACTTTTTTCGGTCCGATCAATGTTGATGTTCCGATTGGCTTGTTTTCCGCTTCAATAGATGCCCGCAATCTTCCCAATGTTTCTCCTTTCCTCAATGATTTCCTACCAATAGGTGGTGGAGATGCCGGAAATTTATTCCTTGAAACCGGTCGGTTGACAGTCTCTAATGGAGCAGTGGTATCGGCAGGTACTACCACCACAGGACGTGCCGGAAATTTGAGCGTGAACGCAAAAGACTTTATAGAATTAAGTGGCACCTCACCTAATGATGCTCCCCCAGGAGTGTTCACTATCGGAGGTAGGGTTCCTAGCGGATTGCGGAATGAAACTGCCGGTCGCGGACTAGGCGGTAACTTGACCATTGAAACTGGGCGGTTGATTGTCCGTGATGGGGCATGGGTGACAACCGGTACTGGTGGTGAAATGCCAGGAGGCGAATTGACCATTAACGCCTGGGAATCTGTAGACCTAAGTGGCACTTCAGAAGCGAATAATCTTCCTAGCGTCTTCGCTAGTGGAACACGGGGAGCGGGAGACGCTAAACCTCTGACTATCAAAACTGGGCGTTTGAGCGTCCGTGATGGAGCAATCATCTCTGCGGGCACTTCTGGCGATGGACAGGGGGCAGACTTGACCATTAATGCCTCTGACTCCGTAGAACTGATTGGCACTTCAAGACAAGGGTTGTCCGCCGAATTATTAAACCAATTGATTGGAGTAGCTGGAGCGGCAGTATTTGGCATCGTCGAGGATCGTCCGTTTCCCACTGGCGTAATTACTGGCAGCGCAGGTAAAGGAAGTGCCGGAAATTTAACTATTAATACTGGAAGTTTATTAATTAAGGGTGGGGCACAGGCATCGGTTTCTACAGTTGGTCCAGGAAATGCGGGTTCGTTAAATGTTCGCGCTTCTTCTGTAAAATTGACTGGCACTTCACAACAAAGCCCCAATCCTAATGACATAGTTGGTCGAAGTCTGTTGACTACTGCTGTCGGTGAAAACTCTACTGGAAACGGTGGCAATATAACAGTGCAAACCGACTTGTTAAGTATCTCCGACGGTGCTGCACTTACAGCTAGTACCAGCGGACAGGGAAACGCTGGTAGCATTTCTATACCTCAAGCTAACTTAGTTTCTGTCTTTGACAACGGCTTGATTTCTACCGCTGTCAACGCCCAAGCACAAGGACAAGGTGGGAATATTGATATCAACACAAACACTCTGTCTGTAAATCAAGGTGGTCAAATCACTGCTAGCACTCTCGGAAACGGTAATGCAGGTAGAGTTACCATTAATGCCCGTGATGCAGTGTCTCTAGATGGGGTAGGGACAAATGGCTTCTCTAGTGGGGTGTTTACCAGCACTGGGAGTGAAGCAAATGGTTTAGGAGGAGCCATCGCAGTGAAAACACGTTCCTTTAGTCTGGCAAATGGAGCGGTTGTCAATGCTCAAACTTCAAATTCTCAAAGAGGGGGAAATGTAACTATTGAGGCAAACACTTTTGATATTAAAAACGGCGGACAGGTGATTACCACTACCCGTAGCAGTGGTAATGCAGGCGATATCACTCTCAAAGTTGCCGAAGGTATTAATATTAGTGGTAGCGATCGCACTTTTGCTGAACGATTTGCCAAATTTGGTGACGACATTGTTACCAATCAAGGTCAGAAGAGTGGATTGTTTGCTAACACTTCCCTTAACTCAACGGCTCAGGGAGGTAACTTAACAATTAATACTCCTTTCCTACAAGTTCAAGATGGTGCAACTATCTCAGTCAGCAGTCCCCAAGGACAAGCAGGTAATTTGGATATTACCGCTAAAACTATTCTTCTCAATCAAGGAAGTTTGAGTGCGGAAACCGCAATTACAGCCAGTGAAGCAGGAGCAAACATTACCCTACAAGATGTAGATTTGTTATTATTGCAAAATAATAGCCGCATCAGCGCTCAAGCAAATAGCACCGCCACAGGTGGTAATATCACCATTGATGCAAATAACGGTTTTGTGATTGCCCCTTTTGGAGAAGATAGTGATATTGTCGCGAGTGCTTCTTTTGGTCGGGGCGGTAATATTAGAATCAATACTCAAGGGCTTTTTGGCTTTTTTGTTGGTCGAGCCATTCGCGGCAACGGTACTAACGATATTGATGCTAGTTCTCAATTTAACAATCCTGGTACGGTAGATATTAACACGCTTGATATAGACCCCCGCCGTGGTTTACTGGAATTGCCTACAAGTGTAGTTGAAGCTTCAAGGCTGGTTGCTTCTAATTGTGGTGCAATAGCAGGCAAAAATGGCAGTAGCTTCACTTATACCGGACGTGGTGGTTTACCGGATAGCCCTGATGATCCTCTAACTAGTGATGTAGTCTGGTCTGATACACGCTTAACAAATATTCGCAGTGGGGAGAATATCTCTGCATCTACTTCAAAGCCAAACAGACAAACAACAGAGGGCATTGCAATCATACCTGCGACTGGTTGGGTATTTAATAACAAAGGCGAAGTTACCCTAATTGCATCACAAAGCCAAACAGCCAACCGTATAGATACGCCTACTAGCTGCACTACAAACTGAATATTAGGAAATAGTCCTAATGATGCCAAATTGCCTAGTTATAAATTCATAAACAATATAAGATTTAACATTTCAGAATGTAATTTTAGGAATTTTTATACAATTCTCTTTTATAATTAATAACTGAATATGTGCATAATTTTGCAAACTAACTATGGAGAGGGCGGCTGTTAGTCCAATAACTAATGGGGTTTTAGTCGCACCTTTATTTCTATGAAATGGTTTTACGAACAAAGATTATTGACAAAACTATTATTTGTACTTTTCGGGTTTTCTTTCCTGATTCCTTTTACAACCGCAGAAGCTCAAATAAGATTTAAACCACCAGAAGGTTTAGAAGCACCTGGCAGACGGGTAGCAGGTGGCTCGCGAGCTCCGCAAGAGAGAAATTGTTCTTCAGGGCAACATCCTCTGACTGCTTTAGTTCCTAATTCTAACATAGGGTTAACAACCCAAGCAAATCCTACTTTGTTTTTCTACGTTCCGCAAACTTCTGCAACATTAGAGCTTGTATTGCGCGATCAAGATAAAGAATACAAGCAAACCTATAAATCAAGTCAAAAAGCTGGAATAGTCAGTATTCCTTTTAATCAGGCTCCATTAGAAGTAGGTAAGGTGTATCGTTGGTCGTTTTCAATAGTTTGCAACCCTAAAGAACGCTCCAAAGACAAGTTTGTCGAAGGTGGGATTAAGCGCATAAAAACTGAACCCCAACTAGCGAGCAAGTTAGCAGCAGCAAGTCCTCAAGAGCGTGCCAATCTTTACGCAGAAGCGGGCATTTGGCAAGATAGCCTTGATAGTTTGGCGGAGTCGCTTTCTTCCAATGCCAAGAATGCGGCGGAATTAAAAGCACAATGGCAAGCATTGCTAACCTCAAAGAGCGTAGGTTTAGATAATTTGGTCAATGAACCGTTGCTTCTAGGTCAGCAAAAACCTGAAGTTCTTACAACCAAGCAGAGCAATTAAAAAGCATGAATGTTTGTGAAGCCACTCTTGAATAATCAGTTGAAAATAGACAGTTATTTTTCTAAGCTGTCTATTTTTTTGGCATTATTGAATTATGAGAAAACGCTTCATCCTTCAAGATTTTCTCAATATTGTTATGTGTAGCCTCTGATCATCGACAATTGTGACCAAACTTTCCCCAATTACTTCAATAGAAGCGATCGCTTCTAATGCACTAGATGAGAATGCATCATCAGGGGTTTACCTATCAATTATACGAGCTTCCTCCGCTTCGAGTCGCTCAAATAATTTCATTGCAATTGGACAGCCTTCAAAGGTTAAAACTAATAGACCTGTCCGAAATATAAATTTTGGTACAAAAAAATGGTAGAACGAAGATTTGAACGTCTATTGTTGGTCTACCATAATGAAAAATCCACTTTATTATATTCATAAATATCCACATCGTACCAAGCAAATATTGGGAATTAGCTATGACCAATTTCTGTTGTTAATCAAACAAGCAGAAGTGAGACACAAAGAGCAACAAGCTCAAAGAGAAAAAAAGAAAGTCCGTATTAACGCCATTGGCGGTGGACGTAAACCGAAATTAACGATGGCAGAAGAAATATGTCTGAGCCTGTTCTACTTAAGACAAATACCGACATTTGAAATTTTAGGAATGCACTTCGATATATCAAAAACTGAAGCAAATGATACCTTCCACTATTGGCTAAAAGTATTGCGACTCGTTTTGCCTTCTAGTTTATTAGAACAGGTAGAAAGTCAAGAAAGTGATTATGCAATTGTGCAAGAGCTATTAATGGAGTTTGAATTAATTGTAGATAGCTACGAACAGCCCAGGGAAAGACCTACAGATAAAAAAGAGCAACAAGAATACTTTTCTGGCAAGAAAAAAAATCACACTCTTAAAAGCCAAGTGGTCTCGCTACCCGACGCTAAAGATATTGTCGATATAGTAGTAGGAGCAAAGGGTCCCACCAGTGACATTTCATTGTTTCGTAGTCAACAACAAAAATTTGCTCCTTTACAATCATTTAAAGGTGACAAAGGTTATCAAGGTGGGAAAAATATTAGTACCCCTCACAAAAAACCGACGCTCGATAACTCGCTACCGCTACGCTATCGTGGTCGAGAATTAACTGACGAGCAAAAAGCCGAAAACAAAGCTTTTTCTAGTAATCGGATTTTTATTGAACATATAATTCGGTTGCTCAAAATTTTCCGCATTGCGTCTGAAAGATTTCGACTTCATTCTCAGGTATACGAGCGGATAATTCTTACTGTTTGTGGTTTAGTCAGATTAAGAATTGGTAGTTTAATCTTGCCGACTTAATTAAAACTGATAGTTCCACTATTAAACAAGATAAAGGGAGCCTATATTTGTGGGGCTAAACTATCACTAACTATCTTTAACCCTGATGACTACGTTTCTCTGAAGATATCAAAGCTGGCTCTCAAAGCTTTGCACAGACTGGCTTATAAATTTTCGGACAGGTCTAATCGATTGCTGCATATATTCGTTAGAGTCCGCACGCATTGACGTCCTAGCATTTCGCCCAAAGTTGAAAAATTGCTTTCATCATGTAATCCCCATGCTGTTGCTAGTTTAGAACGGACGTGGGTCGATAATTCGCGCAACTACCATCGCCAAAATGAGTGTTCGTTCTTGACTGTTTTCTTCACATAACAGATTTGGTAATCCTAAGTTTTTTACTGTTTTATAAACTACTGCAACATGACCATCAGGACGGCTACGAATTACCTTGAATGCATTGGGTAACTCTTATTTAATAGTAGTTAGCATTGATTGGAACTATTGCTAAAGTTAAAGTTCAATATACGCTATGCCTAAAGATACACGTTTTTTAGGAGTAGTTTATGTAAATCTCAATTGGGGAAAGTAGTTATGTTTTAATCAGGGATTATGCCGCAATACTTTGGACAACTGCACACAACCGAAGCGCCTTGGTCAACTCTTGGTGCAGTACAAGCAATACAACAGAATGGGCGGCATATTCTCTTCAAGTGCGGCGACCCCTGTCTGACCATTAGTGTGCTAGCAGCTAACTTAATTCGGGTACGGATGACACCAACAGGTGAATTTTTACCCAGGCGATCGTGGGCAGTGGCAGAAGCGGATGAAGAATGGTCTGCTGTGCCGTTTGAGGTGCAAGAAAAAGCAGAGGCTATAGAAATTACAACTGAGCAATTGTGCATTGTCGTGTCCCGCAATCCTTGCCGTATCCAGTGCTTCGACTCAGCAGGACAGCCCTTTGCTCAGGATGCAGACTTAGGGATGGGGTGGCGGACTGGTGCTGTTGCTGGGTGGAAACGGATTGAAACTGACGAACATTTCTATGGTTTTGGTGAACCTACTGGCTTGCTCGATCAGCGCTCAAAAGTGAGAACCAACTGGACATCTGATGCGATCGATTTCGGTATCATGACAGAGAGTATGTATCAGGCGATTCCCTTTTTTATGGCGTTGCGTCCTGGATTGGGGTACGGGCTTTTTTTCAATACTACTTTTTGGAGCCGATTTGATCTCGGCGCACAGCAGCCTGGAGTCTGGCGGATGGAAACTCAGGGGAGTGAACTGGATTACTACATAATTTATGGACCTGAACCTGCAAAAATTATCGAGACTTACACCCAGCTAACCGGACGGATGCCCTTGCCACCCCTATGGTCATTAGGTTACCACCAGTGTCGTTGGAGCTACGAGTCACAAGATATAGTACGCAAACTGGCGCGTGAATTTCGTCAGCGTCGCATTCCCTGTGATGTTATCCATGTAGATATTGATTATATGAACGGCTACCGGGTTTTTACCTGGAGTCCTAAGCGATTTGCTAATCCTCAAGAATTAATACAAAATCTCAAGCAAGATGGCTTTAAAGTAGCGACGATTATTGATCCGGGGGTCAAGTACGAGCCAGAAGCAAATTACAAAGTATTTGACGAGGGATTAAACAACGACTATTTTATCCGAAAAGCGAATGGTCAGCTATTTCACGGCTATGTTTGGCCCGACAAAGCCGTCTTTCCTGATTACCTGCGCCCTGAAGTTAGAGATTGGTGGGGAAGTTTACAAAACAGCCTCACCGATATCGGTGTTGCCGGCATCTGGAACGACATGAATGAACCCGCACTTGACGATCGCCCATTCGGCGACCCTGGTAATAAGATTTCCTTTCCCCTAGACGCGCCGCAGGGACCAAATGACGAGAGAACCACCCACGCTGAAACTCATAACCTATATGGGCTAATGATGGCACAAGCGTCTTATCAGGGAGCTAAAATATCTCGTCCTACAGAACGCTCCTTTTTCTTAACACGCGCTGGATATGCTGGCATTCAGCGTTGGTCAGCAGTATGGACAGGAGACAATCAATCCATGTGGGAACATCTGGAAATGTCCTTACCAATGCTCTGTAACCTGGGTCTATCGGGCATTCCGTTTGTGGGTGCTGATATTGGGGGGTTTGCGGGGAACGCTACGACTGAACTATTTGCTCGTTGGATGCAAGTAGGAATGCTTTACCCCTTAATGCGAGGACATTCAGCATTAACTACAGCACAACATGAGCCTTGGACATTTGGCGATCGCGTTGAAAAAATTTGCCGTGAGTACATTGAACTCCGTTATCGACTATTGCCATATGTTTACACCCTTTTCTGGGAAGCTGCAACCACTGGCTCACCAATTCTTCGCCCTCTGCTCTATCATTTTCCCAATGATCCAACGACCTTTACTCTTGCTGACCAAGTAATGCTTGGCTCATCATTACTCGCAGCACCAATTTACCGTCCAGGTGTTGAACATCGTGCCGTGTACTTACCTGAAGGTTGCTGGTACGACTGGTGGAGTGGCGAGGCTTTTACAGGACCAACTCACATCCTGGCACATGCCCCACTTGAACGAATGCCATTATATGTGCGTGCTGGCTCGATTATTCCGATGGCACCAGTAATGCAACATGTAGATGAACGTCCCATAGACCAGATGAGGCTTCGGATCTCCAAGGGTATAGGTGAGTTTATCCTTTATGAGGATGACGGTCACACTTTTGAGTACAAAACAGGAGCCTTTTGCACAACAACTTACCATGTTTATTCAAAAGGGCAACGAACCATTGTTGAGATTAAAGCAAGAGAAGGTGAGTTTTCACCTGCAACGCGTGAAATGATTGTGGAACTAATAGGCGTTGGTGAACAGAGCTTTTTCGATGATGGCACTGCAAATCAGTTGGAGTTTTCTACTTAGTCGTGCCTGAAAGATAGAAAAATAGTAGTAATAAAAAAGCGGTAAAACTTTCGTCCTTTTTAATCCACAGCTAGCCAAAAAAGAATTGATGCGATCGCTCTACGTTTACATACCACCATGCTGATCCGCAAAATTAGAGGGGGATTTCTTTTTTATTTCACATCGTCCGCGTAGGCTGGTAGTGTCAAACTGAAGGCACTACAAAATGTTATATATTGTTACGCTCTCTTCACTCACAGGGTTTAGACTGTGGCTCTCGTACACAGCTAGCCTTATGCCTTGCCTACGAACACCAAAGAGCGATCGCCAACTTTGTTGAAAGAGCAAAGGTCGGCTTAATTAGGCAAATCTTCATATAAAACCTTAAATAGTCAAATGGTCAATAGCCGTGTCAATAGGTAATTCGATGCTATTCGAGCTATCCCTAGGGAATAGCTTTTAAACATATGCCCATATTTAATGAATTCTTCAAGAATATGGTTTTACCCATCAAATGGCTCATGCGTAATCGTTTACTATGTAGTAAGAGTTTTCCTTATGGTCTAGTTCTATTTACAGAAGTCAAAACTGAGTTACTCTGGCAAAATAAGATACTAGAGATATCCTTTGTCGGAAAAACTTGCTGAAATATCAAGTTGAATGTGGCTATTTTAATTTAGCGGACAGAGATATTAGCTTTAATTATGTTGTTCTTGATTTGCAATATAAAAGGACTGTGTCATGTGTGGAGCAACTAGATTATGAAGACAAAAATTATTGGCGTTGCACCACTGGTAACGACCACTCCGGTAGTAGGTCAAGCTATAATTAAACCTGCACAAGCGATTCAGGTTTCCCAAAATTCGTTCGATAAAGATTTTCGAGGCTATCAAAATAGCACTAACAGTGGCGACCATAGTGTTTCGGTCGTTCTTATTCTAGTCGGAGTTGGCTTACTTTTTGGCTCCACTGTTAATTTGGTTCATAAAGCACTCAATCCGGGTAAGCCTTCTGTAACAAAAGCAGCTTCTGTGCCGACACCAAAAGAGGATAATCAGACTGGGGCTTCTATTAATCCTATAAGCGTTACTAATGCATATGTTGAACAAGCTCGTACCTTTTTTAAACAAGGAGACACTCAGAGAGCGATCGCTTTATTCAATAATGCAATTCGTACTCGTCCCAACGATGCTTATCTTTACACCGAACGCGCTAATTTGCGCCGCAAAAATCTAGAAGATAAAGATGGAGCTCTTCAAGATTACACTCAAGCGATTAATCTTCATCCAGACAACGCGCTGTTTTACCTTTGGCGCAGTCAGCTTTATTATGAGATCGGCGATAAGTTAAGAGCAATGACTGACTATAACACAGCTATTCGTCTTGCTCCTGAAGGTACAATGTATCACTCTTTTCAAACAAACGGGAGCTCATCAAGACGCTGAATGTAATTAAAATAGGCGATCGCATTCATTACAGCCTGATTTTACAATAAACCTAAGTTTACGTTATTTGCCGCGCATCTGATGCTCGTGCCTGAGCGCTTGCGCTTTAGTACTGCTACATTGCACCAACCACGAACTTTCAAGTAAAATCTTCGGGTTGAGAAAAAACAGCCGCAGTAAATTAAAAATTTCACACTAAATTATCCCCCCAGAGATAGATTATTCAAACTTTTTTCACAAAACGTTTGTTTTCCTGGGAAAATACTGTAGGTATTACTTCTAAATTATTTTTGAGAAATAATTGCCCAACGTTACGGTTACAGGTGAGATTACTGAAATATCGTAGGAGAACCTGACTGATATGGGTATGGGCAGAAAACAGGGATGCGATCGTTTGTCTTGGGTAGTAGTTTTAGGGCTAGCAGGAGCGCTGAACGCATCTGCAAACGTGCAAGCTCAACAAGTAGTACCAGATACCAGTTTACCAGTTAACTCTGCGGTTACAGTTAACGGCAATAACTTTACAATTAATGGTGGAACTCAAGCAGGGGTAAATTTATTCCACAGCTTCAGTGAATTCTCTATTCCCACCAACGGTTCGGCTTTTTTCAACAATCCCCAGACCATACAAAATATTATCAGTCGGGTAACTGGTTCCTCTGTATCTGATATTCAGGGTATGCTGGGGGCAAATGGTACAGCTAATCTATTTTTACTCAATCCTAACGGAATTGTTTTCGGACCGAATGCCAGCTTGAATGTCGGGGGATCGTTTGTAGGAACTACAGCAAATGCGATTCAATTTGGCAATCAAGGTTTTTTTAGTGCCTCAAACCCGAATAATCCTGCTTTATTGACAGTAAATCCTTCCGCATTGTTCTTCAATCAAATTGCTGCTGCATCAAATCCGAACATCTCAACCACCGCTACTAATCTAAGTGTTCTTAATGGTCGGGGTTTGTTTTTAGTAGGTGGCAACATCAACATCAATAGGGGAAGACTAAACGCTTTTGGTGGTCGAGTCGAGTTAGGAGGATTAGCAGAAGTAGGAACTGTAGGACTAAACCTGAGTGGTAACGATTTGAGTTTGAGTTTTCCGGATGCAGTGACGCGAGGTAATGTGTCACTGATCAATGGCGCTGTAGTTGATGTGAGTGGTGGCAATGGTGGTAGTATTGCCATTAATGCAGCCAAAGTGACGGTATCTGATGGTGCTAACTTAGTAGCCCATACCTTTGGAGAGGGAAATGCAGGCAGTATAGCGATCGCTGCTAGCGATGACATTTCTATAAGCGGCAACAATACAGCTTTAGGTAGCCAAGTGTTTCCTCTTGCTGTAGGCAACGGTGGCACGATTACCCTGAATGCGCCAATAGTGGGAATATCAGATAATGCCGCTTTGATTGCCGACTCACAGGGCAGAGGTAACGGTAGCAAAATTGCTATTAATGCAGCCAAAGTGACGGTATCTAACGGTGCTAATTTAGCAGCAAACACTTTTGGAGAGGGAAATGCAGGCAGTATCGCAATCACTGCTAACGATAACATTTCTATAAATGGGATAAATACGACGTTGGGTAGCCAAGTGTTGGCTGATGCCACAGGTAACGGTGGCACGATTACCCTAAATGCTCCAAAAGTGATGGTATCTGGTGGTGCTAACTTAATAGCCAATACCTTCGGGGAAGGAAATGCAGGTAGTATCGCGATCGCTGCTAGCGATAATATTTCTGTAAATGGAAATGGAACGACTTTAGGTAGTAGCCAATCATTAAAGGATGCCACAGGTAACGGTGGCACGATTAACCTAGATGCACCAAAAGTCATGGTATCTAATGGTGCTAACTTAATTGCCCATACCTTTGGACAAGGAAATGCAGGCAGTATCGCAATTACCGCTAGCGATGACATTTCTATAAATGGCAACAACACAGCTTTAAGTAGTCAAGTTTTTCCTGACGCAATGGGCAACGGTGGCACGATTACCCTAAATGCACCAATAGTAAGAATATCAGATAATGCTGCAATAATAGCCGACTCACAGGGCAGAGGTAACGGTAGCACAATTACCCTAAATGCTGCCAAAGTGACAGTATCTGATGGTGCGAGCATGACAGCAAACACTTTTGGACAGGGAAGTGCAGGCAGTATCGCGATCGCTGCTAGCGATGACATTTCTATAAATGGCAACAATACAGCTTTGAGTAGCCAAGTGTTTCCTCTTGCTGTAGGCAACGGTGGCACGATTACTCTGAATGCACCAATAGTAAGAATATCAGATAGTGCTGCTTTGATTGCCGATTCACAGGGCAGAGGTAACGGTAGCACAATTACCCTAAATGCTGCCAAAGTGACGGTATCTGATGGTGCTAACTTAGCAGCAAACACCTTTGGACAGGGAAATGCAGGCAGTATCGCAATTACCGCGACGGATGACATTTCTATAGATGGGAGAAATACGGCGTTGGGTAGCCAAGTGTTCGGCGATGCTACAGGCAACGGTGGCACGATTAACCTGAATGCACCAAAGGTGACGGTATCCGGTGGTGCAGACATAGTTGCTAATACCGAGGCGCAGGGTAATGCTGGTAGTATAACAATTGATGCCGCCAATTCTCTGTTGATAGATGGGCAAGGCACGGGTTTGGGTAGCCAAGTGTTCGGCGATGCTACAGGCAACGGTGGCACAATTAACCTGAATGCAGCAAGAGTGACGGTATCCGGTGGTGCTGACATAGTTGCCAATACCGAAGCGCAGGGAAATGCAGGCGCTATAACAATTGATGCCGCCAATTCTCTGTTGATAGATGGGGAAGGAACGGGTGTGGGTACTCAAGTGTTGGCTGATGCCACAGGCAAAGGTGGCACAATTAACCTGAACGCACCAACAGTGACGATATCTGATGGTGGTGCTTTGATTGCTAATACCGAGGCGCAGGGAAATGCAGGTACTATAACAATTGATGCTGCCAATTCTTTGTTGATAGATGGGCAAGGCACGGGTCTAGGTACCCAAGTGTTAGGCAATGCCACAGGCAAAGGTGGCACAATTAACCTGAACGCACCAACAGTGACGGTATCCGGTGGTGCTGACATAGTTGCCAATACCGAAGCGCAGGGAAATGCAGGTACTATAACAGTTAATGCCAAACAAGTATTTTTGGATGGACAAGCAAGCGACAAAGAACCTCATGGTATAGGCAGCGCTGTGTTTGGGTCAGCCAGTGGAAATGGCGGACAGATTGTTATTAACACAGGGTTGCTTAATCTGACTAATAACGCTCAACTAATTGTTAGCAGCGTTGGACAGGGAACTGCGGGAGAGATAAAGATTGACTCTGGCTCTATTCGGCTCGATAACCAGTCAGCTATCCGAGCAACAACTGCATTTGGTAATGGTGGAAACATTACCCTAAGAGCCAAAGACTTGCTACTCTTGCGTCGTCGCAGCCAAATTTCTACTACTGCGGGTGATGATCGAGCAGGGGGTGATGGGGGCAACATAACCATCAACACGCCATTTCTCATCGCTGTACCGAATGAAAATAGCGACATCTCCGCTAATGCTTTCAGTGGCAGAGGGGGCAAAGTAGATATTACAGCAACAGGTGTATATGGCATTGAGTCGCGTCCTCAACCAACCTTGCAAAGTGACATTACTGCCAGTTCCCAATTGGGTGTTGCTGGTGTCGTTTTAATCAACACCCCAGATGTAGACCCCAGTCGTGGATTAATAATCCTACCCACGCTTGTAGTAAATTCACCAGAACTGCTCGCCCCCGAATGTAATAGTTTTATCGGCAAAGAAGGTAGTAGCTTCACCGTCACCGGACGCGGTGGTTTACCCCCCAGCCCTGATGATTTCCTTAGCGGTGATGTGGTGTGGTCAGATACTCGTAATCTCGCTCAAGCAAGCAGTGTATCGAACTTGACGTTAGAGCCTGCCAGCCATAGAGCGTCAACTAGTGCAAAAGTCCCGCCCAAAACAACAGAGCGCATTGCCATCATACCTGCTACTGGTTGGGTATTCAACGGGAAAGGCGAAGTAACGCTGATTTCTGATAGTAGTACTACTGAGCGTTTTGGGTCTTCTTCTGATACCTGCCTAAAACGCTGAATTTTAGTATTTCATCATTTTTAACAACAAATAAAAGTTTCTGGGAATATACTGTGAGTATTAACTAAATGGACGATATTAATTCGTAATCAGGGGTTTACCGCAATACGCTTGGGTTAAGAAATTTATCCGTTGAGGCAGGCAGGGGGAGCAGGGGTTGCAGGGGAAGCAGGGGGGGAGAAAAAAGCTTATCTGAACCGTATTGGGGTTTACCGCTCAGATATTCAGTTTTAAGCGGCTCTATTCCTTAATACATTTAGAAAGTTAAATTAGAGATAGTAGGACTGAGACTCTATGGCTGGAAACTGGAGACACGGTTGCTGGCAGTTGGGGTTGCTAGCGGTTTTGGGAGTCCAAGGTGCGATCGCCTCCACTGTGAAAAATTGCGTCTATGCTCAAGTATTACCAGACACCACTTTACCCATCAATTCTGCGGTTTCTTCTAGTGGCAACAACTTCACAATTACAGGTGGAACTCAAGCAGGTGGAAATCTATTCCACAGCTTCAGTCAATTTTCTATCCCCACCAACGGTTCGGCTTTTTTCAACAATGCACAAACGATACAAAACATCATCAGTCGGGTAACTGGTTCGTCTGCATCCAATATTGACGGTATTTTACGGGCAAAGGGTACGGCTAATCTATTTTTGCTCAATCCTAACGGAATTGTTTTCGGACCCAATGCCAGATTGAATCTCGCTGGTTCCTTTGTTGCAAGTACAGCAAGTAGCTTAAACTTTGCTGATGGCACGAAATTCAGTGCAACAAAACCTGAAAATACACCCTTGTTAACAATCAGTGTTCCCGTTGGCTTGCAATTTGGAGAAAACCCACAAAGAATTCTAGTTCAAGGTAATGGTCAAGGATTGAGGAGGATGGAAGATCCTATAATTGATACGCAGAATGCTCTACGAGTGGAGCCCGATCAAACTTTAGCCTTGGTAGGTGGTGATGTAGTTTTAGAGGGTGGAACGCTAAAGACAGCTGGGGGACGAATTGAAATTGGTAGTGTCGCTGCACCCGGTTTAGTGAATCTAACTTCTACTACTAAAGGTTTTTCTTTGAACTATGAGAATGTCAGCACCTACGGAGACATCCAACTATCCCGTGCGGCAGCAGTAGATGCTAGCGGAGAAGGTGGTGGTGATATTCAATTGCGGGGTAGACGGGTGACGTTACAAGGTGGTTCCCAGATTGAATCGAGTACATTAAACACTGCACCTGGAGGAACCTTAAGAGTAACTGCTTCAGATTTAGTGGAAGTAAGTGGCTCAACAGCAGATAATGCCCAAGATAATCGTCGGTTTCCTAGCTCGTTATCTACTGACAATCGAGAAGCCGGACAAATTCCGGGAGAATTGACAATCAATACTAGACAATTAATTGTCCGGAATGGTGCAAGAGTTTCCGCAAGTACTTCACGCACCGGTTCAGGTGGAAATATCAATGTAAACGCTTCTGAATCTGTGGAACTGATTGGTACTGGTATCTCCCCTGGTGGACTGCGTTCTAGTGGATTGTCTGTTCAGACTCGCGGTGCGGGAAATGCCGGAAACTTAACCATTAATACCAAACGGTTGATTATTAAGGATGGAGCAGAAGCATCAGCTTCTACTTTTGGTAGAGGTAACGGAGGTATTGTCAACGTCAAAGCCTCGGATTCAGTTGAAGTAAGTGGCACTTCCGCAAATGGTCAGCTTCGTAGTAGATTAGTTGCTGGAGTTGGCGACCCGGCAGATATACTTAGAAATGGCTCTCCTCCTTCAGCCTCGGCTACGGGAAGAGGAGGAAATCTGGCGATCGCAACTAGAAATTTGAATGTCGCAGATGGTGCGATAGTTGCAGTCAGTAGTAGAAGCACTGCCCCAAATGCCCAAGGTGCAGGCAATTTAGAAGTAAATGCGAAAAATATCCGCTTGAATAATCAAGGCACTATTTCTGCGGAAACATTCTCCGGTCAAGGTGGAGATATTACGCTACAAGTTGAAGATTTTTTACTATTACGGGGTAACAGTCGAATTTCTGCAACTGCGGGAACTACCCAACAAGGTGGCAATGGTGGGAATATCACCATTAATGCAACATTTGTAATTTCTGCTCCCCAAGAAAACAGTGATATTACAGCTAATGCTTTCAGTGGTCAAGGAGGGAAAGTTAATATCAATGCTACTGATATCTTTTTTTTAGAACCTCTGAGCAGAGATGAACTTTCGCGGCAGTTAGGAACAAGCGATTTCCTTTCAGGGACGCTGGGCGATCGCACTCAGTTAGACCCAAATCGCCTGCAAACAAATGATATCACTGCGATTTCCCAAGATAATCCCAACTTTAATGGTCAGGTAAATATTAATACCCCAGATATAGACCCCAGTCGGGGATTAATAGCTTTACCAACAATTGTAATCAATTCACCAGGGCTAGCTGCATCTGACTGTAATGCCTTTATTGGTAAAGAAGGCAGCGAATTTACGATTACCGGACGCGGTGGTTTACCTCCTAGCCCTGAGGATTTTCTCAGCAGTGATGTGGTGTGGTCTGATACTCGCGTCTTGGCAATGACGACACAAAGGCAAGACTTCAAGACTATGACTGGCAAGCCTGTTGCGCCTGAACCAGTTCCGATAGTGCCTGCTACTGGTTGGATATTTGACAAAAAAGGCGAAGTTACGCTGATTTCCCATGCACCTAATACTGCTCCTCAGGATTTCGGCGTTGCTACCTGTGCGGGTAATTTGTCAAGTTCAAATTGAAAAGTTGAAAAACTCGCTTGCTTAACTTAAGGAAATCTTTATCTCAAATGTCTCAAAGAATGATGTATCCGAAAACAAGCAAGCTACATGTTTAATAACAGGCGATCGCCCCCCAAAAGAATGATTTTTTAGAATATTTAACAAAAATTTCTTTTATAAGGGAATATACTGTGAATGTCAATTTGGAGATTGCCAGTACAAATCCGCAGAAAGTGAAACCAATACGTGAAATTACAGAAGTACTTTTAGAGAGAGGTGACTCTCAATGACTCAGGGTTGGAAACAGGTATGTATTCAATTGGGATTTTTGATGATTTTGGTGGAGGTAAAAGCGTTATCTTCTGCAAACAGTGCCTTGGCACAAACCACGGCAGATACTACCGCACCATCAGCCCAAAGTACTCAGATTCAACCTGGGGAGATTTTAAACTTAGATGCAATTTCTGTGCCGTTACCACGACCATTCGTAAATACGGCTCAACTTCTCCAGCCAATTGAATCTGCCCAAAACGCACCATCACAACCATCACCAGATATATTTCGCCGACCAGACCAAGACAATCCGCCGATTGTACCAGAAAAGATTCCGCCAATCCCGCCACCAGAAGAGTTGTTTCCTTCGCCTGTAACACCTTCACCTACCACTCCGGAAGTAGTTCCCAGTGAGTTTTCGGGAACTATTAGAGTCGATCGCTTTAATGTAGTTGGTAATAGTGTATTCAGCCCTCAAGAATTAGCGGAAGTTACCAAAGACTATATCAACAAACCGATTACTTTTGCTCAACTACTACAAGCATCGGAAGCAGTTACGCAACTATATCGTACTAAAGGTTACATAACCTCCGGCGCATTCATCCCCGCTAACCAAACCTTTAGAAGTAGGGGAAGTACCATCACCATTCAAGTTGTGGAAGGTGGCTTAGAAAGCATCCAAGTTAGCGGTTTAAAGCGACTTAACCCTAACTATGTTCGCAGTCGTATTGCCGTAGCGACTGGCAAACCCCTGAACGTAAATAAACTTTTACGAGCACTGCAACTGCTTCAACTCAATCCGCTGATTAAAAATATCTCTGCGGAACTGGCGGCTGGGGCAAATGCTGGTAATAGTATATTAGTTGTCAGAGCCAGTGAAACAAAAACATTCACAGCGCAAATTAGCTTAGACAATAATCGTTCCCCCAGTATTGGCAGCTTTCAGCGGCAAATTCAACTCAATCAAGCTAACTTGTCGGGATTGGGAGATAATTTAAATGTTGCTTACGCCAACACTGATGGTAGCAACGATGTTGAAGCCAGCTACACGTTGCCGATAAATGCTTATAATGGAACGCTGCAATTTAGCTACAATTACACAAATAGCCGTGTAATTGAAGAACCGTTCGACGAGTTAGATATTCAAGGAACATCACAAGACTTTTCTATCACATTGCGTCAACCGATAGTCCAAACCCCCAACGAAGAATTTGCGGCGTTGCATAATGGCGGTATGAATTGAGGTAAAATTTCGATGGAATGTCCGCGTTGTGGGTCGTCCCATATCCGTAAGAATGGAAGAAAAAGAGGTAAGCAGAATCACATTTGCTGTGATTGCG
>JAESFM010000043.1_pt1 | contig 81804 bp, 67 predicted proteins | sample 9266171 | NCBI WGS metagenome assembly JAESFM01 (sample SAMN14505069, study PRJNA617099) | algae metagenome | isolation source: Hassallia sp. WJT32-NPBG1 and co-occurring heterotrophs from well developed... | place: USA: Mojave Desert, Joshua Tree National Park, California | collected 2006-06-22 | reverse complement strand
CATATCCTCAATAGACACAGCGTAAATTATCCGCCTTTTCAGTCCGAGAGTGATTAGCGATCGCCTGTTTTTTGCTAATTCGTCTTACGGCATTTTTTGTGTAATTTGTCAATGCGTAAGTCCTGATTTTATCAATTATTCCCAATACTCGCCACAGAATTAAAAATTGGCGACCCAAAAAGGATTTTTAATTCCCCACCGGCGTGTCGCTAAACCTTATCATTGGTGGAACTTACCTGCATCGGTCCCAAATATTTTGTTAAATAAGGCGAAAAAACTTCATAAATTAAAGTCAGAGGCTGTCCATGATGCCAAAACAAATAGTGACGACCCCAAAAAGGTCCATTGACACCAAAACCTGACTGTAATGCATCTGAGTAACCGTAATAAATTCCTTGGACATCCCGATATAACTCTGTCCGGAGACGAGCTAAACTAGCCCAAATAGGTAATGAACGGTTTTGCAAATACTCATCTACGTGAGAAGCTTCCCACCATGAGGTAGCATACGCTAATCTTTGACCAGAAGCGGTACGTAGCCAGACTTGTCGTCGTAGTCGTGGTTCTGGGACGGCTTGAATTTGGTCGGGAGCATTATCTAAGTCTATGCCAATTAATGACATGTCGATTACATCAACTTCCGTTGGCTCACCTGTAAGCAATTCTAAGTGCCGTGTTGGGGAGCCGTCACCTAAAAGTAGCATTTGCCAAGTCGGGGCTAGCTGAGTGTGAGGCAAACCTTTTTGAATTGTTTGTGCATTACCTTGCCAAATCGGCGAGAGACGATGCCAGCCGGCGGGTAATGTTAAGTTGTTTGTCGATTTAAAAGTAGCAGTCAAGGTTTTTTACAAAACTTTACCTATCTATATAAAAGCATAAAAAATCAGCGTTAGGTTCAGAGTCGATAGTTTAAAGGTCAACAATTAATCTTTTTAAGCATTAACTGTTGACCTTTAACTTTTAACTATTGACTACTAAGTAAAAAATGCGGATGGCGAGACTCGAACTCGCAAGGCAAAGCCACACGCACCTCAAGCGTGCGCGTATACCAATTCCGCCACATCCGCATAAGTTCTCTGAAGATAGAATATAGCATAAAAAAACAAATATAGTAAAGTAAGAGCTAATTTCCTAAAAATTTAATTTATTTAAGTGTACGGATTCAGAAATTTTCCGAATGCGGATATCAGACTGACAGAAATTTAGCAGTTGCACAAGAGATATTAAATGGGGTGTGGCGAGAACTGCTCCCAATTTGCTTCCACCTACCGTCCGTAAGTGGAACGCACACAGAAGCGCTCTTACTGCCTTGACTCGGCAAACTGACATAGATTTATAGCATTCGTGTTGCTAATCTAGTTAAGACCCGTAGAGGTAGGCAGCCAGATCCTTCTCGCAACGCTCAAAGGATGAGGCTTGGGAATCTCCTGTCATAATTTGAAATAACACGAAAGCATTGTTTCAAATTGGATAGGAGAGAATGTCAATCTACTGGTACTGATATCGAAGCTAGAAGATGAAGTTTGATAAAATATTAATTGCCAATCGGGGAGAAATTGCGCTTCGCATTCTCCGTGCCTGTGAGGAAATGGGGATTGCTACTGTTGCAGTTCACTCTACAGTTGATCGTAATGCTCTCCACGTCCAGCTTGCCGATGAAGCGGTTTGCATTGGCGAACCTGCCAGCGCTAAAAGTTATTTGAATATTCCCAATATTATTGCTGCGGCACTGACGCGCAATGCAAGCGCTATTCATCCGGGTTATGGCTTTTTGTCAGAAAATGCAAGGTTTGCAGAAATTTGTGCAGATCATCATATTGCATTTATTGGTCCATCTCCCGAAGCGATTCGCTTAATGGGGGATAAATCCACGGCAAAAGAAACCATGCAAAAAGCCGGGGTTCCGACTGTACCGGGTAGTGATGGGCTGGTAGAGTCTGAGGAAGATGGATTAGCGATCGCCAAAGATATCGGCTATCCAGTGATGGTCAAAGCCACCGCGGGTGGTGGTGGACGCGGTATGCGTCTGGTGCGCGACGAAAGCGAATTCGTCAAACTTTTTCTAGCCGCTCAAGGCGAAGCCGGAGCTGCTTTTGGTAATTCTGGCGTTTATATAGAGAAATTTATTGAGCGTCCTCGCCACATTGAATTTCAAATTTTGGCGGATAACTACGGTAATGTTATCCACCTAGGCGAACGGGATTGCTCAATTCAGCGTCGCAATCAAAAGTTACTAGAAGAAGCACCCAGCCCTGCTCTAGACCCAGATTTGCGAGAGAAAATGGGAGAAGCTGCCGTAAAAGCTGCTCATTTCATTAACTTTAGTGGCGCAGGCACTATCGAGTTTCTCTTGGATAAATCCGGTAAATTCTACTTTATGGAAATGAACACCCGGATTCAAGTTGAACATCCAGTTACGGAGATGATTACGGGCATAGACTTGGTTTGCGAACAAATTCGCATTGCTCAAGGGGAAAGACTTAAGCTCAACCAAGAGCAAGTAGTGTTGCGGGGTCATGCGATCGAATGTCGCATCAACGCCGAAGACCCCGACCATGACTTTCGCCCAGCCCCCGGACGTATCAGCGGCTATCTCCCCCCTGGAGGTCCTGGTGTTCGCATAGATTCCCACGTTTACACCGATTACCAAATTCCTCCCTATTACGATTCGCTCATCGGCAAATTAATTGTTTGGGGACCAGACCGCCAGACAGCTATTAACCGCATGAAACGGGCATTACGCGAATGTGCAATTACCGGACTACCTACAACTATCGGCTTTCATCAAAAGATTATGGAAAATCCCCAGTTTTTGGAAGGTAATGTTTACACCAGTTTTGTGCAGGAGATGAACAATAGCTAGGGACTAGGGACTAGGGGCTAGGGATTGGGGACTAGGGACTAGGAATTTGAAGAGGGGAAAAGGGTAAAGGGTAAAGGGTAAAGGACTTTTAAAGAAGAAATATTTTCCCTTTCCCCCTTCCTCCTCCCCCATGCCCCATGCCCCATGCCCAATCCCAGACTATACACGAGACATCATGGTCAGCAACCCTTGCTGACCAAGAAGAATTTCTCGCAGCAGACTGAGAATCCCTACCCAAATGATGGGGGTAATGTCTACTCCGCCTATGGGTTGTACAAGCTTTCGCAATGGCACTAAGAACGGTTCTGTGGGCCAAGCTATTAAATTAAAGGGCAAACGATTTAAATCTACTTGGGGATACCAGGTAAGAATTATCCGGAAAATAAACAACAATATCATCAGTCCTAACAGTAGACCGAGAATCCAAGCAGTAAGGTTAACACCAGTCATCGGTTTGAGCTACTCTCCGTGTGCATAAGAAAAAATTTTAAGCTTTGTAAAGCACTATCTATAATTTTTATTTTAATCACTGATGGTAATTTATACTAAAAGCCTGCCACCTTGTAATGGTATCCTGATAGGGACTCAGTTGATTGGCTGCTCCTAACTTTGGGTGTTTATAATATTTTATCTGAATGCAAAGGGCCATAACTAGAAGCTTTGACCTGTCGGCATGGTCAGATAACCGAACACCTTACGCAGTTGATTTAATTATTTGTTAAGTCTGTCACCAAGTTTAGGAGTTAATGCTTGGAGGCTTTTCAAGGAACTGATACAACATTAGAATTATGATGAAGAGTGTAACAAAAGGTTAGAATCTATGACCCCTTCTTTAGCAAATTTCCTTTGGAGTCTTCTGTTGGGTGGAGTAATTGTCGTTGTTCCGGCGACTGTTGGTCTGATTTTTATTAGCCAAAAAGATAAAATCCAGCGTTAAGAACGCTTGCATGAGTCGGTTTGACTCTGACAAGCAATTGTTTGTAAGCTAAATGCCTGGTTGTAATAGGAACATCGATTCCTTTAATGCGAGTGAAAGGTATACTTAGCTAGCAGACACATGTTTTGAATGTAGAGATGCGAGATTTCGTGTCTCTACATTAATATTTTGTTCCTGATTAGACTAATGATTTTAATCGCTAACATAGATGTGATATTAGGAAAATACCAATGATAAATTTTGGGCTGAACTCAGCCAGTTTCCTGGCTCAGGTAAATGTGGGAGCAACTCCAGCCACTTTCCTAGGAATTTTCCTGGCTGTGGCTGGGGCAGCTCTGTATTTTCTCCGCTCTGTGCGTCCAGAACTGTCAAGAGACCAAGATATATTTTTTGCAGCGGTGGGCTTGCTGTGCGGTTTTATTCTTATCTTCCAAGGATGGCGTCTAGACCCGATTTTGCAATTTGGTCAGCTACTTTTGGTTGGTACAACTGTGTTTTTCGCAGTTGAAAGTATTCGCTTGCGGGGTATTGCGACTGAGCAAGCCAAGCGGAATACCAAAATTGTCGATGATGGTCGAGATGTCAGCGAAAACTATTCTTATAATCGGCGCTATAAGGCTGAGGTGGATGCAGAGCTAGAACCACTGCCTTATGATGATTATGAGGCGGAACGTCCCCGTGCTCGGATTCGGGGTAGTAAAGACGATCGCTCATCTCGAGATGATTATTACACTGATGAAGCACCACGTCGTTCAGAACGCCGTAATAATCGCGAAAGACCAGAAACCACAGACAAACCACGTCGCCCTAGTTCTCGGCGTCCTGTAAATCGTACCCCAGAAAGAACTGAGGATGATGAATGGGCTTCTTCTTCTCGGCAAAAAGTTGATGATTGGGACAATGCTGGTGAGGTGAGAAAGCCTCCGCGTCGTGGTGGTAATAATACTAATTCCCGCCCAGAAACTCGCACTGAAGATGAGACTCCCAGAGCAAGAAGAAGGCGCTCGCCTAATGACTCACCTGTACGTAGAGAACGGGATGATGATGAAGCAACGCCAACTGAATACGTAGATTACAAACCTCTTGAGCAGCCGGATGAATCGGATAATTCGACTAAATTTGATGATATTTAATAAAGCTTAGGTGAATGTCGCAATTTTTGCGACGAACAACATTTGAGGTGACAAAATTTACACCGATAATTTGGCTCCAAAGACGGTTTTATTGGAGTCTTATCTTTAGCTTCACAAGCTTACTTGTATCCTGCAATTCCAGCGTTATCCCCATTGGTTCTAATTCCCTCAACAGTCGCTACACTGAAGAGCAACCAAGTTTGAGTGGAAATGGTCGCTTTTTGGCGTTTGTATCAAATCGGAATGGTGTTCACCAAGTACTGGTGTATGACTTGCAACAGCAACAATTTATTCCGACACCGCGCTTAAACCGAGCGGATACAATTGCTGAAAGTCCTAGTTTAAGCTACACAGGGCGCTATATTGCTTACATTACTAGCGACCAAGGTAGACCAGTTGTGGCACTTTATGATCGCGCTACGCAGCAATCGCAAATCCTCACCCCAATCTATCGCGGTTGGATCAGAAATCCTCATATCAGTCCAGACGGACGTTATGTTGTATTTGAAACCGCTAGCCGTGGTCAGTGGGATATTGAAGTACTAGACCGGGGACCAAATATTGAGTTAGATATTCCTAATGGTGCAACTGTGCCTGCACCCTCAGCGCAATAGGGTGATGCGACATGGGATTTTAAAGAGGGGAAAAGGTTAAAGGGCAAAGGGAAAAGGAATAAAAAGTTTTTCCCCTCCTGAAATTTCCCATTACCCAATGCCCATTGCCCAATGCCCAATGACTAATATATGAAACGCTCTATTTTTATACCTGTGTTGGCATTAACAGGCTTATTGAGTGGCTGTGCTGGCTATCCTCGCCTGTTAAATTACCCTTTTGATCCGGGGGGTAGAAGTTTTAACAGTTCAGCTTCGGAATTAAATCCGCAAATTTCGGGTAGGTATATTGTTTTTAGTACCGATCGCCGGGGTAGCCAGGATGTGTACATGTTTGATATGGTGACTCGCAATTTAATTGATTTGCCTGGTTTAAATTCCTTGGATGCGATCGCTTCTCATCCTAGTGCTTCCGATGATGGTCGTTTTATTGTCTTTGTAGCTTCTCGTCAAGGGCGATCGGCTATATTTCTCTATGACCGGGAAACGCGTCAATCACGCAATTTGACAGATGATCTTCAAGCGGAAGTCCGCAATCCCACAATTAGCGCTGATGGCAGTAGAATCTCCTTTGAGTCTAGTTTCAATGGACAGTGGGATATTTTTGTCTATGACCGTTCTGGACAGCGTTTGAATATACCTTAAGAATTGTATTGGGAAGTGGGGATAACAAGACAGGGAGAGGAAGAGCGCCAGTGGGGAGATGACGAACGTTATTCGCCTTGGTCTGGGCAAGGAAACAAATGCATCCCTCCTAGACAAGGAAGAATTTCCTTCCTCTACTCCCCCGCTTGCCCTAGTCGCTACTCTTTAGTCGCTAGTCCCTCTTGTTGAACAGCTTCGATAAGCGATCGCACTTGTTGAGTTCCTTGTGAAGACTCAAATGATAGTGGGAATTTACCCCTAGCTATCATTCGCATGCCCAAGGGTACAATACTGAGCAACCCTGTCAAGTCTTTAAAGTAATTACCAACTACATGTAAGCCAAATTTACGTTCATCAATCCAGCCACCTTCTTTCACCAAATCGACTAATACTTTGCGGTGGCGAATTGAACGGCTGTCGGCTACTTGCTTGTGCTCTAGAATTTCCTGTTTAATTTTAGTGATTTGTTCGAGTGGCGCTACATCCATCGGACAAACTGAATCGCAATAAAGACAACGAGTACAGCCCCAAACACCTTTAGTACCTTCGTTGTAATTTTCTAATCGAGTTTCAGTTTCGCCATCGCGCGAGTCTGCGACCATGCGGTAAGCTTTGGCAAGAGCATGAGGTCCAACAAAGTCTGAGTTGACTTCACGGGCATTGCATTCAGAGTAGCAAGCTCCACACATAATACAATTGCCAGTTTGATCGAGAAGCGATCGCTCTTGTGGTGTTTGCAAAAATTCTCTTTCTGGAACTTGTCGTGCTGCTGCACTGACATAAGGAGCAACCGCCTCTAAGTTATCCCAAAAACTGCTCATATCCACAACTAAATCTTTAATCACGGGCATATTACCCAACGGGGCGATCGTGATTTCGGGAATAGCATTTGCGTTACTTCCTGGCGTTGAGATATTTTGTAATTTGGCAATTTCGCTCTTGAGATTTTCCTTACACGCTAAAGCCGAACGCCCATTGATTCGTATGGCGCAGCTACCACAAATAGTATTGCGACAATTTTTGCGATACGCTAAAGTCCCATCTTGCTCCCACTTAATCTGATTGAGACAATCCAGGATTGTATTGCTCGGTTCTGCTTCTAAGCGGTAAATTTGTACAACTGGGGATGAATTTTCTGTCTGCCGAATGACCTTAAAAAGAACTTCCATTTCCACCAACCAAAGTCTTAAAATTATCTCGCCTGACTAGTAAATCATGAGTACATGCATATTCCTTGCACTCATTGACCCATACTCATATTGCCCTTAATTCAAAGCCAGGTGTTAATTGACTCATGATAAAAGAGCTACTGATTATACTTCAAGGATAACTATAAAAATCTTAGTTCTTTAAATGCCGATTGCAACTCGCGCGATCGCCTCAACCTCTGTCCTTACTTGGAAAATCGAGATCTAACTATATGTTAATCTCCACCAAAGACAATCCATAGATACAAAAATCCCTCTAAAGATGGCTAAACGATATTTTTTTAGTTATATAGAATTGTTAAAGCTTGTAATAAATATCTCCGTTTGGCGATAATTTTTTTTTCAGGACTGCGGTCCACAAGAAGGACAACTACGGTGTTGCCTTTCCGAAATTAAGAAAAGTTTCGAGCTACGTCACTTGTCAAAACTCCGTCTCTAAATTAGATGAATTTTTATAAAAGCTCTCGGCTAATAACGAATGATTGGTAATCAAGCTGGAAGACCGCAGTTTTGCGTTCAGAAAATCTCCGCTGCAAACTTCCTCAAAATCGTACCATTTTTACCCAACGGCAATAAAGCGCTCCTGAAAATAGTCACCGCTTTTTGTTTCCCTAGGGGAGGGATTTAGATAAAAGTAATTTGGCAACTTTAATTCAAAAATAAACAACAATTTTGCTATTATTAGTCCATGCTAGTATTTAATATAAAATTACGAGGTAACAAAACCACTAGAAATAGCCGTCCAATTTGCGGCTGTTATTATAGTTTTGTTTCTTTGTAATGTAGAGAGGTGAAATTTATCATCTCTACTGGCAGGATAAAAGGGTGTATGTCTATAGAACGGTATGTAAATACTATGCTGTTCTAAAAAACGCTCAGACGAGGAAGAGGAAAACCTTACTACTCAAGAGCAACAAAGGCTAACGCTAAAACTGAAAAGCCTGCATTTTAGATTGGTCTACGACTTATTTCTAGTAGTAGAACCCACACAATTTGTAAAGGTGGCTTAAGATTAGACCGCCGTATTAGCGTCAAAAGAGAAAATTATTTCACTAGACGATGGCAAATAATGCTTAACAATGCCGTACACTTACCGAAATTAATGCCTGTGACAACCATAACCTCTAATCTCTTGTGTGCCTTCATAATAGAACGGCAATAAACAAATAACTCTGAGCGGCAGATACAAGCTGTTCGGAAGTTAGATGCTGGAAACAAGAGTTGAGAGTGAAGAACATCTACACGGCAAACTCTTTGGATAATCTACACTACTTTTTCCCTTGGATCTTATGGTTCTTATAAGCAGGAATTCACCTCTTATCCTAGGGTTTTGAGTAGCTTTGTACAGGTGTCAAAAAGCCAAATACTGGCATGAGACAATATCGTTTATCAGTTTGGAGAGACTAAGGATAATTTGAGCGTAATGACTGAAACTGCAACCGCGCCATTAACTGGAAAAGCACTGCTTGCTAAGGTAAAAGAGCTTTCTACTTTACCACGACGAGAAAGAGCCAAGCAATGTGGGTATTACACAACTACTAAAGGTGGTCAGGTACGAGTAAACCTGACCGATTTTTACGATGCTTTGCTATCAGCTAGGGGAATTCCTCTCAGTCCAGAAGCACCAAAAGATGGACGTGGGCGTGAACCGACCTATCGTGTTAGCGTACATCAAAATGGTCAGATTGTGATTGGAGCCACCTACACCAAAGCAATGGGCTTAAAGTCAGGTGATGAGTTTGAAATCAAGCTTGGATATAAGCATATTCACCTGATTCAAGTTGGTGAAGGTGATAAAAAATTGACCGAGGTAGATGAAGACTTAGAATTAGACGAAGACGAAGAAGAGGAAGACGAGGAGTAAGTTTTTCTTATTTAGGGATGAGTTCAAGCTAAATGCTTGATAACTTGTTCTCTGTGTAAGAAAAATTAACACCTTCTGTTTAAAAAGTGTGTCAAGTCAAAAAAATACGATTAGACATCTTGTAGAGATCGCCAATTTTGGTAGAAGCTTGATTAAAAAACAAGAAATCTATGTTTGCAAGAAGTGTGTCGTATTTGTTTTTGTCTGTTTCAATAACATCATTTGAGCCATCAATCAACACCTTAGGGTCATTTTTACAAAATGCACCAATGGTAGTGGTAGTGATGGCTTTTTTTATTGGCTGGATAGGATGCTGGTTACCAGTGGCAATAGTATCGGCATTAGCACTGAATTTGCAACTCGGCAAACCTTTGCAGCCAGAACAAAAATTACCTTTATTAGTATCGCTTTATTTATTAGCACCGCTGATTCTGTGTGCGGTTAATTGGCTCACTAATACATCTTTCTCAGATTATGGCTTGAATTTCAATATTTCCCTTCTTGGTTCTTTGGTACTGGGTTTTGTCTTGGGAGTCTTGAGTTTAGCTGTTGTATTTGGCGGGCAATTTTGGCTTTCGTGGTGCAGCTGGCAAGAGTCTCAGACAAAGGAATTGCAATCTATTTTGCTACCTATTTTTTTGGTAGCTTTGTTTGTCGGTGGTATAGAAGAATTGGTTTTTCGGGGTTTTTTGTTCACTCAACTAGCTCAGGATTACCCAGTTTGGGTTGCAGCAGTCATTTCTAGCTTGATTTTTGCTTTACTACATTTAGTTTGGGAACGACGCGAAACTACACCTCAATTACCCGGACTGTGGTTAATGGGAATGGTGCTAGTATTAGCACGATTTGTTGATCGCGGTAATTTAGGTTTAGCTTGGGGACTACACGCTGGATGGGTATGGGCGATCGCTTGCCTAGATACAGCAGAGTTAATTACCTACACTGGTAAAGTCCCTGAGTGGTTGACTGGTAAAAACAAAAAACCCCTAGCTGGTGCTGCGGGAATTGTTTGTTTACTACTAACAGGGTTAATTATCTACTTTTTTTCTGCGTATATTTAATAAATTAAATTCGTAGTGAGCGGTTTACCGCTCGTCCCCAATCGGGAAAGAGGCTATTTCCCCTTGAAGGTACGAAAGAGAGTTTTGTCTATTAAATTGCCAATCCAGCGTCTAAAAAGTAATGAATGATAGTCAAATCAAAATTCTATTTATCACAGCCGATCCTAGTGATGAATCTCGGTTACGCTTAGGGCAAGAATTGCGTGACATCAAAGGAAGGCTGGGTAAACAGCCAGGAAACTTTCAACTAGAACAGCGTGAGTCAGTTAGGGTTGGGGATATCACAGACGCAATATTCGCTGTTGAACCGCAGATTGTGCATTTTTCCGGACATGGTAAAAGTACCGGCGAACTGTGCTTTGAGAATGAAGTCGGCAAAGTTCAGCCTGTCAAGCCTGATGCTTTAGCAGCAATGTTTAAATTATTTGCACAAAACATTAATTGTGTGGTAATGAATGCCTGCTATTCGGAAATTCAGGCTGAAGCGATCGCCGAACATATTCCGTTTGTGATTGGGATGAATGACGCGATTGGAGATAAAGCAGCGATCGCCTTCGCAGTTGGATTTTACAAAGCCTTAGCAGCAGGTAAAACTATTGAAAAAGCTTATAAATTTGGTTGTGTAGAGATTCAACTCCAAGGTATTGCAGAGCATCTCAAACCAGTTATTTACAAAGAAAGTGGTTTTGTCCAAGATGTGCCGCTTATAGAGCCAAATGAACCAGATACACCAAATCATCGCCCAAGTCCACCCCCTGCCAACTTAACATCGGGGCAGCGACGGCGAATTTCAGAACAAATCGATAGTCTCCAGCAACCATACGAGTTGCTTAGTGAGAAGATAAAGCGTTTGCGACAGAACTTGGCAATAGAAGCTGGTACTACTGTAGCGTTTCAATTGGAAAAGCAGATTGGACAATTTGAAGCTGAAAGAGAGCAACTTGCTCAACAAATTGAAAAGCTAGAAAATAGCCTTCAATAAAAATGGCAATTTTTGAATCGAAAGTAGCAACAGTAGAATAGTTCGGAAAAAGAAGCTTAGAGATGTCCTCAGTTCAACACTTACAGCACAAACGCGAAGAACTTCAACAACAGTACGATCTACTTAGCGAGAAGATAAAACGCTTGCGGAGTGATTCGGCAATTGAGGCAGGTACTTTAGTAGCTTTTCAGCTAAATAAGGAGATTGAGCGTTTTGAAGCAGAACGCGATCGCCTCGCCAAGCAAATTGATAATCTAGAAAGTGAGCGAGTACACATTGAACTGTTTCGCTTGAACTATGTAAAACAGGTGCGCTTATTCCGAGAATTTATTGAAGAAAAGCGTATCGGAGCTTTTTTAGTTCATGGTTCCCCAGAACACGGGCAAATATTTCTTTTGAAACGCTTGTTAAACGCAATACCAGATGGTTCCGTAACAGCACCAATTCAATTTCATCTCTCCCGCAAAGCATTTAGGACTGACATCAAAGCATTATGGCGCGAACTTGGTCGTCAGATAGGAGTACAAAACTTTTCATCAGATGAAATTGCCAAAAATGTGATGTCTCAGTTGAAAAATCAGCACGTGATCCTGGTTTTTCACGATATAGATTGTATTGATGAAGACTATTTGCAGGAATTGATCCGCGAATTTTGGCTTCCCCTGGTAAACTCAACTCAACAGACGATTTATTCAAGCAACGAGTTTTTTTTATTGATGTTTTTAGTTGACCAGGATGGTTGTGTTAACACCTGGAATATCGCGTTTGCAGATGAATTTGAAATTATGTGGGAACCTTGTACTCCTATAAGACTGCCGATTATTGACCGTCTATCTGACCAAGTGTTAGTTAACTGGATGGAAAATGCAATTGATGCACTACCCACAAAAGTAACTAAAAAAATTGACTACACAGTTCAGATAATTCTACAGAACAGTGAAGGCGTTCCGGAACTGGTGTTTGCCCAAATTCTTAAGTTGTGTAATTGTACTTGGGAGCTAGAGGAGGATAGGTGGTTAAAGCTGTAGATGAACGGCTGAAATACACTGGTGACAAGGATAAACAGCCGAAACCAAAAGAGCAAGACAAGCTAACAGGGCAACTTTTGTATCCATATTTGCCCGGTGAGAAATTGGTAGAAGCGGTGAATTTAGCGATCGCTCTCGAACGTCCTTTATTATTAAAAGGGGAACCCGGTTGTGGCAAAACAAAGTTAGCGCGTGCTGTTGCTTACGAGTTGGGTTTACCTTATGAAGCTTGGTACGTCAAATCTACCAGTCGAGCGCGGGATGGGCTGTATACTTACGATGGAATTGGCAGGTTGCGAGATGCACAACTTGCTGCTTCTGGGATAGATAAAGACGCCGCAGAACTAGCGAAAAATGCTGATGCTTACGTCGAATGGGGACCGCTAGGACGTGCTTTTCGCAACGAGCGTCGCACAGTTGTACTGATTGATGAAATAGACAAAGCTGATATCGACTTTCCCAATGATTTGCTGTTAGAGCTTGATGATAAAAGGTTTGAGGTAATAGAGGTAAAACAAACCAGCCCCATCAAGAAAATTCAAGCGAAAGTGACGCCGATAGTTTTTATTACTAGTAACGACGAAAAAGACTTACCCGATGCTTTTTTGCGTCGCTGTTTGTTTCACTACGTCAAATTTCCCCAGCGAGAGGATTTGATTGAGATAATTAAAGCTCGCTTTCCTTTCCCCAATCCGCGTTCAGCATTACTTGATGCAATTATTGATCGCTTTATCAATCTTCGCAAACAGATGCAACAAGACAAAGGAGACGCAGGCAAAAAGGTTAGCACTAGCGAGTTGATGGATTGGATGGATATGTTACTTAAGCACAATTCCGACGACGAAATTCTCAGCAAGTTGAAAACAGAACTTTTGTATCCTGGGGTGTTGCTGAAGAGTTGGGATGATTATCGACGTTATTCTGAAGAGCGATCGCAATGAATATTAGACCAATGCGCGTGCCGTGTCCTCAGGCTGGAAGCCTGGGGCTATACAAACAAAGCCTGCCGACCCAGGCTTCATGGAGTCCGCGTAGGCGGACTTTGTTTGTGTAGCCGCGATTTATAATCGCCAGGTTCTTTTATCTTATGAAAACTACACAGCTACAATTAGCTACCACTACCCAAGAAGAATTACCGCTACTTGACCTCTTTACCCGGCTGCGAGAGGCAGGCTTACCACTGGGCATTGATGAGTATCGCCTAATTCTAGAAGCTTTACAGAAAGGCTTTGGCACGACTAACCAAGAGGCATTAGCGGAACTCTGCCGTACTTTGTGGGTGAAATCTAAGGACGAGGAACACCTATTTAACTATCACTTTCAACAAGTGATGAGCGTATCCACCAAGAGCGCTTTTGCTCCCACCTTACCTGAAAAATCGGACAATTCAGACACAAAAACTACTAAGCCCACTTCTCAACCCGAACCCGAACAAGTCGAAAATACACCAGCTTCCGTACCCGTTTCATCAGAATTGATAGAGATGGAAGATGAAATGCAAGTAGCTGAAGCCGTACAAATCGCTACTAGCAGTTATGATGAAATTGCAGAAAATCGCTTCACCGAAACCGATGAGTATTTTCCCGTAACGCGACGGCAAATGAAGCAAAGCTGGCGACATTTGCGGCGTTTCGTGCGGCAAGGTTTGCCCACAGAACTAGATGTAGAAGCAACAATTGAGCGGATTGGACAACAGGGAATGTTGCTAGAGCCTGTAATGGTTCCCAGTCGAGTAAATCGCACAGAATTACAGTTATTGATTGACCAAAAAGGCTCAATGGTGCCTTTTCACGCGCTTTCTCAGCGATTGGCAGATACAGCCTTGCGGGGAGGACGCTTGGGAAAAGCTGATATTTATTACTTTCATAATTGCCCAACTAAATATATTTACAGAGATGCTACCCGCCAGAAAGCTGAAGCTTTATCAGATTTTCTGGCTAAACTGCGTCCAGAGTGTTCCGCTGTGTTGATTTTTAGTGATGCGGGGGCAGCGCGGGGTGGTTATAGCTTAGAAAGGTTAGAATTGACAGAAAAATTTTTATACCAACTAAAACAACGAGTTCGTTATATCGCATGGGTCAATCCGATGGCGACAGAGCGCTGGTTTGGGACGACTGCGGGTGAAATTGCCCGTTTAGTGCCGATGTTTGAATTGAGCCGTCAGGGGTTGGATAGTGCGATCGATGTTTTGCGAGGACGGCAAGTGATGCTACACAATTAAAATAGAAGGCGATCGCGAATTTATGGCATACAGTGATTTTACTCTCGTTAAAGCAAGAAATGCATTTGGCTTGACTCTGGACGAGACTCGAAATTTGTTTCGGGATGTAGTGGGGGTGAAACCATCTGATTTACTACAACGGGTGCTGGCTGAAAATCTAACTTTGGCGACTGCCATTAACAGCGAAAAAGCCCGTTCTGAGTTTCTCATTGCTCCGGTTTTATCTGAGGTCAGGCGACAGTTGGATTATCGAATCGGCTTATTTTCTGGGACAGAATTTAATGTTGATCCCGCTCAAGCACTATCAGGTTTTTGTGACTTTATCCTCAGCGCATCTAGTGAGCAATATTTTATCAGCGCTCCAGTGCTTACAGTGATTGAGGCTAAAAATGAAAACATAATCGCAGGGCTGGGGCAATGCGCTGCCACAATGGTTGCTGCTCAAATATTTAATCAAAAAGCAGGAAGTGATATTAAAGTCATCTATGGAGCAGTTACAACTGGAACTAATTGGAAGTTTTTGACTTTAGAACAAAATATATTGTGCATCGACGCAATCGAATATTACATTAATGCAGTCGATAAGATTCTAGGAATTTTATTGCAACCTTTTGAGGGTTCTTTGTCGAAAACTTTACTTTAGAAAAGCAGATGAAGCCGGAAGTCGTCACTCGTAGAATAGAAGCTTTTCACCAACGCTTTGGTGAAGCGCATCTCTGTTTTGCTTATCATGCTGCTTTTCCCTTAGCGCTTACACCCGATTTGCTCTATCGCTTATGGGCGAATTTCCAACGCGACATTCACGGTGAAACACTGAAAATACCCTGGCTGGCTGTGGCAGATTTGTTACTTTCCAGCCTTTGTGATGAGGTGGGATATGAACTTTATGAGATGGAAACAGAGGTGCGAAATGCACTGCTGAGGCAATTGAAAGCAAATCCTGGCTTTGGCGAAAAGCGAATTCATGAATTGTCTGATTTTTTGCTTGTCTATGTAAAACAACAGCTTGAGAGTCACGATCCGGATATGCGTGATTTTGCTCAAGTTCAGAGGTGGACGGCGTTAGCTTATACAAAACCTGGTGAAGCCGCGCGAGAAATTGCATCTACTCTTGCCAAGTTGAAATTGAAGGAAAAGGCAGAGTGGGTTCGCATGGCATCAGTTGTAGAGACTTTTGCAGAACCATTGGCAGGATTTGAGCCACTGCTAATTTACGCTCGTGGGATGGCAAGTTTTGTTCGTGGGAAGAAGGAAAGCGCAGAAGCCGAAATGAACAAATTATCTAGTAGACGAGGGAAAATACAAACTGCTGGTGTAAGTTTAACTATTCCTAAACAGATAGCTTCCCAAAAGTTAAATAAACCCTCACTAGATTTAGAAAGATTTTATCAAGCGTGCAATCCGAGCAGACCTCTAATGGTGGGAAATGCTGCCGATCGCCGATATTATATTGATTTTGCCTCAGTGCGGGGTGGCAAAATTATCGAAGCTTTGCAGCGTACCATCACGCGGATCTCACCGGATATACCAACCTGTCAGCTATTTACAGGTTATCTTGGCTGTGGCAAGTCAACCGAGTTGTTGCGACTCCAAGTTGAGTTAGAGGAGCAAAAATTTCATGTGGTTTATTTTGAATCTACTCATGTCCTAGAAATGGCAGATGTAGATGTAACTGATATTTTACTGGCGATCGCCGGTCAAGTGAGTGAAAGTCTGGAAGCGCTGAAAATCCGTATAAAATCTAGCTATTTTGCGAAGTTGTTTACGGAAATTATAGATTTCATGCAAACACCAGTTGACCTAGAATATGAAGGTGAATTGTCTGTTGGTATCGCAAAAATTACCGCGAAAACCAAAGAAAGTCCGCAATTACGACGCCGCTTACGCGACTATCTTGAACCACGCACGGTAAATATTTTGCAGTCAATTAATAAAGAACTGCTAGATCGCGCTAACTCTGAACTCAAAGCCAGAGGTAAAAAAGGATTGGTTGTAATTGTCGATAATCTCGATCGCGTGGCAATTAAACCTTTACCATCTGGGCGATCGCTGCCAGAATATTTATTTATCAGCCGTGGTGAACAGTTACGTCAACTTAACTGTCATGTAGTTTACACTATTCCTTTAGCTTTAGCTTTCTCTAACGATAGCGCTGAACTACAGCAACGTTTAGGTGGTGGTGTCGCTCCTAAAGTGTTACCCATGATACCCGTGCGTTCGCGCTCAGGGGAGGTTTACACTCCTGGACTAGCTTTGATGCGACAAATGGTGTTAGCTAGAGGTTTCCCTGATATTCACCCACAAGAACGGTTAAACTTAATAACAGAGGTGTTTGATAGCTCAGAAACTTTAGATCGGTTGTGTTTGATCAGCGGTGGTCATGTACGCGACTTGCTAGGATTGTTGTACGACTGTCTACTGGAACAAAATCCACCTTTTGATCGCGGTTGTGTGGAACTTGTGATTCAAAGACAGCGTGACTACCGTGCTAAACCGATCAATCCGCACGAGTGGGAATTAATATTTCAAGTGGTGCAACAGCAGCGGGTTCGAGATGATATCAAATACCACACTTTATTACGAAGTTTGTTTATATTTGAATACCGCGATCACCAGGGAGTTTGGTTTGCGGTCAACCCAGTTTTAGCAGAAACGCAAAAATTTCAATCATGGTTGAACGAAACCCGCAGAAAAATATCATAAAAGATAATGAGCGTTGTTTGAAAAGGGCGATCGCTCTCCACAAAAAATCAAGCAAAGTCCGGGCGGGATACCCCCGCCCAACTTTTAATTAGCCGCCAAAACCAGGAATGGGAACCAAACGCTTCAGCGCACGATTAACAACATCGCCATAACGCAATTCCCCACAGAGAATTCTACCCATAATTTGGCTACCAGAGGGACGCTTGACACCCACTTTGTAACCAACACCCGGAAAGCGGTAAAATGCTCCCGCTAACTTTTGCGCCCAAGCCATATCAGCACCCCATTGTTCGCCGATCGCTTCCGAATAATTTTCTAAAGCGATCGCATCACCCGAAAGCGCCTGATGAATCGCTCCAGCTGCTAGCAAACCGCTAAAAATAGAAGGACGAATACCCTCTGCTGTCATCGGATCAACCACACAAGCAGCTTCCCCTGCCAAAACCGCATTTTGAGTATGCAGCTTTTGATTACCATCCCATAAACTAATAGGATGACCGTACTGCTTGCTAGCTTTAACATCTAGACCAAAACTTTTTCCGTACTCATCCAAAATTTTCTTAAAGTCTTGACGTTCCCCACCGATGAAAGTACCGACACCAATCGAATAACCATCAGCTTTAGGAAAGTTCCAGATATAGCCATTTTTGACCATACCAAACTCGAAGTGGATTGTAGATTTATTCTCGACAACTGCCGGAACTTCTGCCTCTAAAGCGCCTGCTAAACGGCGTTTCCGTTCTTTGAAACCTAACCATTTTGCCATCGGTCCCTTGGCACCGTCAGCAGCGATTAAATAGCGACCTGTAATTGAACCGTTAGCTGTATTAACTTGCCAATGATCGCTCTTAAATTCAATTCCAGTTACTTCTGTAGAATCTTTTAATTCAGCACCTTGCTTTTGCGCTTGCTGAATTAAGAAATGGTCAAAAACATCGCGTCGCACCATCCAGACTGGGTCGATAGTCTCTATTTTGCTTTCTACAGGATCGCCCATTTTCCAGGTAAAGCGGAGCTCGTCCACTTTCAGCGAAATTGCGGGACTAAAATCAAAGTCAAACCATTGGGCGATCGCAGGCGATACCCCCCCGCCACAGGGTTTATATCTTGGCAAAGATTCTTTTTCTAAAACTAATACCGAACGTCCCTGCTTGGCTAAATGGTAAGCGGCTGTTCCACCAGCAGGTCCGGCACCGACGATGATGCAATCATACATATGGCTGAATTTTTGCTCCTGAAGAACGTTAATTTTTGCGTTTTTATTTGTAATTTACACGTACATGTGACCAGACTTTAACTGATTTTCAGATTAGCCGCTAAATTTTTCACAGGCTTCAGTGTAACGGATCTAAATCTTTCTTCTAGAGCTACCATGCCCAAGCCTAAATATTTGGATATAAATCTTCTACCTTGATTAATTCAGGTTACTTGTGAGTGTCTTACTATACTTTTTTCTGATAATTCGGCTGATAATTTTAAACAATTTAAATGTAATTTTTTATTTCATCTAAATTATCTAATTACTGTAACCGCTACTAAGTTAGAACTCATCACTTCCACTGATTACAAATTGTTAGCTAAGGATCTACGATATTTCATAAAGTTTTAATCAACATGCGAGAAAGTATGAAGGTTGAAAAATTGATCGATTATTCTTCAGCCTTCATACTTTATACTTCACAGTTTAGACAGTGGTGATGTCTTTTTCTTTTTCTGCCAACAATTCACCGATTTTGGCGCTGTACTTGTCGGTTAGTTTTTGCAACTTGTCTTGCTGGTCTTTGGCTTCATCCTCAGAGATTTCCGAGGCTTTCTCCTGTTTGCGAATTGAGTCTAGGGCATCGCGGCGGATGTTGCGAATGGCAACGCGCCCTTCCTCAGCATATTTAGCGGCGAGTTTGACAAATTCTTTACGCCGATCGCTTGTCAAAGGCGGAATATTCAACCGAATCACAGAACCGTCGTTGCTGGGGGTTAAACCGACATCCGACAGAGAAATTGCCTTTTCGATCAAGTTTAAGGTGCCGCGATCGTAAGGCTGAATCGTAATTGTTGTCGAATCCGGCGTGCTAATGTTTGCCAGTGACTTCATCGATGTGGGGGTACCGTAGTATTCCACCATCACCTTATCTAGTAGACTCGCATTGGCGCGACCAGTGCGAATCGTGTTAAAAGCTCGTTGAGTTGACTCAACGGTCTTTTGCATCGTACTCTCAGCTTCATCTAATTTCACAAGAACCTCCCACAAGGGTGCCGATAGATTCTCCCATAATTGCTCGTTGAATGTTACCTCGTACCGATAAATCAAATACAAGTATGGGAATGTTGTTTTCTTTACACATAGCAATCGCGGTACTATCCATTACTCGCAAATCTTTAGCCAAAACGTGCGCGTAGGTTAGGCTTTGATAACGTTTGGCATCAGGATAAATATGGGGGTCAGCATCATACACTCCGTCTACCTTGGTCGCTTTAAAAATCACTTCAGCATCAATTTCTGCGGCTCTTAATGCGGCAGTCGTATCGGTGGTAAAGAAAGGATTTCCAGAACCAGCACCAAAAATTACCACCCGTCCTTTTTCTAGATGACGGATGGCACGACGACGAATATACGGTTCGGCTATTTCTTGCATAGCGATCGCCGTTTGTACCCGCGTTTCTACCCCTATTCGTTCCAGCGAGTCTTGCAGCGTCATGGCATTCATTACCGTGGCAATCATCCCGATGTAGTCAGCGGTTGCCCTGTCCATACCCGCCGACGACGCTTTGACGCCACGAAAAATATTACCGCCGCCCACAACGATGGCGATCTGAACACCTGTGGCTATCACCTCTGCTACCTCTTGTGCTATTCCTTTCACCACTTCTGGATCAATTCCATAGCCCATGTTGCCCATCAAGGCTTCACCGCTCAGTTTAAGTAAAACCCGTCGGTAATTCGTTCCCATGAAGTTACGCTTTATCAAAAAGTTGCAATTGCCTCCAATTTAAGATAGCAGTGGGCGTGACTTTCTGTCTCTATTAGTCAGGTAAACTTATCAAGAAAGGGCATAGGTAATCGGGACTGGGGCTGGAAAAAGAATTATTACCCATGCCCCATGCCCAATGCCCCATGCCCATTGCCCCATGCCCATTGCCCAAATTACTAGTTACGCGACTATTAATGAAGTACCAACAGCCTTAGTCTGGGCGATGTGTATTTCTTGACCTTCAAATAAACAGGCGATCGCCTTTTTCAGATATTCGTCTTTCACAGACCGTGAATCTTCCGGGTTATCATCAATTTGCCCTTTGTAGCGGACTACACCATCTTTATCTATTAAAAAAGCCATTGGTGTAACCAGTGCCCCAAAGCTGCGGCTTGTATCTTGGGTTGAGTCCCACAGATAGGGAAAATTCAACTCATGGATGAGGGCAAAAGCTTGCATATTGTCAAAGCTTTCCGTCGGGTTTTCATTGGCATCACTGCCATTCATGCCAATTAGCGAAAAACCTTGTTGACCAAATTCCGCTTGAATTTGTTTTAGCCTATCTATATACAACCTGACATAAGGACATTGGTTGCACATGGAAATGACGCCGATAGCACGAAACTTTTCAAGATAACGCCGAAGATGGTGTACTTGTTTGTCAATTCCTGGCAGTTCAAAATCTGGTGCGTAGCTTCCTACAGGAGTATCAATTGTTTCTAGTATATTCATCTTTTTTTAGCACCAAGGAACTAAAAACAAAAAATCTAGGGCGTGTCATATTCTGCGTCATGCTCCAGCTTCAAACCAACCCTTAGCTGATGCTTGATATCCAATAATTTTATAGACCAATTTGGCTGCCGTAAATTGTGAAACTACTGAATCTACAAGGGGTGCTAATTCCATCACATCACAGCCGATGACATTATGTTTTTCACAGACGCGCTGCAAGAAAGTCATCAAGGCATACCAATTTAAACCACCCGGTTCTGGAGTACCAACGGCAGGAATTAAGGTAGGATCGATGCCATCTAAATCGATGGTGAGAAAAACTTTATCTGTCCGAATCGCAGAAATTGCTCGTTCCATCCAATTCGGTTCGTTAGCAATTTCCCGCGCTCGAAATACAGTTAGCTGTTTTTCTTTGATTAAGTCGGCTTCTTCTTTACAAATCGCCCGAATGCCAATTTGGACGGTCGGTAAATCCATATCGACAATTCGCCGCATTACACAAGCATGATTGTGAATTGAGCCTTCATAACTGTGGCGTAAATCACCGTGGGCATCAATTTGCACTACCGTAAATGGTTCTGTATAAACTTTACGATATGCTTCCACAATTGCAGCAGTAATACTGTGTTCGCCACCTAAAGCAATGACAAATTTACCATCATCAATCAACTTATGAACCGTTTCTTCAGTGACTTTCAACATTTCCTCGGCAGTGACACTAGAGGAGCGGGTGTCCGCGATTGTTTCATGGGTGTAAATTCCTACTTCAAGTCCTGTTTCTCTATCCAGTTCCTCGTCGTAATATTCCACCTGATGCGAAGCCTCCAGTATTGAATCTGGACCATTTTCACAGCCCCGGCGATAGGTGGTTGTTGCCTCGTATGCAATGGGCAATATCACCACTTTTGATGTATCATACTTAGCAGCAACATCACTGCCTAGAAATGGCATTACAGAAGTAGAAGTTTGTGCCAACATGACAAAAAGTTTCCTCAGTTTAGATAAGATGTGACTCCTAATACTGACATAATCTAACTTATGAATACACTATCGCTATGAAAAAGTAAGAGCTATTTTATGCTGAATTAAACTGTTAGCTTGGGATTGATGCTGAAGCTATTTATTTTAAAGCTTTATATTTTTCGAGAAAATAAAAAAAAATGATGCTTGCGGCTTATCGTTTTGCGTCGATATGTTATGCTTTTAAATTTTCTATGCTCAAATCGACAACCGGACTGCCTGCAACAAAAACCTGGACTTGGCAAGGTTTTCCCATCTGCTATCAAACTCAAGGAGCCACTGGACCTGCTGTGGTCTTGGTGCATGGCTTTGGAGCCTCTTGGTGGCATTGGCGGAAAAATATCCCTGTACTGGCGGAAAATTGCCGTGTCTATGCTATTGATTTGATTGGCTTTGGCGCTTCAGCTAAACCCAAGCCAGGTGAAGAGATTGCCTACACATTTGAAACCTGGGGACAGCAAATCGCTGATTTTTGCCGTGAAGTAGTGGGAGAACCGGCTTTTTTTGTGGGAAATTCTGTAGGCTGTATTGTAATCATGCAAGCGGCAGTGGATAACCCGGATATCGCATTAGGAGTTGCCCTACTAAACTGCTCCTTACGGCTGTTACACGATCGCAAACGAGCAACACTACCTTGGTATCGTAGCGCCGGAACGCCCTTGCTGCAACGCCTGCTATCTATCAAACCTGTTGGAAAGTTCTTTTTTAATCAAATTGCCCAGCCGAAAACTGTGCGTTCGATTCTGCTCAAAGCTTATATCAATTCGGAGGCGGTGACAGACGAGTTAGTAGATATCTTAATGGCACCAGTAAGCGATCCGGGTGCTGTAGCTGTATTTCTTGCGTTTACAGCTTATTCTACAGGTCCCCTAGCCGAAGACCTTTTACCTGTGCTACCTTGTCCGGCAATTATTTTGTGGGGAACATCTGACCCTTGGGAACCGTTTGAGTTAGGTAGAGAGTTAGCTAATTTCCCAAAAGTGCTAAAGTTTATACCTTTAGAAGGTGTGGGGCATTGTCCCCAAGATGAAGCACCGGAGGTAGTGAATCCGATTATACAGGATTGGGTTTGGAAAATGTCAAGAAATTTTTGATTTTTGATTTCCGATTTGGGATTAACATCTTGCACCAAGCTGCAACGCGAAATGAATAAACTTCGCCTGGTACAAGATGTTAATATGATGTTAATATTTGGATATGAAAAAGTATGCTTACGGGCATATTGCCACAAATGCATAAGCATACTCAAAATTAGTTAATAAAAAAGAAAAATTAACGTTGAGGAGACACTTCCACAGGAGCGCTTTGTTGTAACCAATCCTTACCTAGCTGTATAGTGACATCAGAACCGAGATTACCAGTACTTTCTACTCGTACTTCCCCAAACCCTAAAGAGTTGCGAATCGATTCCGCGCTGTTACCGTCTCCTTGTTGAGCGACGATGTGTGTCACCTCTAGCGGTTCACTCCAAGGCTTAGATACATAAACGTTGCGATAGCCAGCTTTTTCCAAGCTTCTAATTAAAGGTCGTAGGTTTGAGCGATCGCCACCTGTGCTATCCTGAATTGCTATTCGCAATGAACCTGGATCAGTCGATTGTTGCTCATGTGGCGCACCCACATCAAAGTTTTCAGCCATCATAGCAGCGATGCGATCGCGATTTGGCAACCAATAGCTAGCCTCGTATTCATTCTTATCGCTAAAGCGACCGGGTACCATCAACATTTGCATATTCGAGCGATTTGTTCGCGCTCCATAACCTACTAATGCCAATAACTCTTCAACGGTTAAGTTGGTGTCAATATGGTCTTTAACTACGTCGAGAACTTTAGGCAATTGAGCTAGTGTAGCAGGGTTGAGGCTTTGATCCATCAATGCCCGCATCACTATTTGCTGACGCTGAATCCGACCGATATCGCCATTTTCATCATGGCGATAGCGCAACATTTGTAAAACTTGATCGCCATTTAAATGCTGCTTACCGGCTTTCAAGTTGATGTACAAATGCTGAGAATCATCTTGGTACTTCATATCTTTGGGAACGTAAACCGTTACGCCTCCCAAGGCATCAATCAGCTTACCAACTCCTAAGACGTTAATTCGCATATAGCGATCAATTCCCACACCGTCCAAGAGATTACTAACGGTTTTCGCAGTTAAAGCTGGACCGCCGTGAGTATTTGCGGAATTAATTTTTTTAATACCATGCCCCTCTATCTCTGTACGGGTATCTCTAGGAACAGAAAGCATAACTAATTTTTTCTTCTCTGGATCAAATTTGATCAAGAGCATCACATCCGCAAGACCATCAAAGGAATTTACTTGAGGCAAGTACCTGAGATTTTTAGTTTCGGCGGGAGCGTTTTGAGTATCTGGCGGGAGTACGCTCATTCCCATAACTAATATATTGACAGGGCGAGTTAATTGAGAAAATCGCAGCCCTTGTCCAGAGATGCGATCGCTATCAAAAACTGCCGCTTCCTGGGGACTTAACTCTGCTTGCATCAATGGCGTACTCGTTAAAGAGACTGCCAATAGCGCCCCTGCGGTGGCTGACACCATCGCAATACCGCTCATCCCCACCCAAAACCACAGCCAGCGTCCTGATTTGGAATTTTTAGAATTATTGTTATTTGTCGAGGGGTTTGTATGGTCTTCTTGCGCCGAAGTTCTTTGAATGGTCACGGACTTCCTCACACTTACTGATAAAACTCGGTAAATTTGTTACTTAAAAGCCGACAAATCAACCCTTGGTCTGAACAAGCGCCAAAAATGGACAGCCCTCTTACAAAGCTTTGAGCGGAGGTTTCCTCCGCTCAAACTTTGCGCTTCTACACAGATTGTCTGTGTTCGCGTTGGCTTCGCGGAGTCTGTCGCAGACAAGCCTCTCGTTCGCCTTGGTCTTGTGCGATTGAGAAGAGAAGCGTTTTGTAGAGATGCCCCATGAATATTTCAAAACAAGGCTGTCCATTTTTGTCTATTTTTTATGAAACCCATAATAGCTAACCCTTAATTATCAGTGCTAACTTTTCTGGTTTAGTGTTAACCAAAACACTTATAGCAGTATTTCTCCATCTTTTCGGCAAATCCGGAGACGTTTTCTTGAAGTATGGCAACATTAAACCAGATTTGACTAGACTTGTTGGTAAAAAATGTGTAGTTCTTAAAAATACACCTTTAAATACGGGGTAGCGGATTGAATACTAAATTAAGACAAATATTTATTAGTAACTCGGTTGGCAAAACGACTAAACCCTGGTAATCGATTAGATTTGCCTTGAACTGTACAAACAATTAACCAGCTACTAACTAAAAAGTAGCCAGAAGTGAGAAAGCTATTGAGGAGCAGTAGACGCAAGCTGAAAAATTCTCCAGTTGCTGCTCCGGTTTCTAACAATAGATGCCCCAAAAGCCAGGTAAGTGCCAGAGTAATTGACAGACGACTAACATTAAGTTGTTCCCGACTGCCTTGGCGACGATAGAGAGTCCATAACGAGGGGAAAAACCCGATGACAGGAACTAAATATAAAATTAAAGGCAAGGGAGAAATGTTGGCATCCTCGCTGGGGATGAAATATAAGGCTGATTTTTCATGACTTTCTAGGGCAGATGATGAGTCAATTGGTTCAAAATTATTCATTTGGGTAAGTGCAATCCTAAACTAGAGAGATGTATGTCGGTCGTGTAGTCATAGATAATAAGTTGTAAAGAATGATTTAATTTAGTTTTATCCCGCAATCGGTTGTCATATGCAGACACGCAAGCTTCTCAACTGGTGGCAAACACTAAAACCAATAGCTCGAATCGGTGCGATCGCGCTGTTCGCTCCGCTACTTGTTCTTAATGGCTGGGCGATTTCGGCAATATTTGATTACTTCCACTCGCTAATAGTCATTTTAGTCGCAGCCTCAGTGCTAGCATTTCTGCTCAACTATCCTGTGAGTTGGATGCAGCGTCAAGGTGCCAGACGTGAGCAAGTTGCTATTTTGGTGTTTTTAGTTGCCTTATCAATTTTATTGGCATTGGGTGTAACGCTGATTCCACTAGCTTTCACGCAAGCTCAACAACTCGTTGCGCGTTTACCGGAGTTAATTGACTCTGGACGTTCTCAATTAATGTTATTGAATGAGAAAGCAGATACTTTAGGTTTACCAATTAACCTGGATGCTTTAGTAGTGCAAATTAACGATCGCGTCAAGGGACAATTACAGGCGATCGCCGGACAAGTCCTAAATCTAGCTGTAGTTACACTCACTAGCCTGCTAGACTTTCTCTTGACAATGGTTTTGACTTTCTATCTGTTGCAGCATGGCGATGAACTCTGGCAAAGTTTGGTAGATTGGTTGCCTATTAGATTCCGAGAGCCTTTTTCTAATACAGTTCGCCTTAGCTTTCAAAATTTCTTTATCACTCAGTTGATTATCTCAACTTGTATGGCTTCAGCCCTTATACCGACTTTTCTGTGGCTGAAAGTGCCATTTGGTTTGCTGTTTGGCTTAACTATTGGCATTATGGCTCTCATCCCTTATGGCGGTTCTGTAGGTATCGCCTTAACTACATTACTAGTAGCTTTACAAGATTTCTCGATGGGGGTGAGGGTATTGATTGCAGCGGTAATTGTACAACAAATTCTAGAAAACTTGATTGCTCCGCGAATTTTAGGGAGTTTTACTGGTTTAAATCCAGTTTGGCTGCTGGTTTCGGTTTTGACAGGTGCCAGAGTCGGTGGGTTGCTAGGTGTAATTTTAGCAGTCCCAAGTGCGGTTGTGATTAAGACGGCTTTAAGCGCTCTGCGTCCTGGAGTTGGTAGCGATACTGAAGCGCTTGCTTCTAACGAAGAGGTAAATGCACTTGCTGGTCAAGAAGAAAGTTCTAAAGCTGAGTCAAAAAATCTAAGTGTTTCTGAAGCCACATTGCCTTAAGCTAGTCACCCTAACTCAAAATTCTTTTCTTAATGCCTGAATGGGTGAATTGTTTTACTGTGGCTCGACAATTGAACCCATAAATAAAACGCTACCTGTTTGATTATCCCTTACCGCACAGAAAAACGGGCGGTCAACAATCATCCGGAATGGCTTTGGTTTCTCGACCGCTGAAGTTGCTACTATCCCCACAGAAGTCGCTGCTGTTGCTTCAGTACCTTCTTCATTTACCTCAATAAAAGTTTTATGTTTAACTTGGCTCATGGCGAGATTTTTACCCATAGCAGAAAAATTCGCTCTCGCGCTGAAAGCTTCTCCCATGCCTAAACTGCTAAGGGCATCGTTGAGTGTAATGTCATAATTCATTTTAAAGCGGGGCAAACGAACAAATCCTTCTTGTTTGCTAAACTGAGCCATCCATTTTTCCCAGTTGTCAGAATTCAAGTTTTGATAAAAGGCTTCTGAGTTATTCTGTTTCGGCAAGAAGACATAAAAGCTGATTTTACCGTCTTTGCCGTAAGGTAAATTTACTGCTTGAAATTGTTCATTTTCCAAGTATCTGTAGTCACCCGTTTGCGACATCATCGGGTGCTGCTTTTGCTTGTCAGATGCTATGTAAAAGGGATATTCAGCGGTTTGGTTTTTGTCAAATTCGCTCTTCCAGTTGCCTTTGAAGTAGATGGCGTTAATCAGAAATAATACTTGCGAAGGTTCAATTGCTTCTACTATTTTGTTGATTTTGCCGCGTGTGTTCTCATTTACCCAAGTGTTGATTACACCTGATGAACGGGAGTCTTTAAAGTCCAAATTTGTGACTTTAGCTTTGTAAAAATCCCTATTTCTCTGGATAAATTCTGATTTAAAACTAGTATTTTTGTTTGCCCAAAGCGAGTTAGCAATTGTTAGCTGCACTTTTGGATCGGGATTTTCTAAAAGTGCTTTTAAAGCGGCGTTAGAAGAGTTTATTTCTTCTAAACTCATCCCTTGTAACTCTAATGCTTTCGCCATTCCTTGCTGGGTGGAGCCACTAGCACCATTGTATGTCATGGCGAGAGCGATCGCTACACTCGATGGGGAAACAAAAATGTTATCTTTGCTATCCTTTTTGAAAATTTCTGAAAATAGTTTGAAACCAAATTTTGTATTAGCCCCAACGACTTTTGTATCAAGTGTGGCTGTTTTTTTTGGTAATGGTGATTCTGTCGGTAAGGGAGATTTCGCCAGCGCACTTGTACTGCCGTTGACCTGAGAGCATCCTAATACACCCATAAGCATAACGCCTGCTGCTGCCAGAACATAACGTCTACCCAAGCGCACACCATAGCGTCTTTGTAGGAAATTTTCTTTCGCAGTATTAAATTTTTGTCGATGCATTCCTCTACCTCACTCGCCAAATATTTTTTGTAAGCTGTCTGTCAAGATTGACCATTATTATGTGTCAATTGTTAACTATCGCATTAAAAAGAATAAAAATATAGGGCGGTTACAGTTTTTGTAACAGCTAAGTAATTGATAGGAATTAAACATAACTTGTAAGTTATGCTACTTATTAATTATTCATTAAGCAGACAATGCAGATCTATGGTAAATCAGCTTTATTTTTACGGATTTTATGCTTTTTTTGAAGTTGTATTTTAAACTACGAAATGACAAAACAAACTAGTTATTTTTGATCGTGGTAATAAATAAATCTGATAATGATCTTATGGATTCTTGGCTTTCTGCTCATGTGCCGGGAATTTTATTTGAAAATGATGTCTGCGATACAAATAGGGGCACGCTAGCAATGGAAATTGAAAATTAGCAATAAAGCTAAATCTCTTTCTCATGCCCCGTGACGGCAGGTACGCCGCTGCTGGGAAAGCATGAGCGGCAGTCGAGGAAATGGGGAGCCAGTGCGATGGACGGGTTGCCACAGCAGGTGCTACAACGGTCGTGTTCCTCCGCAAGGCGCTGCCGACGCTTACGCGTTGCCTCCCCCATGCCCATTAATCATTGCCCAACTTTTATTTAGTAGATACACCCCACCAAGCTAAAGCAAAAGGCTGAACAGCTTCGTTTACCTTTTGGCGAAACTGGACGCGGATTTTATAATTCCCGGTAGCCGGAACAGGGCAGAAGATGTGTTCTACACTATCAACAGAGCTGATGGAGGAGCAAACCGCGCCTGCATTAGAATCTTTTGCATCAGCTTTGACTAGATATAAGTCGAGGTTGTTCAAACCGCGATCGCGAAAACTCTCACCCACATCAAATAGCTTGTTTTGATTTTTATCCTCTAGTTCTACCAGCCGATCCCAAGCGAGAGTGACAGCAACAAAACTTCCTTGTACTAATGGCTTGGCTAAGGTATAATCCACAGATGCCCCAACATCCAATGTCTGATAATCCCAACCAATTGCAGGCACGGTAGCGGATGGACTCCATTGACCAAAGCTAAATTGCTGGTAAGCACGAAACGCATTTAAATGACCCGCTCCCATTTGCGGATCAAGGGGAATGTTTGGATCGCTATAAGCTAATGATCTCAGCCAGTCGCCATTTTGTTTATCAATTAGCGTCCGGCTCATTCCCAACCGCAAGCCATTACCAGTATCTTGAATCTTGTCTGCGGAATTTAGCAATACGGCTTTCATCACTTCATGACGGCGAGAGGCTATGCTCCAGTTGGGTTGTTTTGTTCGCATTTGTTTGTCGCCAAATTCCTGCAACAACGCAATAGTAGCTGTAAGGTGAGGCGCGGCAAAACTCGTACCCGTGACTTTGTTGAGTTTGCCATCTGGATTGAACAAAGGAATGTTACTCCCAGGAGCAACTAAACTAATAGAAGGACGCCCATCAACATTAAACTCCTTTCCTGCTAGCCGAGCTGCCGCTCCCTCGTTAGCAGCAGCCAAATTAGAAACGTCAACTTTATTAAAAATATTTCCTTTGCGGGAAGAAAACGCAACGTTCATTGCATTAAAATTGTCTGTAGGAATAGGAATGCCCCCTTTACCCTGGTTGCCAGCGATCGCATACACAACATCATGAACCCGACTAGACCAGTCAATACATAATGTTAGTAATGCGTTACCGTCTAAACTCGCTTCCGGTCGAGGATCGCGGTTGAGAGGTTCACCAAAACTAAAGTTTATGGCGCGGATATCGCCACCATTTTGCATAGCTATGTGCTGCGCGGATAAACACTCTTCTGGCTGACCCATGTTTTTTGTCGAACCTACCGCAGATGAATACAACCGCGCTCCTGGAGCTATTCCCGGCAAGCCTTTGTCTCTGCTGACCATCACACCAGCCACATTGTAAGCGTGCGGGTCTACACCACTATTTGATTTCGCAGGTCCATTCCGTAAAAATACTCCTGCTAAAGATACTAATGCATTTTTAGATACCGCTTTATCCCAGCCGAACTTTCCCGGACGCCCAATTTCCACTTGACCAATAGCAATCTTGCGACCAGTTAAGTTATATGGAGCTTTTTGTAATCTAAGAGCATCAATACCATTAGTACCGATGGAAGTAGCTATAGCAGCGAGTGCCGGCGCACCGAGACAAGAAGTACCCAATCCCCAAATTATCCAGGTAAATTTTTTGACCATTGTCAGTCTTAGTTGTTAGTTGTTAGTTGTTAGTTGTTAGTTGTTAGTTGATGGGAATTGGGTAATTTGAGGAGGGGTAAAGGGTAAGAAAGAAGAAATATTTTCCTCTGCAACCCAAGCGCTTCCCCTGCAACCCAAGCGCTCCCCCTGCTTCCCCACTTCCCCACTTCCCCACTTCCCCACTCCCCCACTTCCCCACTCCCCCGCGCGGGATCAAATCTGTGAGCGCTGGCTCAAGATTTTGTTACAATGCTTACAGACGAGGACGCTTAACAAGCCACTACCCATGACCCAAAACCTATCTAAAAAGCCGATTGTAATTGCCCCATCTATCTTATCAGCCGATTTTAGTCGTCTTGGAGACGAAATTCGCGCCGTAGACGCGGCTGGAGCAGATTGGATTCATGTTGATGTAATGGACGGTCGTTTTGTACCTAATATTACGATAGGTCCTCTGGTTGTGGAGGCGATTCGTCCGGTGACGACAAAGCCTCTGGATGTCCACTTGATGATTGTGGAACCAGAAAAGTATGTTGAAGACTTTGCGAAAGCAGGGGCTGATCACATCTACGTTCATGCAGAACACAATGCTTCCCCTCACCTGCACCGTACCTTGGGGCAAATCAAAGAGCTTGGAAAGAAAGCTGGTGTTGTACTCAACCCTGGTACCCCTCTAGAGCTAATTGAATATTCCTTGGAACTGTGCGATTTAGTGTTAATTATGAGCGTTAACCCCGGCTTTGGCGGTCAAAGCTTTATTCCTGGAGTGGTACCGAAAATCCGCAAGCTGCGCTCCATGTGCGATGAACGCGGTTTAGACCCCTGGATTGAAGTGGATGGGGGACTGAAGGCTAATAACACTTGGCAGGTTTTGGAAGCTGGAGCAAATGCGATCGTTGCTGGTTCAGCTGTGTTTAACGCTCCTGATTATGCTGAGGCTATTACCGCTATTCGTAACAGTAAGCGTCCTTCGCCAGAACTAGCAAAAGTCTAGTTTAATGATTCAATGATGTTGGAAGCCCCAACCTGCTTCGCCGAGGTTGGGGTACTTCACTAGGTTCTGAATAATTAGAGGCGTGTTGAAATTTATTCAATACGCCTTTTTGATTTAATGTTAAATGTGTCGGGAGTGACCAACACCTTAGAAGGGTGCGGCGTTGTTGTGCGTACAAAGGCTGGGTAGGCAGGCTCAAATCTTCATATCCTACGGAGGTCGGCTTTGTACTTATAGCCCTACGCTTCTAACCTGTGGGGTATTTTGTACATTTTGGATGCTCATGTTAATTAGAGCGCCTGATTTTTCTTCAGCTGATTGGCAACTTGATATAGAGATTGTAGAGTTACTCCGTCAGTAGGATACTCAGCTAAACCAAAATCAAAGTTAACTTGAAAACGGCTGCTATCTGGTGCAGTGAAGATTTGTTGTCGTAAAGTAGTCATAAATTCCCAAAGGTGATGTTTTACAGCAAGCCGTTCTGCGTTGATGTCTGCTCGTTGTTTCGTGAAAATGGGCATTGCCACTATAAACTCGCCGTTACCCCAATACGCCAACATTTCTGCTTGCAAAAAAGCAGTCTGGAACAGACGACCCCACCGCTGTAGAACATTATTGCCAGTAGTATGTCCGTACTTGAGATTAATAATTTGTAATTCGGTCAAAGCGAATATTGCCAAACAGAAAGAATCAGGAGTGCTTGCGTTTTCATCGTTTATGCTTTTGATGAGAAGTTCCAAGTCGCGGCTAGATTGAGCTTGATTTGCCAGTCCGGTTAAAGGGTCTTTGGTGGAAAGGTTTCGCAGCAAGCGAGAACGTTCTAGACGATTGGTGATTCGGGTTAATAGTTCTGCTGGTACAACTGGCTTGTTGAGGTAGTCGTCTGCCCCAATAGCAAATATTTGCTGAATGTAAGAGCGATCGCTCTTAGCAGTCACAAACAAAATCGGCAATCCCTGCCATTGCGGGTCAGCGCGAACTGCTTGACATAGTTCAAGACCACTAACTTGCGGCATATCTATATCTAAAATCAGCAAGTCGGGAACAGTAGACCGCAGCACTTCCCAAAAACGTAGGGGGTCATCTAATTTTGTCATCCGTATACCCCAAGGTTCTAACATCGGGCGCAGTGCTGCCAGAAATACCGGATCGTCATCGACTGCTAGTATATTTACAGCCTGGGACTGAGTACGCTGTAATAATTGCGTTGCCATATCCCAAATTTGAGCAGCGGTCACAGGTTTAACTAAAAATCCCTGTCCACCAAGACGAGCTACCGTAACCCGATTTAAAAGCTTATCAGCAGAAGCAAGCACTATTGTTGGTATAAATGGTGTCCGAACTGCTAATTCCGAGAGCAGCGCCAAACTATCTTCTTGATTTTCCTCTGCGTCCACCGCTAACACTACTAAATCTGGTGAATGAGACTGAAGCCAAATTTTTGCTAACTCTAAGTTTGCTATTTGTTTCCAACTTAAATCGAGGGAATGCGCTAGTTCTTGTAAATCTCGATATAAATTTGGGTCAGAATCAATCAACAACAGTCGAGATGTTTCTGCATCGGTAGAGGCATCTGGCTCACCCAAATTCAGCAAATCAGCCAATTCCGACACCAGAGACACCAGCTTTCGTTCGCACACAGACAGTTCCTTTTTCCTCTCATCTGTGTGCCCTAAATTTTCATCTTCCAGCAAAATCTGTTCAATCTCTCGTGCCAACACAGTTCCTGCTTCGCGATCAAACATTCCTAACACACCCGCAAGTTTGTGTGCTGCTTGTCTTGCATCCTGGCGTAACTCTGGGGTAAGCGTTCTCGTCTGTATCGCCATTGCCGCTGTTTGCAGAGCCGTTAAACGTTGAATCATCAACCCTTGATATTGCTGCCACAGCTTACTCATTCCTTGGTTGAACTGCTGTTTAAGGGATTGGGACGAGGGAATGGGGAGAGGGGGGGATAAGGAAGTAGTTTCCTGCTTGTCCCCTTGTCCGCTTGTCTCCTTGTCTTCCTTGTCTCCTACTCCCTCCTTCAGCCGATACCCCAAACCGTAGACATTCTCAATCCAATCTACGGCTCCGGCTTTTTTCAACTTCTGCCGCAATCCTTTAATGTGTGCCTTTACACTTTCTTCCAAAGGTGGATCGTCAAACGTCCACAGATACTCAACCAGCTGTCCACGACTGAATACCCGTGAGGGGTTTCGCAGAAATATTTCCAGCAGAGTATATTCTTTAGGCGTTAATGCCAGAAGTTTCTCTTTGTAGCTTACCTCGCAACTACGAGGATCTAAACGCAAATCGCCTACTTGTAAAACTGTTGTAGGGGAAACTTCGCCACGTCGCAGCAATACTCGTAGCCGTGCGTGAAGCTCTGCCAAATCTAGGGGTTTGATTAGATAGTCGTCTGCACCTGCATCTAGTCCACGAATGCGATCGCTACTAGCATCTTTGGCAGTGATCAGTAAAATCGGAATCGAGGAACCCTCAGCGCGTAACCGTTGGCATAACTTAATGCCATCGAGTATCGGGAGTCCCACATCCGTGAGAATTAGGTCATAGTTTGCACTTTGGGCATATTCCCAACCGCTTTGACCATCTTGAACTGCATCGACGACATAGTGCTGACTGGTAAGAGATTGCAACAGCACATCAAGCAAAACTTCGTCATCTTCAATCAACAAAATTCGCATGGCATTTATGCGTACTTACCTTTGACAATCTTCTCATAACGATCGCGATCGCTCCCGCGTTTGTGAAAAAGATTTGCTCTTCTCTAGTTCTTCTCGATCGCTCTCTAAATTTAAAAACATAGAACGATTGAGTCTAACTTAAAACTTTAGAGACTAAGCAGGTATGTAGCTTTAGGTGCAAATTGCAAGAGATGGAGATGAAATCATATGCAAGTTCATTACAAAAAAGTGTTATTCGATCTCGCATTTTGGCTAATAACTGAAGTCATCCTAAATTTGGTTGGACTCGACGACCTGGCAAACTACAGCGAATTTATCTTCGCCAACGATAGTACGAAATTTAGCAGCTATTCATATCAAATCTCAGTTCAACTTAGTTAATTTATATTTCTGGAGCAAAACTTATGTCTTTAACATGTGAATCTAGATTGTCTGCCAAGATAAATACCGACGGATATATACATGGTTTCACGAAAAGTGAGCAAGACCGCCTCATCAGGCAAAGCACCTTTTTCGAGCCTTATATTTACACCGACATTGATTTTTCAAAGTGCAGCCATATTTTAGAAGTAGGTTGTGGAGTGGGAGCGCAAATACAATTACTCTTACGTCGATGGCCCCATTTGAAAGTTACTGGTGTTGATATCTCACAATCTCAAATTAACCGCGCCCGCGAATTTCTCAAGCCTCATATCGACTCTGGTCGCGTATCCCTGCACGTTAGTGACGGTAGATATCTTCCCTTTGCTGATAATAGTTTTGATGGTGCTTTTGTCTGTTTTGTTCTGGAACATACAAGTGAGCCATTAATCCTTCTCAAAGAATTAAAGCGGATCATGCAGTCTGGTAGTCCGCTTTATTGTACAGAAGCATTTAATAACAGTTTATATATTGATCCTCCCTGCCCATCCTTCGAGACTTACTGGAAAATATTTAATGATCACCAAAAGGAGTTACAGGGCGATCCGAATGTGGGTATGAAACTATGCAATTTGGCATTAAAAGCAGATTTTTCGGAAACTACACTCAGCGATGTATCCACGCACTTAGATAACAGAAATAAGAATGCTAAACAACGAGAATTTTTTGTTGATATGTGGACTGAGTGTTTCCTGAGTGTCGCGCCGGAGTTGCTTAGTCATAACAAAATAACAGCAGATTTAGTAGAAAAAATCAAAAATGAATTGCATTCGATTAAGAGTAACCCGGATAGTGTTTTTGTCTATTCGTTAATGCAATTAAAAGCTTTAAACTGACTTTATTTATTGCCATTCGTTAAAAAGCACAAAATTCAGCTTATGTCTTGAGCAATTCAGGCATGGGCTTTATCTTTGGGCAGCAAAATCATGTGACTGACACAACTTATCAAAGTTTTTTTAGAAATAGCGATCGCTTTTCCCTGGTTCTTCCCCATCGCTCTCTAAAGTTAAAAATATCGAAGCAAGAGACGGAGTCAAACAAGAGCGAGATTACCACACAGCAAGCCACTCAACGAGCCAGTGCTTCTTAATAATCTACTCATTGAAAAAATCAAACTTCTCTATTCTCGATCTAAAAACTAGTAAACATTCAAACAAGGAAGTACTAAACTATGCTACTCAGCAAACAAAAACTATTCTTCAAAGCCAATTCTTTATCGACAAAAGAAATTAAATCTTCATCTGTGGTTGAACAGATAACAAAGAACTATCTCAACTCGTCCACAGATAATTACAAAAAGACTCGTTTAAGTGCGAAATGGGAAATGGGAAATGGTAACTTAGTTTGCAATTGGTTAATTGACTGAATTAATTTAGATGTTTGAGCTAATTATAAAAATTAAAACAATTTTTATAACCCCGACTTATTGAAGAACCCGGGGTTATTCGTTTTCTAAAATAAAAAAATATTTTCACATCTTATATTCTCTTCTCTAGTCCTTGCCGATCGCTCTCTAAAGTTAAAAGTATCAAAGGCAGAGAGAGCATCAAACAAGAGTGAGATGAACAGACTGCAATCTCCCTCAAGAGCGAATGCTTTGTGAGGGAGCTTTCTTGTGCTAATTAAGAGCTTTTTATTGTTGTTGAAATATTTAAAAGGAGTAATTTTAAAATGCCTACAGTTTTACAAATTGGCGATCGCACCATTAAATCTGAGGAAATTATCCCTTTGATGGCTGGTTACAAAATTTTACCGCAGTTGTTAAGTGAAACTATTATCGACCAAGCGATCGCTAATATTGACTGCACACCTGAAGAAACTGAAAGTGCTTGCGAAGAATTTTATCAACATTGGCATCTAACCGACAATGCTCAAAAACAGGCTTGGCTACAACGTTATGGTATGAGCCAGCAACAACTAGAAAGTTTGGCAACTCGTAATTTGAGAATTGAAAAATTCAAACAAAAAACCTGGGGACACAAATTAGAGTCTTATTTTCTTAAGCGCAAAGGGCAATTAGACCAAGCGATTTATTCTTTACTTCGGGTGAAAGACCAAGGACTTGCCAACGAGCTTTATTTTCGCATAAAAGAAGGTGAGCAGTCTTTTTCTGAACTAGCTTTTAAACATTCAGAAGGAGCAGAAGCTCAAAGGTGTGGGCTTGTAGGTCCTGTTGAACTTCGCACTCTTGACCCAAATCTGGCTCAACTTCTCCGGATGAGTCAACCGGGTGAAATTTGGACACCTTTACCTTTTGGTGAATGGCAAGTGGTTGTGCGTCTGGAAAAATTAATTCCTGCCCAACTTGATGAAGCGATGCGTCAGCGATTGCTGCAAGAAAACTTTCAAGCTTGGTTCCAAGAGCAACTTGGTCAACTTTCCCCTCAAGACCAAATGTGGATGGGGGTTACGCCAAATCAGCAAGCAGCGTAGAAAGTTGAGGGTAATTTATAAAGTTAATTAGAGTTTTGTTAGAAAATTTTCAGTTGTAATGTAGAAAATTGATATGGATACTTCAATCAAATTTGTACTGCAAAGTGCTGCCTACATAGCAAAAAAATTAGACTTAAGGGATGAAAATATTCTTCAGTATCTTTACGAGCAGTGTACTGACTACGCTATCCTAACAGATGGACATCCGCCTTTATCTTCTGCTGCTGCTGATGAATTTTTAGCTGTACCTGAAGGTAAAACTACACAAGATAATTTTATATTTGGTTTGTTTGATCAACATGACACTCTTGTGGGAATGCTGGAAACTATTCGGCATTATCCTAATGACAAAAGCTGGTGGATAGGGTTAATGATGTTGGCTCCGGAGCATCGAGGCAAAGGATTAGGCTCGATGTTCTACCAAGCTTACGAAAGTTGGGTGGCACAGCAAGAAGCGCAATCTGTATTTTTAGCTGTTCTCGAAGAAAATCAGCCAGGATTTACTTTTTGGCAGAAGCTGGGCTTTGAAGTGATACGTATAGCACCACCCCAGCAGTTTGGCAACAAAGTTCATCGGCGCTATGTCATGCGGCAAGAATTATCGTGAAAGCAAGCTTATAGTTGATTAGATGTGTAACGCTCTTTTATTACTCTTGCCATAGGAAATTTTAAACTTTATTTTCAGGTCAGTCCGCGTAGGCGGACTTTTTTTGTGTGCAAGATGAGCCGCGACTTCCAGTCGTCAGGGCTTCGTTAGATTATTTTTTCTCCAGAGTAATAGAAGACGGGTAAATAACGAAAGTCGCGATGTTGGTAACGAAAGTCGTGATGTTGGTAACGAAAGTCGTGATGTTGGTAACGAAAGTCGTGATGTTGGTAACGAAAATCGCGATGTTGGTAACGAAAATCGCGATGTTAGTAAAGAAAGTCGCGATGTTAGTAAAGAAAGTCACGATGTTAGTAAAGAAAGTCACGATGTTAGTAACGAAAGTCGCCATGTTAGTAACGAAAGTCACGATGTTGGTAACGAAAGTCGCGATGTTGGTAACGAAAGTCGCGATGTTGGTAACGAAAGTCGCGATGTTAGTAACGAAAGCTTCTGCATTTGTAGTGACAAAAATATGGCTTTTTAAGTTGGCAAAAATATTTTTACAAATAGCGATCGCGCTTCCCTACTTCTTCTCGATCATTCCCTAAAGTTAAAAGTATCGAAGGCAGAAAGGACATCAAACCTGAGAGATTAGCGGACAGCAACCCGCAAAGCGCGAGAAAGCTGCTTCTAACTAATACTCTCAAAGATGCAACACTCTCTTCGATGGAGAAATCAAACCTACCCTGGTTCTTCTCGATTTCTCTCTAAAGTTAAATACAGTCAGAGCCAAACGCGATTAAAAGCTAACGGCTAACAGCTAACTTTTCAACGATTTCTGATTTTATGTAGTACTCAAGTCTCGCTACCGCATCCGGTAGCCAGGCTCAAGTTGCTACTGCAACCAAGTCAATTTAACCACAACTCAACTCAATTTTATTAAGGAGAAATTACAATGTCTATCTTAGGTACTCCAAACCGCGATACTCTTGTTGGTACAGCTGGTAACGACACAATTTTTGGCTTCGCCGGCAACGACAAGCTAACTGGTGGTGCTGGGAGCGACTTGCTGATTGGTGACGAAGGCAATGACACTCTCGATGGCACTGACCCGACATCTGCTAATCCTGGTCGAGGCGAAACAGATTCTTTATTAGGCGGTCTAGGGGGAGATACCTTTATACTTGGTTCCGGCGGTAAAGTCTACTACAACGATGGAAATGATACTTCCAAAGGCACTCTTGACTATGCTCTGATCAAGGACTTCAACAGATCTCAAGGAGATAAGATCCAGCTTGTGGGTAATGCAAGTCAATATGTTCTGGGTGACTCACCTGTTCAGATTAACAACCCAGCTCCTGAGATTGGTATTTATTTTAAAACTGGCAATTCGCTTGAGCTAATTGGCGTTGTCGGGGATGGTGTTGGCTCTCTAGATTTCAACAAAGATTTTAAGTTTGTTTAACTAGACCTAACAACCAAACCATCAACGATAGGGTGCGTTATGCTGCGAAATCTACTCAATACGAGGAGTCTTAAAGCAAAAGCACCCTCCAACGCGATTATTTTCAACAGTTAACTGTAGGACTTATCAAACCTGCAACATATCAGAAAAGCGATCGCCCAGATATTGCAGTGCAATGTCTCTTACCTGATGACATTTTCATCAATAACCCTTAAGCGAATGTTATTGAGTTATCAGGCACTTCCAAGAAACTCGATTTTTGATTTGTACAACTTATCACAAACTTATAACACTCAGCCCATACCTGAACAACTCAAGGTATGGGCTTTTTAAGTTGCCAAAAATATGATTAAAAAATAGCGATCGCTCTTCCCTACTTCTTCTCGATTCTTTCCTAAAGTTAAAAGTATCGAAGGCAGAGAGGACATCAAACCTGAGAGATTCGCGGACAGCAACCCGCAAAGCGCAAGAAAGCTGCTTCTAACTAATACTCTCAAAGATGCAAGACTCTCTTCGATGGAGAAATCAAACCTTCCCTGGTTATTCTCGATTTCTTTCTAAAGTTAAATACAGTTCGCTTCTGTACAACTAACAGCCAATAGACAACATCTAATGTTCAAACTCATCAATATACACTAAGGAGAAAAACAATGGCTTTAACAAATGTTGGTACACTAACCACCGCACCTGCTCACTTCCAAGATTCTGTTAATACAGCAGAAGCTGAGGATGTTTATAAATTCACGATCGCAGATGGATCACCTCTGAACCTCAACATTGCCGTGCATGATCTCAGCGGCAACGCAATCAACACTCCGCGAGTCCAACTGTTTAAAGACAACGGCGATGGCAGCTTTGATCGGTTTACCGATCACTTTGAGAGTGGTGGTTCCGTTGGGATTGATCGGGCAATTAACGATCAACTCGTAGGGGGAACTTACTTTGCCGTGGTTGATAAAAACCCGTTCACAACCTCTGAGTCGTATAGCATCGACTTATCTACGACAGCGCGACCAGCACCGGGTAACGTGATTGGTAGCAACTTGATTGGGGTCGAAAGCGCGTTGACATTTGACGGCATACACAATAACCCCTTTGGTGGCTTGAACAATGGCAATACGTCCGATATGTATGCCTTGCATATGGATTCTCGTCAGGTAGTTAGTCTTAAACTCGATGGACTAAGTGCAGATGCAGACCTACGCGTGATTAATGATAAAAACCACAACCGTATTGTCGATGCTGGTGAGGTGATTGCTAGTTCTACCCACGGTGGTAGTCAATCTGAGTCGATAACACTCTCTACAGCTGGCGTTTCCCCTGGAAATAATCAAACTACCGCTGTCTTGCCTGGTGACTTCTACGTTGAGGTTTCTCAATTTAGTGGGACAACCAACTACGACCTTCACGCGGTTTCGACAATTATTCCTGGCTAAAGTACATGCTGGGATTGGGTGCGATCGCACTCAACCCCGCTATGATTGGTTATTTTTACTCAACATACCCTCCACAAAACCGCTTGGAGGGTTTTTGTTGGCGCTGGTATTTTTACAGTTTACAAAAGTCTGGTGCTTTTCTAACCAGGGCTGGAATTTTGGTAACGACAGGTTGAATGTTGCTAAGGACAGCTTCTACATTCCTAGTGGCAAAAGGTATGGGCTTTTTCAGTTACCACAACCTTCTTACAATCATGCGATCGCTCTTCCCTAGTTCTTCCTGATCGCTCTCTACAGTTAAAAACATCGAGCAAATTAATTCTATGGGTTCTGTGGGGGATTTCGCAGCATGACTTACTCAGTAGCCAGCAATCAAGTACATGAATTTCTAGAGCAAACTTTTCCGTTTAATCAACTCAACCCCCAGCAGTTACACACAGTCACAACTAAATGTCAACTTGTACGCTATCGCACTGGACAGCCGTTATTTGTCCGGGAAACTATGCCGACTCAGGTAGCGATTATTTATGAGGGAAAAGTCAGGTTGTTGGGCTATGACCAACGTACAGAAAAACCTGCAAGTTTGCAAGTAGTCGGTGTAGGAGAAATTCTCGGTTGGGTGGGATTAGTGCGGGGAGTACCTTGTGAAATAGCGATCGCCTCCACCGAAGTACTATGTATTACCTTAGCTGCGGCAGATTTTCTCGATTTAATCGCATCTGAGCCGTTGTTTGCTGAAGCTTTAAGTAACATATGTGTCCTGAGTGAACTGTTTGAATTATTAAGTGTTGAACTTAACCGACAAGCAGACGCAAACACAAATCTCAAAGAATTAGCTTTGAAAATTTGGCAAAATGTAACTGTTATTAACTTGTCTAAAGGTAAAGTTAATATTTCTCAGTTAGATCCGCAACGAGTTTGGCTTGTTAGTAGTGGTGCAGTTGATAATTTTGCTGCTGGTAGCCGTTTAAATTTCGATGGTGTAGGACAATTATTAAGAGTTTCTGGAATACGCGGTGCTAGATTATTAGGTTTACCAAAAGAGGAGGGAGAGGAGAGGAAAAAGTACGCAAACATCGCCCACACAACCCTTCCTCCACTTCTCCACTCCTCCATTCCTTATGCTTCCGATGAACCCCCAATATCGTCATCAGAAACCAATACGGGACAAGCTAAATTTCCCTATGTGCGTGGAAGCGGTGCTATTGATGCACCTCTAGCTTGCTTGCAAATGTTAAGTAAGTATTTTGGCATTTCTTTTCGCCGAGATTTGATTCGCAAAGTCTTACAAAATCAACTCAAAGCAGCAGATAATATTTCTTTGCAAGTTGCAGGTGCTGTAGTAGAAATGATCGGGTTGCGTACACAATTAGTACAAGTTCCTGTCAGCGCTATTCACCGCGTTAAAGCACCAGCACTAATTCGATATAATGATAGCTTTGCTATTCTCTATAGCATTACAGAAAAAGAAATAGTGCTAGGAATTCCTGAATCAGGAGTTACCCGCAGAAAAATCCGTGATTTTAGCGAGGTTTGCGGAAATGAATGTCAAGTACTTCTGCTACAACCACCTCTAAATAAAGCAAAAGAGAAATTTAGCCTCAAATGGTTTCTACCATCAATTTATAAATATCGCCGAGTTTTAACAGAAGTCTTAATTGCTTCGGCTTTTGTTCAGTTATTTGGTTTAGCAAACCCGATTATTACTCAAGTAATTATTGATAAAGTGCTTGTGCAAAAAAGCCTAGATACACTAGATATTTTAGGCATATTTTTGCTGGGTGTGGGCGTATTTGAAGCTTTGCTTACTACCCTTCGTACTTATTTATTTGTTGATACTACTAACCGCATTGATTTAAGCCTTGGTTCAGAAGTAATCGACCATTTACTAAAACTTCCTTTATCATTCTTTGAAAAGCGCCGCATTGGTGAACTTGCTGGTCGCATGAATGAACTGGAAAATATCCGTTCTTTTGTTACTGGAACTGCTTTAACAGTTGTTTTAGATGCAATTTTCTCGGTAATTTATATAGCCGTCATGCTGTTTTACAGTTGGACTTTAACACTTGTGGCTTTAGCAACAGTTCCTTTGTTTGCTTTGTTAACCATGAGTGTTTCTCCGATTGTGCGACAACAGTTAAAACATAAAGCTGAACGTTATGCCGATACTCAATCTTATTTTGTCGAAGTTATTTCGGGAATTCAAACAGTTAAAGCCCAAAACATTGAATTAAAATCTCGCTGGCAATCGCAACAGCGCCATGTTAAATATATTAGTGCTGGCTTCAAAAACGTTATTACATCTAGTACAGCTAGTTCTATTAGCGGCTTTTTAAATAAATTCTCTGGCTTTCTGTTGCTGTGGGTTGGTGCACATCTAGTTTTAGCCAATCAGTTGACTTTAGGACAGTTAATTGCTTTCCGCATGATTGCAGGGTATGTAACTAGCCCGCTGCTGCGTTTAATTCAACTTTGGCAGAATTTCCAAGAAACAGCTTTATCGATTGAACGTTTAGGTGATGTTCTCGATGCTCCTCAAGAGATTGATGAAGCGAATAGTAAAAATATCAGTCTACCGGAAATTAAGGGTACTGTTAACTATGAAGGAATTTCTTTCGGCTTTAACCCCAGTGTATCTTTGCAATTAAAGAATATTAATTTAGAAATTACTGCGGGTTCGTTTGTCGGAATTGTTGGTCAAAGTGGTTCAGGTAAAAGTACTTTAACAAAGTTACTCCAACGTCTTTATGAACCAACATCAGGTAGAGTAAAAATTGATGGCTATGATATCAGCAAAGTCGAACTTTATTCGCTGCGTCGTCAAATTGGTACTGTACTTCAAGATACCCTATTATTTAGCGGGACGATTCAGGAAAATATTGCTTTAACTAATCCCGAAGCGAGTTCTGAAGAAATAATTGAAGCGGCAAAAATTGCTGATGCTCATGATTTTATTATGTCATTACCCAATGGGTATAACACAATCGTGGGAGAAAGAGGTTCAGCATTATCTGGGGGACAGAGACAACGGATTGCGATCGCTCGCACTGTCATGCAAAATCCCAGCTTACTAATTCTCGACGAAGCAACCAGCGCTCTTGATTATAATTCCGAACGCCAAGTCTGTCAAAACTTAGCTGAAGCTTTTTGCGATCGCACAGTCTTTTTTATCACCCATCGTCTTACTACCGTCAAAAATGCCGATGTGATTTTAGTCATGGATCAAGGTGCGATCGTTGAGCGAGGTACTCACAGCGAATTAATGGCACTAAAAGGACGTTATTTCTGCCTTTACCAACAACAAGAATCACAGCTTTAAGGAATGGCTAATAAAGACTAGAAAAAGAGTTATTACCAATGCCCAATGCCCAATGCCCAATTTAGAATTTACAATTTACAATGAATATCCCATTTGACCAATCTGTAATTTTAGAACGTCCAAAAACCTCATCAAGAATGTTTATTTGGCTGATAATTAGTCTTGCCACATCCGTAGTAACTTGGGCATCTCTTGCAAAAATTGAAGAAGCGATTCCAGCAACTGGAAAATTAGAACCTCAAGGTTTTGTGCAAGAAGTGAAAGCACCAACAGGAGGAGTAGTACGCGAAATTTATGTTCAAGATGGACAACAAGTAAAAAAAGGACAACTCTTGCTAAACTTTGATACTACAGCGCCAAAAGCTGAATTAGAATCATTAAACAAAGTCAAGGAATCGTTGCTGAAAGAAAATCAATTCTATACTACAGAAGTTGCTAACAGCAGTGTGATAGGTAAACCTTCAGATTTGCAAGTTTTGACGCAAGTTAAGGCTAAACTAAGAACTGAAAACCAGGCTTTTAAAGCTTTAGCATCAGGTGTTAATTTGCCGAATATTGGCGGTGAATTAAATGCCAATCAACAACTCGTAATGGCAAGTCGTGCAGAATTGCAATCTCGCCAAACAGCTGCGCGATCGCAAGTTACTGAGTTACAAACACAACTTGCTCAAACACGAGAACAACTAACATCTGCCGAGAAGCAATTACCAATCGCTCAAGCGCAATTAGAAACTGCAAAAATACAATTAGCAACCGCTGAAGCACAATTACCAAAAGCCCAGGAACGTGCAGTAACAGCTAAACAGATTCTTTCTACAGATAAAAATATTCTTGAGAGAATGACTCCTTTAGCATTGCAAGGGGCTATCTCAATTGTACAAGCACAGCAGCAGCGGCAAAAAGTATTGACAAGATATCAAGAAATATCATCAAGTGAAGCCGAAATTTTGACACGTCGTAAGGAAGTTGCTGCTAGCCAAAGTTAAATTAGCAATCGCAAAAGTGAAATTGTCCACAGTCTAGGGGAAATAGCCCGGATGAAAAAAGAAGAACAGCGTATTGATGCGACAATTGCTAAGGCACAAGCAGAGTTACAAAATACTGTTGATTTAACTACCAAAGAAGTCTTAACGAGAATTACCGAAAATGACAAAAAAATTGCCGAAATTGATAGTCAACTCAGTCGAGCCAGATTAGAGAACCAAAAAAAGATTGATGAAATTGATGCTCAAATCAGCAAAGCAAAATTATCTCTTGAATATCAAGAACTTCGCGCTCCTGCGGATGGGGTAGTATTTAATTTACAAGCACACTCAGCCGGATTTGTGGCAAATTCGACTCAGCCAATTTTAACTGTTGTCCCCAATGAAAATTTAGTAGCTAATGTTTTTTTGACCAATAAAGATATTGGATTCGTCAGAGATGGCATGGAAGCTAGTATTAATATAGAATCTTTTCCGGAAAGCGAATTTGGCAGCGTTACAGGTAAATTGATTTTGGTAGGTTCTGATGCTTTACCTCCTACTCAAGAAAGACCTTTCTACAATTTCCCGGCGAAAATTAAGCTAGAGAGTAAGTCATTATCAGTTAATGGTAAGAAACTACCTCTACAATCTGGCATGGCGGTTAATTGTAGTATCAAAGTACGAAAACGCACTGTTTTGAGCATTTTTACAGATATGTTTGATAAGAAAGTGAAGAGTTTAGAAACTGTAAGATAATAAACTTAAGAGTAGATTAAAGAGAATAATACTATATGCTCAGTGACCGCACTGATTACTTGGCTGCATTTGACATTATTTTCAACGATTATTTGGATATCACTCGATACATTGAACCAAGCAGCCAGAACTTTAAGACTTTTTCGCATCGCATCTACGCCGTCTATTTACGCGCCTGTACAGAATTTGAGTCAGTATGCAAAGACATATTGCAAGCTAAAGGTCAGCGAAGGAAAAACACCAAGATTAAAGATTACATTCAAATTGAGCCACATGTCGGCTTAGAAGACCGAGATGTTGGTTTCCACTTTTGGAATCCGAGTAGGCTATATTATAGAACCATTCAAGTTGTGGACGACCAGTAACCCAGCATTGTTCTGGTATAAGTCTTACAACGAAGTGAAGCACAATCGAGCCAGTAACTTTGATCAGGCTAACTTTGAGAATCTGACATACGCTATCGCTGGCATTTTTCTCGTTATGGCTCAAACGAATGTTTTTCCTACTGCATTTGAGTGGCAACACACAGTGCAAGAAGATAGTGGTTTTTCAGACGCTTTATTTCCGCGATGGGGATTATCAGTCAGAGACAGAAAGCGATGAATTTAGCGCTCAAGCTAGATCCCAACCTTGTAGCACGTTCCAGGGTACGACAAACTATTTTAATACGGCGCTGATTTGTTCAGCTAGTTTCAAAGGGCGAAAAGGTTTAGCAAATACAGCAGCGACATCCAACTCACTAAAGCTATTTTTATCTGATGATTGCGCCTTTGCTGTTACCAAAATAACAGGGATATGCTTTGTTGCTGGGTTCGCTTTCAGTTGTTGGAGTGTAGCGCGACCATCCATGTCAGGCATCATTAAATCGAGCAAAATAACATCAGGTTGTTTGGTTGCAGCGATCGCTAAAGCTTCTTCACCAGAACTAGCGCACAGTACGTTCCAGTCAGCTGCCATTTCTAAACCCATTTGAGCGATCGCTCGCACATCTTCTTCATCATCAACAATCAATACACACTTACTCACAACCATACTCCGCTAATGGTAAAATGACATGAAAGGTGCTGCCTTGACCAAGGACGCTTTCAACCCAAATCTTGCCATGATGTTGCTCAACAATTTTTCGGCAAATCGCCAGCCCTAAACCTGTACCTCCTTTTTTACGAGAATCAGACACATCTACCTGCTGAAAACGTTCAAAGATGGTTTGTAGTTTATTTGCTGGGATTCCTCTTCCGCAATCTTGCACTTCAATTTGCACTTCATACGATCGACGCACACGCAACCAAATAGTACCACCCGGTTCAGAAAACTTAATCGCGTTACTCAAAAGGTTAGTAAGCGTTTGCAATATCCGATCTGGATCTGCTATCAATTCCGCAGCGACAACTTCCGTAACTAAGGTAATTTGAGCGCGTTCTGCCATTGCTTGCATCGCTGCTACAGCTTGGTCGATCAAGTCTGCGACGTTACACTTGACGGGTTGCATAGGTATTTTACCTGATTTCATCCGCTCTAAGTCCAGAATGTCGTTGATTAGACGCATCAAGCGTTCGGTGTTGGTAGTGGCGATATTCAGGACTTGTTGACCTTTGGCGGAAAGTGTTCCTAATTGTCCGGTGCCTAAAAGGTCTAACGAACCCATCAAAGAAGTCAGCGGAGTACGCAGTTCGTGGCTAACTAAAGAAATGAATTCGTTTTCTAAACGCTTGCGCTCGGTGATATCGTTAATAATATTTAAGATACACTGGACACCAAACAAATCTATCAATTCGGCAGATAGCAAAACAACTCTCACGTCACCGCATTTGGTACGAAATTCCATTTCATAGTTTTGCAAAGACCCGGTTTCTAGTAATTTGTCAATAGTGTTGGTATACTTTTCAAAAGTAATTCCATTAAGTTCTGCCACATTTTGCCCAATGATTTCCTCTAAAGAATAGCCGCTCATGCTGAGATAACTGCTGTTAACATCAAGAAAGCGTCCTTCTTTTAGAGTGGTGATAGCGATGGGGCTTGGGCTGGAACGAAAAGCTTTACTAAACTTTTCCTCAGCTTGTTTGCGTTCGTGGATCTCTTGTTGTAACTTAGCGTTTTGCTCTTGGAGTGATGAGCGTAAATTGCGAATAGTCAGATGATTTTCTACTCGTGCCAGCACCTCTTCCACCTGGAAAGGTTTTGTGATAAAGTCTACACCGCCGACAGAAAAAGCTTTGACTTTATCTAGTACATCATTCATTGCACTGATAAAAATCACTGGAATGTCGGATGTGCGATCGCCTGCTTTCAGACTTTGACAAACCTCATAGCCATTCATCTCTGGCATATTAATATCAAGTAAAATCAAATCGGGTGGTGCTGCTTGTGCTCCTCTCAAACCAGCCGCACCTTTGGTAACGCTGCGAACTTTGTAACCTTGTTTTGTTAGCATAGCAGCTAAAAGGTGCAAGTTCTCAGGCGTATCGTCAATAACTAAGATATTGCCTTTAGTCTCCAATAACTGCCTATGCATCGTCATCCCCTTGAGCTAGCTCGATAATTTCGTCGAAACAAAAACGATCCACCAAATTGGTCAGCCCGTCGGCTAAAGTCAAATAGGTATCGGGTATCTGTGCGATTAGCTCCAAAATTAACTCAGCATCTACTTGAACAGCTGCTTGGTGCAGTGCGCTTACCCATTCTGATGGCATAGCAAGTAAATCTTTTGTTTGTAATTCTCCCTCAAGTGCAATTAATTTCGTCTCTGCAAAATTGTCTTTTTCTGCATAGATATACTTTACTCCCAGATACTCAGCCATCTTGTGAAAAAGTACCTCTTCCCGAAAAGGTTTGCGAATCAAGTCATCACAACCTGCCGCTATAATATTTGGTCTTTGTTCGTCAAAAGCGCTGGCTGTCAGAGCGATGATTACTGTACGGGAATTTTGGATTGGCGTTTCTTCATTGTTTACCCGCTCCTGTGCGCGAATTTGTCGAGTAGCCTCATAGCCATCGATTATGGGCATTCGCATATCCATCCAAATAAGATGGGGATGCCATGTTTGCCAAAGAGCGATCGCTTCAGAACCATTTTCAGCTGCACGAGTTTCAAACCCAACCGTATTAAATAACTGCGTTAATAAATCGCAATTTTCTTTACGGTCATCTACCACTAAAATACGATATACAGGTTGACCTGGTACTAAAGCGATCGCCTTTTCTTGAGACGCTGCTGGTGCAACTTCAGATGACTGTGCCAGTTCAATTTTGACATCAAAAAAGAAAGTTGAGCCGCGACCTACTGCACTTTCTAAGTGGATATCACCCCCCATTAACTGCACAAATTGACGGCTAATAGTCAATCCCAGTCCTGTACCTTCTCTAATTTTGGCAGCACTTGCAGTCTGAACAAACGGCTGAAACAGCTTGTCTAATTCGTCTGGTGCAATTCCCTTACCAGTATCTTCAATTTCAAATACTAGGGCATTGGGCATTTCCCCTTTAACCTTTTCCCCTCCTATTTCCCCATTGCTTAATTGCACGCGCAGCATTATCCTCCCTGTATCTGTAAATTTGATGGCATTTCCCAACAGATTTATCAAAACTTGCCGTAGCTTGCCTTCGTCTGCGAGGATATATTGCGGTAAATTTGGGGCAAGTTCCATTTGTAGTGATAGCTTTTTTGCCTCAGCTCGTACTTGGAACATCTCCTGAATCGTTTGTAACAACTGATGCAGGTCAAAGGATACTGGATTAAGAACGATGCGTCCAGCTTCGATTTTGGACATTTCCAGCACATCGTTAATTAAGTTGAGCAGATGTTCTCCGCTACGATTAATAGTAGAGAGCCAGTCTCGCTGACGATCGCTGAGGGTAGTGTCTCGTTCCATCAACTGGGCAAAACCCAGGATAGCATTTAGTGGCGTTCGCAGTTCATGGCTCATGTTTGCTAAAAAGGCGCTTTTAGAACGATTAGCAGTTTCAGCAGCTTCTTTTGCTATTCTCAAGGCTTCTTCTGTTTGATGACGCCACCGCCCAACCGCAATTACTTCGCTTACTCGTTCTAATAACTTAATTTCCTCTTGGTTCCAGGATTTAGAAGTGTTGATAATATCCAATTCTAAAAATCCAACTACTCTGCCAGAGTGAATTGTCGGTACAGCCACTACCGAATGAATAATTTCTTCTTGTGGAAGTGATTTTTCTTCTACCGCCTCTGGTAGAATCTCTTCATCAATATCGGAGACTTGTAAGCCTTGTACGGGGTTGCCGTCGAGAATTTGGTTGTAGAACCAGGGAAACATCTCAAAAGGTGATTCTTTATCGATGCTGGCTACAAATTCTAGATTAGCAGCACGCCACTCATGAACTTTGTAAAACTGGTTGTTTGACTCTAAGTATTCAAAGATACGACTTTGTTGAGCGCCCATAAACTCAGCGATCGCTTGCAAGGTAAAATTAATAGCGGTGTCTGCGTCTTGGTCGATAAACTGCCGAGAAATGCTGTTGAGCAAACGGTCTACCTGAGAGCGGTATTGCAGTGCTGTTTCGGCTTGCTTGCGTTCGGTCAGATCGTAGATTACCGCTTGTAGTAGCTGGCGATCGCCTACTTTAACCCCAGTTAACCATACCTCAGCCGGAAGCTCTGTCCCATCAGCGCGGCAGTAAAGCCACTCAAAGCGGTTACTGCCTTGCTCAAAAGCGACAGCTATCTGCCGATTGGCAAGATTAAAAGAGTCTTCACCATTGGGTTGCAATGGTGGTGAGACTTCAGCAGGGTGCTTGCCCAAAATCTCTTGACGAGAAACGCCGAAGAGCTGTTCGGCTGCCAGGTTACAATCAAAAGGAGTTCCTTCCTCCATCAGCACCACAGCAGCACTGTTTGATTCGTAAAGCCCTCGAAATCTCGCTTCTGATTGTCGCAATGATTGCTCTACCTGCTTACGCTCAGTGATATCACGGAAGTACCAAATTCTGCCGTAACAATCTCCTGTTGGCGATCGCACAGATGCCGAATAGCGGTCTAGAGTCTTTCCATCCTTCATGATAATTTCATCCTGGCTAACTACCTCTGGATGGGCGTATAAATACTCAATTTTTGTTAAAAACTCTTGCCCTTGTTCGACTTTATCGATTACCGACTCCAACAATTGCTGATCGCTGGCGCTTTGGATGAGTGTTTCTGGTACTTGCCATAGCTGACAAAATCGCTGATTGTAGGATACAAGTTGATTGTTTTCATCAACAATTAAAATTCCGTCGATGGAAGCTTCTTGTTGAGCTTTGAGGATAGCATTGCTACGGTGCAAATCAGCTTCGGTTTGCTTGCGATGGGTAATGTCAGTAACTACAGCCTCAATGCAGGATTCTTCGAGATTCAGACGTAATGAAAACAACCCCCAGCGCACCGAGCCATTACATTGGCGATACTGAATCTCGATGTTATTAACTACGCCTTTTTGATGGAGTTCAGTTAATATTGCAGTGCGATCGCTTGGGTTAACATAAATATCAGGGGCAAATGTTTTCCCAATCACTTCTGCTGGACAACTGTAACCAAATAAATCGGCACAACGTTGGTTAGCATCCAGAAACAACCCATCCTCAAGTCGGCTGCGGAAAATACCTACCTGAGAATTCTCAAAAATATGCCGGAACTTTTGTTCGCTTAGTCGCAGTGCTAACTCCACCTGTTTACGCTCTGCGATCACACGCGATACACTCAGCAGCAGTAAGTTACCATTAGCATCTTGTGACGTACTTATGTTGGTAGCGTGCCACTGCCAGCTATTATCTTTGAGTCTGACTCGATACTCAATTCCTGACTGCTTTTCACCCGTTGTCACCACCTTTTGGAATGCTTCTAAACATCTTGGTATGTCATCGGGATGAATGAAATTACTAAAAACTACACCCTCTAACTCGCTGGTTTCGTAGCCTGTGAGGTTGAATAAATTGGGGGAAATGTAGCAAATTCGACCTTTTAAGTTAATCAGAGAAATTACGTCATTTGCATTTTCCACGATGCGGCGGAATTTAGTCTCACTTTCGCTTAAAGCTGCTTCCGCTTGTGAACGTGCAGTAATATCTCGAAAGCTCCAAACACGCCCAATAATTTCTCCGTTGTGCCATTGGGGTTGAGAGTAGCGATCAAAAACACGTCCATCTTTCATCTCTAGCAGATCAAAAGCTTCTTGTTCTGAGTATTTAAAGAAAAGTTCCTCAACCCTAGCAATAAAAGCTTCTGGATCTCGCGTTTGTTGAGACATGAACATGAATCGTTCATTGCTCTTTTGAGGCTGCAACAACGATTCAGGCAATGCCCACATTTGGAGGAACTTTTGATTAAAAACCGATACGTTAAAGTTCTGATTTACAACTATAATTCCATCAGCTGTAGACTCTAACGTCGCTTGCAGCAAAGATAGAGTTTGGGCTTGTTCTTGCTCTATTTGTAAGCGTTTTGCTTCAGAGCGTTTTGCTTTCGTGACATCGCGAATCACCATTACCGCCGATTTGTCGCCTCCAGGCAGTTCGGCAAAGTTGCCACATATTTCTAAAATTAGAGAGCGATCATCTTGCTGAAACTCGTATTCTTCTGCTGCTTGATATTCTCCCCTTAGCACCTTGATATCAGGATAAAAGTCTGGTGCAACAGTTATCCCTGCTTGCTTTAAAGGTAACAAGTCACTTAATTTGACATTTAGCACCAAAATGTGAGGTTTGTTTACCAGTTTATCGAAAGCTGCATTGCACCATTCCACCTTTCCATCTTGACCTGTCCAGGCAATAGCATCAGCGATCGCCCCTAATGCTAGTTCCATTTTGCCCAGAGTCGCCCGTAACTGATTAACCAAACCTGTTAAATCAATATCCATTGGGAAAATCCTTTTAGGAATAGGGAATTAGGCATGGGGCATTGGGAATTGGGAATTGGGCATGGGGCATTGGGGAGAGTGAATTAAATTCTTCCTTGTCTCCTTGTCCCCCTGCCTCCCTCCTGCCCTGCGCCCCTGCCTGCACCCCTGTCTCCCCATCTCCCCCACCCTAAAGTGGGCGCAGCATAGCCATAAATATCCACTCTCCTTGATGTTTTTCTGCCATAATTAGGTGTTCAGCTTCAATTTCTCTACCATCTTTAGTGATACCGACTAGACGAAGCGGGTGATTAAGGATAGTTGACTTTTCGGTAGTGAGAAAGCGGGAAAAACCCAGATGGTGGGGAGCGTGAAAACCATTTGGAATAATTACTGTAATCATCTGACCGTGAATTTCAGTTATACTCCAGCCAAAAACCGAGGTAAAACAATCATTCACATAGGTGACGAACCCTTGGCGATCGGTGATCACAATGGGCACGTCTTTTTCCTCCTTCATTTCACTAAAGGTTTTCATAATACCATACACATTTTTTTGTTAAGTTGGATCTGACGCAACTGGCAGATGAATAGAGTTTGCAGTAAGCATTAAAACCCCTATTTCAAGCATTGAAGTGCTTACGAAGAAACAATATTAAGTGCTGTAACTAATAGAAATAATGGCGTTACATTATTGTAGGAATGATAATCTCATCCACAGACCAATACCAAAATGTAGAGACGCTGCAATTGCAACGTCTCTACACTATCTATGCCTGCGATTGTCAAAATTAACTATCCGGCAATTATGTAACGCCGAAGTAATATATACAATATTTTCCTAATAAATCCAATCTTTTGTGATAAAAAGTTTAATAATGTAGCGCCCTGAGGATGAGCCACTAGTAAATATTAAACGTTAAATAAATTGCAAAAATTAGGCGTTGCGGAATTAACGTACAATTTTAAAATTCTAGTATCTTATAGAGACGTTACATATAACGTCTTGACAACGGTTCTGACACAACAAAGTTCGGATTTGCGATTATCTATTTTCCAAACAGTGATACATTGTACCCTCAGGGGCAAGACGAATAGCTGTGTTATAATCTGCCATTGCTTTGCACTTATCACCGCTTTCATAGTAAAGTTGACTACGCCAAAGATAAAATAGGGGATTATCTGGATGAAGATTAATCGCTTTGGTATAATCTTCAAGTGCTCCGTTTGGGTCTTGTAGATTTTGGCGACGCAAGTTAGCGCGTTGGCTGTAAAGGTCAGCATCCTCAGGAAAAAGACGAATTGCATTATCAAATAGAGCGATCGCTCTATTTGTATCTCCCTGCCTCAAGAAGGTATGAGCTTGTTTAACGTATGCAGCAATAATACTCTGTTGATTACCAGATATTGTCGAGGCTATAACCGGCTCAGGCTTATCTTCTTGTGTATGCTCTGCAATTTTTGCCGCATACTTCCCCAAATTCAGCGCTTTACAAATTAAGCTAATAGTCGAGCTAAAGGCTAAGACTGTTGCAGCTACAATAGCAATGGCTGCCAAATCTCCACTATTGTTAGTGCTGTTTTCAAAGGCTTTGATATGATGTATGAGAGGATTTTCTAAACCCGGAGTAGCTGCGGGTTTATGAACTTCTGTGGTGGTTAGCAGTGGTGTATGAGTAAGAATTATTTTATTGGTAATCTCGTTGCCCGACGCATTGTATAATCCTTTGATGCCCGTAATCATTTTGAGTTATCCTGTAATTTTTAAAGGTTTATTGCAGGCTTAACTGCCTGATATGTTTAAAGTTAGAGAGCGATCAAGAAGAACTAGGGAAGGTCAACTCCTTTTAAGAAGGTAAAAGTAAAAAGGCAAAAATATTACCTTATGAATCAATCTATGAGTAATGGTTTTCTGCAATTACCCTGCTTCCAATTACCAATTCCTAACTGTATATAAAGTGATTTATTTTCCTTGAAAGCAGAGATTGTTAACTACGAAGAATTTCAAGGAAAAATATGAATATCAGTACAAAACTTTACATATATGGAAAGACGAACTCTAGGGGAATGCGATCGCTTATTTCCCTCAAAACCGCAAAATCTGTTCAATCATCCGATTCGCTTGCGAAGCATAACCGCCCCCAAATAAATTAAAATGATTGAGGATGTGATAGAGGTTATATATAGTCTTTCTTTGTTCATAGCCTGCATCTAAAGGAAAGGCTTGGTTGTAACCATGATAAAAATCAGCTGGAAACCCGCCAAAAAGTTCGCTCATGGCAATATCAACTTCGCGATCGCCAAAATAAGTTGCAGGATCAAAAATTACTGGTTCTCCTGACACAGTACACCCAGCATTTCCTCCCCACAAATCACCGTGTACTAAGGAAGGTTGCGGTTGGTGTGATAGTAACTGCGGTATAGCTGCTAATAATTTTTCTTGCTGGGGAAAATCGCCACCGCGCCGTCTTGCAAGTTTAAATTGATACAATAGTCGATGTTGAGCATAAAATTCTACCCAGTCTGCTGTCCAGGTATTAATTTGCGGTGTGGAACCGATGGTATTATTAATTTTCCAGCCCATCCCTTGACTGCTAGTAGTTTGATGCATCGCAGCTAACTTGCGTCCCATCTCTTCCCAACATTTGCTATTACCTTTATCCATTTGCAGCCACTCCAAAACGATGTAGCTGAAATTATCTGCTGTCCCCCAGCATATTGGTTTCGGGACGCGTATGCTATTTGATTGCAGCATTTCTTGCAAACCCAACGCTTCAGCCTCAAACATGGCTATTTGCGCTGCTTGGTTTAGCTTGACAAAGTAAGTGCGTTCGCTGCTACTGACAGCATAGCCTTGATTGATGCACCCACCACTAAGCGATCGCCTATTCTGGTTCTCAAATTTCTCGCCAGTCACCTGGCTAATATGAGCATCAATTTTAGTCCACATCGTTTGATTGGGGAATTTTATGAGGGGAAAACATGAAAACAGGGGAAAAGGGAAAGCGCTCCGCGCACTCTTAAAGTGAAAAGGTAAGGAAAAAGAGCCGTTGTAATTACTCATCATGTTTTCTTCCCCCTTTCCCCTTCCGCTTTGATTAAGCTGGTTTCATGACAACGACACCGTAAGCATCTGGCGAAAGATACTTTTGGGAAGCTTGCATTAAGTTGGTTGCATTTTGTGCTTGAATGTGACTTGGATAATCGAAGGCTGGTTCTAAGTCTCCTACCATAGATTGATAGTAACCGTACAAACCAGCGCGATCGCTTGGTGTTTCGTTACCAAAAATAAATCTGTTAGCTACACGTTTCCGCACGCGCTCAATTTCTGCTATGGCGATCGTTTCAGTTTGTAGTCTGCTAATATGTTGAGCGATCGCACTTTCCACAACTGGCAAATTTTCTACAGCACAATGCGCGGAAATATAAAAAGTTCCTTGTAACCGCTGCGTCATATTACTCACAGAAACCGAAGAAACCAATCCTCTTTCTTCGCGCAAATCTCGCACTAGTCTTGATGTGCGCCCATGTCCCAAAATTCCCGCTAAAACATCCAGCGGGTAAGTTTCCGGAAGCTTAGTCAAACCTGGAACTCGCCAAAGCATTACCAACCTTGCTTGTTGGAGGCTTTCATCCACATATTCTCGGCGGACAATTTCTGTAAATGGTAATTCTTGAGTAATTCCTAAATGCTGTACAGGTGGGGTTATCGCATCTTTGGCGCTAAATCCCCCGGCAACAATTTCAATTAATTCCTCTACCGGTAAATTACCTACAACCGCAGCCGTCATTGACTGTGGTTGATACCACATTGCGTGAAAATCGCGCATTTGCTGCGCTTTTAGTTGAGAAATGACTGTTTCTGGTCCCAATACCGAACGACGATAAGGTAGTTGATCAAACGCCGTTTCCATCGCCCGTTGAAAAGTGCGCCGACGAGGATTATCATCACTACGGCGAATTTCTTCTAAAACTACCAATCGCTCTCTTTCAAAAGCTTCATCAGGAATACTGGCATTAGTTACTATATCAATTTGTAGTGGAGCAAGCTCCGCAAAATCTTTGGGAGCAGTTGTCACATAGTAATGAGTATAATCTTGGCTGGTGGCGGCATTAGTAACAGCACCCCGCTCTTCAATTTGACGTTCAAACTCGCCGCTAGTTAGTCGCTCACTGCCTTTAAAAATCATATGCTCTAAAAAGTGAGCCATACCGTTAATGGCATCTGATTCTACCGATGAGCCAACTTTAACCCACAAATTGAGGTTAACGGCTTCAATTGGCATTTGCTCTGCTACTATTGTCAACCCGTTGGGCAACATGTGCAGCTTTGGCGCGTTGAGACGAGGAAAATTCAGCAGGGTTGAAGTCATTGGTCGTAGGGAAGTGAAAAGCTCTCTTACTTCTTTATCTTACCTATGACTTATATAACCAGCGAATTCATCACTTTTTGACTTGGAATTTACTTACAGCAATTTTCAGCTAAATAGACCACAGTGGTTGAACCTTCTCGTAGGCATCATCTTCGGTAATATAATTTACAGCAAGAGCCATTGCTTGGTCGAGTAATTCCAGTGTGCGTGCTTCACAAGAACGGAGAAATTGCGTGACTTTTGACCAACAAAGTTCTATGGGGGATAAATCAGGAGAGTAGGGAGGCAAAAACTTGACGAATGCACCAACGGACTCAATGGCAATTTTTACACGCTCCGCGATCTGGAACCCTCAGGTTATCCATAACCACGATCGCCCCTTTCCACAATTGAGGTGCTAAGACCTGAGTTACATATGTGAGAAACACCTCAGTATTGGTGCTTCCAGGCACAGTCATCGCCGCAACCATTCCATCAAGGTTCAAAGCACCACTTCCCGGAAACATTTCCACCCTTGGTTCCAGGAATGCTAGCAATTGCTCGTTCCCCGTCTACGGCTCTAGCAAACAAGCCGCGCAGCGATTGATAAATTCAGTCCAGCTTCATCAACAAATATTAGGTTTCGCACGTCAATTTTATCTAACCACCGACGATATTCATGGCGTAATTCCTGTACTCGTGGAGTATCTTGCTCACTTGCATAGAGACTTTTTTTTTACAACGTAAGTTTAATTTTTCTACCGCGCTTCGGCATTGTCGAAATGCTGATCCTAATTCCTGTACTTTCCGCAAGGCGATGCCTGCGGCGGGCTACGCCTACGCATAACTCTCTTAGCAACAAATCATTTTTCTCTTCCACCCAAGACTTAATCAGGCTGAGATGTTCGTTTCAAATTGTTGGCTTTTGGTATCCCCCACGTTGTTTCGCCTCAATTTCTCCATTTTGGCGATACTGACGTAGTAGATTTCGTACAAATGACAAGCTGACCTTGAATCTTTGAGCTAAATGGCGTTGAGAGCCTTCCTTTGCTTCCCACGCTGCTTTTCCCTCGACGACGCAAATCCTCTGAGTAAGATACTGCCATCGAATCAAACAATTACTTCATGTCTAGTTTACCGGACTTGTGGTTCAATTACCTGAAAATAGCTGTAAGCACTCTTACTTCAATAGATTGGTCAGCCGTCTCACCTAGATCCGTGATACTAACGAGTTATTTAAACACACGGTGAGTCCAGTCGGCGGGGTCGGTGAGGGGGTCGCAGTCTTGGACGCCACTTGCTTTATGCCGGGAAACCCGTCCACCGCAGTGGCTCCGCTTCCCGTCGATTGCGATCTTCGCAGCGGTAGCGACGTTCGCGTAGCGTCTCCCTTTGGGAGAAGGAGCGTCACCCCCGAACCCGCAAGGGTTTCCGTCTATTCGTACTGGCGATAGCGCAGCGGTAGCGAGGAACGAGCGTCACCCGTTGGCGCAGCGTCTCGTAGAGAAGAGAAGGGCTGACCAATTTATTTTTGCACAACCCTTAACTGCCTACACAAGTTCTATTTTTTCGATCTCCCCCAGTCGAAACCAAGCCTATGCCGTCTATTCGTAAGCAGCGAATATTGAGGGCTGAATATTTTATTACTTGTAAGTGCCTTGGCAACAATGCCACACTAGATCCAAGCATGATTGTCAACTGCTAAAAGTTGGAATTTTAATTAATAAGCGATCGCTTTAATTCCGTCAAAATACGTAATTTTATCATTATATATAGTTGATATTTCCGTATATTTCTGTATAATATAATTTATATTATTAAGGCAAACAATTAATTTTATATAAAAGCATTTTTCTTTTATTTAGGACTTTTTACCAATTTTTTATCTATTTTCTGTTTTTAACTAACTTGTTAAATTCTTTAACCAACATTTACAATATTTGTGAAAAACGATGAACGATAATCTGCCCTTGGTTTCAGTTATTATTCCTGCTTACAATGCAGAGGCATTTATTAGTCGGACATTAAAGTCTGTGCTCGCACAAACTTACGAAAATATTGAAGTTTTAGTGGTTGATGATGGTTCTAAAGATAGAACTGCGGAAATTGTGGCATCTTTTGCCGAAAAAGACAGTCGTGTAATTTTATTGGAACAGCAAAATGCTGGAGTTGCCGCAGCTCGTAATTTAGCAATAGAAAAGTCTAGAGGGGAATATATCGCACCACTCGACGCTGATGATATTTGGTATCCCTCTAAACTTGACAAACAAGTACAATGCATATTAAAGGGGGGCTCATCTGTAGGATTAGTTTATGCCTGGTCGTTATTTATTGACGAAGATGATGTAATTATTGGACAATATACGCCTTATAATTATTTAAACATTCACAGCGTACAGGGAGATGTTTACCCAGCTATGCTGTTTACCAATTTTATCGGCAACGCGAGTTCGCCATTGATTCGCCGAAGTTGTTTTGATAAAGTTGGTGGTTACAACTGCGAACTTAAACAGCAAAATGCTCAAGGTTGCGAAGATTGGGATATCTACCTGCGAATTGCTGAATCTTATCAGTTTCGGGTTGTGCCTGAGTTTTTGGTTGGTTATCGTCAACTTAGTATTAGTATGTCTAACAGTTGTAAGACAATGGCAAAGTCTTACAATCTGGTGATGACAGATTTCCAAAAACGACATCCAGAAATTCCTGATTATATATATTCTTGGTCTGCTAGTGCTTTTTATGTCTACCTTTCATGGAAAAGCAGAGCTTGCGGCGATTACTGGACTACTTTGGGATGGATATATAAGGCTGTAAAATTGGATTATAGTCCGCTTTTGTTAAGACCAATTTATCAATGCATTATTGAATGTATTTTAAAAATCGTCGCTAAACCGATAACGTCATTGATTTGGTCAGATCATCACTCTTGGTTGCAGTTCTTAGAAAAATTTAAACTTGTTCGCAAAGTATCTCTGAATGGCAATATTACAGTTACTGATATTCAGGGACAAATGTATAAACCATACCAATATCCCACCAAACCATATGCAAGAGTGATGGGGCAAAGATGGTTGCAAGTGTTACAAATGTGTCGCACGATATATGAATAAGATTGGGTAAATTTGCATGGTTGTACATTGTGCAGCTTTGTCATAGTTATCTTCTAGTGAAAAGACCAAAGTTATTTAAAAATTTTGTTAATAATTCCTCAAACCCTGACAACAAAAAATTTACATGAGCAAAGAGGCGAAGGTAATTAAAACGCTATTGCCACTACTGAAACTTTATCCTTGGGCAATTCCAGCAATTGTAACTTTAGGGATATTATCTTCTCTTTCTGAAGGATTGGGGATTAGTTTATTTATTCCGCTTCTGCAAAGTTTAGCTCAAACAAACGATGAAACAGCCAGTAGCAATTTTTTAGTCAGGTATCTCAATCAAATATTTATAGGTGTTTCAGCTAACGAGCGTCTGATAATTATTGCTTTATGTATTGTGTGCTTGATTCTTTTGAAAAACTGTCTGATTTATAGCAACACAATTTTATTTGCCTGGTTAAGCTCGCGGATTGGCCATTCATTGCGATCGGGAATTTTTCAGCAATTTTTAAGCGTCAGCTATTCTTTTTTAGAAACTAAGGAATCTGGCAACTTAATGAACATACTGGGTAGCGAAACATGGCGAACTACTCAGGCTTTAGCAACCTTGGTTGCGTTGATTATTACTACCTCAACAATTACTGTTTATACGGTTGTTTTGTTGCTTATTTCATGGAAACTAACGCTGACAGTTTGTGTTTTGATGGTGCTGGTTTCCCTTGGCATTCAGTTGATGACGCGCTCTGTAAAAACCTTGGGCGAACAAGCCGTAGAGGCTAATTCTGCTCTTGCTACCCGCATGTGGGAAGGCTTTGCGGGGATGAAGGTGATTCGAGCTTTTGGGCGTGAATCTTATGAGCAAAATCGTTTTGACACAGTCTCAAAAAAGGTACGTCGTACTTTTTTGAAAGTCGATGTCATCTCAGGATTTGTAGGTCCTATTTCTGAAGTTTTATCGGTCTTTATATTAATGTGCATTTTGGTAATTGCACTGTTGCAAGACCGAAGCAACTTACCTACTTTACTGACTTTCATTTTTATTCTGTATCGCCTACAACCTCAAGTGAAGCAGTTAGATAGTGCGCGTGTCACTTTGATGGCTTTGACAAGTGCTGTACAGGAAGTAATGTCTATTTTAGACTCCTCTGATAAACCTTATATTCGTTCTGGTAATATTTCTTTCAACAGTTTGAAGCAAGGCATATGTTTTGAAAGAGTTAGCTTTATTTACAATCGCCTAGAAAAACCTGCTATTGAGGATATTTCAATTTGTATTCCCCCAGGTAAAACCACTGCGATAGTAGGTCCTTCAGGTGCAGGTAAATCAACCTTAATTGGCTTGATATGCCGTTTTTATGACGTGACATCAGGGGAAATTTATATCGATGATTGCCCCTTACGAGAACTCAATTTAACTGATTGGCGCCATCAAATTGCTATTGTTAGCCAAGATGTTTATATGTTTAGTACAACGGTGCTAGAGAACATTGCTTATGGTCGTTTAGATGCGACACAAAACGAAATTATCGCAGCAGCAAAATTGGCAAATGCCCATGAATTTATTATGCAATTGCCCCAAGGTTATGATACCAAAGTAGGCGATCGCGGAGTTCGGCTTTCTGGAGGACAGAGACAGCGCATAGCCCTAGCTCGCGCTATTGTTCGCAACCCACAAATTCTCATCTTAGATGAAGCTACGAATGCTCTTGATAGTATTTCCGAACACTTAATCCAAGAAGCTCTCAACACCCTGAGTCAAAATCGTACAGTAATTGTCATCGCCCATCGGTTATCAACTATTGAACAAGCCGATCAAATTATTGTCGTAAACGAGGGACGGGTTATAGAACAAGGTAATCTCCAACAGTTACTTGAGCTAGACGGAATGTTTGCTCAACTTTATAACTTGCAATCCCGCAATGCTCATACTTTTTGAAAGCCAAAAAGAGCGTTTTATGCCCTACAGTATCACTGAAATTGAAGTCACTCAACCTTTACCGACTATCTCACTATCAGAAAGTGATACAGGTATTGCGTTAATTTTGCGACGCAAAGATAAGCCAATCGGCTTTTTAATGCAAGCACTATCAGCAAAAAGTGTGCTAATTCCGGAAGATTTAGCTCAATTCATTGCCAAAGAAGTTGGAAAGAAACTCCTTCAGGAGAGTCTACGAGAAGAACTAATAACGTCTGCTTCATTGACTCATTTCCCCTTTCTTACAGTGGCAATTTGTACCAAAGACCGTACGGACAATTTGGCACGCTGTTTGCAATCTTTACTGAATTTACAAACACCAGCTTCAAAATTGGAAATTTTGGTAGTTGACAATGCTCCTTCTGATGAACGCACAAAAGAATTGGTAGCATCATTAGCAGGAGTACGGTATGTTCGAGAAGTAAAACCAGGTCTCGACTTTGCACGAAACTGCGCTTTGCAGTCAGCAACGGGTGAGCTTTTAGCCTTCCTGGATGATGATGTAGTCGTAGACCGTAAATGGCTAGAAGGTTTGATGGAAGCATGGGCAGAAAATCCTGATGCTGCGGCTTTCACAGGTCTAGTGCTGCCTTATGAATTAGCTACAGACGCTCAAATTTTATTTGAACAAAGAGGCGGATTTCGTCGCGGTTTTGAGAAAATTCGCTACGGTAAAATTTTACCAGGAAATCCTCAGTACCCGTGTGGCGCGGGAATCTTTGGAGCGGGTTGCAATATGGCTTTTCGCCGGGATATTTTACTAAAAATCGGTGGATTTGATAATGCTTTGGATACAGGCGCACCCCTTCCAGGCGGTGGTGATTTGGATATTTTTTATCGAATAATTCGAGCAGGTTATCCACTGGTATACGAACCTCAATATTTGGTTTTTCACCAACACCGTCGGGAATATGAAAAACTGCGTCGCCAATATTGGACTTGGGGTTTAGGCTTCATGGCTTTTGTGGTGAAGTCGTACCAAAGTGATCCACCCCAACGTTCTAAGTTACGCCGTCTTATATGGTGGTGGCTCAAGGACCAGTTAAAGCAATTTAGAGATAGTTTGAGCGGTCGTCATGTATTACCCCCAACGATGATTTTGGCTGAATTCTGGGGCGGTGTTGTCGGATTTTTTGGCGAATATCCCCGTTCGTTAAGGCGTATTGAGCAAATTAGGAGGCAATTCTCGTGAGTACCTTTGCTCCCTGGAAAGTTCTGCACATTGAATTGAGTGAAGGCATCCCTACACTAACCGCTGAACCAAAGTATCAGGGTATCTATGTAGTTTTTTGGTGGTATGGTATTCCCCTTGGTCATCAGGAAATTTTAGCAGAGCAGTTGCCAATGCCTGCACTTTCACTGTGCAATTTGGTTGTGCAAACGATTACCCCAACGGTTGGTTGTCATCTTTTAGACCACGGTTTCAAAGCACCTTTACCTGTAATTTCTGAAAATCCTTCACGGGATAAACCTGTTAATTTTCACGCTTTGATAACATTGCAGCAACCGCTCAAGCTGCTGCAAGAACGCTGTTCGCAGCCTGTCAGTAATTCTGTTTCCGTAGTGGTGTGTACGCGCAACCGACCCCAACAGTTAGCGCAATGCTTGCGCTCACTGCAAAATTTGTCGCAACCGCCACAACAGATTTTAGTCGTCGATAATGCCCCTTCGGACGACGCTACACGTCAACTGGTTGCACAAATGCCTGGTATCCAATACGTGTTAGAACCACGTCCGGGATTAAGCGTTGCGCGTAATACTGGTATACACCACAGTACTGGCAATATTATTGCCTTCACTGATGATGATGTGATAGTTCATCCTGACTGGAGCGCACGATTGCAACAAGGTTTTGAGAACCCAAAGGTGATGGCTGTGACTGGGCTAGTCCTCCCTGGAGAACTAGAAACGGAAGCGCAAGTCTTCTTTGAAAAAACCTTTGGAGGATTTAGTCAGGGATACCGTGTTCTCACTTTTGATTCTCAGTTCTTTGACGAGATGAAGCATCGAGGTGTTCCTGTTTGGCGCATCGGTGCTGGAGCGAACATGGCGTTTCGACGCAAGGTTTTTGAACTAGTAGGGGACTTCGACGAACGCTTGGGAGCAGGCGCTTCAGGATGTAGTGAGGATTCAGAATTATGGTACAGAATCTTAGCTGAAGGCTGGCTTTGTCGCTATGAACCAGCATCTGTAGTTTACCACTACCATCGCAGCGATCTAGATGGCTTGAAACAGCAAATGTATCAGTATATGCGTGGTCATGTGGCAGCCCTTTTGGTTCAGTTTGCTAGATATCAGCACTGGGGTAATCTGCGTCGTCTATTTGTTGCCTTACCTAAATACTATACCCGGCAGTTTTTATCTGGACTTCTAAATGGCTTTAAATCTTTCAACAAAATGCTATTAGCACAGGTATTAGGCTGTTTTTCAGGAGTAAAATTCTACTTACAGCATAGATACTTTACCAAAGTGATTATTAAGTAAAAAAGAGATTTGACTCATAAAACCTGTACAGCACTTCATGTGTTGTCATCGACTCCTAAATCTTAAAGTAAGCAATTAAGAGGTTACACATGCAAACTTATACAGAAGATTTTTTTAAATGGATCCAAGATGGTTCGATAAAATCAGCTAAAGAGATTATTCCCATAATTTTTGAGTTCATTCAACCAAAGTCAGTGATTGATGTTGGTTGCGGCACAGGCACTTGGTTGTCTGTATTTCAAGAACATGGTGTTGAGGACATTTGGGGCGTAGATGGTGATTACGTAGATCAAAAAAATTTAGAAATTCCTCAAGACAGGTTTTTATCGTTTGATTTGAAAAATCCTTTGAGTCTAGATAGACAGTTTGATTTAGTCGTCTCTTTGGAGGTTGCTGAACACTTGCCCTCAGATTGTGCTGAAACATTTGTAGATTCGCTGACAAGATTGGGATCAGTGATTCTTTTCTCTGCTGCAATCCCCTTTCAAGGGGGAACAGAACACATTAATGAGCAATGGCTAGACTACTGGGCAAAATACTTTCAAAAAAAAGGATATGTAGCGATTGATTGTATCAGACCTAGAATTTGGGAAAATGATAATGTGGAAATGTGGTATGCACAAAATATTTTGATTTTTGCCCAAAAAGATTCTCTGAAATTACCACAGTATTATCTTCTGAAAAATCAATTTGAACTAACTAGGGAAAATCAACTTTCAATAGTCCATCCAAAACAATATTTACAATTCGGTGAAAAATATACCGCCGAAAACAAGGCTGTTCAGTGGTATGCCGCAGAAGCCGAAAAGTATTTAGCAGCATCTGACCCCAAGAATATGTCACTTAAGAAGGTACTTTCGGCATTACCAATTATTATCAAAAATACTTTGCAAAGAAAGCTATTTAAGAATAATAACCACACTTAGACTGCTCATCTCATTAACTTAGCACACATCTATGCATAAGACACCATTAGCTGATTTTCTGTCCTGCAATCCTTTTCCCTATCCCTTGACTCAAGGATTTTTTTACCGGGAAAAGATGCACGCCATCCACCGCATTACTCCCGACAAAGCCATTAAAGACATTTTAGAAGTTGGGGGTGGTCAAAGTGGTTTAACTGCCCTGTTATTTCCTCAAGCCCAAGTCACCAATCTTGATTTAAACCCTGAATACGCACAAGCTCCCTGTAACCAACAAAAACGGGTGCATTTTGTGTGTGGGGATGCCACTGCTTTACCTTTTGCAAGTGAGTCTTTCGATGCTGTTACAATGTTCGACCTTTTGGAACATGTACCAGATGACAAAAAGGCAGTATCAGAGGCTTTGCGAGTTTTGCGTCCAGGTGGTTTTCTGCTAATTAGTACTCCTAATGAAAATTGGCGGTTTCCCTATTACAAATTCATGAAACCTATCTGCCCTAGTGAGGCAGAAGTTATGGGGGAATGGGGTCATGTCCGGCGTGGCTACACTTTGGCAGAACTCAAGGTTTTGATAAATTTGCCCTGCCAAGGATATGCCACGTTCATTAACCCCCTTACGGTTCTGGGTCATGATATTGCATTTTCACGCTTATCCCATCGTCAACGTCAACTCTTGTGTACGATGCTTAGTCCGGTGACATGGCTGAGTTATTATCTGCACAAGCCGCAAGCAATGGGTACAGAAACTGCATCGGCTTGGCAGAAGGGAGAAGAAAAGCTATGAAAAATATATTTAGGATAGCAACTAATTTAAGACGAGTTCTGCTGGAAAGTAATACATTAGACCAGCCTTCGGTTGCGTATGAACCTGACTTAATTCCACCACTCGAGCTGATGCGTCAGGAAGGCATTGATGTCCTCGAAGAGTGGTTTCGCTGGGCGGAGGAGTGGAGTATGCTCCTTCGCGTCTATGGTGGCATAACAAAAAACAGCAAAGTACTCGAAATAGGCTGTGGGCTTGGGCGGATTGCTTTTCCACTACGTTATATTTTGTCGCCTAGTGGTTCTTATGAGGGTTTTGATATCTGCCAAAACAAAATCGCGTTTTTAGAGAAAACTTTTCATAAGGCATACCCAAACTTCCGCTTTATTTCGGCTGACATTAACAACACATTATATAATCCCAAGGGGCAAATAGGCGCCGCTGACTACCGCTTTCCCTATCCCAATAACTCCTTTGACATTGTCTATGCAGCCTCTGTTTTTACTCATATGCTGCCTGAGGCTGCTGCCAATTACTTCCAAGAGACTGCACGCGTGCTAAAGCAAGATGGGCTTTGTCTGTTCAGCTTTTTCTTGCTCGACAATTACCGCCCCGAACAACCCAGACCTTTAGGATTCGCACGACCAGATTTTAATTTCGATCATCCATATGGCAGCTATGGTGAGGATTTTGCCATTGCACGGCTAGAAAACCCGGAAGAGATGACAGCCTATGGCCTGCCTTTAATTGAGCGTTTTGCTAAACAAGCGGGTTTAGAGTTAGCTCAAGCACCCGTCCCAGGATTCTGGTCAGGTAGTACGTCAACCTGGGTTGGAGCGCAAGACCTTGTCATTCTCAAAGTTTGTTCTTCTAAGCCATGACCATACATGAACCAGTAACTACGTAGCTAAAAACAGCGATCGCCTGCCTGACCAAGCCCTGCGGGCAAGGCAGAGGGTAGAGGGCAGGAGGCAGAAGGAAGGATAATCGTGTTTGTTAAGTCGCAATTGACCGATTGGGTTCAAGCCGCCACCAAAATCTTTGATTTGGTGGTCAATAATTGCGTGGTGGGTTCAAGCCCCCACTGATTACACATAGCTGCCCTCAGACGAGCGTACTTCTGCCTTTGTTCTTGACTACACTGGGGCGACCTCATCGCAGAGTTTTTAGATATCATTGGGGTTTTCTTCGAGGCTTTATGCACAGAGATGACAGACGACGGCTAGTAGGGACAGGTAGCGACGCAGACAAGTTGCGCCAACGTCTTGCCCAACTGAACCAAATCTACGACTTTTCTGACATAATATAAAATTATTAATATAAATATTAAGAAATATGTCATAAGTATCTATGCCAAGTTATTCTGTTGGCAAAAGCAAATCTCGTGTCATCGTCATCGGTGCAGGAATCGGTGGACTCACCGCTGGGGCTTTATTAGCTCATAGAGGTTACAATGTCTTAATTTTGGATCAAGCTCTCGTACCCGGAGGTTGTGCTTCTACGTTCAAACGCAAAGGGTTTACCTTTGATGTGGGAGCAACTCAGGTAGCAGGGTTAGAACCAGGAGGTATTCACCACCGTATTTTCTCAGAATTAGAAATAGAACTTCCCGAAGCGACTCGTTGCGATCCAGCTTGTGCGGTGTATCTTCCTGGGGAAAAAACAGCGATTAACGTTTGGCGTGATTTAGAAAAATGGCAAGAAGAACGTCAACGACAGTTTCCTAGGAGTGAACCATTCTGGCAATTAATGGCAGCTTTATTTAAAGCCAGTTGGAAATTTCAAGGACGCGATCCGGTGCTACCACCGCGTAACATCTGGGACTTGTGGCAGCTAACTAAGGCAGTCCGTTCTGGTACATTAATTACGGTGCCTTACACTTTGTTTACAGTGGGCGATGCTTTACGAGCTTATAAACTAGGAAGCGATCGCCGTTTGCGGACATTTTTAGATCTGCAATTAAAACTGTATTCTCAGGTGAATGCAGAAGAGACAGCATTACTTTATGCAGCGACAGCATTGAGTGTATCACAACTACCGCAAGGATTGTTTCATCTTCAAGGTAGTATGCAGGTATTGAGCGATCGCTTAGTTTCAGCTTTGGAAAGAGACGGTGGTAAGTTGTTGATGCGCCACAGCGTAGAACATATCCAAGTCAAGCATAACAAAGCTGTCGCAGTCGTCATCAAAAATCAGAAAACTGGCGAAGTGTGGACAGAACCCGCCGACCACATAGTTGCAAATGTCACCGTGCAGAATTTAGTCCAACTATTAGGTGAAAAAGCTCCTCGCGGGTATAAAAACCGAGTGAAAAAATTACCTCCCGCATCCGGTGCGTTTGTGGTTTATTTGGGTGTAGATGAAAGCGCCATTCCTCCAGGATGCCCGCCCCATCTGCAATTTATGTATGATGCTGATGGTGAGATCGGCGAGAATAATTCGCTATTTGTCTCCGTCAGCCATGCGGGAGATGGTCGCGCTCCTGAAGGGAAAGCAACAATTATTGCTTCATCTTTTGTCGAGCCATTACCGTGGTGGCAGACTGAGGATTATGAAGAATTAAAACAAAAGTATACACAACAAGCGATCGCTCGTCTTTCGCAATACTTCTACCTGAAACCAGAAACGATTATTCATTTAGAAGCAGCAACACCGCGCACTTTTGCTAATTATACAGCACGCGATCAAGGTATTGTTGGCGGTATTGGTCAAAGGATATCTACTTTCGGTCCTTTTGGTTTTGCCAATCGTACACCAATCAATGATTTGTGGTTGGTGGGTGACTCTACCCATCCTGGGGAAGGTACTGCTGGGGTGAGTTACTCAGCGCTAACTGTAGTTAAGCAAATAGAAGCTCAAAGGTAGTAACCACTTCAGTGGTTAAATAGAGCGCTAAAGCGCTAACGACATATAAACAGGTATTTGTAGGGTGCGTTACACATAACGCACCCTACGCATCTTTTCAAAAATCTTCAAAATTCAAAAAAGTCAACTTTTGACTTTTGACCCGAATATATGTACCAGTTGCCTAAGTCCTGAATAACTCAGTTTGAGGCAGATGCTTCGGAACCTTACATTTTATTGTTTATCGCCAATCGGATTGATTTCTCCGACAAATTTTAACAAGTCTACCATTGTGAATGTACCCGGATTTTGGGCAGGTAGTATCGGCTTCCAATCTGGGCAACGCGCCAAAAATGAGCTGCTATCTGCTTCCAGAAGACCGACAAACACCTCAGCGAGAATGCGACTTCCTACTTGACCCAAGCGCTTTCCTTGACCCTGGACTTGCGCTTCCTTGAGGATGTAATACCACAGTGGTGACTCAATATGAAAGTTATGCTTGACGGCAACTGCTCCATCAGATCCTGTGGAGATTTCAGCCTTAGTCAACGGCTGAATTTTCATAAACCGAGCGACACTTTGACCGGATGGTAAACCGAGACTGCGACCGCGCAGCAGATTTCTCACTGCCAGTGAATTAGGAGGTGGAACATTCGGCAAATTCTTCAGCGGGTCAACAAGAAATGGATCTAGCTTGCGGCTAAAACCAACTTGCACATTAGGATCGATTTGAAAGAACCTTCTCCAGTCAATAATCCAGTCACTAGGAATAGGTATATCAGCAAAGTCACCAAGCTTACCTGATTTGGCAGTGAAAGCAAACAGCAGTTCCAAAGTAGCAGCAGGTCTTGGTGGAACAGGGGGATTAGAAAATACACGGTTGTAGTCATAAACCGCACGCACCATACTGTGACCGAGACGATATGCAGCTACTGAAAACTCAACAGGGATGAATGGCTCTTCCTTAAATTTGTAAAAGCGTCTGCCTTTAGTCAACACCGTCTCTAGCTGATTCTTGTCAAGAATGCGAGTCAAAAAATCGTTAAGTACAATCCACTGATAGTGCCAAATCACCAATTCTCTGGCTTGTATAAAAACTGATTTGTCAGTAGAATTCTTTGGTTTAATGCTTCCATCCCTAATGCCTGCAACTATTTTGTTGTGAAACTTCAAAAAAGCTAGGTGCAGTTGTGCAACAATTAAGTTTTCGTCGTTGCGCGAGTCGCCAAGAATACCCAAAGTACTTTGGGCACGGGGCAGGTCATTGGGCAGTTTAGTCGGAATCGATGGATCTCCCGCTCCTGGCTGTTCATTAGTTGTCCCAATTAAAAATAGATCCGGGTCATCAAGTTGGTAGAGATACGGTTGCACATCAGGTCCTGAGCCATAGAGACTATCAAGGTCAAGCCTTGGGGTTCGGAAATTTTGCACAGCCAATGGATCAACAAGAGTATCTTGCAGAGCAGTGGTATCAAGGGTTATGTCATGATCGACAAATTGACCCAGATAAGTGAATCCCACAGGGACATTTAAATTGTCACCGTCAGGATTATTTGGGCTTGGATCGTTCATTGCCTCGCCCAATTCAGTCAAACTTTGTTGTGATGGAGTAAAACTCGGCAATTTAGGAAACATTCTGCCGAACTTTCCAGTTTCTGTAAATTCACCCAGTGGTTGATTCTCACCTGTGCGAGGGGTAAATCCATGACGTCTACGCATATTTATTGTCTTCCTATTGTTGGAGTTCGTTGTCCAATTGAAAAAAATTCAATTTGTATGTATCTGTAGTATGGTTTGGACAACTAAGCTCTCGCAGTACCCTTGAGGGTACTATTTTTGACAAGATATACCTTATTGGGCAGTTTCAGGATGTATTATACTCAGCCGAACTACAAGCGCGATCGCATAGTGGCTAGATAAACTAGGTAAAATATATAACAATTATCCTGGTTTCAAGCGGCGCTAATTTATATTATGAAAGAGAAATCTAAAAAATATCCTTGCGCTTTTGCAACCACAAGGTAACAGTTAAATAAATCGCCGTATGCAAACACAAAATTCCCCAATTTAACCCTAGATTCGCCCACGTTGCATCATAAACATGTGTTGGATCAAAAGGTCTAGCCAATGTGCTACCATCAGGTAATTTAATCGGATCGGGAACCATTGCATTAATATTAACTAAAGTACCATAAGCACCTATTGACCAACGACTCAGCATCAACCAAGAAAGTTTGCTGGCAATACCTTCCATCTTGAACAATACACCAGAAAAGATAATTTGAGGTATTAACAATAGAGGTAAAGCACTATTTGCTTGACTGGCATTTTTGACAATTGCTGATATTAATAGCCCCAAGCTCATACTAGCTAAAAGTGTTAAGAAAGTAGTAATTGAAAATCCCAACTGCCAAGAAAGTAATTGAGGTTGGGGAGATTTAAATAATCCAAGTACAACTAAAGAAATTAGCAAACTTTGCAAAAATGCTAAACCAGAAAGAATTGTCAATTTAGAACCAAGATAAGCAAATAAACTCAAATTTACTAATCTCTCCCGCAGGTAAATCGCTGCTTCTTTGACAATTTCTTGTAATGAACTAGAAAGTCCCACCCACAAAGCAGCACAGGTAAATACAAATAATACCCGCAAAGCTAAAGGTGCAAGAGTTGCATCTGGTAATGCTTGTAAAACTAAAGGGTGGATATCTTTAAGTGCTACGGTAATTAAACTAATGCCGATGGGTGCGGTTAAAAGCGCTAAAGCAAGATTGATGCGATCGCGTTGCTGAATCTGAAAATATCTTTGGGCAAGAATACTTAATTGTTTTATAAAAAATATACCAGAGACTTCTTTGTTACCAGCATTGACCTGTGAAGTTTGATTACCCGGACTGAGGTGATTGGCAACGTAGCGGCGATAATCATCTGAAAAGCGAAATTTTTGCGCTTGGTCGATGACAGTTTCGGGTTTTTCTAGCTGGTTGTAGATATCGGCAAAGTCGTCTTTAACACCAAAAAATCGCAAACATTCATCAGGGGGACCAAAATAACATAAGCGTCCACCTTGACCGAGAAAAACCACGCGATCGCATAACTTGATATTTGCTGTCGCATGAGTCACTAAAATCACCGTCCGTCCTTGGTCTGCCAATTTCCGCAATAGTTGCATCATCTTTTTATCCAACCCCGGATCGAGTCCAGATGTCGGTTCATCTAAAAAAAACAACTTCGGATCGGCTAGCAATTCTACCCCAATACTAACTCGCTTGCGCTGTCCTCCACTGAGTTCGCTTACCCTCGCATTGCGTCGGTGGGACATTTCCACATCTTGTAAAGTCTTTTCCACCACCTTTGCGACATCGATATCTGGTGGTAATCGCAGCTTGGCAGCGTAGGTAAGCACTTCTGCAACTGTCAATTCTGGGTGAATAATATCGTCTTGGGGAACATAACCAATTTGCGTGCGATAGATATTGAAGTTGTTTCGCAAGTCTTCCCCATTCAAGTAAACTACACCTTTAGTTGTTTGCTCCGTTCCCAAAAGCGATCGCATCAAAGTTGACTTACCCGCACCGCTTCCCCCCACCAACGCGACAAACTGTCCCGGTTCAATTGCCAAAGAAATATCATCTAATCGTCGCTTACCTTTAGTTTCCAGTACTACATTGCAAGCATCTAAGCGAATTTGATTACCTCGATCCAGTATCTGTAGTTCATCGCCACGCAGCACTAAGGTGTATGAACCGATACGAATTGCAGCCCCTGGTGATAGTAATGCAGTACTGTTAACTCGCTGTCCGTTAACGAATACACCGTTGATACTGTGGTCGCGCAAGATGTAGCGTCCTTGAGCATCTGTATCAATTGTAGCGTGGCGAGGCGAAACTGTGGGAGATTCTAAAGCTAGGGTGGCGTTGGCATCTCGCCCAATTAACACAGAGCGATTTTTGAGGGAAACAAGTTGTAAACCCGCTGTAGCATTTACTATCGGTTTAGCAGGATTGTAGTATTTCAACAAAACCTGATTTTGCGGGTTTTGACCGATATAGATTTCACAAGCGTTTTTAAGTAAATACCCATAATCATTAGTGATGCGTGTATGATTAATATACAGCCCATTTTTACTGGGTTGAGTGCCATCCCCATCATAAATGCGATAGTCTTCCCCTTCTTTGCGTAATACAGCTTGGCAACGTCCTACCACTTGCCACTCTTCGGGAATTAGCAAATCGACTTGAGTGCGATCGCGTCCGATTTTGTGCTGCCCTTTACATAGTTCTATGTGTAAAACTTTTCCCTGGCTTTTCAGCTCTAAATACTGATTTGTGCTGATAAATGTTTGGTTGCCTATTTTTTGTGTCATTGAATAATTTCGAGGAGTATTTCAGGTGTGTTTTTATATTTAAAGTAATGATTATATGAAATGTTTGCGAAAAAAAGATGAAAAATAACCGAAGTAAATTTTAAGGGTATACACCGCATTAATTGTATAAAATTTTAGTTAGTTTTGAATAACCTTAGCGGCTAAAGAGATGATGACACCGATGTTATTGAAAAATCGCTACCAGGTAATTTGGGTACTGGGTTCTGGTGGATTTGGTGAAACATTTCTCGCCGAAGATACCCAGATGCCATCGGGATGCCGATGTGTAATTAAGCAACTCAAACCAGTAGTTGATAACCCGCAAGTTTACCAATTGGTGCAAGAACGGTTTCAGCGAGAAGCGGCGATTTTAGAGGAGCTGGGTGGTAACAATCAGATTCCTCGGTTAAATGCCTACTTCGTGGAAGATGGACAATTTTATTTAGTGCAAGAGTATATAGAAGGACAAACTCTAACACAAAAGTTGCAACACGGGAAATTAAGCGAGAGTTCGGTCAAATAAATTTTGACTAATATCTTACCACTTTTGGAATACGTCCACAGCAAGCGGATTGTCCATCGGGATATCAAGCCAGATAACATCCTCATTCGCTATGCGGATGGGAAACCGATTTTAATCGACTTTGGCGCAGTCAAGGAAATGATGGGAACAGTGGTAACTGCTTCCGGGAATTCTAGCAGGTCAATTGTAATTCGTACACCAGGCTTTATGCCGAGTGAGCAAACTGCTGGACGACCTGTATTTGCCAGTGATTTGTATAGTTTAGGATAAACAGCGATTTATTTGCTGACGGGCAAGATTCCCCAGGAATTGCCAACCGATCCGGGTACTGGTGAGATTGCGTGGCGACATTATGCGTTAAGTGTAAATCCGAGTTTTGCAGCTGTATTGGATAAAGCGATCGCCTCTCATTCACGCGATCGCTCTATCTATAGGCAGCCGCAGTAAGCAGGTTTGCTTATAGGCTGTAAAATTATTTTGTATAATTACAGCCACGTCGTCTGTTTAGAGGGGAAACACACGACGTGTACTTCAGGAAGGTCTTTTATGAAGAGATCAGAATCAGATAAGGCAAAACGAATCGTATCTCCCTGGTGGCGCTGGCCTCTTGAAGCTCTATTCCCGGATAAAAAATTTGATGGACAATTTCAAAATCCAGGTAGCGAAGAGGTCTTTGATTTTGACTTGGTGATGGCATCTCTTAACCCAATCGGCATGATTGCATCTGAGATCGCCTATTATCCAGAAAACGATAAGCGCGAACTTTTTGCAATATTTATCTCAGGGTTGGGACAACGTGAGTCGGAGTCTTCAAGAAGGAGCCGTAGGTATGCTACTACTCTCTTAACTGGCATCGCCAATATGAACAACTCCACTTTTCTTAAACAAAATCCAATTATCGCTTTCATTAACCGATACCTTGATTGGATTAACGCAGGTCTTGACTATGTTGGTTTATCGGGTAGTCCAGTCATTGAAAATGCGGCAACTTTGATTACTTATGCCGTAATCAACTCGAAAACTCTCAATTTATCAGGCGATAGTCTTGGAACAATTTTCTTGGCTAGAGCTATTAAGCTTGCTAAAACAAAGTTTATTTGTAGACACGCTAGAGTGTTTGACTTTCGAGAACGACGAATTCAAGAACAGAAGTGGAAGCAGCGTACTAGTCAACTCATCAATGTTTTCAGCTTCGGAAACGGCTATCGAAAATGGGTACTAGGTCCAAATTACATTATGGTCTTCATTCAAGGCGATCCATTACCAGATAAATTTGGAATTACACCCCAAAGAGCTATTAAGCAAAAACGAGACGATATAAAATTTTTGATATTTCCGCGTTTGTTTCCTGAAGGCAGTTTTGAAGCTCATAACATGATGTTTACAATCGAACTTCTTCGCCAAACCTTTCAAAAAAATCAGATTGAAGTTGGTGATTTTACTGGCTTATATAACAAACTCAATTCCAGCACCCTAAAAATTGCCACACCTGATGAAGTATCATGGCCCAGCGACATGAAAGACTACGTATGGAATCAAGACAGTCTCAATTCAATTCCATTTTTATCGTGAGATGAATTGCTGCATTTTTTACATATCATGTCTCCAGCGCAAAGCGTCAGGGCGTGGAAACCTCCCCTCCGGCTTCTCTCCTACTAGGGGGGGAGCCAAAAGGAAGTTTTGGCGGGGAGAAATCAGAGCAAGGATGTATGTTAATTAACCGGACTTAATATGATTCCAAACATCATAAAACTGAATTTATGTAAAAGGTTTAATAATTTGGAACTTTGAGTTTCACAACTCAGTCAAAAATAGTTGAGCCGAATTGCTATTAGATGAGCCGTCCTATGAAGCAACTGTTGGTTATTACTGCTTTGGTTTCACCACTTTGCTTAATTGCACCGACGATCGCATTCTCAACACAATCAGAAAAAGTGCTTGCTCAAACGCAGCTAACAGAGACGGAAATTCAACAAGCTTGTGCCAATCGGCAGATTGACAAACTCCCTGCACCGTTTTCTGATGTCCCAAAAGACCACTGGGCATCTGAAGCTGTAGCGAATCTATATTATTGTAAATCGGCGCGGCGAAATTCCGCTTCTACTAGCGAACTAAAAACCGCGCCTGACAAGGTAACAATAAATGGACGTTCTTACGCAATTGATACTTACTTGTGGCGTAATTTTATGCCAAGTACCACTCCCAATACTAAAGGAATGATGGCGAGTGTCCGCTTGAAAGCGCAGGATGGCAAACCAGTAGCATCGACATTAACTGCTGAGAAATTGTGGCTGATTAAAAGCAATGGCGAAGCGGTTTGGGAAACTACCTTTTCTGAACAACCAAGAATTTCTAATCAATTTGTCGAGATGGTAGCCAGGGGTGGACCCAATTTAGAACCTGGTAGCGTGGTTGATGTGGTGGTTCGTTTACGGAATGGAAAGAATAACACGTATTTAGTGCGATCGCCTTCTCAAACAATTCAACGCACATATTAGTAGTCAGGGCTTCAGCCCTCATATCTCGTTCCCTGTCTGTGACTGGGAATGCATTTATCGAGGCTCTGCCTCGATAAATGCCTATCAAAGGCAGAGCCTTAATGATTAAACGTTACCATCCAGAGCATGGTAACGAGAAACTCCTGTCTCCTGAGTTCTGTCTGTTACTGTTTAACTCGAAACACTTCAAAATCGAAAGCAGCAATACGCCGATTATCAATGTAAACTTCTATCTTATGCTTACCACTCGGATCGCCAGGAGCTATAGTCCAGAAGTTTTCAATCACACCATTTTGAGCCTTCTGAGTACGGCTAGTTACACCTTCAGTACCGTTTGCTGATAATGAGAAGTTTTCACCATTATCTGTACCCCAGTTTTCTGGTTGCTTTGGCAATCGCAGAACTTCTCGCCATGTTACTTCACCCTTGTAATCTTTAAGTTGAATTCGCCATCCGTAGCGCTTTTTCTCTTGAAGTGGCACTCTCGTTGTCGGAATGAAGGTAACATTACCTCTTGCGCCAACTCTCTCAACTCCGAATTCGGCTTTAGTGACAGAAATTAGCTTAGAACTTCTTGACTGAGAAGTCGCGATCGCCTGATCTGCCAAAACCGAAGTTGTCAAGGGAGATGTCAACCAAAAAGAAGCTAGCACAAAGGTAGTCGCCCAAATTCTCAAAAACATACTTTTTCTATCAGATATTCCTAGTTATTAATAGAGGAATATCAACTCGTGTTCCGGACACACTCTATGAAAATTGGGAATCGGGAATGGGGGTCTATTTTAGAGAAGACGGGATATATTCTGTTTCAACAGTCGTCTTCGCATTTGATATACATTTTAAGGGGTGATGTCTTCTGACGCGCCGCTAAGAGTCTAGGCTTTTGACACTCCCACGGCGCGCGAAAAGAACGAGTAGCGCTCGTTTTCACTTAAAGCCGTGGGATTGTTGGTTCATGAGCGTCTACTTACCATGATTAGTTTCCCAATCATGCGCCTAAATGCGTCTGTCCGCAAGCTTTTTGCTTTATTGCAGAAGGTAGATTGGGTATGCCCTACCGTACTGTTTCGAGCAAACTTTGGTTTTCGCCTTCCTTGGGTAAGTGAAGATTTTACCCACACAAGCCGGGACTGTGTGGAACCACGCAAAATGATAGCATACGTGAGTAGATTTGACTCACAAGATGGAAGAAGTTAGCTTAAATGTTAGATTACCAAAGGATGAAATGAAAATTCTAGAAAGTTATGCAAAAAGAACTAAACGCACCAAAACAGATTTAGTACGCGAGTGGATTCGTTCTTTTGAAAACATATCTTACGGCACTTAAAAGTGCCACTCATTCATGAGCGAAAATGTAGTGTGGCTGTGCCTAGAGCATTATTCGCGTCCCCACCCCTGTAAGGGGATGGGCTTTCTGCTTTTATCGCTGTAACGAAGCATGACAAAAACGCTGCTAAATAATCGCTATCAAGTAATCGAGGTACTCGGCGCTGGTGGGTTTGGTGAAACCTTTCTGGCAGAAGATACCTATATGCCTTCTCGCCGCCGCTGTGCGATTAAGCAACTCAAGCCGATCGGCGCAAATGATCCGCAAACCTACAAACTGATTCGACAGCGGTTTGAACGAGAAGCGGCGACTTTAGAATATCTCGGCAAAAGTAGTGACCAAATTCCCGAACTCTACGCTTACTTTCCTGAGAATGGGCAGTTTTATTTGGTTCAAGAATGGATTCACGGTCAAACCCTAACACAGATTGTCGCCGCTAAAAAATTACTCAGCGAAAGTACAGTTAGAGAAATTCTTTTGCGTCTGCTGTCAGTTTTGGATTATGTCCATAGCAAAGGCATCATCCATAGGGACATCAAGCCGGATAATATTATTCTTCGCTCTAGCGATGGCAAGCCAATTTTAATTGATTTCGGTGCAGTCAAAGAAACGATCCGTTCGGTTGTCGGTACACCTGGATACCCAACTCAATCGCTAGTCATTGGTACACCTGGATATATGCCGAGTGAACAAGCTGTCGGACGCCCAGTTTATGCCACTGATATATATAGTTTAGGCTTAACGGCGATTTATTTACTGACTGGCAAACACCCGCAAGAAATAGAAACCAACCAGCAAACAGGGGAAATACTTTGGCAACAATACGCCCAGAATGTATCTCCAGGTTTGGCGATAATATTAAATCAGGCGATTAAGCCGCACCCAGGCGATCGCTATTCGACTGCTAGCAAAATGCTACATGCATTGCAGTCTCTTAGTTCTATTCCTCCACAATCTGCCCCACAAGCAGCGCCAACTGCTGCCACAATAGCTTTAAATGCTGTAGCTGCCCAAAAGCAAACCCCGCCACCTCCCACGCAAATCAGCCATAACGGAAACTGGCGAAAGCCTGCTTGGATTGTCGGTGGTTTAGTTGCCGGTAGCTTATTTGGTGCGGTAGCGATCGCTAATCTTACTCGTCAGCCTCAGCCTGAAGCTTCAATTGCGACATCGCCCGAACCAGAAACTACTGAAAAAGCGATCACCAACATACCAACTCCTTCCCCAGAAACTTCAGTTCCCAACGACGAACCCGCTGATACGCCCATTGCTTCCCAACCTTCGTCTAGTGCGCCAATTATACCCACCTCACCGCAGCAACCAGCAAATCCTGCACCTGTTGCGCCCCCAATTGAAGCGACTACGCAGCCCGAAACCGAGCAGCCACCTACTTCATTAGATGATAAATCAGATATACCTGTACCGATAGTACCTGATGAAACCCCCGCAGCATCAGTAACTCAGCCACAAACAGAACAACCGTCTGAACTTCCTACCCCTGATGTAAGTCCACCACCGAAGAAAAGCAAAAAACCTCCCAAGGAAGCGATCGCTACTACAAGCATACAAAGCGTCCCCGCCTTTCCTACAGGTACGCCAAGAAGCTCAGTAGAAGCTGCTTTGGGCAAACCAGCCAGAGATTTAAGAGGTGCTTGGCGCAATACGCGTGCTGTCACTTACACCTTAGTACCAAATCAAATTGACCTTGGTTACTTATTTGACCGCAATTCGGGAGAGCTGCGCCAAACTGAAGCCTCTTTTGCACAATCTGTAGACCCCCAAGTAATGCAGACAACCTTAGAGGGAATGTTAGGTGGGCAAGCAACTGAAGAAATTAAGCAGGGACTCCAAGAAATCCAACAACGCCAAAAAGATAATGTAAGCTTTACCCAAGGCGGATTAAAAGGTCAGATTGTGCGTCAGGAGTGTGATTTAATCTACATCAGTATTTGGGATGCCAACCTACATGATTTTGTGAATGTATCTCGAAACAGAAAGTGTTAAATCGTCGTTGCACAAAGAAAGTAACGAAAACTCCGCGTTTGTTCGCGTTTCATTAAACTCACTCATCCCCATATGGGGGCTTGGAAACGGGCGATCGCTCCGTGCATAATACAGACTTCATGGGCAATTCGAGCTACTTCTGTAGAGATGACAGTTTTGTCTCGCACTGCTTGCAATGTAGGAGTTATATAATGGGGACGTGTTGCCAGTTCTGCCATCCGATTTGTGTGTAGCTGCTGGATGTGGTCATGAATTTCTTCTAGAAGTGTATCGATATTTGGCAATGGCTGGAGTGGCAGGTTGTCTTGCAAGACATCTACCAAGTTCTCTAAAACCCGAATCATTGCGGTTTCAAATAGCTGTAAACCTGGCATAGGGTACTGTCCGCTAAATTCTCGCAAATGTTCTGTTAAGGTTGTGACTGAGTTATAAAAGCTGCGCGTGTAAGCAAGCAAAGTCATTACGGGTTCCACTGCTCCCTGTAGATGACGAGGTTCACTCATCAGTCTCTGTGCAGCTGCTGTAGCGTTGGCGTTTTCTAAAGCTGCTCGATGCCGTACTACTTGAATAGAGTCAATATTTTGGGTGGAATCGATATAGGTGGCGATAACTTGTTGAAAGTAGGTGAGATCGGCTTGGATCGTTTTGGCTAGTTGGACAGGTAATTGCTGACGCTCCCAACTGGGAAATAGTAGATAGCCGCCAATTAAAGCCAATCCACCACCAATTAATGTGTCTAAGATACGAACCAAGCCAATTTCCCAATTACCTGCATTAGTGATGTTCAGTAGCAAGATAATTAAGGGAGTCAGCAATAATACATACAAGCCATAGTTTAACGGTTTTAGGGCAAAGGCGATGACTGTCAACACAAACATACTTCCTAATAGCAGTACGTGATTGTGTATTAAAGAGACCAAGAGAACCGCCAGAATTCCCCCCAGGATTGTACCGCCTACCCGTTGTACTGCCGTCTTCCACGTTCCGCCAAAGTTGGGCTTCAAGATGACAAGTACGGTCAGCGCTACCCAGCCCCCTTTAGGAATTTGTAGCCAATCTGCTACCCCGATGGCCAGTGCTGCCGTTAATCCTAAGCGTAGAGCATGACGCAAGCCCGTTGAGCGCAATGTTAGATTATCGCGTAAAGTATTGAGAATTGAGGTAAAATCCCAAACCGTTAATTTATTAATATTAGGTTGTGTGGCGCTGATTATTCGATCATTTTGTAGTTTTACAGCAATATCTACATCTGTATGTAGTTGTTGTGTAAGGGCTTGCATACTACTAACTATCTTGCGGATATTTGTTAACCCGTAATAGTCATGGGCATGTTGATAATGTTGAGTTTGCAGATTTTGCCGCTTGCTTTCTAAAGTCGCGATCGCTTGATCGAGTTCTGTTAATAGTAGTGTCGTCCCTCCACCAGATGCGATCGCCGAAGCCAATATACGCATGGCGTTCACCAGTTGCTGCATGGCTTGCTGAATTTCCACTTCTAACAGAGCTAATCGTGGATGTTCTGCTACAACTTCCAGCGTCTCTGTCAGTGCCACCACCATAGTCATTAATTGATTTGCATCTTGAAGTAAAACTAGTAGTTGAATGCCTCGACAACTCGCCCCTTGCCGCGAGTAGCGGACTGCTGACCAAACTTTGCGGGCTGTTTCTATATCCCGTGTCAGCGCATCCTGTAAAAGTACCATTTCGCGTAAGCGCTCTTGCGGCGAAATCCCACCTCGGCTGAACTGACTAGCTTGCTCTATCAAGGCAGCTAAGTTGAGGTAGCATTTAGCAACAGCTTTGAGGACAGGTTTATAGGGGTGTACCAGCCACAGCCCCAAAGACAATATCATTGCCCAACTGCCACCAGCTAAACACAGCGCTAATTGTTGCAATATTGTTGGTGGAATAGGTGCAGCAATCGATACTACAAACATCATTGAGGCGATAAAACCAACAGTATTGGCGGAGTTGCCATACAATCCCATCAACCCCGCCACAAACACCCAGAGAAACGTTACTATTACTGCCAACCACCAGCTAGAACCAACAACAGCGCCTAAAGGCATAGCCACAGCCACACCAATCATTGCTGCCAATAAGACAACCGCTCGGTGACTATAAGCCAATACGGTTCAGTTAAGGCTATGCAGTGCTTGAAACAATAAACACGGGAAGATTCGTTATTGTTCCAGTACCTCTGTGTTTAACTTTTTTCGAGCGAAATTTTGATACAGGCTTTTTCACAACCC